>Ga0187893_10000022_pt1 | contig 320807 bp, 266 predicted proteins | sample MA1701074metaG_FD_139574 | JGI IMG/M metagenome (GOLD analysis project Ga0187893, IMG submission 139574) | White microbial mat communities from a basaltic lava cave in the Kipuka Kanohina Cave System on the Island of Hawaii, USA - MA170107-4 metaG ...
CGTCGTCCGGGTGCGCGGTGACGCCGACGCGGACAAGGCGCTTCCGAAACTCGACGTGCGCGTGGACGGGAAGCGCGTGAAATTGTTCGATGTGGAAATCGACCCGGCCGAGGAAGCGCAGCACACGCGGAATTACGAGGTCCGTCTGCCACTCGAAGCGGGCATGCACGAGTTGGGCGCGGGGTTCCTCGAGGAATCCGCGAAGCCCGAGAGAGGCGTTCCGGTGGGCCGAGGGTTCTTCCGGGCGCGGCCTCCGAATCCCGTTTCGGTGGACTATCTGCTGGTCGGCGGACCGTTTAATGCCACCGGCCCCGGGGAGACTCCGAGCCGAAGGCGCATTTTCGTTTGCCGCCCCACGGCGAGTGACGAGGAAGGTTCTTGCGCCAGGGAGATTCTGTCGTCCCTGGCGAGGCGGGCGTACCGCAGGCAGGTGGGAAAAGCCGATCTGGATCCGCTGATGGATTTGTTCGCCCTTGGCCGCAAAGACGGAGGGAGCTTCGAGGCGGGCATTGAGACGGCACTGCGGGCGATACTTGTTTCGCCGAACTTCCTGTTCCGGGTGGAACCGACTCCCCGTGGCAGCGTGGCGGGATCGATTCGGCGCATCAGTGATCTGGAACTGGCGTCGCGGCTTTCCTTCTTTCTCTGGAGCAGCATCCCCGACGATGAGTTGCTCCGCCTAGCCGAGCAGAACAAGCTGCGGCCCGTGCTCGCGCAGCAGGTTCGCCGCATGCTTGCCGATCCGAAGTCCAAAGCGCTAGTAGAAAACTTCGCTGGGCAGTGGCTGCACCTGCGTAACGTGGCCACTTGGTCGCCGGACCCCGAGAAATATCCGAAATTCGACAAGTCCCTCGCCGCAGCGTTGCAGAAGGAGACGGAGCTGTTCTTCGAGCACATCGTTCGTGAGGACCGCAGTGTTCTCGAATTTCTAGACGCCGACTACACCTATCTCAATCAGCGTGTGGCGGAGCACTATGGCATTGCGGGCGTGCGGGGCGAATATTTCCGGCCGGTGGTGTTGAGAGGGAATCAGCGAGGCGGAGTGCTCACACACGGCAGCATCCTGACGGTGACGTCGTATCCCACGCGGACCTCGCCGGTGCTTCGCGGCAAGTGGATTCTCGAAAACATTCTGGGGGCGCCGCCTCCTCCTCCGCCGGCCAACGTTCCCGACTTGGCCGACAGCGCCTCGATTTCGGCCAAGGATCTGCGCGCGGCCCTGGAACAACATCGCGCCAGCGCAGCCTGCGCGTCGTGCCACGCACGGCTTGATCCGTTGGGATTTTCGCTGGAGAACTACGACGCCACCGGCAAGTTTCGCAGCAAGGAAGGCGATAGCGTCATCGACGCCTCGGGATCGTTGCCGGGCGGAATCGCCATTGACGGGCCAGCGGGGCTGAAACAAGTCCTGATGGAGCGCCATGACGAGTTTGTCGAGTGCCTGGCCGAGAAGCTGCTGACTTATGCCTTGGGGCGAGGTCTTGAATCGTACGATCTTCCGCAGGTGCGCGAGATCCGCCGCCGGGCCGCCCGGGACGGCTACAAGTTTTCATCGATCACTCTCGCTATTGTGGAGGGTGTACCATTTCAGATGAGGAGGACTCCGGACCGATGATCATCACGAAGAAATCACTGCCACGCCGCACGTTCCTTCGCGGTCTGGGGACCGCCCTGGCGCTGCCGTTTCTCGATGCCATGGCTCCGGCCTTCGCGGCGACGAACCGGCTCGACGGCAAGCAGGCCCTCCGGATGGCCTTCCTCTACGTGCCGAATGGCATCATCATGAAGGATTGGACGCCTGCTGCCGACGGCACGGCGTTCGAGTTTCCACGTACTCTGAAGCCCGTGGAGGAGTTCCGCAGCCAGATGCTGGTGCTCTCGGGGCTGGACCACTACAATGGGCAGTCGCTGGGCGATGGCGCCGGGGATCATGCCCGTGCGGGTGCTACCTGGCTGACGGGAGTACACCCCAAGAAGACACAAGGCGCCGATATCCACGCCGGCATTTCCGTGGATCAGATCGCGGCGAATGAGATCGGCAAGCAGACCATGCTGCCGTCGCTCGAACTAGGGCTGGAGGACAATCGCCTGGTCGGCGGATGTGATTCCGGCTACAGCTGCGCCTACAGCAACACACTTTGCTGGAGCTCTCCTACCACGCCTCTGCCGCCGGAGAATAATCCACGCGCGGTCTTCGAGCGCTTGTTCGGCGACGGCGAAACGACCGATCCGGCGGCGCGCGCGGTGCAGGCGCGCCAGGACCGCAGCATTCTCGATTTTGTCCGGCAGGACGCGGCGCGGCTTGGAATGGATCTGGGCGCGCGTGACAAACGAAAACTGAGCGAGTACCTTGACTCGGTGCGTGAAATCGAGCGGCGCATTCAGAGGGCTGAGCAGCAGGACCCCACGGCAGCCGTACTGCCTTCCATCGATCAGCCCGCGGGAATCCCGCCAACTTTCGAGGAGCACATCGAGTTGATGTTTGATCTGATGACGGTTGCTTTTCAGTCCGACATGACCCGGATTGTCACATTGATGATCGGCCGCGAGGGCGGTAACCGCACCTACCGCTCGATCGGAGTACCCGACGCGCATCACGGGCTTTCCCACCACTTCAACGACGACGCAAAGATTGAGCGGCTGCAGAAAATCGACCAGCACCATGTGCAGATGCTCAGCTACTTTCTGCGCAAGATGCAGACGACGAAGGACGGTGACGGCTCGCTACTCGACCACTCCATGGTTGTCTACGGCAGCAGCCTCAGCGACGGCAATAAGCATGAACACCTCGATTTGCCGACGCTGGTTGCGGGCGGCGGAGGTGGCCGCATCCATGGCGGACGCCATATTCGCTACGCCAAAGGCACGCCAATGACCAACCTCTACCTCACGATGCTTGATATGGCGGGTGTGCGTCCCGAGAAGATCGGCGACAGCACAGGCAAGATCGAGCACCTTACGAATCTGTAAACAACCGCTACGCGTGGCAGTTTGCGTTTGGAGGTAGTCCCGCCGCAGAGCCGTCAAGGCAGTGCGTCCCGATAGGAAAGATGACGCGCGTCGTCCCCTGCTGGTGCCGGCTGTCGCCTGGTTGAGTGCAGCGCCGCCTACCGGCTAGGATTTCAAGCCATAATGCCAGAAGTGCGGGAATTGTGCCGGCGTTTCGGGCCGCCCAACCCCGCACCCTGAACAAGAAACGCCGGGGAACCCGGCGCATTGTTTCAGAAAACGTGTTGCAGCTCGAAGGCCGTTGTAGCCTGGTAGAGTTTCGGCGCGACGGTGGAAAGCCAAGCCTCAACGGTGTATCTTCCGGCAGGAAGAGGTTGCGCGTTGCCCGCGGAGAGAGGTACATCCACACGGTACACCCTCTCGCCCGGATTAAAGGGAAGAGTAGTGAGCACCTGCGCGAAGACCTTTCCGTCGGACCATCGAAAGACTTCCTGGCCCCCTTCATTGCGGATGACAAGGTCGAATTCCTGGCTGGTCGGGACGGTGATATCGAGCCGCTGTTCTCCAGTATTCTCGATCTTGAACTGCGCATGCAGTGTCGGTACGGCCCTGTCGGGATCCACGGGTGGCATGAGATCGGCCACATAGGCGGCCCGGTCGATCATCAGGCTGACCGTCAGGCCCCTGGGTGCGATCTGCTTACCCCCAATTTGGGCGGAGACCAGTTCGATGGAGCGCGGCCCTCCAATGGTGATACTCGTCCGGCGAACCAAGCCGATCCCGTCGGCGAAGACTTCTTCTTCCAAGCCGGCGTCGGCGCAATTGGTTCCTTGATACGCAATACGAACCAGCGAAGTGAAGGCGCCGGCCGGAACCTGGAGGCTCTCCGGCGGCGTGGATTTACTTGCTCTTCCATCACAGTCGCCGGTCGCGCCCGATTCCCAGGTTGTGCCTATGGGCGCCGCGAAGTCGTACCAGAGGACTTCCCGATCAAACCATCTATTTTCCGGATCGCTCCGCAGTTCGACCAACTGGCCCGCGCGCGTGAGACGGACGAAGGCGGGCTCGGTAGTGAAGCCGAGCAATTCGTAGTACGCGATCCCGCTTACGTCCACCGCCCGGGTTACGCGCACGGTCACCGATCCCTGGGCGGCAAATCCCGTTATCACATAGGTCCAGGAATTACCCGGCGACAGGGGAAAATAGTTCTGTGCCAACGCCTCGAAACTGACGCGCCCCTGTGCTGTTCGCTGGGCTACGGCGATGCCACAAGCAAGAACAAGAAAAAGGATCAAAAACTTCGAGGTAATTGATCGCATACAGAGTATTTTTCAGATTGCCGCGTAGAGCGGCGCCCACAATCTCCTTCCATTATGGAATACGCTTGTTGCCGGTGCGGGGTTTCAGGGGCCGGCGAGGCCAGTCGAGGACTGGGCCGAAAACGCCGGCGGGTGCAACGCTCTGAGAGTTGCGAGCAGTTGATCGGGCGGACCAGTGTCGCAAAGACCCGCAGGATCACCCTAGCTGGGAGGTGAATTTCTCAAAAGCCTCGCGGAGTCGAACGGCCATAGCTTTGAAAGCCGCTGCTCCATCGCGCTTTTGGACCAGGCCATGCACTCCGCCGTCGAATTCCAGAAGGAACGTTCCGGCTGGAATTTGCGTGAGAGCCCGGCGCATTTCCTCAAGTGTTCCGAAGGGGTCCTTGGAGCCGTGGGCGAAAAGGCAGGGAGTCCGAAGCGCCGGGAAATGAGCCGTCCTCAGCCGCTCGGCTTGTCCCGGCGGATGCAGCGGATAGGAGGTCAGCAGAAGAGCGTCCGCCAGACCCTCCGCTTCGGCGGCCAGCATTGTGGCCTGACGCCCGCCGTAGGATTGGCCCCCGAGATAGACACGACCCCCCGCTTTTTCCCGGACCGCTGAGACGGCGCGCTGCAAGCCCTCACGATCCTCCGCCGCGCCCGCCGGGGAGGGCGAACCTTTTGAACGCTTTTGCCGAAAGGGCAGGTCGCAGCGAAGTACCGCGATTCCCGCGGCGGCAAACTCGTCGGCGATGACAACGAGCAGGGGTGCTTCGCAATTCGACCCTGCGCCATGCGTAAAGACAAGGGCGTTTTTCCAGCCCTTTGGAGGCTCGTGCCAGATACCGCGCACGGAGGGACCAGTAGGGAAGTTGCGTTCAAATGGCTTGCGCTGGGCAGGCATGGACGGGGTGTCTCTGGCTATTCTACCCCGCGCGGCGCCGGCGTCCGGCCTCCCCTGAGCCGATCAGGCCCAAGTCGATGAGGACTGCAAGCACCACAGCCACCAAATAGATACCCTCGACGGATCCCGCTGAATTGATGGCCCAGGCATACGCCAAGGTCGTGAGGGGCATGAAAAAGAACCCCAGGAGGGGCCACAGCACAGTCTGGTAGGCACGGCCCAGATAGTTGCTGAGAAGAAACACAAGAAAGAGGACGACGCGTGGAAACGCCAGGGCAATGATGGTGAGAATACAGGGCATGGGGTATCTCGATGGGGGAGGACGGGATGAGCCAGCTCAGGGGCTCCATCGGAATGGATAGATCATAGCATCCGCTTGCTACAGCTTTTTGGGGGCCGGGGACGGACGGTGGTTATAGGGAGGGGTTTAGAACCAGGGGTACTGTCGTTCCATAAAAATCGGTACCAGCGCCCTATCGACGCATATGCCATTTTGCATAGAAACTGTTTGAGCACAGTAGTTACTTGCGGGGCGGAAACCATTGGCCATGCGCACATTCTGGAAACCTAGGGACGTCTGGAAGGCGCTTGTTTGCTGCTTCCTGGACCATACGTTTCCTCTGGGCGCATCCGACGCCCGGCCACAGGAAACTCACTGGCTTGTTACTTGCGTGCGTTGTGGCAGGCCAACGCGCGTCTGAAAATGTGGGAAGGAGAACCGAATGAAGAAGCTTTATGTCGTCCTTAGCAGTTTGACTGGGGACGAGCGCGCTCAGGATATGGTGGAGTATGCATTGCTGGCGGGATTCATCGCCGTCGCGGCCGGGGCAACGATGCCCCCAATCGCAAATTCCATCAGCCAGATTTTCAGCAAATTGGGAAGTCTGACCTCTGTCGCGTCGACCCAGTGAGCGATAGTCTGCGCTCCGCCTACGGCCCGCAATCCGAGCGGAGCGCAGACTTCGGGCAAGCTAGGGCGGCGCCCACCTGCTAGCGCCAGCGCCTAAACCGGGTTCCCGACCTCTCAACCGCGGCGCCGGGATTTCTGACGCGATCCGATTCATCCATTGGTCTAGCGAACAAAGTATCCGACCACTCTCCACTGCCCGTCTTTCTCCAGCATCGGTGTCACTGTTTCGATCGCCCCGGTCTTGTTCTCAAAGGAAGTCTGATACTGGATGACTACATACTCGCCATCGGGGGCCCCAGGCAATTGTTTGGTGTAGGAGGCCGTAGCCTGCTTGCGGCTTTGCAGCGCCCCGAGAGGCACTCGTACTGAGGAGATTTGCTTCTCCCACTGTCCACGCGCCACGGCGCCCTTGAAGAACGCACCTGCCTCTTCCCAGCTCTTGCCGTATTCATGCTGGTCAACAAGCCGCAGCCAAGCTTCGGCGGCTTTACCCGCGGCGGCTTCCTTCGCCTGATCCGCGCGCAAACGGGCTATACCCAGGGCTGCCAGCAAAATTACACTTGCCGATAGCAAAATCCTTGCTTTTCTCACTCGTTTTCCCTCCAGGCAGGAGATGCCGTCCATTATAGCCGTGGGTCCATAGGCGGCGGCCTGATTTGCGGCCGAGGGAGCGGGTCTGTTTAATGGCGGGGTCGGCTCGGGCGACAACAGCTTTGGCGCGATCGACAAGAGACGGGCTGGCGGCACGGGGCGCACTTGGTGTTGCCAAACATCTGCCCTACGTCAATCGAAGCGTGTGGCAGTCCCGACGAACGATTCCCTTTCCGGTCTGTAGTAGACTTTCTTCATGCCTTTGACGGAACAGGAGCAGAAGAAGCTTTCCCAAGTTCTCCGCAACATTGACGACGTCGCGCAGGATCTTTCCGCCTTCGAACACCTCACTCTGATCAGACGCGTGCGCCAGGAGTTGAAACAGGCAACCCGAGACCTGCGTCAGTTGGCCGGCGAGAAGAGCTGACCTCATGCCTGGAACGGCCCTCTCCACAGGTCAGCTACAGAAAGCGGAACAGCAGCTCCTGATGGGGATTGCCGTGCGGACGTCGAAGCGAAGCCTGCCTCCGCAAATCATGTTACGTGCGGAGCAGCCCCTCGCCGTCCCGCCGCCGGGCCGTTATGCCGGGAGGTTTTGGAAAATCGCCCCGCGCCATGCGGAAATCGAAAACCGGCGCGGGGTTACCGTGAAAGACAGGCGATGGTAGGGTGTGGCCCGCGTTTTCGCGCACCCCGCAAGCGATCGCCGCCGGAGACAGGTTCAAGTGGCCCGAAAGTCGTTAATTCGCTGCCGCGGCGGCTGTAACACTGGCCATTTTACTGAAAATTTGACTGATGCTGCTCGAAATGCCGGGCAGGACGGCGCCGGCGGCGACGGCGATGAAGCCAGCGAGCAAGGCGTATTCCACCATGTCCTGCGCTTCTTCATCGCGAGTGAATCGCAGAAAGAAAACGTACAGTTTGCTCATCAAAATCGTCTCTCCTCAGTCTAATATTGGATCTGCCGGTGGATCTTTGGGGAAAGGTCACATCCCGAGAGTTACGCGACCCAAGGCCATCATGCCGGAGGATGCAACGGCCTGCCAATTGACCACTAGTACCCTTTTGGGATTAGGGCCTTCTCTGGCGCGAGCTAGAGCCCAGCCCTAAGCGATAGCCGCTTTGGTGCGCGGCGTTTTCGAAAGACGTACAGCATCATCTGTGTGAGCCACGACAAGCAGGTTTTCCGGAAAGGATGGTATTTGCGTGATCCGCCGCCGGAGTGCGCGACCCGCAGCCAGTATTCCGAGGAAACCATGGTGATGAGCGAGGGAAGGGCTTATTCGCGAGGGACAGCCGCCTGTCTCTGAATGCTGCGGGAAAATGCTTGGGAAAAGGTATTGCAGCGCTCCCAGAGCAGGCCATTTTGCCGAGAATCCCTAGTCCCCGGTTCGCTATCCTGTCCTAGATGTTCCAACGGACAGCGTGCTTTTGCGCCGTCGCCGCGATGATGAGTTGCGGCGGTCCCGAAGGCCCCTACCCATCCCGTGAAATCAAACTGGTGGTCCAGGCGTCGCCCGGCGGAATCTCTGACACCGTCTCACGCGTCATGGCCAGTCTGGCAGAGGGCGGTCTCGGCGTCCCCATCGTCTGTGAGAACAAGCCCGGAGCCTCGGGCGCGCTCGCCTTTTCGTTCGTCGTCCGGCGTCCGGCCGACGGCTACACCATCGGCCACGCGCCGGTAGAAATCGCCATGGTGCGGACACTAGGCTACGCCGATGTTGGCCCGAAGCAGATGAGCCTAATGTGCTTGGTATCAAAGACACCACCCGCGCTGGTTGTCCGCTCGGATTCCCTTTGGCAGACGTTCGAGGACTACATCCAAGCCGCCAAGCAACGCCCGGGCGAGCTGATCATGGCAAACTCCGGCGTCGGCTCCATCTGGCATTTCAATACGCTGCTGCTCGAGCACGAAACGGGCATCCGCGTCACCCACATCCCCTATGCGGGCAGCTCTGGCGCAATCGTCTCCCTGCTTGGCGGGCACGTCGATGCCGTTATCGCCGGCGTAGGAGAGGTCGTCTCGCAAGTTGATGCCGGCAAGCTTCGGCCGCTAGCGGTCTTCGATGTGACGCGCACCAGTGTTTTCCCCGAAACGCCTACGACCCACGAACTGGGCTATGCCATCGGCGCACCGGCCTGGAGCGGCTTCTTCGGCCCGCCCGGCATGCCCGATGAGATCGTCGACAAGCTCGCCGGCGCATTCCGCGGCGCGTTCGAGACCGAACAATGGAAGACGCTTTGCCGCGAACGTGGCATGACACCGGCCTTCCTCGACCGGTCGCAGTTCGAACAGTTTGCCGTTGAGCAAGGCGAATACTTCAGCACGCGAATCCCTGAACTCCTAAGGATGGAACGGTGAGCGCAACCCGGATAACCGCCCTGGCTTTCCTTGCCTTCTCCACTACTTTCGCCGCGACGTCGTGGACGCTCCCCAAAGGCGTCGGCGCCGTACCTGGTCCGGCGTTCTTCCCCTTAGCTATTGCCACGGTGATGGCCGCCCTCAGCGTGGCGCTGGTTTTCGACCGCGGCTCACGACCGGCCGGCGAGCCATCCACCACGCCGGGAACAACCCGGGGCTTCATCGGCGTCATAGGCTTGCTATTTCTCTACCTGTTGTCATGGGGAACAGGGCTGTTTGCCCTGCGAACCGCCCTTTTTCTCTGCTTGATGTTGCGCTGGACGGGCCAAGGCTGGCGCTCGAGCGCCGGAGTTGCGGCGGCGCTGACAGGTGTCGTTGTGCTCGCCTTCCAGGTGGGCTTGAGGGTGTCTCTGGAATGACGGCGGACATCTTGCAGGGGTTGGCGTCGGTCTTCGATCCTCAGGTCCTATTGTTTCTCGTCGCCGGCGTGATTCTCGGGGCTGTGTTCGGCGCGCTGCCCGGACTCACCGCGACCATGGGCGTCGCGGTGCTCACGCCGCTGACCTTCTGGGTGTCCGCCGAGCAGGGGCTCGCCATGTTACTCGGCATCTACTGCGGCGCCATCCCGGCGGGCGGCATCCCGGCCATACTGATCAATGTCCCCGGCACTCCCGCCTCGATCGCCACAGCGTGGGACGGCTATGCCTTGGCGCGCAAGGGCCAAGCGGGTCTGGCCTTGGGCGTGAACGCGCTCATGGGGGCCGCCGGCCAGTTGATAAGCACCCTGTTCCTTGCTGTCGCCGCTTTCCCCATCGCGCGCTTCGCGCTACGCTTCGGACCCGCGGAGTACGCTGGCCTGGCAGTCTTCGGTATCAGCCTGATGGCCGGCGTTTCCGGCGGACGGGTACTGAAGGGCTTGCTCGCAGGTTTGCTCGGCCTCGCGCTAGCTACTGTCGGACTGGATCCGATGACCGCGTATCCCCGCTTCAGCTTCGGCGTCTCTGAGTTCCTCGACGGCATCTCGTTCGTTCCCGTGATGATCGGCCTCTTCGGCCTTGCTGAAGTTCTGATGCAGATCTCCGAAGGCCGCTCCCAACAGGCCAGTATTGATGCCGACATTGGGCGCGTTCTTCCGACTGCGGCCGAGTGGAAACGCCTCGGCGCCCCCGCAGTTGGCGGCGCCGTGCTAGGCACTATGGTGGGCGCCGTGCCTGCCGCGGGAGGCGATATCGGCTCAGTGATCGCCTGGGAACAGGCCCGCCGCATGGCGCGCAAGCCCATCGAATTTGGTAAAGGCGCGCTCGAAGGGCTTGGCGCCGCCGTCGCCTCTGCAAACGCGGCCATCGGCGGCGCAATGACTACCATGCTCACGCTTGGCATTCCGGGCGATGCCGTCTCAGCGATCTTGATCGGCGCTCTGCTGATCCACGGCATTCAACCAGGACCACTGCTGTTTGAGAACCAGCGCCCCTTCGTCTTTACCATCGTTTTTCTACTCGTCGCCGCCTCGCTGCTGACCATGTTGCTGGGCCTGCTCGGTGCGCGCCCCCTGGCGAACATACTGCGCATCCCCTCGCCGTGGCTCTGGGCGGGCATCACACTGTTTGGTACGGTCGGAGCCTACGCACTCAACAATGCTGTCGTCGACGTCTGGGTTATGTTCGCCGCTGGGGTTGCGGGCTTCTTTCTGCGCAAGGCGGACGTCCCGCTCGGGCCGCTCGTCCTCGGACTGATCCTCGGCCCGATGCTCGAGTCCAACCTTCGCCGTGCGCTGATCCTCAGCCGTGGCGATTGGATCGGAACGCTCACACGGCCTATCACGCTATTCTTCCTCATCGCGACCGTGTTGTCGCTCGCTTGGCCGCTTGTTCAAGCGCGCCGCCGGCGCCGGCCGTAGCAGGGCATCGCCATCAAATCTCTTTCGGCTTGGCGTCAGAGAGAACGCATGATGAAGGAGCCGAGGATCCGAGTCTACAGCCCAAAACTCCGAAGCAGGCAACTGTGCTGCTAACACTCCCTGAATGCCCCTGGTTTGATAGAGTGTACGACGGGAAAGAGGAGCGCCATGACCAGCCAGACCCACCAAACCGGCCGCCGCACATTCATCAAACTGGCGGCGATGACCGCCGCGGCGACGCAGCTCGGCGGGATCGCAGCAGCCACAGAACCTTCGCCTGTCGTTGAGACGCGTTACGGCAAGCTGCGCGGCATGACCGACGGCGGCGTGCATCGATTCCTCGGCATCCGCTATGGCGCCGACACCTCCGGGAAGAACCGCTTTCAGCCTCCCGCAAAACCCTCTTCCTGGAGCGGAATTCGAGACGCAAATCAGTGGGGCCATGTTGCGCCGCAAGGGCTGCCGACAGGCGGTATTGACTACACCCATAGCGTGCAATGGATGAACCGGCCGGGCGGGGAAGGCGAGGACTGCCTGGCGCTCAACGTCTGGACGCCGGGCGTCGCCGACGGCCGTAAGCGGGCGGTCCTGTTCTCGATTCATGGCGGCGGCTACTCCAGCGGGGCGGGCAGCAACCCCGCTTTCAACGGACAGCCACTCGCCCGGCACGGCGATGTCGTCGTGGTCACGATCAATCACAGGCTCGGCTCGCTCGGGTATCTTCACCTTGGGAACATCGTTCCCGAATGGTCGAGTTCCGCAGTGGCCGGCATGCTCGACATTGTGGCGGCGCTCGAATGGGTCCACGACAACATCGAGAACTTCGGCGGCGATCCGGGGAATGTCATGATCTTCGGCCAGTCCGGAGGCGGGGGAAAGGTGAGCCATCTGATGGCGATGCCCGCAGCGAGGGGACTGTTTCACCGCGCCGCCATCCAGAGCGGGGCCACCTTGCGCTCGGGCGATCGTGGCGACGCTCATGCCGTCGCCGAGCGCATGCTCGTTCAGATCGGCCTGAGCAAAGACCGCGCTCGTGAGCTGCAGTCCATCCCCTGGCAAATGATGATGGGCGCGCAAATGACGGTCGGCGGCCGTCTCGGCCCCATCATGGACGGCACGGCCGTTCCGCGCCATCCTTTCGACCCTGATGCGCCCGCCATCTCCGCTGATGTTCCGTTGCTCATCGGCACCTGTCTGCACGACAGCTCGTATCGGCTCGACAGTCTCGCGATGGAAGAGAGCGCCTTGGCTGCCGAGGTCAAGAAGATGTTCGACGGGGGAGGCGACGGCGTCCTGCGCGCCTACCGGGCAGCGTATCCCAAGACGGCCCCCTCACTCCTGCTCGCGCAGATCTCCAGCGACCGCGGATTGCGCCGCAACGCCATCACGCTCAGCGAACGCAAGGCCGCCCAAGGCGCCGCGCCGGTCTACATGTACCGCTTCGACTGGCCGTCGCAATCCTTCGGTGGAAAGTTTGGAGCGGTCCATGGAGTGGATGTGCCGCTATCCTTCCGCAACGCCGACGCTTGGCCCCTTACGGGAACCAGTTCGGAAGCTCTGAAAATGGCGGAGCGCATGGCCTCGGCTTGGCTTGCCTTCGCCAAGACCGGCAACCCCCATGGGGAGGGGCTGCCGGAGTGGCCGTCCTACAGCGTCGGTACTCGGGCGACGATGATTTTCGATCGGGATATGCGCGTCGAGAACGATCCGGATGTCGAGTTACTGAAGCTGGTGGGAACTCGCGTCTAGCTCGGGCTGCAATAGCACGTCGCTGATTGGGTCATCCGGAAGCTTGCTGCAAAGTGTGAGAGTTCGGTTCTTGGACGCCACACTTCTCTTCAAAGCGGACAAACGCAACAACAGGAAGGGCCGTGGGCGTCATCCCGATCGGCGCGGCGGTGTCCACGCGAAGGCTCTCGCCCGGTTCTTGCTTGTCACCATATGGTCACCGCCTGCCGCTTGGCTGGTGTCCCTACGTTGACGACAGACCCCCACTGCACACGTGTGCAATGCAATACATTAATTACCGCCTGTAATCAGCAGTAATAAAGGGTGTTAGCTGCTAGAGAAGCGATTTGGACGGGTTCCGCTAGATAACTGATTCTGTGTCCATGAAGTGGTAGCAGATCATGTGACAGATCACCAAGTGGGCGTCTTCGATACGACCCATATGGGGCTCGTTGACGTGAATGCTGAGGTTGACGAGCGGCGCCAGCTTACCCCCATCGCGGCCGCTGAGGCCGATGGTGTAGCACCCGGCGGAATTTGCGTACTCGACGGCGTGGATCACGTTGGGAGAATTGCCGCTGCCGCTCAGCGCCATCAGGATGTCGCCCGGCTTGGCGAAATTCTTGAGCTGTTCCGCAAAGACGTGCTCGTAGCCAACGTCGTTGGCGTAGGCGGTCAGCGTCGGAATCTGTTCGCTGAGGGCCATGATACGAAACCGCTGTTGGCGGCCATAGCTTGCCCCCTTGACCATGTCGCAGGCGAAATGGTTCGCGGTTGCGGCGCTCCCGCCGTTGCCGCAGACAAAGATCTGACGGTTTTCCTGGCGTGCGCGAGCCAGAGCGCCGATAGCCTGCTCGACGCGAGGTAAGTCCACGGCTTCCAGGACTTGAAGCAATTTGCTCTTATATTCGGAAGGAAAGCTCATGAAACGGCGGAGCTGGCGGCAAGATCCTCTTCGCTGCGCCCGTTCTCGAGGAAGCGGGCCTTTTCCAGCACTTCGGCCGCGGTAGCCGTGCCGGTACCCCGTTTCTCAATTGTAATACTCGAGACCAGCGTGCCGAAACGGGCGGCCACTTCGAGGTCTCCGCTGACCCGGAGCGCCAGCGCCAAGCCGGCGGCGAAGCTGTCGCCCGCTCCGCAATGATCCACCAGTTGCTTGATAGGCGCCGCGGGGATTCTTCTCTTGGAGCGCTCCTCCACCAGCCATGCGCCCCTCGGCCCTTCCGTGACGATCATGGGGCGATTACCAATGGCCGAGCGCAGAGCCTGGTAGTCGATCTTGCCGAAGAGCTTCTTGCTGGCCGTAACCGCTTCCTCGCGGTTGGCCTTGGCGATAGTGTTGCGGAAGCGCTCGATTCGCGCGCGCGAATCCGCGATCACGATCTTGCCGGGGTTGCGTTCGGCGACGTCGGCGATGACCTCGCGGAAGGCGTCTGAAATCACGCCGCCGTGCTCGGTCTCCGCTTGGTCGGCCGCTACGATGACATCAAATCCTTCATAGGCCTTGTGAAAATTCGCGATGAGCTGGTCTTCCACTTCGCTGGGGAGGGGTCTGTTGTTGATGAAATCGAAGCGCGGACGGTCTTCCTTGCCGGTGCTTACGTTGATCAGCTTGCTGTAAGTGAAAGTCTGCATACGGGGCGAGGCCACGAGCAACCGATAGTCTACGTTTTGCGCGGCCAGAATGCGCTCCAGCTCGAAGCCGAACCCGTCCTGCCCTATGGCGCCCAACACCGCTACGTGTCCCGCGCCCAGCGATGCCAGGTTGTTCGCCACCGTACCACCGGCGCCAGGCGTTGTTTCCGTGCTCACGATGCCCAGCCGGGGAATTTTCGTCTCGCGCGAAGGTTCCGACTCCCGCGGGTCGTAGTGGCACCAGCGGTCGAGGCAGATATCGCCGACCACCAGTACGCGGCACGTCTTGAATTTGTCAACGAGCGAGGCCCATTTCATGTCGGTCCCTGTCAAGGATTGCTTGCCGCAACGCCGGGAAGGCGAGACGGTGGTCACCGCAAATGTAATAACTTTCGCCGCCATCCGCAACTGTGCGCACCAGGATCGTCTTGTGCGGGCGGAAATAGTATCCCGGGTCCGTCTTCGGAAGCTCCTTGTGGTAATTTCCCGCGATGGGGACCAGATCGAAAACGGCTGTCGTGAAGTGGCAGATCGAGCGCCCCTGCGGCCGTGCCACATTCCGCGCCATCGCCAGAGCTTTCAAGTAGACCTCGGGTCCCATAATGGCCGAGCCAAAATTCAGCATCACGCCGCCTTCCAGGTTCTCGACGGTCTTCGTATAGATCAGGAAATCGCGGTAGCTTGCCTCTCCCAGCGTGGCCCCGTCGCAATTGGGGTGCTCGTGAATAATGTCGTAGCCGATCCCTACGTGCAGGGTCACTGGAATCGAGAGGGCGTACGCGTTGGCCAGGATGCTCACGTCCTTGTGCGGGTAGTCACTCTCAAGGATGCGGCGCCCGACGTTTTCCCCGAAGCCAAGAGCCAGGTCCGCCGCTTCGCGCGCCCACTCATTGAGCAGCCCCGTTTCCTGCCACAACCCGAATTCGCCGCTGCGGATATAGCGGGCCACGCTCTCCGTCGTCGAACCGATGCGCGCCAACTCGTAGTCGTGAATGGCGCCCGCGCCGTTCATTGCGATATGGGTAATAACGCCGCGCTTGAGCAGATCGATAATGTGGCGCGACACACCCGTCTTGATGACGTGCGCGCCCATCATAAGCAACCGGGCTGAACCGCGCTGTTGGGCCTCGCTAAGCCGCTCTGCGACGACCGGCAAATGTGGGTGCTGGAACTCCGCGGCGTCACCGTCGAGAGCGAGGACGTAGTCGAGATTCATGTCATGGTCGCGCTCGCCCAGCGGACGAAGCTGCAACCGGCTGCGGTCGAAGATGGCGTACTTGGACTTCATGCGGATGAACGTGTGCTCCCTGGAACCACTCTAGGATAGCTCACCGCTGGGACGTTGGGCGCCGCGCCTGGGCCACGTATCGTTGCGGTAGCCGAGTTCGTGGGAATACACTCGTGCTGCGGAGCTTCCAACTTACGGAGTTGCGGGAGGCGCATGGTCATGGAGTATCGGTTCGCTGAGATCTCAGACATTCCCCTTCTGGCTCAATTGAATGAACAACTCATTCAAGACACAGGGCACCCTAGCCGACTTTCGGCCCGCGAACTTGAACCTTTCATTCGCGGCTGGCTTGCCGTAGGCTATCGCGCCGTGCTGTTCGAGGATGATGGCGAGGTCGTGGCTTACGCATTGTACCGGCCGGACGAAACCTACCGTCCCGATGAGGAAAGCGTCTACTTGAGGCAATTTCTTGTGCGGAGAGGCAGCCGGGGCCGCGGCATGGGACGTGAGGCGTTCCGGTTGCTTCAAGAACGAATCTGGCCGCCCGGCTGCCGCGTCACAGCCGACGTCCTGTGCACGAATCAACCAGCGTACGATTTCTGGAAGAGGATTGGATTTCGTGACTACGCCATCATGCTAGAGAGGGATCCCGGCCATCGGCCCTAGCCTGCTCCCGGCATTCCCCTTTTCGTGACGAGAACTACAGCGTAACTGATTGACACCCTCAAGGCTGTGGCCTATAGTGTGGAGTTCACCTGCGCTATGCGATGAAACAGTTCATCTACACGTACATCGTGCCGGAAGGCTGCGGCTTTCAAGGACAGTGCTTTGACCCGCCTGTGACGGTGCACGCCGGGTCCCTGCAGCGAGCCATCGACGAAACAAGCGCTACGATTCGCGCGCGGTTTTGCGGCGAGAACTTCCACCAGATGGGTTTTGGCCCCCAGCCAAGAGTTGTAACAACGTTTTTCCTCGCGCCTTTGAAACGCTCCCGGCCGGTCTGATTCCCGCACCATCACCCGGCGGCACAGCTTCGTCAGTGGACCTCGGACTTGCGATGAGCTTCGCCGCCGGGATCTTGGGCCGCTGTCCTCACCCATCGAGGATCGTCTCCGTCCGCCGGGTAGTGCGCCAATCGCTCATTGGGCCGAAAGCGGACTTTGTAGTTCATCGAGGGATTTGAGGCAACCCAATAGCCTGGATAGGCATAGGGCAACTTCTTCTCTTTGGCGTAGGCAAGCTGTGTGAGCATGGAAAAGGTTCCTGGACTGTGTGGGCGCCAAGCAGGATCGTGAAAGTAGTAGACAAGGGAGATCGCGTCCATGACTTCATCCATTAGCGCCACGCCGACCAGACGCGGACCATCGTAGTAGAGCCATTGCCAGGAAAAGGTTCCACCGCCGGCGACGAAGGATTCCACATAGGCGTCGCTCGTGATGGCATCGCGTTGCCAGCCACGGTGCGTGGCCATAAAGCGGTGGTAACGGTTGAAAAGATCAATATGCTGGTCGGAGACGCCGGCGGGGCACAGTTCCGAACGAATATGGCGGTTCAGGCGCAGCACCCGCCGCTGGCTGGCCGTGGGCGCGAACTCGTCCACCAGAATCCGCAGGCTTACGCACTGATTGCATTCAGAGCAGGCCGGCCGGTAAAGCTGATAGCCGAAACGCCGGTAGCCACGCCGCAGCAAGTCCGCATACACGGCGGAGTCAAGATCCACAACGATACGGTATTCGAGAGACGCCTTTTCGACGGGGATGTACGGGCAGGGCCTCGGCTCCTCGACCACGCGCAGCAACTCCCGCATGACCTCATTTTACGGGAGCCCGCTGATCGCAAAAGCCCGGCAAGAAAAAGCCGCGCCGTGCGCTTGATCCCACGGCGTCCGAACGAGCCGCTCGCCACGTTCGTATTCGGATTGCTCCAGTTCGGGTGGTTTGGGAAATTGAAAGCCTCAAACCGGAACTGAAGTTTGTGCTGTTCGTTGAAGTTGAAGTTCCTCATGAGCGAAAAGTCCCGGCCGATAATCCCCGGACTATTAAGCGTGTTGCGCCCGACATTGCCGTGTGTCCCCGGCGCCTGGATGGAAAATGTGGACGTGTTGAAGGAAAGGACTCGGATCCTGCTGACCCCGGTCTAGAGCGGCGTTGGAGCCGTTCGTATTCGGCGGATCGAAGATTGCGCCGGTATAGTAATTTCGCGCATCCGACTTCAAACCCGGGTACCGAGGGGGAAAAAGCCCTGGTTACTATTCGTGTAGTTATTTACCGTGCCGTCCTTCAAGAAACGTGCAGGGTTTTGCAGATGTTTCGGCAAACGACGTTGGCGGGCACACGGGAGGGTGCGACCGCGCTCCCGGAATCATACTGGCTCCGTATCCCCGCGGCCTGAGTGTGCTTTCCTTAAATGAGGAGATTGCGTGGTTAACAGACGCCTCCAGTATGCCGTGATTCTTCTCGTGGCAGCGGTGTCTCTGGCGGCGGGAGCGCGCGCGTCGTTCCTGCAGGAGCTGGATCGGCTGGGTACGCTGACTGTTGTGTTGGCGTTGATCCTGTGTTGCGCCGTGATCTATCTGTGCGCCCCCTTCGTCGCTCGCAGCGGCCGCTTGCGGCGTTTGCGGCTGCCTCTGGGCTTCCGGATTACGCGGCAGGGTGGCGTGTTTCTTGTCGCAGTGCTTGCCGTGGCCGGTGCGGCGCTCGCCTCCGCAAACAATCTGTTCTACCTGATGCTCAGCTGTTTGTTGGCGGCGATGGTTCTCTCGGGACTTGTCTCGCGGCTAGGACTCGCCGGTCTGCAGCTTAATATCTCGTTTCCAAGGCACCTCTTTGCGAACCAGCGGTCCCTTGCCCAGGTGTCCGTGCGTAACCTCAAGCGCTGGATGCCGTCTTTTTCGATCTGGGTTGGCGCAACCGGCGCTTCTCGTCTTGGGACCGACGTCACCATGGAAGAGTTCTATTGCCCGATGATCACCGCCGGAAGCGTTGCCGTCGGCTCCCTGCCGGTCACGTTCGCCCATCGCGGCATTTTCCATCACCGGGCTGTCTGGCTGCGGTCCGGCTTCCCATTCAGTTTTGTGGAACGCCGCACGCGTCTCGATCTGGGCCGCGAAGTGCTCATCTACCCCTCCATCGAGTCCTCCGCCGAAGTGGAGGGCATTTTGAACGGCCTGGGCCCCTGGTTGCAGGGTTCCGCGCCTGGCGACAGCCACGATCTCTACCGCATCCGGCCGTCGATTCCCGGGGAGAATGCCCGCTTCCTGGACTGGAAATCCTCGGCGCGCGTCGGTGAACTGATGGTGCGCGAGTTCAGCCGCGAGGATCATCGCCGCCTGAACATTGTCTTCGACCATCTCCTGCCCCCGGGTGAGAACGGCCGAGAGAGATTTGAGAGAGTTGTTGATCTGTGTTCAGCCGTCGTGTGGCGGCTCCACCATCTCAATGCCGAGATCTGTTTCAGCGCCGAGGATCAGACTATTCTTTCCTCGCCGAACTCCGGCGCCGTCTATCAGATTTTGCGCTATCTAGCCCTGGTCGAGCCGGCTGCCACCGCTCCCGGCGGCCAACCCCCGCGGCCCGCGCCGCGATCCGCGCCGGGGGAATGGTTCCAACTAATCTTCAGCGCCCGTCCGGAGGCCGAATGGCCCGCGCTACAATCGTCCAAGGGCCGTTACTTCTTCACCGAGCGCTTATGAACCTATCGTTACGAGTGTTGCCGCTGTTTCTTCTTCTCACCGTCATCATGCCGGCTCAGGACCCGGTGCCGGTCGAGGTCGAACCGCTCAGAACGTCGATCACGGTTACCAGCACGCTGGAATCGCCGGCTTCAGCGTACATCACGGCCTACTCGGAGGATTCTCTTGCTAGCCGCCCGGGTGTCAATGTGGATGACCGGCTGCGGGATATCCCCGGATTCACCTTGTTTCGCCGTTCCTCGAGTCTGGTCGCGCATCCTACTTCGCAGGGTGTTGCTCTGCGTGGCATCGGGAGCAGCGCGGCCAGCCGCACCCTGGTGCTCTACGATGGCCTGCCCGCCAATGATCCCTTTGGTGGCTGGGTCTATTGGTCGCGCTTCAATCCCGATTCCCTTCAGGCTGTGGAGATCACGCGCGGAGCCTCGACCAGCCTCTACGGCGACCGCGCCATGGGTGGTGTGATCTCGCTGTTGACGCCCGTTCCCACCGGCCAGCATGCCTCCGCCTCGTTTGAAGCCGGTAACGCGGGTCTCTTTGATACACGCGCGGGCTATTCGAACCTGCTAGGTAAGCACGGCCTCTCCGCCATGGTGCGCGGTTTTCGCTCTGACGGGTATTTCGTGGTGCCGGAAGAATTCCGTGGGCCGGTTGATACCAAGGCCGACGTCGATTTCCTCGTCACCGATTTCCGATGGGATTATTTTCGTGACAAAGACCGCCTGACGTTTCGCACCAACATCGTCGCCGAGCAACGGCAGAACGGGACACAGCTCCGTGAGAATTCAAGTTCGCTGGGCACCGCCGGGCTGCAGTATCAGCGTGGCGGCCTTGCCGCAAGCGCGTACCACTCGCGCGGCGCGCTGCGGAGCACCTTCACCGCCGTCAACGCCGCCCATACCACGGAGAACCTGACACTGCTGCAGACGGTGCCATTTGAGGACACCGGCGGAGCGCTTTCCTGGAACTATCTGAAGCCCAACTGGAACCTGTTTTTCGGCGCTGATACGCACCGCGCCGAGGGTTTCAGCGAAGAGGTGGTGGTGGCGACCGGGGCGCAACGAGCGCTCGGCGGCCGGTTGTGGCAACAGGGCGCCTTTGCCCAAACGGATTTCGCGTTGGGCGGCCGGACGCGCATCTACGCCGGTTTGCGCCACGATTTCAGCGATCGCGGCAACGATTTCTGGAGTCCCCGAGGGGGCATTGCCGTCACCGAAGGCCCCCGCCGATGGAGGGCTTCAGCTTATCGCAGCTTCCGTGCGCCTACGCTCAACGAACTTTACCGCCAGTTTCGGGTCGGCAACGTCGTGACACTCGATAATCCCAACCTTACACCGGAAACGCTCAAGGGCACGGAAGCAGGCTTTGACTGGCGGCAAAGCGGATTCCTCTTCCGCACAACGGGGTTCTGGCAGCGTATCGACGATCTCGTGGGCAATGCTACCATCAGCACCGGCGCGACGATCACACGCCGCCGGCGGAACTTCGGGTCGGCCACGACGCGGGGTCTGGAAGTCGAGATGCAGCGCACCTTCGGACGCGTGCGCGCCGAGGCGGCTTATCTGTACGTCGACTCAACGCTCGACTTGGAACACGTATGGATGCCGCAAGTGCCGCGCCACCAGGGTTCATTCCAGTTGCTCTACTCCACCGGACGGACCCTTCTTAGCGGCGGCGTGCGTTCGTACGCGTTGCAGTTTGAGGATGACCTCAATCAATTCATCCTGCCGGGCTTTGCATCGTTCCAGTTCCTGGCGCAGCATCGCCTGGGCTATGGCGTCTCGGCTGTTTTTGCCGCTGAGAATCTTTTTAACCGCACTTATCTCGCCGGCTTCGATCCGCAACCGACCACGGGTACGCCGCGTCTGGTTCGCCTTGGTCTGAAATGGGAAACCGGACGGTAGCCTAATCGGCGCCCGGGGCGGGGCTACTCGGCCCCCGGGGTGACGGATCCACATCGATGATTCGCTGTCAGCTCGCTACCAGTGGGTCAGTGAACCATCGGGCCGCCGATAGAACCACTTTCGCCCAGGTTCGGTGACTTCCCCGATCATCGTCAAACGGCTCATGTCGGCCGTCACGCCCAGGCCTGGGCGGGTGTTCGGCCAGCACTTGCCGTCCTTAAAGTCCAGACCCTCCTTCAGGTAGTCAGCCGGCGTGCGGTTGCGGCCGATCTCAACGAGCACGGGACCAGAGAAGGGTCCGAGCGTGTGCACGAGGGCAGCGGTGGAGATCGGCCCGGTGAAGTGGGGAACAATACCGATTGCGCTGGTCTCGCATAGCGCTGCGATTTTTACCATCTCGGTAATGCCGCCGACGTTCGGCAGCGTGGCGCGGATGTAATCGATGTCTTTGTTGTATACGAGTCTGTGAAAATCCCATCGCTGGCCCCACTCCTCTCCATGGGCAAGGGGCACGGTGGTGAGCATCCGCAGCTTGGGGATCTCGTCCAAGGCCTGCTCGTCGCGGACGGGGTCTTCCACAAAATAAGGTTCGTAATCTTCAATCAGTTTGCAGGCCCGGATGGCATCGGCGAAATCGAACCGCTGATGAAAGTCAATGCACCAGTCGCCGTTGGGTCCCACGCCTTCGCGGGCCTCCTTGCAGTCGGCGGCGACCTGGCGGACACGCTCGTGCGTGTTGTAAATGGCATTGGTGCCGTTTCCCAGACTGGCGGCGTCCATGCGGAAGGCGCGAAAGCCGGCCTCGATCGTCGCCTGGGCGTTCTCGCGCACGCTCAGGCGCCCGGCGCCCCGGCCGGAACCGGAACCGTCTCCGCGAGGCAACCCACCGGTGGCGTAGCATTCCAGGTGATCGCGCATCATGCCGCCCAAAAGCTGGTGCACGGGCACGTCGAGCGCCTTGCCCTTGATGTCCCAGAGGGCCATGTCGAGCGCGCCCTGGGCATGGATTTTCTCGCGGCCGGGAGGGTAGAACCAGGCCATGTACATCTCATGCCAGATGCGTTCGATCTCGAAGGGATTGTGGCCGATGACGTTGCCGGCGCACTGCTCGAGAGTGTCTTTCGATCCGCCTTCGCCGATGCCCGTGATGCCGATATCGGTTTCGACGGTGACGATCATGTTGCTTTGATTGAAAAGTTCGTTTAACTCCGGCGGTTTGTAGATCCGGATTCGCGTGACCTTCGCCTTTGGCAGAGCGGCCTCGGCGGGCCGCGGCCGCGCCAGCGCGGCCCCTGCCGTACCCGCCAGTGATTTCAGGAAAGTTCTTCTCCGCATACTGGGCCTCCTGTCTCCGTGGACGCGCTCCGCGCTTCGGAGTCCGCTTATTGTAACGGAACCCGTCCGCTGGTCGCCTCTCAGATGGGCCATGGGACGGCAGTGCGTGAACGCAAAGGCCCGCGGCACGAGGGTGCTCGCCGCTTGGTATCCTTGTGGAGGGAGTGTATGCATGCAGTTTCCGGGTGAGGAAAGAGGGCCGATCGGCATCGCCTTTGATACGGACATGGGGGCGATCGATGACGTGCTGGCCCTTGCGTTGCTCGAGGGCCTTTCCAGCAAGAAAGATCCCGAAGCGCGCATCATCTCGGTCAGCGTGAGTAATCCAAATCTGGAAGCCGCCGCATTTTGCGACGCCGTCGAGGGTTTCTATTCGGATATTGCCAACCGAGAAATTCCGCCGATGTTCCGCCGCCGCGGGAGCGGCCTTCCGATCGGCATGGCCACCCAGGGGAAAGTTCCTGAAGAGGCGCCGGCAATGCTCCGAGGCGCCCTTGGGAAACTCGATGCCGAGGGCAAACCCGTCTATAGTCACGACATTCACAAGCTCAACGACACCGCCGAAGCCGCTGCGCTGATCCGGAACGCATTCACGGCGCAACACGACCAGAACGCTGCTGTGGTGATGACCGGCCCGGCTACCAATCTGGTTCAAGTGCTCGATGTTCGTGGAGCGAAGGAAATCATTTCACAGAAAGTGCGCTTGCTTTGCGTCATGGGTGGAGCATACCCGGCCGGTGAGAAGGCGGAGTACAACATCAAAACCGATATCGTCGCGGCGAAGAGATTGTTCGCCGAGTGGCCGACACCTATTGTGGCCTCCGGGTATGAAGTCGGCGAGGCCCTACTGTATCCGGCGGCCAGCATTGAGAAGGACTTCGGCTGGGCCGAAAACCATCCGGTCGTGGATGCTTACCGGGCCTACAAAGCGATGCCCTACGACGCGCCGACGTGGGATCTAAGCGCGGTGCTCTACGCCATCAGGCCCGATGAGGGCTATTTCAAATTGTCCGAACCAGGAACGATCAGCGTACTCGACAACGGACGCACGAAGTTCACTGCGGCGTCCAACGGGCAACACCGTTATCTCATTCTCGACCCGGCGCAAAAGGACCGCATCATTCAGGTGTATACAGAGTGGGCGAGCGCACAACCTCCTCCCCGCGAGTTGCCACGGTTCCTCCGCCGGCTCCTAGAAGAGCAGAAGAAAGAGGAAGAGGAAAAACTGAAGCGACAACAGCAGCAACAACCGAAACCACCGGAGTAACAGATTTGGTCCCTCTTGCGATGCTCAGCGCAACCCGGGTCGAGAACATGGCGGTTTGAGCCGCCGGCGGTTGCCTTAGAATCTTGAAGGTCCCCACCGAGGCAAGGAGCCCACAAAAACGATGGATGCAGCGCAGAAAGAAATTCTGGCGGCCATGGAGGCTTGGAAACAGGCGACGCTCGGGAAGAATGGGCCGGCGTTGCAGGGCATGCTGCACGACGACCTCACCTACTGCCACTCCAACGGGCGAACTCAGACCAAGACCGACGTGCTGGATGACGTGATTGGCGGCAAGAGCAGCGTGGTGGGCATCGAATTAGGTGACCAAAACGTGCGCGTCTACGGCACGACGGCTCTCGTCAAGGGGCCGGTCGACATGCTCCAAAAGAGCGGAGCCACGGTGCCCCTGGATATCCTCCATGTATGGCTGAAAGGGCCCCAAGGCTGGCAGATGGTGGGCCGGCAAGCGACCAAGAGAGGGTAGCCGCGGCTGGCTGCGCCAGTCGCCGAAGCGGGACTGCCAGCGGCTGTCGCAGCACGAGGCGATTCCCTTTCCCTCGTAACCTCGTTTCAATACAAACGCCCCTTAGATACGGAACGGCCTTTGGTCTAGGCGCGAATGGAGACGGGAGCCGAAACCGGTGCTCTCGTTCCGTTGCGCTACAGAGCTTGGGGCGGATACCATTTCATTGGTCGCTCAAGGAGGCAGGATGCGGTTTCCTGGTTTTATCTTCCTCATTTTCTTTACCCTGGCAGGGGCCGCGCAGGCGGACAACTGGCCGCAATGGCGGGGGCCGCTCGGGACGGCTGTATCGCCGGAGAAGGGCCTGCCCACCGAGTGGAGCAACGATCAGAACATCGCCTGGAAAGCGGAGCTGCGGGGTCTTGGCGTGTCATCACCGATTGTGTGGGGCAATCGCGTGTTCGTCACCTATCAGATCGGCGCCAGCGCTTTGCGGGAAGGCCGCCACCCCACGCTTGTCCAGGGGACGGATGCAGCCGCCGCGGGGGAGCTTCCCTTGGGTGGCGTGCGGCCAAGCGGGCCCGACCGTGAGATCAAGCTTGTCGTCGCCGCGCTCGACAGGGCGAGCGGTAAGGTGGTTTGGGAGCACGAAGTTGCCGCGGAGGGGTCGCTGCCCGTCGTTCACGAGAAGCGCAATCTTGCTACGTCGAGTCCCGTGACGGATGGCGAGAGAGTCTACGCTTGGTTCAGCAACGGGCAGTTTGTGGCGCTGGACATGAACGGCAAGCCCGTCTGGAGCCGGCACCTGGGCAAGGAATACTCTCCCTTCGAGATCAACTGGGGCCACGCCAGCTCTCCGCTGCTTCACGGCGACAAGCTGATTCTGATCTGCTATCACAGCTCGTCCTATCTCCTGGCCCTTGACAAGGTCAGCGGCAAGGAATTGTGGAAGACGGATCGCGGATCAGGCGTGAACTCCTACACAACTCCCGTTGTTGTGCAGGGGCCGCAAGGCGAGGAACTTATTGTCAACGCCAGTGAAGGAGTTGAGGCATACGATCCGGCAACGGGCAAACAACTTTGGCGTTTTGAGCAGCCCAATCGCTTCCCCATTCCGGTCCCGGTTTATGACGATGGTGTTGTGTACATGAGCCGCGGGTACCGCAGCGGACCTTACATGGCGTTTCGCGCGGGTGAGCGGGGCGATATGACCAAGACGGACATGTTGTGGCACACAGAAACGGGCGCACCCTATGTGTCGTCGCTGGTTCTCTACGATGGCCTGCTGTATATGGCGAACGATGTCGGCATTGTGACGTGCGTTGACGCCAAAACCGGGGAGCGTGTTTGGCAGGAGCGTCTCGGCGGTGTCTACACGGCGTCGCCCGTGGCGGCCGATGGCAAGATCTACGTATTCAGCGAAACCGGCGAAACCCTGGTACTGCGCGCCGGACGCAAGGCGGAAGTGATGGCCAGGAACCGCCTTGATGCGCAGTTTGTGGCGTCCCCGGCGATTTCGCAGGGCCAGCTCTTTGTGCGCGCCGGCCGGCGGGTGATCGCAATTGGTCCGGTAACGCGATGAGAAATGTCGTTCGTCCGCGTCAGTCAGGAGGGTTTATGAAAGTGCGAGGAACCATAGCAGGCGTTTTCATGCTGCTTCTTCTGGCAACAGCTTTGCGCGACAGCGCCTTCACGCAACAGGGAAATCCCAATCCTTTTGGCAGCCGGGAACGCGAGGCGTTGGCAGAACCCTTTAAGGGAGTCACCACCAGCGGCAACGTTGTGCCCGGGTTGTTTTCGATTCGCTCGACGGGCGTATCGACGGAGCCGGTTCGCAAGGCAGCGGAGGCGTTCCTGGCTTCGCTGGATGACGGCGGCCGCCAGAAAACGCAATTCTCCGTGGAGGACGTCGAGTGGCGGCGATGGAACAATGTTCACCGCTATGTCCGCCAGGGGATCAGCTTCCTTGAGATGACCGGGGTGCAGCGCGAGTCGGCATTCGCCCTGCTGAAGGCGGGCCTGAGTGCAAAAGGCTTCGACCAGACGCGCGACATCATGCGACTGAACGGTGCGCTGGCCGAATTGACCGGCAAGCCTGACGAATATGGCGAGTGGCTGTATTCGATTACCGTGATGGGCGAACCTTCGGCCACAAAACCCTGGGGTTGGCAGTTGGACGGACACCATCTTGTGATCAATTACTTTGTTCTCGGCGATCAGGTGGTGATGACGCCCGCTTTCATGGGGTCGGAGCCGATCAAAGTGGACAGCGGCAAGTTTGCGGGAACCTCCGTCATGGTGGATGAGGAGAAGAAGGGATCGGCTTTGATGGCTTCCCTGAACGAAGAGCAGAAGCGCAAGGCGATGATCGAAACGTCGAAAACGGGCAACAATGCTCTGGCGCAGGCCTTCCAGGACAACCTCGTGCTCGATTACGCCGGTCTTCCTGCTACGGAATTCAATGAGGCCCAGAAGAAACTGTTGCTCGATGTCATCGGCGCTTACGTCGGAAATATGGACGACGGGCATGCGCGCGTAACGATGGACGAAATCCGAAAGCACCTCGACAACACCTATTTCGCGTGGATCGGCGATACGAAACCCGATAGCGTTTTCTACTATCGCGTGCAGAGCCCGGTCGTTTTGATTGAGTTTGATCATCAGAATCCCGTGGCACTGCCGGGGCCGAGAGTGCCAGGACGCTTGCACGTCCACAGCCTCATTCGCACTCCCAACGGTAACGACTACGGCAAGGATCTGCTAAGGCAGCATTATGTGCAGAGCCACGGCTTGCGAATGCTGCCCCAGCCGAACGGCGAACACAGGGAGTTGGCTGATGCTGGAACTCCTGCCGCCGCCCGCTGACCGGAGTAACGCGCTCAGTGTGCGATTTTGGGACGGACTCCGCGAGGAATTGGTCTCCGCAGCCGGTCCAGAACACCCTCCTTTTCCTGTAAGTTGCTGGTTTTAGATCGGTTCTCTCTCAGACGTAGGATTGGCAGCCGGGTTGCCCCTGAAGACTGGCAACCCGGAGGATGCCTCCATGCCAGCTGCGTTTGCTCTCCAACACCTCAGCCAGTCAACCGCAAGGGTTCCCTCTGGACTGATACAGTGCGCCGATCCCCCTGAAGGCGGGGCAGAGACACCCTTTCGCGCGCTCATCGCTGACGACCAGCCCGACGTTGTAACCGCTCTGCGGTTGCTTCTGAAGAACGAGGGTTTTCACACGGAGGGTGTTTCGAGCCCAAGAGAAATCCTGGAGGCAGTCGACCGCGGCGTATTCGATGTGGTGCTGATGGATTTGAATTACTCGCGCGACACGACCTCGGGCAGGGAAGGGCTGGAGCTGCTGGAGGAATTACAGCACCGCCCGCATGCGCCTGCTGTTGTGGTGATGACGGCCTGGGGCAGCATTGAGCTCGCGGTGGAGGCCATGCGGCGCGGCGCGCGCGATTTCGTGCTGAAGCCCTGGGATAACGAGCGCCTCACAAAGGTAATTGGGGACCAAGCCGAGGCTTCGAGACAGCGGAAGGCGGCTGCGCCGTCGGGCGAGTCCGCCGAGACGGACGGCACGCTTGCTTCGCGGGTGCAGCAGCGGCTTTTCCCAACGCGGGCGCCGTCGTTGGCAACGCTGCAATGCGCAGCCCTGTGCCAGCAGGCCGGGGCGGTAGGCGGCGACTACTATGATTTTCTCGATGCCGGACTGGGACGGCTGGGGTTGGTCCTGGCCGACGTCTGCGGCAAGGGGATGGCCGCGGCGTTATTGATGGCAAACCTGCAGGCCACGCTACGCAGCCGCTTTCCGACGTACGTGGATGGTCTTCCGGCTCTACTGCAAGATGTCAACGAACTGTTCTGCCGGGCCACGCGGCTGGAGCACTACGCCAGTCTGTTCCTCGGTGTATATGACGAAGCGGCGCGGCGGCTGCGCTACGCCAATTGCGGCCACTTCCCGCCGCTCGTGCTGCGCGCGGGCGGCGGATTGGAACAGCTGGATGCAACGGCAACGGTGTTGGGTATGTTCGAGCGAGTGACGATCGAGGTGCGAGAAATCGAGCTGCAGCCTGGCGATTTGCTGGTGGCCTATTCGGATGGGGCCGTCGAAACGCGCGGAGAGGATGGAGAGGAATTTGGCCCGACCCGCCTGGCCGAGGCTTGCCAGCGCCATGCGGCGTTGACGGCTGAGGCGATTCCAGTCGCCGTCGCCGGTGAGATTGCAGCGTTTGGCCAGCAGGAAGATGATTTGACAGTCGTGGTGGGTAAGGTTCGTTGACGGCGGGGGCGTCGCTACTTTGCTGCCTTGATTCGATTTGGGGGCACCACCGCTTCCGCCCGGTCACAGCTCAGAGCCAAGGGGCGTGCGAGTCTACTCCAGATCGGCAAGGATCTTTTCGATTAGCTTGGGGACATTCTCGGCCTCGCGCGGGTCGATATCGGCGCGCTTTTGCGGGAGAGCGGCAAGTTTTTCCTTGGCGGCGGTCGCGCGCTGGTCCATGTAATCGATGGCGTTGAGCGCCATCATCGCAACGTAGAGGTTGTTGCGCTCGAGCGACGCGAGATCGAGAAGCACGTCCAGCGCTCTGCGCGCTTCGCCCTCCGTTCCAAACCGTCCCAGCGTTTCGGCCGCGACGATGCGCACGTAGGGAGATGAATCGCGGAGCGCCTCGCTCAGTTCGCGATGGAATGCCCTTAGGCCGGTTCCCTGGCGGATCAGGGCTCCTGTAGCCGCCCAGTAGCGAACTGCGCTGTCGGCGCTGCGAAACCCACTCCGCAAAGGCTCTTCCGGCCAAACCCCCGCCGGCGGAGGCGCAGCCTCCGCCATCGCCATCACGCGTTGCAGAGGATAGCGGTAGTCATCGTGGCCCATCTCGTAGGGCGACGCATTCCCCGCGCGGCTGTGGATCTCACCTTCCGGGAGGAAGCCGAGGTCGCGGATTCGCAATTGCCAATCAAAAAGCGCCTTGCGCAGGCGGGAAACCACCGGCTCGAGCTGCGGATCTCCCGCGAGATTGCTGATCTCATCCGGATCATTCAATAAGTCATAAAGTTCTTCGGTTCGCTTCTCTTCCCAGAAGGCTCGCTGGCCTTGATGCAAGCGCCCTCTACCTCTGTCCTGGTCAAACAATTCCTTCCAGATTCTCGTGGTCGGCGTTTCGAACATGTACTGCACGAACTGTCCGTAGATGCGATGTGGCATGTAGTTGCGGATATAGACGTAGCGCTGGTCGCGGACGGACCGCACCATGTCATAGCGCTCATCCATGCGGCCCCGGAAACCGAATTGAAATTCCGGCTCCGGCGCCAGGTATTTCCCCGCGAAGGCGCTTCCCTGCATGTAACCGGGGGGCTCGATGCCGCAAATGCTCAGCAAAGTGGGCGCAAAATCGATGAAGCCGACGAGGCGGAAACTCTCTCCCCCGGGCTCGTATTCCGGCGGGGCCAGGTACCGCCATTTCTCGGGGAAATGGACGATCAGCGGAACCTGCAGCCCCGAGTTGTAGGGCCAGCGCTTGCTGCGCGGCATGCCTGAGCCATGGTCGGAATAGTAAAAGACGATGGTGTCGTTTTCGAGTCCGGCCTCGCGAAGTTCCTTGAGCACGCCGCCCACAAGAGTGTCCACGGTCGTGATGTTGTCGTAGTACTGCGCCCAGTCTTGGCGTACTTCGGGCGTGTCGGGATGATAGGCGGGCAGGCGCACCTTGGCCGGATCGTGGACCTGCGTATGGGGGCGCGTGCGGATCTGGCTCTCGTGAGTCTGGGTGAAGTTGAAAATCGCGAAGAACGGCTGGCCCTTCTTGCGATTGCGCCAGTGGGCTTTGGGGGACGATTCGTCCCACACCTGCCCGGGTTTTTCGAGGTTGTAATCTTCCTTGGAGTTATTGGTGGCGTAGTAGCCCGCTTGCCGCAGGTATTGCGGATACATCTTGAACGAAGCGGGCGGCCGCGCCATCGAACGCATGTGCTCCGATCCCGTCGAAGGTGGATAGAGGCCCGAAATCAGCGTGGTGCGCGCCGGCGCGCAGACCGGGGCGTTGGACCAGGCATTGCGATAGAGCATGCCTCGCTCCGCCAGCGCATCAAGCACAGGCGTAGTCGCGTAGCTGTCGCCGTAGGCGCCCAGATGCGGACCGTGATCTTCGGACGTGACCCAGAGGACATTGGGGCGCTCCTGAGCGGCGAGAGCGCAAGTGAAAAGAAAGCAGAGGAATGCCAGGACTCTTGTCGGCATAGCGTCAATGGGGCATTTTAGTCGAACCAAGGGTAGCACGGTGAGGCGGGGAGGACTATGCCGCACAGCTTTGGGCCGCGCCTCAGGGCCGCACGACGAATTGGACATTGCAAGCGGGCCGACGGAGCAACGAGAGTGCTATGCCGTTATTCCTCAGCCAGGCCACAGCGCGTCCAGGAATGCCTGTCGCGGCGGAGCAATTCGTCGGCTTCCTTGGGACCCCACGTACCCGCAGCGTAGTTGGGGAATTGGCGAGGCGGTAAGGCTTTCCAAACATCGAGGATCGGCTCGACGATCTCCCAGCCCGCTTCGACCATATCAGCGCGCTGGAAAAGCGTGGCGTCCCCGAGCATGCAGTCGTAGAGTAGGCGCTCATAGCCGGTGCTGGGTGTGGTGCCGAAGTAGTCCTCGTACTCGAAATCCATATCCACCGAGCCCAGCCGCATGACCGCGCCTGGCATCTTGGCGCCGAAGCTCAGAGAAATGCCCTCGTCCGGTTGCAGGCGCAACACCAGACGGTTCTGGGTGAGTTCGTGAATCGTGGTCTGCCGGAAGAGCATATGCGGCGCTTCCCGGAACTGGATGGCGATCTCTGTGACGCGCTTCGGAAGGCGTTTTCCGGTCCGCAGATAGAAGGGCACGTGCGCCCAGCGCCAGTTATCGATGTGGAGCTTGAGCGCCACGAAGGTTTCGGTGGTCGAATCCTTGGGGACTTTTTCTTCCTGGCGATAGCCGGGGACTTTCTGGCCGCGAATTTCGCCCGGGCCGTACTGGCCCCGCACCGTGCGGGTGAGGACTTCTTCGGGTGAGATGGGCTGGATAGCGCGTAGGATTTTCGCCTGTTCCTCGCGCACGGCGTTGGCATCGAAGGAGACGGGCGGCTCCATGGCGGTCAGCGTGATGAGCTGGAAAATGTGATTCGGCACCATGTCGCGGAGCGCGCCCGACTCATCGTAATAGCCCCCCCGCTGCTCGACGCCAAGATCCTCCGAGACCGTGATCTGCACATGGTCGATATAGCGCCGGTTCCAGATCGGCTCAAAGATGCCGTTGGCAAAGCGAAAGACCAAAATGTTCTGTACCGTCTCTTTGCCGAGGTAGTGGTCGATCCGGTAGATCTGATCTTCCTCGAGGACATGTTGCAGCTCCCGGTTCAGACTGCGGGCCGATTCGAGATCGCGGCCGAAAGGTTTCTCGACGATCACGCGGCGCCAACTGCCGTTTTCCTCATGCACCAGCCCGGCGTTTCCCAACTGCTCGATCACCGGGGAGAAAAACTCGGGCGCGATGGCGAGATAGTAGAAATAGTTCCCTTTTGTTGAGTGCGTTTCGTTGACCTGTTTGAGCAGCGCGCCGAGGCTCTTGTAGGTTTTGGCATCATTGAGGTCGCCGGGCAAGTAGTAGAGGCGCTCGGCGAACCAGTGCCACAGGTCTTTGTCGACCGCCCCGGAAGCGTACTCCTTGAGATCGTCGCCGATTTTCTTCCGGAACGCCTCGTGGCTCATGTCGCTACGCGAGATGCCCACAATGGCGAATTCCTTGGCCAGAAGCCCTTCCTTGGCGAGGTTGTAAAGCGCCGGAATGAGCTTGCGCTTCGTGAGATCTCCCGAAGCGCCGAAAATCACCATTACGCTCGGGTCGGCGGGTTGGCCGCTCTCCGAGGGTTTCGAGTTGTTTCGCCTGGTGGCGGGCATCTTCGTCTGGTTTCCCTTTGCTGATTTGGGCGCTGTCCTGCCGCGGGTGCTCACCGTCCTATGATGACAAATCGGCGGGCGGGTTACGTAAGGATGCGGGGTCTGTCCGTGGATTTAAGAGGACGGCCGGCCGCTGCCGCCCGCGAAAGGCGTGCGGAAGGACCTGGCACCGGATCAGCCTCGGCGCCCAAGCGCGGCCCGTGCTTCGCTTTCCGCTTCACGTTTGCGGGCGGTTTCGCGCTTATCGTGGAGTTTCTTACCCTTGGCAAGAGCCAGTTCACATTTGACCTTGCCTTTCTTGAGGTAGATCTTGGTCGGGATCAGCGTCAGACCTTTTTCGCGCGTTTTGGCGATCAGCCGGTCGATCTCTTTGCGGTGAGCCAGTAGCTTGCGCGGACGGATCGGCTCGTGATTCTCGCGGTTCGCATGCGAATACTGGCTGATGTGGGCGTTGAACAGCCACAGCTCCTTGCCCTGGATCGCCCCGTAGGCGTCCACCAGCTGGATCTTGCCGCTTCGCGCCGACTTGACCTCGCTGCCGCTTAATACCATGCCCGTTTCCAGCCGATCCAGCAGGAAGTAGTCGTGTCGGGCCTTGCGGTTGTCGGTCAGTAGCTTGATGGCGTCGCTGGATTCCATAATTCTCTAAACGATTGGGCCGGTTGGCACGTCTTCCCTAGAAGGAAACAGGCCAGTGTGGGAAACTAAGGGTCTGGCTCTATTATTTCATTTCAGGCACGAGGCCTCCTGGACGGGCCCTTCCGGAGGCTACGATGCCCGGCCCTCACTAGATTGACACCAATGACTTCTATCCCGCACCTGAAAGCGCAACCGGCTCTGGGATTGGCTCTGGTCCTGAGTCTCTGCTGGCTGGCGGCCATTCCGGCCGAGGCGAGCGGACGCAAGGCTCGCAAACTCTGGGAACAGGCCCGGAAAGCGGAGCTGGCCCAGAGATACGAGCAGGCGCTCGATCTGTACGAGCAGGCCCTGGTGGAGGACCCTGGCGACCCCCGCTACCAGCTGGCCGTGCATCGCGCGCGCTTCGTGACGGGCCAGGTCCTTGTGCAGCGCGGCAGGCAACTCCGCCAGGAGGGGCAGCTGGAAGAAGCGGCGGCCGCTTTTCAGCGCGCGCTGGAGGTCGATCCGGCCTCGTCGGTCGCCGCCCAAGAACGTCAGCGCACCATGGAGATGATCGAGGAACGCAACCGCCTAGGACCCGATGCCGACAGCGCCTCTCTGGCGGAAACTCCTTTAGAACGGGTGAGGGGCGAACGGGACAAGCGGATCGCCGCTCTGAAACCTCCCCCGGAGCTGCAGCCCATCTCGACCCAGCCGATCAATCTGACCATCCCCAACCAGGACAGCAAGGTCGTTTTCGAAACGATCGGCAAGCTTGCTGGCATCAATCCGATTTTCGACCCCGAGTATCGCGACAAGAAGGTCAGCATCGACCTCCAGAACGCCACGCTCTACGAGGCGCTCGATTATGCCAGCCTGCTGGCCAAAGCTTTCTGGAAGCCCCTCAGCCATAACGCCATCTTCATCACGAATGACGATACGAACAAACGGCGTGATTACGACGAGGAGGTCGTCAAGACGTTCTATCTCACCAACGTGGCCACGCCGCAGGAGCTTCAGGAGGTTGCGACCGCGATTCGCGGTTTGACCGACATCCGAAGGCTGTTTGCCGTGAACTCTCTGAATGCCTTGATCGTCCGCGGTCCGGCCGACAAGATGGCGTTGGCGGAAAAGGTCATCGCTGACATCGACAAAGCTCGCCCGGAAGTGATTATCGACGTGCTCGTCCTCGAAACGAGCAAGACGGCGGCGCGGGAGTTCGGAATTACCCCGGTTTCCGGCGGCAACAGCGGCATCAACCTTCCTGTCAGCTTTACCGGCGAAGGAGTCGGCGCCGGCGATTCGGGTGTTCCGTTGTCGCAGTTGGGGAATCTCAGCAGCCGCGATTGGTCCACCGTACTGCCCGGCGGCGTCATCAGGGCTTTGATGACCCGAGGGGACACGCGCCTGCTGCAATCACCGCGCGTGCGTGCCGCCGACAATTTTCAGGCCACGCTCAATATCGGTTCGCGTGTTCCCGTGGCGACCGGCAGTTTTCAGCCGGGAATCGGCGGAGTGGGTGTCAACCCGCTGGTCAACACGCAGTTTAACTATGTTGAAGTCGGTGTCAATCTCAGCCTGACGCCTAAGATCCACAACGATCGCGAAGTTTCCCTGCATATTGAAGTGGAAGTTTCCAACGTGAGCGGTGAAGTGGACATCGGCGGCATTAAGCAGCCCACCTTCGGTCAAAGAAAGGTCGCCCACGACATTCGCATTCAGGAAGGGGAAACCAGCGTCATGGGCGGACTGCTGGACCAGCAGTTGCGGCTCACCAAGTCCGGCGTGCCGCTGCTCGGGGATATCCCAATCCTGGGGCACCTGTTCAGCAGCCAGCGGACCGAGACCACCGAGAACGAAATTCTGATTGTGCTAATCCCGCATATCGTGAGGCTGCCGGAAATCAAGATGGCCAACCTCAAGTCGGTGGCATCGGGGACGGATCAGACCTTCCGCGTGAGGTATGAGGAAAATGGGAACGGCAAGCCGGCCCTGCCCCCTGTCGGCGAGAGCCAGCAGCCGGAAACGCCGGGCACGCAAATCGCCGAGACGCCTGGTCTGGTGCCGGCGCCCTTGCCGCTACCGGGACAGACGCAACCCGAACCGGAGCGCCCGGCGGACGTTCCGCCTGCGCAGGCCCCGGCCACGCCGGAGCAGCCACCCGCGATACAACCTGCGTTGTCATTTGATCCGGTCAGCCCCCAGGTGGTTGCGGGACAGCAGGTTTCCGTCAACGTGGTTATCAGCAACGTCAATCAGCTCTTCGGAGTCCCCTTGCGCATCGGCTGGGATCCGAAGATTCTCCGGCTGGTGGAAATCACCCGCGGGCCGTTCCTGCAGGGGGCGGAACAGGACTTGATCTTCTCGCGGAACATCCGGAACGAAGTAGGGCAGGCGGCGGTGAATATTTCCCGCTTCCCTGGCACGGGCGGAATGGACGGCGGGGGTGTACTTGTCACCCTCCAATTCGAGGGCGTGGAGACCGGCAGCTCGAATATCCGTGTGACGCCGACGGGCGCGCGCGACGCCACCACACAGCCCGTGCCACTCGGTCCCGCGCAGACTGTGGTCAATGTGCAGTAAGGCGATGTGGCCTTCGCGGTCTCGCCTCCGAAACACGCGCCCGCGGCTGGAAGACGAGCGCGTCAGCAGCATGAGCAACCATCTCCGCAATCGCCCCGCGGCCCGAGGGCGGGCTGGTCTAACGCTGGTGGAGCTGATTGTAGCCTTTACGATCCTGCTCATCCTCTCAACCATGGCCCTTCCGCTGGCACGTGTGAAGGTGCAGCGGGAAAAAGAGCGGCGCTTGCGTGAAGCCCTAACCGAGATGCGCACGGCCATTGATCGCTACAAGGACATGGCTGATGCCGGCAAGCTGGGCCAGATCGACCCCGACGCCCATGGCTACCCGGAAAGCCTGGAAGCCCTGGTGGAGGGCGTCACGCTCAGTTCCCAAGAGGCCTCTGGGGGCCTCTTCAACCAGGGCCAGCAAGGCCAGCAAATGCAGGGCCAGTCCGGCACGGGGTTTGGCGGCGGCTTCGGAGGAGGGTCATCCTCTCGCGGCGGGTTTGGAAGCTCGGGCCGGGGCGGTGGCCGCGGGGGCTTTGGCAGCGCGGGCAGTGGCCTTGGCGGCGGTTCCAACGCGTCCAACCGCTCGGCCTCGCGCAGTGGGGACGGGGAACAGAAGATTCGCTTCTTGCGGCGGATTCCCACCGACCCAATCACTGGCACGACCGATTGGGGGCTGCGTTCCGTGCAGGACGACCCCGACTCAATGAGCTGGGGCGGCCAGAATGTTTTCGATGTTTATACCAGGAGCATGGACAGATCGCTTGATGGCACTCCGTACAGCGAGTGGTGATTCGAGGCCCGGCCGCCGCGGATTCACCCTGGTCGAAGTGATGGTCGTGATGGCCATTTTGCTGACCATCCTTGCGATTGCCGTGCCGATGTACCGGACAGCCATGGTCCGGGCCAAGGAGAGCGTGCTGAGAAGCAATCTCTTCACAATCCGCTCGGTGATCGATCAGTACACTTATGACAAAGAGAAGCCCCCCCAGGCGCTCGAGGAGTTGGTTTCGGAAGGCTATCTCCGCTCGATTCCGCTCGATCCCTTCACCGAGTCGAGCAGCACCTGGCAAGTGGTGACCGACACCGGACCGAATGGAGAAAGCGGCATCTTCAACGTGCACAGCGGTTCCCAGCGGACCTCGCTGGAAGGCACGCCCTACAGCGAGTGGTAGCGCCGTGGGTTCCGGCTTCACGCCCGGTAACAGCAACAGGCCAAGCAAAAAAAGGGGGCGCACCGTTGGTGCGCCCCCTTCTTCTTTGTCGCGGCCTGTTGCGCAGGCGATTAGAACTGATACTTCAAGCCGAACTGCATCTCGCGTTGGTCGATGATCGTGGATGAGATCCGGCCGAAGGTGCTGGAGCCCAAAATATTATTGGGAGCGCCGAACTGCGGCGTGTTGAGGAAGTTGAACGCCTCCCAGCGGAACTGCAAAGTGCGGCCTTCCGCGACCTTGAAATTCTTGAACAGACCAAAGTCCCAGGTCTTCTGGCCAGGAGCGTCGAAGAGGCTGACGCCTGAATTGCCATAACCCTTAGGTCCGACGTAGATACCAGTGCCACTGCAGGTCTCACACTGAGCTGTGATGAAGGCGTCGCTGTTGAACCAACGGTCGATCGTACGGCCCTCCATGACTCGCTCTACTGACTCGCCCGGACGAATGTGGGGGCGGGGCGCTCCAGTTAGTATTCCGAGGAAGCTTCCCGATTGCATGACGCTGACGGGCAGGCCTGACGTGAGGCTCACAATGCCGTTAACGGCCCAGCCGCTCAGCAGGGCGCCTTTTAGACCGCTAGCATCCTTCATCCAAGGCAGTTCCCAAACGTGACTGAAGACGAACCGAAAGCGCTGGTCCAGCACACTGCGACCGTAGTCGCCGGTGAAGTCGCGGGGATCCTGGGGGTCCACTGGGCCATAGCCACCGTTCTCGTTGGTGGCGTATCCAATGCCCATCGCCTTCTGATAATTGAACGACGCAGTAAAGGTAAGCCCTCGCGAGTAGCGCTTTTCGGCTTTGAGTTGGAGCGCGTTGTAGTTCGAACTAACGGCGCTTTCGAGCCGCCTGATGCTGCCCAAAGGGAGCAGTTGTCCAGGGTTACTGGAATCCGTGTAAAAGCGTGTTGGGCGGGATGCCTCAAACGCTGCCTGCGATGTGAGCCGAGCAGGGTCCGGCTCATTGAAGTTCGATATGGAAATATCGAGGTTCGACGCGGCACTGCCAAGATAAGCTACCCCCAAGACCAAATCCTTCCCCAGACTCCTCTCTAGTTCCAGATTCCACTGCCAGACGTCATTCCCCTTGAAATTGGATCGATTGCCCCTTTCCGCATCAAGATGTCCAAGCATCACGACCGACTGCGAAGGGTCGGACCGAAACGCATTGAAGGGATCTCCCAGGGTGGCGGTTGGGGCATCTGGGTTATTGAAGTAGGAGGCCCCACCGGAAAATGGGGGATTCAACGACAATATGCTAAAGCTATTCGCCTGGAGGGGCGCATAATACTGACCCGCGCCGGTTCTTAATACCCAGGTATTGGAAAGCCGATAGGCGACGCCTAACCGCGGCATGATCTGCGTCCGCGGGGCATCGTACAGCGAGGCTCGTGTGTTGGGATTGGGGATCAACATCGGAACCTGCATTCCGTTGACGGTTTGGAGATGTTCGGGAGCGAAAGACAGGGTGCGAATGCGGCCGTTGGCGTCTTCCACAACGCCGAAAAGGTCCCAGCGCAGACCAAAATTGACCGTCAACCGACTGGTGGCCTTGTAGTCGTCGAGAAAATACATACCGGCGCGCCTTTCGCGAAGATCGGTTACAGCAAAGCCTTCCGCCGTTTGCGCCGAAAATGGGATTCCGAGTAGCATGGCCGCAAAAGCATCAGGTACGTAGAGAGCCCCGGTGCGCGGGCTCGCCACTCGCGGGATGGCCAGAGCACCGCGCGGTTGATTGGCGGCTCCCGCGTCAACGGTGTCCCACTGGTAGAGGCCACCAAACTTGAAGTTGTGCTTACCCCGGTTGACGCTGACGGAGTCGGAGATTTCGTATACCGAACTGACCGTGTCCTCGATCTTGCCTGAACGGATAGGGCGATAGCCGTCGAGGTTAATGTCCGGCAGGCCTTCTTCGAGGGGGGTTAGACTTCGGCTGCCATCGCGCAGAACAGGAAACGCAAAGCCGAGATCGCGCTGCGAGAAACCCGCCTCGGTTTGGTCACCCCTCGTATGCGCTCCAAAGCGCAGCCAACCGAACCGGAGATCGTTGATCGCCCAAGGGCTCAGGACCTTCGAGTACGAAACCCCGGCGTTTTGGCCTAGATAGTTGCTGTTCGTCCGAGGAACCAGATCCAGAGGCGTATTCAACCAAAAAGAGTCGACAAGCAGGTAGCGCCCGAAGACTCGGTCCGTGTCGCTGAAACGGTGATCGAAGCGACTAAGATATTGGTCGCTGTCGATCTCCTGATCGTTGGTACCGACGCGGTTTCTCGTGTCGAAATTTGCCCGCGCCTGTGCGTCAAAGTTGGCCGGCGGGACAAAGCCGCCGCCTTCAAAAGGACTGGTGTTCCTAAACGTCAGGAGCTGTGTGGCCACAGGGTCGATCATGCTCTGTGGAATGATATTGTTTGGCAGTGGCGCCGGATTTCCAGGGAACGTGATGGTACGTGCCCGCGATCCTGTCCAGCGGTTGGGCGCTTGCAGGAACTCCGAGAAGTCTCCAGCCCTCATGGCGGGAGAAGGAACGGTCATGAGCGCCGGAGTGCCGCGGCGTTCGCGGCGGCCCTCGAAACTGGCCAGCCAGAAGGTCCGGTTTTTGGCGATCGGTCCGGAGGCAACGCCGCCATACTGATTGCGCCGCAGGTGATTTTTTTCGAATGCCGGAGGCAGGAAGAAGCCTCGTGCGTCCATCTTGTCGTTTCGCAAGAACTCGAAGGCTGTGCCGTGGAACTGGTTGGTGCCTGACTTGAGGGCGATATCCGCCTGTAGCCCCGTGTTGCCGCCGAACTCGGCCGTATAAACCGCACTTTGGATCTTAAACTCCTGAATCGCCTCAATCGACGGAACAAAGGTCATGGCGTTCTTATGCGTCTCAACGGCATTCATACCATCAAGAGTGATGTTCTGGTTGATGTCCCGCTGGCCGTTGGCGGCGAGGCCTACCATTTGCCCGGGTAACGCGCGGGTGCCGATGGTACCCTGTCCATTGATCCCCATCCGCGTCAGGCCGAAGGTCACGCCGGGAATCAACGTTGCCAACTGGGCAAAGTTCCTCCCGTTGAGAGGCAGATCGACGACCCTCCGCTGGTCGACAACGGTTCCCATCGTAGCGTCCTCGGTGCGCAGCAGTGGTGTGATTCCGGAAACCTCAACTATTTCGACTTGCTCGCCGATGCTCATTTGAAAGTCAACTCGCAGCTTGTCTTGGAGTTGCAAGGTCAGTCCCCGCAGCAGCTCGGTCTTGAAGCCCTGGGCGGAGCATGTCAGTTCGTACTCGCCAATACTTAGAACGGGAAAGATATAGTTGCCGGTTTCGTTGGTCGTGGTGGTGCGGACATCACCCGTCGCGAGCCGGGTCGCCTTCACGCTGGCGCCGGGAATTACCGCGCCGCTTGGGTCGGTAACAAGACCCAAAATCTGCGTGGACACTGCTTGCGCCATCAAGGGCGTCGTCCATCCCCAAAGCAGTACTGAGGCCAATAAGAGCCTTCGAGCTTGCATCACCACCTCCTGGTCAAACGATTTGTGGGATTGCGGCCGAACCTAGAAAATCGGACCAGTTGATCCCATTATCCTTTGGCCAAATCAGGCTATGTGGCTATTGTTCCAACTGCTTACGGAACCGCTATACCTAGACCTAATACAATATACTCACAGCCCTTCGACAGGTGTCCACAAGCGATACACCTTACTTCCTACTTTCATGGTCGGAGTATCAGGTCGGAAAATCGCCTATACAACGTCAGCTTAATGGGTACGATCTTCCGACCCAGTGGTCTTAATTGGCGAGCGGCGCCCGGCAACTGCCGTAATCTTTGTTCCACGGCGTCGGGTCAGCGCGCATCGCGGACGGCGGTTGCGCCTTGCTTGCTCTCAGCACCCTCTTGCACCGGTCACAGGCTGGTTAGGAAAAGCGTACGCCCGTGGCTCCGTAAGGGATCATCGGCCTTCCTAAGCGGATTCTTTATGCCGATATTTTCTCGCTAATGGGGGCGGAATTTCCAGTCCTTGGGGCCAACCTCTGGGGGCGTGTCGTCTGCTCCCCCACGTGAAGGAGCCCCCATTGCGCCGTTCTGGCAGCCGGCTCCCATCGCCGACAGGAGCAGGGCGCTCGACCTTTACTGGGCCTGCTGCTGCCGCTACAATTGGGAGCAGGAATGCGTATTGTGCAACCTCAACACTCAGGGGGACAGCCAGAATGATCGAAAAAGCGGCTGGGGGGCTCTTTGCGACCCTAGTGGTTGCGGGCCTGTTACAGGGGCAATCGGGTCTGCCGTCGCCTGGGAAGGCGGATGTGCCGTATCTGATTCATGCCACGAACCTGATCGAAACAGAGCAATCCGAGGCCAAGGAAGAGGAACGCAAAGATGAGTTTCTCTTCGTCATTCCCGGCGCCGCGTCGGGTGTAAAAACGCCGCTGGCTGGGCCGGAGTTCCTTTTGCGAACCGAAAACCTTGATCCCGGGGAGATTCAGCTCTTCCGGCTGGAATCTAAGAATGGCCGCCGCGAGCTTCTCTATCGCAAGAAAAAGAAGATTCTCGCAGATCCACTTCATGTATCCGTCTTTCCCGTGTCCGAGGGACTCGTGAAGATCCGCGTGGACGAAAGCCTCCCGGCCGGCGAGTACAGTCTGACGCCGAATGGCTCGAACGCCGTTTTCTGCTTTGCGGTGTACTAGCAAAAGCGCCGGCCGCGGCCCGGATCTAAAGCTCTGGGCGGATCACCGATCTTGTTATTTCCGCCGCCGGTCCGCTAAGCTGGCGCATTGACTCCGCAAATGACTACCGGGCCGAGCGATGCACATCTCTGAGCTTGACACCCCGGCCCTTCTTATAGACCTGGACCGACTAGAGGCAAACCTACGCCGGGTGGCGGACTACTGCGCCCGGCACAGGTTGCGTCTCCGTCCCCACACGAAGACCCACAAGTCTCCTGTGATAGGGCGAAGGCAACTCGACCGTGGCGCCGTCGGCCTAACCGTGGCCAAAGTCGGTGAGGCTGAGGTGATGCGGGCCGCAGCACCCCCGGAGCTGCTGGTCGCCTATCCGGTTATCGGGGAAGCGAAACTGCGCCGCCTCATGCAAGTGGCGCGAGAGACAGCCGTTACGGTTGCGCTCGACAGTTTGGAGGCCGCCCAAGAACTGTCACGCGCCGCACACTCGGCCGGGCTGACGGTGGGTGTGCTGATCGAGGCGAACCTCGGAATGAATCGGTGCGGACTCGATCCGGGAGATGACCTCGTTGCCCTGGCAACAGCAGTCAGCAGAATGGCGGGCCTACGCTTGGAGGGTCTCGAGTTTTACAGCGGGCACGTCCGCTTGAATACTCCAGAAGGACCCTCCCAGTTCGGGGAAGTGAAAAAGAAGGCCTCCCAGATCCGGGAAGATTTTCAACGGGCGGGCCTGGCAACGACCGTGGTCAGCGGGGGATCAACGCCCACCTTGTTTCATTCGCATGAGATTGACGCCATCAACGAAATCCGGCCCGGCACATATGTTTTCTATGACGCCATGCAAGTCCAGGCCGGCGCCTGCACCTGGGATGACTGCGCAGCCACCATTCTTACGACCGTGATCTCCACCGCCCGGAAGGGATTTGCAATGATTGATGGCGGGTCCAAGACGTTCACGTCGGACCGGCTTCCGGGCCCGGAGCCGAGCTTCGGCCGGGTCGTGGATAGCCCGGAAGCATTGTTTTACAACATGAACGAAGAGCACGGGTACCTCGACCTGCGCCCCAGCGGCAAGGCCTGCCGCGTGGGTGACCGGCTGCGAATCATTCCAAACCACGTCTGTGTCGCCGTCAATATGCACGAGAAGATGTACGGTGTTCGCGGCGAGCAGGTAGAAGAGGTTTTGCCGGTGGCGGGCCGCGGCAAACTGCAGTAGAGTCTGTTCTCGGGATTTTTCACCACCACTCCACAGGCAAGAGGCATACGTATGATTGAGAGGATTCTGGCTCCCGGAGCCCCCGAACCGCGGGGGCCCTATTCGCACGCCGTGCGCGCCGGCGACTTCATCTACGTCTCCGGGCAGGTGGCGATCAACCCGCAAACCAACAAGCTAGAGCAGGGTACCGTGGCGTCCGAGACGCGCATGACGATTGAGAATGTCCGTGCGATTCTCAAGGCTGCCGGAGCCGACTTGGGCGACGTGATCAAATGCTCGGTATTTCTGGCCGATATCAGGGACTTTGCCGCGATGAACGAGGTTTACGGGGAGTACTTCGGCGCCGCCAAACCGGCCCGCACGACGGTGCAGGCGACCCTGCCCGCCCAAGGCATCAAAGTGGAGATCGACTGCGTGGCGTACAAGCCCACGAAATAGGAAGCCGATGGCCCAATAAGGACGGATCTCATGAGCTACGCCAATCTCTTGCTCGAAGTGAAAGACGCCGTTGCTCTGGTGACGTTCAATCGTCCGGAGAAGCTGAATCCACTGAACCGGGAGACAATTCATGCTCTGCACAGGTGCTTCGCCGACATAGCCGCGGACCCGGCCATCAAGGCGGTCATTCTCACCGGGGCTGGCGAGAAGTCCTTTGTGGCCGGAGCCGATATCAATGAACTGGAGACCTTGTCGGCGGCGCAAGGGCGCGCCTGGTCTCTGGAGGGCCAGCAGGCCCTGGCGCTGATCGAGCACCTACCCAAGCCCGTGATCGCGGCCATCAACGGCTATGCCCTGGGCGGTGGACTCGAGGTGGCCATGGCCTGCCACATTCGCATAGCCTCTCCCAACGCGCGGCTCGGTCAGCCGGAAGTGAAACTAGGCATCGTACCGGGCTACGGAGGAACACAAAGATTGCCGCGGCTGGTGGGAAAAGGCCGTGCAATCGAGATGATATTGACAGCGGAACCGGTCACGGCGGAGGAAGCGCATCGCATCGGTCTGGTCAACCGAGTTGTTGCCGCGGAGGAGCTGCTGCCGACAGCCCGCCAGATTGCGGCTAAAATACTAGAGAACGGTCCGGTTTCGGTGGCGCTGTGTCTCGACGCGGTGCATCGTGGCATGGAAATGCCGTTGGAAGAGGCCTTGGCATGGGAAGCGGCTCAATTCGGATTGAGCTGCGCAACCGAGGATATTCGCGAAGGGACAAGAGCTTTCCTGGAAAAGCGAAAGCCGCGGTTTCCGGGGCGCTGAGCTTATGCGAAAACGGGAAGAGGGATTTCAAAGCATCGAGGGCGAACTCAACGCCAAGGGTCTTCGTTTTGGAATTGTGGTGAGCCGGTTCAACAGCTTCATCACAGACCGGCTGTTGGGCGGGACCCTCGACGCCCTGCAGCGCCTCGGGGCCGCCGCCGAGTCGATTGATGTGGTGCGCGTGCCGGGATCGCTGGAGATCGCCGTGGCCGCGCGAGAGATGGCGCAGAGCAAGACCTACGATGCTGTGATCTGCCTGGGCACCGTTATTCGCGGGGATACTCCCCATTTTGATTATGTGGCGGCGGAAACAGCCCGCGGGGTGGCCGCTGTAGGACGCGAGACGGGTGTGCCGACGGTCTTCGGCGTGCTGACCTGCAATACGCTCGAGCAGGCGATCGATCGCGCGGGCGCCAAGGGTGGCAACAAGGGTTTCGACGCCGGCATGACCGCCGTGGAAATGGCGAACCTCATGAAGGAATTCCGTAAACGCCCGACGAAGGCCGGGAAGTAGTATGGCTTCCCGTCACCGCTCGCGCGAGCAGGCCTTGCAGATGCTCTATCAGTGGGATCTGACAAAGGCGCACCCGGAGCAGGTGATGAAAGCGTATTGGGGAGGGCTTTCGGCGGATGAAGACACCGCGGCAAAAGCCGAGGATGCCTTCGCCAACCGGCTGGTGGAAGGTGTCACGGGCCGCATCCGGCAGATTGACGACCTCATCAAGGCGCACGCCTCGAACTGGCGTCTCGAGCGTATGTCGGCTGTGGATCGCAGCATCCTCCGCATGGCCGTGTACGAAATGCTCGAAAATACCGAGTTGGCACCGGTCGTAATCAACGAAGCCATCGAAATTGGACGGCGTTTTTCGGGCCGCGAATCAGCCGGTTTTCTCAATGGCGTCCTTGACGCAATCCGGAAGTCGTTGGAAGAACCCGATCCTGCTTCTGTCGGGTCGAGGCCTGTTGAGTAGCACGACGGAACACACGCGATTCTACGCAGCGTCGAGACGCCCGTAAGCCCCGAAGATCTACCCTTGTAGCACCCGCGCTCGTTTTCCCCGCCGAAAAAGGCCGGTTTCTCCGTCAGAGCGATGACTCCTAGGCTGCCGGGCGAATGTGTCCTGAATGGTGTCTCGCGGGCTTTCCTTCGGGTCTCTGCTGTGGTACCTTAACCATTCGCCAGATTTCCCCTGGCGGCTCTCATACAAGTGAAGGGAATCCTATGCTAAAGATCGAAAAAGACAGCAAGAAGCTCATTTCGTTCAAGCAGCTTAAACCCGCGCCCCTGCCCGCCACCAACGAACTCCGCCAGCTCATCGTAAACAGTGGGACTGAGTTCTTTGGTGAAATCAACCAGGAACTCTTCGTATTGCAAAACGTGGCTTGGCCCACAGAGGCCGCTCAAGTAGCAGCCGACGTTGTCGCCCTCGACAAGCAGGGCCGCGCAGTGGCGGTCATCTTGCCGCACGCCGGGGAAGAATCGCAACTGGCCCGCGCGATTGCCAGCGTTGGTGTCCTTTCCCGTTGGAAGCTGGACGATTTTCTGAAGGGCTATCCGAAGGAAGAAGAGGATGCCCGCGCGAGCATCGCCACGTTTATTGGCAGCGACCCGCGAGGTGTGAACGTGCAGCAGCGGGCCATTCTGATCGCGGACCGCTTCGATGTGACAGTTCTGACCGCCACGAAATGGCTGCGGGACCAGAGCGGACTCGATATCGCCTGTGTGCGGCTATCTCTGGGCGTGGATGCTGTGAACACAGAGTTTCTCTCTTGCGCCGACGCGTCGGCCACCAGCCTGCCCGTGTACCAACTGCTCCAGCCTGCGGTGGCCGAGGTTCGCGAGCCACTAAAGAGCGAACGGAAGCCCCTGCCGGGGGGCGTAGACCGCCGCCGTCAGCTTAGAACGTTGAAATATGACACCCAGCATCTCAGGCTGGGCGCCGGCAGCAATGAAGTTCCCGTCACGCATTTGATTGATCTGAGCGATAGGGGCCTGGGAGTCGAAACCAGGGACGCCTTGACCGTCGGCGCCTACGTCACTGTTGCCGGGGACCTGCATGGTTCGGAATCCGCTGTGAAGCTCGAGGGCCGTGCCCGCGTCGCTCATTGCAAACGCTCCAATGGAGCCTTTCGCGTGGGCCTCTCGTTTGAGGAAATCCGCTGCCAGGATCTCTACTGAGGTTCTCGGGTAGTGGCGCTGCACGATGGGCTGGATCGGCCTGAGAACGGTGTCCGCCTTCCGGGGACTTGCTGCCCTGAACGCCGGCATCGAGGTCCCGGGCGGAAAAGGGAGGTCGCCTGATGAAATGGCGGCACGGGCTTGTTGCGGCGGCGATTCTGGCCGCCGTACCCGCTGCCACGGAGAGTCTCGTGGATGGCCGCCGCTCGCTTGTCCTTGAAGGCGAGGCGGCCCGCGTAGTCATTGATCTGCTGGGCGGCTCGATCGTACGGTTCGAGTTCAAAACATCTTCCCTCAATCCTCTGGTGTTCGGTAACTCGGGCAGCACATCTGAAGCTCGCCCGATGGCGCATTTCCTGTGTCTCGACCGCTGGGGCCAACCCTCCGAAGCGGAAGCCAAGAACGGCATGCCGTATCACGGAGAAGCAACAAGAGTGGAGTGGAAGGTATTGCGGGAGCCAGCGCCTTCGGCGGGAGGCATCGCTGCCGAACTGTCCGCCTCGCTGCCGATGGCCGGCCTGGATGTGCGCCGGACAATCACACTCTCTGCCGGCGGGGCGCTTTTCCGGGTCAGCGAAGAAGTCACCAACCGCAACAAGCTTGGCCGCATCTACAACATGGTGCAGCACCCCACGATTGGCCCGCCGTTTCTCGATCAGAGCACGATTGTCGACAGCAATGCCCGCAAGGGCTTCATGCAGAGCAGCCCACTACCCAACCCGGAGGAGCCGGCCGTCTCATGGCCTCAAGCACTCAAGGACGGCCGGCCCGTCGACATGCGTGAGCTGCGGGACGATCCGCTGCCTAATGTTGTCTCCTACACGATCGATGAGGAGTACGGCTGGGCTACAGCCAGCAGCCCCGCGAACGGCTTATTAATCGGTTACATCTGGCCCACCCGCGACTACCCCTGGTTCAACGCCTGGCGGGACGTACGGGATGGCAGGCCGCATGCGCGCGGACTCGAGTTCGGTACCACGGGGCTGCATCAGCCGTTTCCCGTTCTTGTTCGAAAAGGGCAGATTTTCGGCCGACCGATCTACGTTCACATCGACGCCGGAGAACGGCAGTCCCGCTCCTACGCCGCTTTTCTGATGAACGTTCCAAATGACTATCGCGGCGTGGAGGCGATCACATACGCCGAGGGCCGCATCACGCTGCAGGAACGTTCGGGCGGCCGGCCGCGGTCCCTGACGATGGAAGTGGGAAACCTGTGGTGAACAGCCCGTTGTCTACGCCGGGTTCACGTTTTTGGGCGGAAAGCCTTTCGTATCGGCGACGCCTGACCCTTCCTTGACGATCACCAGCCGGTTCGCTTCCACGCCGGAGATCGTTTCCCTTGCTCCGTTAGGCCAGCGAATCTCGAGATCGGCCTTGCTTTCCCTGCCCAAGCCAAAATGCAGGCGGCTGTCGCTGGCGGAATAGAAACTTCCCTGACTGAGCACGGGCTGGGCCTGCTTGCGTTCGCCATAACGAACAATGACCATGGCGCCGATGGCGCTGCGGTTGGATTGCACGCCGACGAGCTTGACCTTCAGCCAGTTGTCGCTGGTTTTGAGATCGTTTCTCAGAAGAGATGGCGGTTCGTGCAGGTTGATGATCAGAATGTCTATGTCGCCGTCGTTGTCAAAGTCGCCGAAGGCACAGCCGCGGCTTGAATGCACCTGGGAGATACCAGGACCGCCAAGATCCAGCAGCTCCTCAAACCGGCCATCGCCCAGATTGCGGAAGATCACGCGCGGTGTTTTGTACGGATAGTTGGGCAGCTTTTGCCCCACATTTGGGTAGACGTGTCCCGTGACGAAGAAAAGATCGGGAAGGCCGTTGTTGTCCAGGTCGACGATGCCAGCGCCCCAGCCGACGTAGCGCGTTTCGACGCCGAGGCCCGACCGGACCGTAACGTCATCAAAGATTCCCTTGCCGTCATTGCGGTAGAGGACGTTGATGTCGTCGGCAAAGTGGGTCTTGAAGATATCCAAGCTGCCGTCAAGGTTGAAATCGCCGATGCCCAGGCCCATGCCGGCCTGCTCCATGCCGTCTTCGCTGACGGCGACACCCCGTTCCAGGCCGGCTTCCGTGAACGTGCCGTCGTGGTTGTTGCGGAAAAAGAAGCTGACGGTGGAGTCGCAGGCGACGTAGATATCGGGCCAGCCATCGTTGTCGAAGTCGGCGGCGACCGCCGTCATGCCGTAACTTCCCTTGGCGGAGGCGATTCCTGACTCGACCGTGACGTCCGTAAAGGTCCCGTCTCCATTGTTGTGGTAGAGCAGGGGCGCGCCCGGCGGCAGGCCACGAGGGCCGCAGATCACTGGAATGCCCTTCCACACGCAAATCGAAGTCTCGCCGGGCTTCGGGACCGCGGCGAAATCGAACTGTAGGTAATTGGAGATGAAAAGGTCCAGGTGGCCGTCGCGATCGTAGTCGATGAACGTGCAGCCGGCGCCCCAGCGGGTTTCAGGCCGGAGCAGGCCAGCCTCCTTCGTCACGTCGGTAAAGGTGCCGTCTCCATTATTGCGGTACAGAACATTCTGGCCCCAGTAGGTGATAAAGAGGTCTTCGTGGCCGTCGTTGTTAAAGTCGCCTACGCAGACGCCGGATGCCCAGCCGCTCCGCGTGAGACCTGCCTGCCCAGTGACATCGCTGAACGTGCCGTCACGGTTATTCTTGTAAAGCCGATTCGTCGCTCCTTCTGGAACGCCTTCGATCGTCCGGCCGCTTAGAAGAAAAATGTCGAGCCAGCCATCGTTGTCGTAATCCAGGAAGGCTACGCCGCAGCCAATCGTCTCCAGAATGTATTGTGCGTCACTGGGAGATCCGTAAACGGTTGGGGCGGTCAGTCCGGCTGAAGCGGCCACATCAACAAAACTGGCGTTGAAGGGAATGCCCGACGGCTTGCCCCGGGGAATCGCCTTAACGCTTCGAGATGCCACACCCTGCGCCATCAACCGCGCCCCAGGAGCGGCCAAGAAAGCAAGGACATCACGGCGGCTCCAAGACATGAGTTTCTCAATATAACAGAGGCACTTTGGGGTCCAGAGCGGGACCGGCCGGCGACGCCTGTAACAACGCGGAGCTGTGAGGAATCACCCTGAAGGAATCGTCTGTCACGGGAGGGAAATGGGCGGATGCCGAACTGCGAATGGTGTGGCAACGAGTACGACAAGGCGTTCGAAGTGTTGATGGCCGGGAATAGGCATGTGTTTGACAGCTTCGAGTGCGCGATTCAGATGCTTGCGCCGCCCTGTGATATTTGCGGCTGCCGCATCATCGGGCACGGCGTGGAGGCCAATGGGTCGATCTATTGCTGCGCCCACTGCGCGGCCAAAGGGGGCGAGCATGAACTTAAAGATCGAGCCTAAGACGGCCGGTCTGTGTTGAACACAAACATGAAAGGAGGTCTGGAAAGTGATGAAAAATAATCAGCAAAACGGAAGGTCCAATGGCGAACTACTAAGAGGGATGAACGAGGCGTTGAATCGTGAGCTGACGACAATCGTCCGCTATCTGCTGCAGGGCAGTTCGATTCACGGATTGGCGAACGAACCGCTGCGGCAAATGTACAGGAAGGAGGTTGCGGATGAGTTGGCCCATGCCCAGTATCTTGCCGACAAGATTGCCGTGCTGGGAGGAAGGGCCGAGGTGCATCCCGACCTGGCGCCGCCGCCGCAGGACATCGAAACCATGATCAAGCAAGATCTGGCGGCGGAAGAGTCTGACATTGCGCACTACCGAAAGCTGGCTCAGATGGCCGAAGACGCCGGCTTGGTCGAGTTGAAGCTGAGAATGGAAGATCAGGCTGCTGATGAGTCCCGGCACGCGGAAGAGCTACGCCGGCTGCAAGTGTCCTAAATCTTTTTCGCGAGGAAGCCGGCCGGGAGGCCGCCGGCCCTCACGTCCGGTCGTCCGGCTCCGCCTCGCCGCTGTTCTGCACCCTACTGCGGCGAAGCCGCCCCCACGGGATTCTTTCCGAGAACGGTTTCGGCCGGATTTCGTTGCCGAAGCGGCGTGCGTAAGCCTGGGTGAGTTCGGCGCCGAAGAAAAGAATGTGGGTTGAATAGTAAACCCACAGCAGGATCATAACGAGCGACCCGGCAGCACCGTAAACCGACCGTAGCGAGCTACCACCCAGGTACAGGCCGATCAGCGCCTTACCTCCTGTAAAAAGCACCGAAGTAATCGCCGCGCCGACCCAAACGTCCTTCCAGGAGATCTGCGCGTCGGGGAGCACCTTGTAAACAGTCGCAAACAGCACCGTCGTAATCAGGAATGACACAGCCAGATTCACCAACGCGACCAGGACTGGGGGTATCGGCCAGACATTCCCCACGAATTCGTTGACCGCGGAAAGCGAAGCTGTAAGCAGGAGCGAGAGCAGGAGGATCGCCCCGATCACAAGGACCATCAAAAAGGAAAACAGGCGGGAGTAGATAAGACCCTTCAGCCACGATCCAGATTTGGGTTGCACTTCCCAAATGGTGTTGAGCGCGTCCTGCAATTGGGCAAAGGCCGCGGTGGCTCCCAGAAGAGCCGTGGTCGAAGCTAGCACTGTGGCCAGCGCCGTGCCGCCATCGGCACGCGTGCCTTCCAGGACGAGCAGGATGAATTCGGAAGAGCGTGGCCCCATGTAGAAGCGGAGCTGATCCGCCAATTCCAGCCGGGCAGAAGCTTCTCCCATGATTGCCCCTGCAATCGCCAGCGCAATCAGTAAGACCGGCGCCAGCGAGAAAATCGTGTAGAAGGCGACTGCAGCGGCCAGGCGGGACACATTGTGCTCCATCCAACCGTTGGCGGCTTCCTTGGCGATCTCCCATATGCTTTTGCCGCGCATGAGACGGACCTAAAGGACGGCTTTGAGCAGACGCCAGCAGCAGGCGCCAACGACCCGGCGGGCTGCTTGGCTTGCTCGGCTAGACGGCTCTCCATAGCGGAGAGACACCTCAGAACGCTTGGCCGATACTGAAGAAGAACGACCCCAGGCTTTCGCCCGGCCTGCGGTCCAGTTTGAAGCCATAGTCGGCGCGCAGCAGGAAGTATGGCGTTCTCACGCGAAGGCCTACGCCTGCCGCTTTGCGCACTTCGAATGGGTTGAAATCACTTGCCCTCTTGTAGACATTTCCGATGTCAACAAACCCAACGCCGTCAAAAATACTGATGAGAGGGAAGCGCAACTCATTATTGAGAATGAACACAGCGTCGCCGCCGGTAGGATCTTCGCCCGGCTCGTCGAAAAATGTGGGGCCAACAGCGTCCTGGGCAAAGCCCCGGATGCTCGTGCCGCCTCCGGCGAAGAATCTTTCGCTGGTGACCAAATTAAGCCCGCCGAGGCCCTTGGCCAGTCCCACCCGTACGCCGCCGGCATAAACGAGCCTCGGTCTCTCCGCGGGGCCACTGTACGGGTCCTCGCGGGCCGCCACCAGCGGAATATATCGGAAGTATTGCCCGAAGTATTTGAGGAAGCCCAGATCGGAGCCGAGGCTCGTGGCCGCGTAGGAGACGGCATGCGAGGTAAAGGATCCCCGGGTTGCGTCGAGAAGGTCGTCCCGCGTTTCGCGAGACAGAGTGGCCGTGAGCGGCGCCAGGCTCACCCTCTCGTCGAACGGGAAGAAGGGGTCCGGCTCCTTCTCAAAAGTGTGATTGCGTTCATACCTGTACCCGTAGTTCAGGATGAAAGAATCCCGAAAGCGAGCCTCCTGGAGCAGGGAAAAGCCCTTCGTGTCGGTGATGAACGTCCCCTGATCCTGGCGGCGAACGAACAAAAGCGCCGTGCTGCGCAGGGGAAGCCGCCGCAGCAGAGGCTGGCTGAAGTAAAGGCGGGCTTCCTTTTCGTCGGCGTCGTATCGTGTGCGCAGACCCACCACGCGCGCGCTGCCGAGGATATTGCGGTTGGTGAGATCCGCGATGATGCCTGGTCCGCGTTCCGTGTCAAAGAAGGCGCCATAGCGTATCTGGTATGGCTTCACCTCGCGCAGGCGCACTTGCAACTCGAGTGGCTTCTGCCCCTCACCTATCGATGGATCCGCGGCCTGAACAGGCTCTGCTTTGATGTCCACCAGGGCATAAGCGCCGGTGTCGTAAAGATTCTTTCGGGAGCGGCCGAGCTTCTCGAAATTCAGAGGCTCATCGGGTGCGATGTTGAGCTGGCTCCGGACGAGATTGCTGCTGGTGGCATCGTTGCCCGCGATGGTGACGTTCTTGATGATGCCCTGCTTATTTTCCTCAATATCGAACGCTACCTGAACAGCGCCCTCGTTCGTGCTTCGGGTTAGCTGAAAGTTCACGACCACGTCGTTGTAGCCATCCTGCCAGTAGCGCTCCTCGAGGCGGTTCAACGCTTCGCGAAGAAACTCCGGACGGTAGATGTGATCGACGCCAAAGGGCAAGACGCTGCGCAGAGTTGCCTCCGGCAGAACCCTATTCCCCGTGAAACTTACACCGGCAACGCGATACTGTGGCCCCTCCTCAATTGCAATGACGACCTCGCCCGTGGCCGTGCTCGCATCCAGTTTGTATTCCGGTTGGGCGACCTTTACATCGAGGTAGCCCTGCTGGCGATAACTCTGCGTCAGTAGATCGGTCACCTGCTGGCTCTCGACGTGGACGGCGATCTGAAGCTTGGCGCGGTCGAGCAAATCGCGAAGTTCGTCTTCGGCAAACGCCGAATTGCCCGTAAAGCGCAAGGCCACATCGCGGTATTTGGGTCCAGGCCGGATGTTGAAGACGACTCGCTTTGCGCCCGTGTCGCCGCCGCTGATGCTGTGATCGACCTTCGCCTCGAAATGACCTTCGCGCGCGATGTAGCGGCGAATCACTTTGACCGCGTCGTCGACACGCTGCAATTCGAAGATACCGTCGCGCCAGACCTTTCGGACGTCGTCGCGGACACTGCTTGGCAAAGTTGTTCCCTCAAAAACCATCTCTACTTGAGGGCCAAGGTCGCCTTCCACCACCAAGTCAACCGAGGATGCGGTGTCTTCCTTGTTCTGGCGGCGAACACGAACCGTAGATTCGAGGAAACCCTCCTGAGCCAGGGAGCGCTCCAGCTTCTGTGCGCCCCGGCGTAGTTTGAAAAAGTCATAAGCTTTGCCGGGCTTGAGGCCGAGCTTGTCACGCAGCTCCTCTCGTGAGAGGCCAAACTGGTTTTGAAAATCAACGGAAGCAATTTCCGGTGGACGCCTGGCTCTTGCTCGTCCGGTGTCGGGCGCGCCTCCGAAACGGACATCATGACGAAACTCCGTGCGATAACTATTGTCTTCCTGTTTCACCGCTTCAGCCTGGAAACGGCGCGTCAGATCGTAGCGGGCGATCCAGATCTGATCGCTGCTGTCCGCCAGGTTCATCGAATAGACGAGCGACAGATCCGCTGTCAGATTCTGGCCGACGGTGAGGCGCGCGCCGGGGTCGGATTCCGCGGCGATGAGATTGGGTTCGATTCGAACCTCGCTGAGACCGAGGGCACGCTGGGCTCCGCGCGAAATGCGCCCCCCGATTTGTCCGGTGATCAGCGACAAAGACTGGCGCGCGGCAACAGTGGTCTCCTGCCCGCGAAGATCCTCCCGCTCGCGGCCGGTGAGTAGGAGCGAAATGAGATCCGGTTCGGACAACTCCGGGTGCGAGGAGGAGGTCAGTGTTGTGGCAATGGGCACTGGCCCTCCTCCGTTGATCTGCAATTCAATGTCGTATCTGCGACGAACCTGCGTGCGCGCCACAATATCGACGGATGGTTGAATGCGTGTCTCATTGCCGAAGTCAATCGTGCCGCGCTCGATGACGTAGCGGTTCTCCGCAAGCAGCAACTCGCCACCTTCCTGCAAGCTGAGCCGCCCGGTCAGGCCAGGACGATAGTAGGTGCCCGTGAGCCGCAAGTTCGCGTCGGCCGCAAGTTCCGCCAGGTTGTTGTCGATGATGATGGGCCCGGTGTTTGAAATATCGATGGCGTATCGAACCCGTGAGAGCAAAGGGTCCGGCTCGGCGACGAAATCAATGCTTTCGCCTGAACGGAGATAGTCGAACAGGAGCTGGTTGATTTCGACGGGCCGGGAGTAGGATGCCTCGAGAATCTGGACGTTGCCTCCCACGACAATCAGGTTGTCTCTCGAGCGAATCTGTAGCTTCGAGTCCAAAAGCGTGTCGAGGCCCTCCGGATAGTCGAGGAAAACGTTTTGCGCCGACAGGCTGAGATCGACGTTGCCGACCTCCAGCCCTTTGTAGGAGACGTTTCCGCCGGCATCGAAAGCGCCCCCATTCAGGCTGCCGGCCATTTGTTCCACGGCAATGCGCTCCGGAGCGAGGGTGAGCTTTACGTTGAGGTCTTGTAGCTGGACGCTGGGCGTATCGAGGTTGAGCTGAGCGTTCTCGAGAACGAAATGTCCGTTTAAGCTGGGTTCGGAGAACCTTCCTCCGATCGCAAGGTCGAACTGGCTGCGGCCCCTCGCCGCTATCGCATCCGATGCAAGTGTCAGGACTCCTATGTCGGTTGATCCCTCCACTTTTGCCTCAATGGCGTTGGATTCGCCGAGCGTTGCGCCGCCGGAAGCCTGAAGCTTCGTGTCCGGCCCGGCCAGGGTGAAGGATTCGATTTGAAACCTGCCCTGATTGAAGGAGAGTGTGGCGGGTGATTCCTGCTGGATCTCGAAGTTCTCATAGTTGAATCGCAGCTCGTCGAATACAATCTTTCCGGTGATGGATTCCGCCTCGAGTGTTGGAGCCTCCAGGTTTGTCGTGAGACTAATCGTGCCACCCAGCTCCAGGGGCAGGTCGGAAATGGAGTCGACGATCAAGCCTTGCACGCTAAGCTGAAAAAGCGCGGGGCCCTGCCGTACCGGAGTTTCCAGGGGCAGATTGTCGACCGGCAGCAAGCCCATGGGGAGCGTTCCGTTCCCTGAGATTTTCGCTCCGGCCCACTCGGCTCGCAGGTCCGTCAATTCCAAGGCTCCCTGCTCGTAGCGAGCGTCGATGTTGACGTCCAAAAAAGGCGAGACGACCGCCGGGTTGAAGAAGCCGGCCCGCCGGACCGTAAGGTCGAGCGAGGGGTCGAGGTTTTGCAAGCTTCCCGCGAGGGATCCCTTCAGTTCAAGGCGCCCCTGTGCGGCGGTAGGCTGGTCCGTCGGAATCAGACTCACGAGTTTGTCGAGGTTGATGTCCCCGTCGACCTCAACCGTACCCGGAACGGCCGTGCGTTCCAAAGGTAAGGAGCCTTGGGCCCGAAGACGGGAATCGTCCATGACCAGAGTGCCGTCGATGCCGGCCATCCGTTGGCCATAACGCAGGGCTAGGGGACCGTCGTTGCGAACCTGTTGCTTGCCCGCGTTGATCTCGAGGTTGCTGATGACCGCCTGCGCGGCGCCATCCTGCCAGTTATCGAGTTCGCCGCTGCCTTCGATGGTGGCGGCGAGAACGCCTGCCAGCAACTCATCCTCCTTGAGCTTGATATCCAGTGCGGCAAGGTCCGTTTGTTCCGCGTTCAGCTTGAATTCCACGGGGTAAGGAGCCTCAGTCCCTACATTCGCCGTGCCGGTGAGCCTGAACTTCGGAATGCTCGCCGCGAGCGACGCCTGCTTGCCTTCGAGCACGCCTGCCAGACTTGCGGCGCCGATCTCCCGGTCATCGACCGTCAGACTCTCAGCATCGAGCGCAACATTGAGACGTGGTTCGTCAGCGGTGCCGCTCCCGGAAGCTCGGAGATTGATCACGCCCTTGACGGTATTTCCATCGCCCACTACTAGCCGCGCCAGCTTCAGATCGCTACTCGTGGCTTCGAAGGCATATTCTTTCGAATCGAGATTGTGGTTGCCGGTTGCTTGCAGAAAGCCTGCGGTGCCGTCGTCGTTGGGCTTGTCGAGGCGCAGCTCTACCAGATCGAGCCGTTGGTCTTGCAGTGTGGCGTTGGCGCGCAGGTCGCCGAACTGCTCCTGATAAGCCACGAGGCCGGTTGCGGAAATATCCACGTTCGCGAGAGGCGCGTCCGTCGTGCCGCTAATGCTAGCTGAAGCGGTCACCGTCCCTTCGACGGGCAAGGTTTGGTTGAGCGCTTCGAGAATCGACGCAAGAGATGCCTGTTGTGTTTGCGCTTGGAGGTCAAGGGTAGTCGCGGCTCCCTGGAAGCCAACCGTTCCTCCTGCCGTCAGGGTCTGGCCGCTCCACGTGACGCGAGCCTCTCGCAGCAGCACGCGGTCCGGATTGTAGTCGGCGTTTACCAGGAGCGCGACATCTTCGACGGCGCCGACATGAAGGGTATCCGCTTCAAAGCTGGCCGCGATCTCCGGCCGATCCACTGTTCCTGCCAGCAGTGCGGAGAAACTGGCTGGGCCGGCAACGGGTGTCGGCAGCACGGAATCCTGGTCAGTCTTCCCGAGCACGGCGTCCAGTCCGGCGACAAGCTCTTTGAGATCGGCAATCGCACCCTGTACATCACCGTGCAGACCTTGCTGTTCGGGAAGAGCGACTTCCCCGTGGATCTCGGCTCCGAGGGCTTCGAGCGATTCGATGGAGATGTTGGCGTCTCCGTTGCGGCTTGATGCCGTGAGAGATCCCGCCACGGGCACCAGGCTCCGCTGGGGCGCCGCTTGAGAACGCGCCAGGCGCAACTTGACATCGCCTTCGGCTTCGTCGATTCGCAAGCCAGGCCACGTGGCGGAAGCGGCGCCGGTGGCCGTGCTGGCCACTCGTATAGGAGAGTTGAATTGCCTTGTCAGAAGACGCAGGTTCAGCCGCTCAAACTCAGCGTTCATGTGGCTGTGGCCGGTTTCTGTCAACGATACCTGTCCGGCCAGCCGCACTCCTCCCTCCGCTGAACGGATGGAGACCGTCTCGATAGCGACTTGGTCTTCCTGGCGGTTCCAGCTCGATGCAATATTCGTTTCGAGGTTTCTGAACTCGCCAACCGAAAGGGAAGGGGAAGAGGCCTTCAGAGTAACCGTCAAGGCGGCGACTGGACCGTCCACCTGTACATCTGCTTGAAGTCTTCCTTCGACGGGAACGGTGATCTGGGTGAGGTTTGCGGCCTGCTGCGTATCGAGGTCGGCTTTTAGATCCAAATCGACCGCCGGATCACTGAAGTTGTCAATGGCTCCGCTGAGAGTGACGCTTGACCCTGACGAGACGAGGCGAAAGGAATCCACCTGCGCCCGGTCGGGGCCAAACGCTCCACTAAGGTTGACCTCCGCTAGATCAAGTGATCGCCCTTGTATGTCCGCCGAGCCGGGCTGCGCGGTTTCGAATTGAATGCGATGGTCGGCGCCGACCGTTTCGCCTTCCACCTGAAGACGCCAACCGGACAGCTCGACACGAGCATTCTGTTGCTGATTGTTGTAGAACAGCCGGGGTCCCGTTGCGGTCAGTGACTGGATCAAGAAGGCGGCGCTGGCTTCGCTGGTTTCGGGCACTTCGACTCGAAGGGGCCGAGGCAAGTTGCTAACGCCGTTGCTGTCGACGATGATCTGGAGGTCGCCGCCTTCGATCCGGACGTCTTCCAGGGTCAAACCCTGACGCAGCCACGCCAGCAGTCCGATATCGACTGCCATGGAATCGGCCTGAAACAGGCGTGGCGATTCGGGCGATTCGATTGAGTAGATCTGGACCCGGTCAAGCCGTGCCGTAAGGCCGAAGAGATTATAGTCGAGGCTGGCCGCCTGCAGGGCGATGCCGTAGCGGTCCCGCAGATGTTCCTGCGCCCGTTGCAGCAGATAGCCACGCGCCGCCTGGGTATGCAGTAAACCGATGATTCCTGCCAGAGCCGCAACGAGCGTGGCGACAATTAGCAGAGCAAGTCTCGGTTTCGATCGCGTCGACAATAATCAGGTTCCCGGGGGAGAGCAGACTCAGCCGCTCAACCAGCAATCAGCGAACCGTGCGTAGCAGTGATCGCACTTTCGGGGCGTCAGGTGAGTCCGGAGCCTGCTTCAGAAAGATCTGGAAGTGCTCTACCATCTTATCTGGCCGGCCGGTGCGGTTGTATGCCATGCCTACATAGTAGTGCGCGGTCGCGTAGTGGGGATCCAGGGCGAGAGTTTTCTCGAAATCCTGCACGGCTGCTGGAAAGTTTTGGCGGTTGGCGTTGACGAGCCCACGGTTGAAGTAGATTTCTGGGTTGTCGGAGCTGGCTCCCGCGGCTTCGTCAAGCGCGGCGAGGGCCTGATCCATCTGCTGCTGACCCATTTGCAACCGGGCTTCGGCTACTTTCTGCCTGTCGGGGCTCAGGGAGGCCTCATTGGCCTTCTGGAACTCAGTCCGGGCTTCCTCCAACCGGTCTAGCTCCACGAGTGTCATCCCCAGATAAAAGTGGGCATTCGCGTTTTCCGGCTCGGCGTCCGTCAGGCTTCGGAACTCCTGTTCAGCCTGTTGGTAACGCTGCGTACGATAGAGATTCACACCGGTTTCGAGGCTCGCCGCCAATACCGGAGCGGCCGCCAGTGCGACCGCCAAAACCCAACTTTTCATTGTGGAACTCAGCATGGCAACAATTCTCCTCTACTGATTTTAGACTCTATCGGCGGCTAAAATGTTTCGTCGAAGTTGCCTAGCTTAGTCTCCCGGGGCAAGGCCCGCTTCGCAAGGGGTCAGCGCCGAGCGACCCCTCGCGCGGGGAGCAGCGGGGAGCGCGGTTTGGGGGACAATAGGTCGAAACAGACCAGTTGGAATGCCGCTCGACGAATACCAGCGCAAACGAAGATTCTCTGAGACGCCGGAGCCCCATGGGAAGCCGAAGCAGACGGGCGTCCGGCAGCTTGTTCCCGCCAGAGCCAGCTTCGTCGTCCAGAAGCACCGCGCCCGCCGGCTTCACTACGACCTGCGCCTCGAAATGGAAGGGGTGCTGAAGTCCTGGGCGGTTCCGAAAGGGCCCTCGCTCAGTCCGAAGGAGAAGCGCCTCGCGGTGATGACGGAGGATCACCCGATGGAATATGGGGGCTTCGAAGGGGTGATTCCCGAGGGCAACTACGGCGCTGGCACGGTCATCATCTGGGATAACGGCGACTACGAGGTGGAGGGGCCGCTTCCGCCCGAAGAGCAGTTGGCCTGCGGCGAAATCAAATTTGTCTTGCATGGGAAAAAGCTGCGCGGGAGCTTCGTGCTGGTAAAGATCAAGGGCAGGCCCAAGGAGGGCAGCAAAGGTAACGAGTGGCTCCTCATCAAGCACGATGACGCCTATGCCGACCTGTCCTGGGAGATTGAAGATCATCCGGACTCGGCTACGACGGGCCGCTCGCTGGACGAAGTAAAGCAGGGGTTGCCGCCCGGCCAAGCGGTGTCGTCGCTGGCGGCCGCGGGTCTTGAGGGTGCAACGGAGGCGGCGATGCCTGAGCGCATCGATCCCATGTTGGCGACGCTTCTTGATAAGACATTTTCGGATCCTGAGTGGCTCTTCGAACTTAAGTGGGATGGCATGCGGGTCCTCGCGTTTCTGGACGAGGGCCAATGCCGCTTGCAGGCGCGCAGCGGGCGTGACGTTACGCCACAATTTCCGGAGATGGAGGAACTGCCTGCGCGGGTGGCGGCGCGACAGGCCATTCTTGACGGTGAGATTGTCGTGCTTGACGCGCAGGGGCGCGGAGATTTCGGACGCCTGCAGCCGCGGATGCACACCGCCCAGCCTTCCCCCGCGCTTTTACGGGAAGCGCCGGTGCACTACTACGCGTTCGACATCCTTTACTGCGATGGCTACGATCTGCGATCCGTGGCGCTGGAGCAGCGAAAGCAGTTCCTGAAGCAGATTCTGCGTGTGAGTCCGCCCGCGCTCTATTCCGATCATGTTCTGGAAAAGGGAATCGAACTCTACAACCTTGCCGGCCAGCATGGGGCCGAAGGAATCATCGGAAAGCAGATCCGCAGCCCGTATGTGGCCGGGCGCGGCGCCTATTGGGTAAAGCTCAAGACGGTGAGTGAAGTGGATGCCGTGATTGGGGGCTTCACGGCTCCGGCCGGCGGCCGGGAACACTTTGGAGCTCTGTTGGTGGGCCTCTACGAGGGCCGCAAGCTTGTGTTTGTGGGAGGCGTCGGCACGGGCTTCACCGGCAAGGTACTTGAGAATTTGATGGCCGAGTTGGAGCCTCTCAAAACAACGACCCGTCCTTTTTCGGAAGAGCCGAAGACGAAAGAAAAGGCCCACTGGGTCAAGCCGGAGCTGGTAGCCCGCGTGAAGTACGGCTCCTGGACGCACGACGGCCGTCTTCGCGCGCCCGTATTCCTGAGCCTGCGCAGAGACCTCGATCCGAAGGAATGCCTTTTGTCGTCGGAGCGGCCTGTGTCGCTCGGCGCGGCGAGGGCAAGCGACAAGGTGGGCGCGCCGAATACGGTGAAGGTCACGGCCTCGCTGCCGCTGCTGCGCGACCGCGCCGAAATTGAACAGGAACTGCGCCAGGGCAAACGCGAAAGCGTGCTGCTGGAAATCGACGGCAAGCCGATCCGGTTGACGAATCTCAACAAGATCTATTTCCCGGAGCCGGGCTACACAAAGCGCGATTTGCTGGCCTACTATTACGGCGTTGCTGAATTCATTTTGCCTTTCCTGAAGGAGCGGGCTCTCGTTTTACATCGCTACCCGAATGGCGTTAAGGGCGGCGCGTTCTATCAAAAGGAGGCTGCCGAGGAAACGCCCGAATGGGTGGATACGTTTCCGATCCACTCCGAGGAGCGAGGCAAGGCGATCCGCTATCTCGTCGTGAACGATCAGGCCGGACTGCTTTACGTCGCGAACTTGGGTTGCATCGAGCAGCACCCTTGGTCGAGCCGGACGGACGAGCTGGAGTGTCCGGACTACGTGTTCTTTGATCTTGATCCGACCGAAGACACGACGTACGAGACGGTAGTTGAGGTGGCCCGAGGAATCTACAAGGTTCTCGAGCAGATCGGCGTTCACGTGTTCTTCAAAACATCGGGGGCGACTGGCTTTCATATGTATTTGCCGTTGGAGAGGGACTACGACTACGAGCATGTGCGGAGTTTCGCCGAGATCGTGGCGCGTCTGGTAGCCGGAGAAATGCCAAAGCAAGTCACACTGGAACGGAGCGTCGGACGCCGTGATCGCGGCAAAGTCTACATCGACTATTCGCAAAATGCCTACGGGCGGCCCCTGGCGACTGTGTACAGTGTGCGGCCGTTTGCGCAAGCCACGGTTTCGGCGCCCGTGCAGTTGCAGGAGTTAAAGCGCGGCCTCACTCCTGAGCGATTCACGATCAAGACGATGCCTGCCCGTTTGGAAAAGACGGGCGACCTTTGGGCCGATTTCTGGGAGCAGCGGCAAACAATCGAGGCAGCGTTGGAACGCCTCAGCAAGAAGATACGGAAGAAGGGCTGACCTCGGCCAGCTACAACACGCCGGCTATATCCCCACGAACAGCACGCACACGGGTACAGGGACTTGCAGAGTTTGTCCGGTGGATTTCAACTGGCCTGTTTGTTGGTCAATTTGAAAAACAACCGCGGTGTCCGAATCCTGATTCGCGGCTAAGATAAGCTTTCCAGTTGGGTCGATCGCAAAGTTGCGAGGCGTGCTTCCTTGGGTGGAAGCATGTCCCCTAGCCGTGAGCGTACCTTTGTTCGGGTCGATGCTGAAAATCGCGAGGCTGTTATGGCCGCGATTGGAGACGTAGAGGAACTTGCCCGAGGGATGCACTTCGATCTCCGCCGTGGAGTTGTTTTCTCCTTTGAAGTCGGCCGGCAGTGTGGAAAGAGTCTGTAATTCCACCAGGGACCCTCGCGGCGCGTCGTACGAGAATGCCGTGACGGTTAAGGTTAGCTCGCCGTTGGCGTAGGCGAACTTGCCGTTCGGGTGAAACGCGAAATGCCGGGGACCCGATCCGGGCGGTGTCCGGACGAAGGCCGGGTCGTTCGAGGAGATCGAGGCCTTGGCGGGGTCGAGGCGATAGGAATAGACTCGGTCTACGCCGAGATCCGCCACGAAGAGAAAGCGATTGTCGGGAGATAGAACGGCGGCGTGCGCATGGGGCGCACCCTGCCGGGGATCGGGGCCTGATCCGCTGTGCTGCACGACGCTGGACGCTTCGCCCAAGCTACCGTCGTCTTGCACGGGGAAGACCGCCGCGGTGCCGCTGCTGTAGTTCGCGACCGCCACGCTCTTGCCAGTCTGATCGACAACCAGGTGGCAGGGCGCCGCGCCGCGCGATTCCACCTGGTTCAGTTTCGCAAGCTTGCCCGAAGCGGCGTCGATAGAAAAGGCCGTTACCGCGCCTGTGTCTTTGCCGTTGTAGTTACCGGTCTCGTTCACGGCATAGAGAAATTTCCGATTGGGATGGGCCGCGAGAAAGGAGGGGCTTTCGGTCTCGGCCGCGAGTCCGATCTCGGCAAACTGTCCCGTCGAGGGATTGTAGCGGAATGCGTAGATCCCCTTGCTTCCTCTTCTTGTATAAGTGCCCACGTAGACCAGATATTCTTTCGACTCCGAGGACTGGGCTATGAGACGCGTGGACGCGACTGTGGCGCCTGCAAGCAGAAGAGCGGCGGAACGGCGGCTGAGTGGCATGGCATCATCAAAGCGCATTCCCTGGAGAAAGGCAAGAGGGTGCGAACGTTTGTGTAACAACGAAGGCCCCAGGGAGCTACTCCAAAGCCACGCCTGCCAGGTCGCGGCGCCCATCTCAGTACCAATACTTCGTCTTCTTGGCCCACTCAGTGTTGGGATAGCGCTGATGAAGGAGCTGGAAGGCGGCGCGCGAGAACTTTGTCGTTTCACGGTCATCGCAGCCAATCCGCGTCGACCGAACGGCCAAGTGCAGCGCTTCGGGAACGCGCGGGTCGTCCTGATGGCTGTGCGCCCAGCGGATGACCTGGTCGCTGAGATAGTTCGGTCCGGGAGGAATCGCGAAGAGCTTTGCCAGTTCCGCGCTTGCTTCGGCGCGCTCCTGGTCTGACAGGAAGAGCAAGCTGTGCACGGGACTCCGCGATGGGGCGGTACTTTGTGATCGTTTGACGTAGTTCATTTCGTGCCAGGGACGATGGTCAAACGAGCACCACCAGTTCTCACGGAACATATCTGTTTCCTGCAGGGGCTTCTCTTGGCCCTGGAAAAACTCCCGGCGGTTTAGCGTCACCATGACATAAGGCCGGACACCTGGGTACCGCAGCATCAGGAACGCCAACGCGAACCGCCGGGCTTCCGCATTCGGTTCCGCCGCGTAATTCTCCAGGTGGCCTTGCAATTCCGGCCAGTGCTCCGCCACGAGCAGCCGTAGGGCCTGCTCCGCCTCTTGTTCTTCAATCAGAGCTGCACGCGCCCAGGCGGCCAGCGCGATTTGCTTCCGGATGTTCTGGTCGAGATGCTCCGAACGAGCCGCGGCCATAAGCCGGCTCAGGGGAAGCTCCTCGTTGAGGGAGGCAAGGGCGTCGGCATCCAGCAGCAACGGCAAGGCATCGGGACCATCCGTGAGGCTTTGGCGTGGCGCCGCCCTCAGAAAAGAGTCGAAGTCGGAGGACAGGGGAAGCCGCAGCTCAAGGAATCGATTCCGCGCCGAGCGTGGCAACTCAATCCCGGACCCCCAGAGAATCTCATCGAGTCCCGCGCGGGCTTCGTCGTCGCGTCCCAGCTCCGAAAGCAGACGCAGGCGGTGATACGAGACGGTTGCATGGCCGGGCGACTCATGGGGAATTGTTTCAGCCGCTTTAATCAATTCCTCGACGGCGGCATGGCCGGCATCCACTTTGGAAAGCGACGCCGCCAACCAGGGCAGGGAAGGCGTCGCTCGCCATCTCTGCACAACGGCATCCACGCTGCCCCAACCGTCTCCTCGAAACGCAAGGATCCAGTCCGTCAAGTCGTCTGTTTCCACAGGGCGGTAGCCGTGGTCGAGCAACCAGTCGTAGTCGGTCCAGGTAGACGGCAGGGAAGCCCCGTCTCCTTTGTTCATGAGTCTGGCACTGAGACGAGGGATGTGGGCTTCCGGCTCGACGCGCAAAAGCACGTACTCCAGCAGTCCTCGGGCCGATTCATGCATTTCGGCGAGGGTGGGGTCATCGATGACTTGTTGCAGCCGTCGTTGCGCTACCCGGAGGCTGGCCGACTCGGTCTGGTTGGCTCCCCCCGCCAGAGTGCCCTTGCGGATGTAGCAGCGCGCCGCCAAATATCGTCCCCATTTCCGCCAGGGTGACTCAGGGTCCTGTGCGATCGCTTCAAACCGCTGGGCCGCTTCATCAAAACTCTGCGAATAGAAGTGAGCGGCCGCGATCTGGTAGGCGCGGTCTTTGCCGATCAGCGGGTGAAGGCCCGCAGGCTCGGGATCCGGAATCCGCCGCCCCTCCTCGCAGTTCGCGAAAACAGCATCCTGGCCCCTCAGCCACTCTCTTACCTCGGCGCTCTGCGCGCCGAAGCGTCCGACGCGTTCCCGCAGAGTTTCGGCAGCAGTGAGCCAGGCGTTGTCGGAGCAGTTGACGTAGAACTCCCAGGCATCCTCCCGCGTTCGGCGGTGCTGGCTGCTCCAGTAGAGCGGTATCGGCGGTTCCGGTTGAGGGTTAACGAGCTGCCTCGCCTCCTGCCAAATCTGCGTGGGGTATTTGTAAGGCTCGGAAATCTGGGGCGGCTCTTTGTACTCCCAGGGGGCGAGCGCCCTGCGCTCTCCCTCGCTGAAACCTACTCCGGCGAGTTGACGGTAGGCCCAGAACAAATAAGTGTGCAGGTAGCGGGGTTGGACCACGCTAACGTTTCCTTCCAGGAAGGCCCGCACGCCGTCGGGATCGTTGACCGTCCGGAACGTGGGCGCGAACTCGACATTCATACAGGCAAACTGAATCTCGTTGCCCACCAAGTACGCAAACAAAACGGTCGTGGCAATCAGGATCCTTCGGTTAGTTAGCGCCATCGTTCCGCCTCCGCAATCGCGGCGTCCGCCGCCGCCCGGTCCCAGCGTCGGGGATGGAAAGTGTACGCGCGCCGCCCCGGCGGGCGCGCCGGCAATGGTTCATCCGTCGATACGCCGATGCTGAGCTGACAGACGGGCAAGCGGAAATCACGGTTTCGTTCCAGCAGCCGGCGGACATCCGGGCCGTCCGGGCCCATTTGAAACAGCATCGGGACGGCCTCATCGACGGGCAAACCGGCGATCCATCGATCGCCCATGCACCATGACGCCAGGGCAGTAATTGAGAGCGGCATGCCCGCCGGCAGCCTCGCGCGTAAGTCCTCGAGCAAGGATCGGTAGAACGGGCGCTGGGACACTAGTGCGTCAAAATCGACCTGGACGGCCCTGACCCCAGGCAGGCTCGCGGAGCCGGCAATGGCTACAGCCGCCGCCCGCCGTTGCTCTTCGGAAAGCACAGGCGCGGTGCTTACATCCGCTTCAATGCGGGTAACCGCCATCAGCCAGGCGCCTTCGGCGACCAGTAGTGATTGCATGCGAGGCCGAACAACGGCTTCCGCACCCTGAAGCGTAATCGTTCCGGCCAGGAAAGCCACTCCGGCGCGATCCGCCGGCACGGAACGCAAGTCTTCAGCCCTCTCCCATGCCCAAAGGATGACCCCGGGAGCGCCCCGGAGAGCGTCGGTTGCCGGCGGATAGACTCTTCCCACCATGGCGGCGGCCGCGCAGAGGAGGGCCGCGGCTCCTAAGAGCGCCGGGAGGTGCTTGCGGGTCATCGGGAACAAACGGGGAACCATCCTGTGCCTGAGTCCAGAGTGGTGACCCCCGTCACTATCGACTGTACAGCGAAACAGAGTTCCGTGAGAACCAGTCGCCTGTTGTGGGGAAGGTTCGATTCCCGCTACGGAAACGGCCGCCGGTCCAGGTCAATGACCGTCCTCGGCAAGAGTGTATTGCTCCTAGGGGCCCGGGCAACCTATAGAACTGCCAGAACTTTGCCGATTTTTCTTGACGTGGCGCTTTAGAGACACGAGAATAGAGGCGCAAAGAATCTGCGAGAGGAGGCCAGCGATATGGTGGAAACCGTCCGCATGATTCTCAAAAACAAGAGCAACGCCGTCTGGTCGCTGCCGCCAGAGGCCACCGTCTATGATGCCATCAAGATGATGGCGGAAAAAAGCGCCGGCGCGATGCTGGTTGTCTCGGAAGGGAAGCTCGTGGGCATCGTCTCCGAGCGGGACTACGCCCGCAAGGTAATCCTCAAGGGCAAGATGTCGCGCGACACTAAAGTCAGCGAGATCATGTCGAGCCCCGTGACAACCGTGGACCTGGAGCGAACCGCCGACGAGTGCATGAGGCTCATGACGGAAAAGCACATCCGGCATCTCCCCGTGATCGATCAAGGCAAACTGGTGGGCGTCGTTTCAATTGGAGACCTGGTCAAGGCGATCGTCTCGGTCCAGGCGCAGACGATTCAATACTTGAGCGATTACATCGAGGGCAGGCATCCGCAAGCTACGGCCACGCCCGTGAAGTGACGGGCCGCACCGGCCGAATCGCGTCGCGCTGCCCAATCCGTCGCCCCACGATCAGCCCTGTTGCGGCGTCCAGAACGGCTCGCCCGCCGGAACGGATTCGACCGGAACGTCGGCAATGAAGGTGCGCAACCACTCGGCCCAGGCCCTCATGCCGGCATCTTCGGAAATAGAAACGAGCTACGATCCCAAGGCCGCCGTCATCATCGCGATAACGTGGAGCATCGGCGACGGATAGACGCCGAGCCAAACGAGAAGCATGGTGAGGCCCGCCAGCAGCAGGCTCCCGGTGGTGGAAGGAGGGGCGCGATAGGCGAGCGACTCGCCCGCAGCCTCGGTCGGCCGGGAGTACATAGTAACGAGGATGCGCAGGTAGTAGAAGAGGCCGATGGCGCTCGTAAGCACCAGAACGAAAACCAGACCCCACTGGCGGGCCGAAACTCCAGCGGCCACGATGTAGAACTTACCGAGGAAACCGCCTGTCAACGGGATTCCCGCCAGTGACAAGAGCATCGCCGTGAATATCCCCGCCAAGAGAGGCTGCCGCCAGAAGAGGCCGCGATAGTCCTCGAGGCGATCGGCGTCGCGCGTGCCGTTCGAGAGCAACGCCACGATGCCAAGAGCTCCGAGGATCGTAACGATATAGGCCACAAGGTAGAAGGTGGCCGCCTGCACGCCGGCTTCGCCGCCGGTTAGAAAAGCCACGAGAAGGTAACCCAGGTGGGCAATCGAAGAGTAGGCGAGAATCCGCTTGACGTTCTCCTGAAGCAAAGCCAGCAGATTTCCCGCGAACATCGAAGCCACGGCGATAAGCGAAAGTCCAAGGAAGACGGCCCCCGTGTTTTGCTGCGTCTGGTAGAAATAGCGAAGCAACAGCGCGAACATCGCCCCCTTTGAGACCGTAGCGACGAAGGCGGTCACGGGGGCAGGGGCGCCTTCGTAGATGTCGGGCGTCCACATGTGGAAAGGAACGACCGCCAACTTGAAACCAATGCCGGCGACGAACAGTGCCAGGCCTGGCAGCAGGAGCGCGCGAGGGAGGTCCGCACCGCCGGCAAGCTTCGCGGCCATGGCGCCAAAGTCCATGGAGCCCAGGGCGGCATAGATCAGCGCCATGCCGAAAATGAGAAACGCCGCCGAGGCAGCGGCCAGGATCAGGTACTTGATTCCGGCCTCCAGGGAAAGCCTCGCGCCGCGCAAGTAGGCCACCATCGTGTAGAGGCCGATGCTCAGCACCTCCAAGCCCAGGAAAAACGACACGAAATGGCTGCTCATCGTGAGCGCCACGGATCCGAGCGTCGAGACGAGCAGCAGCAAGTAAAGCTCTTCGCGGAGGCATTCATGCTTCTCGAAATAACCGTAGGAGAGCACCACGACTGCGAGCGCCGTCAGAATCACCAGACCGCCGTAGAAAAGGGCAAAGGAATCGACGATCAGAAGGGGCGTCACTTGCCGAGGTGCAACCGAGGCTGCCATGTTCAGGGACCCTAGCGCGGCGCCGAGTCCGAGGAACGTGAGAGACGCAGTCAGGAAGTGATTGCGGTGAAAGCTCACCACGAGCATTGTGATGACGAGAGCGCCCGTCATCACCAGCAGAGGCGTTAGCGCGGTAAAGTCGGTGGTGCTCACAAGGTTCTCTCTAGAGCGCTCGCCTGTTGCAGGCCTCGCATGGCGGGCACGAACGCGTCGAGCACAGGTTGCGGATACAGACCCAGCCAGATCAGCGCCACAGCCATCATCGCGACAAGCACGATTTCACGGAATGACAGGTCGCGCAGCTTCCAGTCATGGACATTGGGGCCGTGAAAGGCCTGCTGCATCAGTTTGAGCCCATAGATCGTCCCGACTAAAATGCCGACTGTAGCGAGCGATGCCAGCGTCACATCGACGCGAAACGCGCCAATCAGGACCAGGAACTCGGCCACGAAATTGCCGAGACCCGGTAGGCCGAGCGAAGCCATGATGAAGAAAAGGCCCGCGCCGCTCATCACCGGGATGGTCGACCACAAACCGCCCATGCGGCCCAACTCGCGCGTGTGCATGCGATGCTGCAGGGCGCCGGCGACGAAAAACAGCCCGCCTGTGCTGACGCCGTGGCAGACCATCTGCATCAGGGCTCCCTGCAGCGCCCACTCGTTCCACGAAAAAACGCCGAGCAGCACAAACCCCAGGTGGCTCACGCTTGAGTAGGCGACAAGGCGCTTGAAGTCAGTCTGGGCGAAAGCCATCACCGCGCCGTAGAGGATGCCGGTAACGGCCAGCGCCATCGCAATGGGGGCAAACTCGCGCGAAGCCTCGGGGAAGAGCGGCAGCACGAAGCGCAGCAGGCCATAGCCGCCGGTTTTGAGCAGGAGGCCCGCCAGAATCACGCTGCCCGCGGTAGGAGCTTCCGTATGCGCGTCGGGCAGCCAGGTATGAAACGGGAACATCGGCAGCTTAACGGCAAACGCGATGAAAAAGCCCAGCATCAGCCAGCGCGCCAGACCTGGGTCAAGCGCCGTCCCCAGCAGATCGGAATAGGAGAAGGTGTAAACCCCGGTGTTGGCGTGGTGTGCGAAGTAGAGACCCAGGATGGCTAACAGCATCAAAAGTCCGCTGAGCTGCGTAAAAATGAAGAACTTGATCGCGGCGTAGACGCGGCGCTCGTGTCCCCACATGGCGATGAGAAAGTACATGGGGATCAGCATCAGTTCCCAGGCGAAGTAGAAGAGAAACAGGTCCACCGCCAGAAAGACACTGGTGATGCCCGCCAGAATCCAGTTCAGGTTGAAATGGAAAAAGCCTACTTCCTCCTGGATCTCCGTCCAGGATGCCAGGACCGCGATGATTCCAAGAAAAAGGGTAAGAATCACGAGGATCAGACTGAGCCCGTCCAGCGCCAGCTGGAAACGGATGCCGAACTCGGGAATCCAGTCCCAGCTTGCCTGCTCGAACCAGCCGCCAACCGCGCTCGACGTCAGGAGGTCCGTATGGCGGTTCCAGAGCATCAGGCCGAGGATGAGATCCAGAGACACAGCGAGCAGGGTGATCCAGCGGGGCAAGCTGTGGCTCCAGCGTGCCGTCAGCCATGAAAGCAGCCCGGCGGCGAGCAGGATCAGAATAAGCCAGAGCAGAATCATAAATAGAGCACAAGGGCTACGAACGCGATCGAACCGGCGGCGATGCCCGCGGCATACCAGCGAACACGGCCGGTTTCGGTCATGCTCAGCGCGCGGTGCAGAACTTCCGCGATCAGCGCCAGCGCGGTATAAATCGCGTCGATGAAATCATTCTTGTTGACACGCGCCATCCAAAGGACGGGCCGCACAAACAGGCGGTCGTAGAGCCAATCAAAGCCCCAACCGGAAAGCCAAAAGGGGTGCAGTACTTTTCCGAGGCCGCTTGAAGCCAGGGACTCGGCGGACTCGGGGCGCCGCAGGTAAACGAGATAGGCAATCGTCAGCCCCGCGGTGAAGGCCAGGACGGCGAAAAGCATTGCTACCGACTCGCTGATTGGGCCGTGGTGCGATTCGGCGGTCGCGGGCAGCGCTGTCTCGAGGAAATGCGCAAACGCGGGCACGTTCCCCAACTCCGGAGGCAGATTGATGAATCCGCCGATGACGGAGAGCACCGTAAGCACGATCAGCGGCATTTTCATACGAAAGCCCGGGCGGTGGCCGACGTGTGTTTTCGCTCCGCCGTAGAACACCAAGAAAATGAGCCGGTAGCTATAAATGGCAGTGAAGAGCGCGCCGAGAAGACCGGCGCCCCATAGCCAGAGGCTGCCTTTCTCGGAGCTGAGCGTGGACCATAGAATCAAGTCCTTACTGTAGAAACCCGCCGTGACGAGCGGTAGACCAGCTAACGCGGAGCCGCCGATGACGAAGGCCCAGTAAGCGACCGGCAGGTCCTTGCGCAAGCCGCCCATCTTGAACATATTGTGCTCGTGGTGTAGAGCATTAATCACGACACCCGCGGCGAGGAAAAGCAGCGCCTTGAAGAAGGCATGGGTCATGAAGTGGAAAAGCGCCGCGGACCAGGCGCCGACGCCGAGCGCCAGAAACATGTAGCCGATCTGGCTGACCGTGGAGTAGGCCAGGACGCGCTTGATGTCATATTGCGTGAGAGCGCTGAACCCGGCCACCAGCAACGTCAATGCGCCCACGATGGCAGCCGCCAGTTGCGCCTCGGGAGCCAACTCGAAGATCACATGCGTGCGCGCGATGAGATAAACGCCTGCTGTCACCATGGTGGCCGCGTGAATGAGGGCGCTGGTAGGTGTGGGGCCGGCCATGGCGTCGGGCAGCCATGTCTGTAGTGGCAGTTGGGCCGATTTGCCGGCGGCGCCGCCGAGCAGCAACAGGCCTGCTGCCAGCGCGTAGCCCGATCCCGCAGGCCATTGCTCGCCAGCGCGCCGCATCAGTTCCTGAATCTGCAGGGTGCCTAGCTGCATGAAGAGCACAAACAGACCGATCGCCATAGCGACGTCGCCTACGCGCGTGACAAGGAAGGCCTTGCGCGCCGCCCGTCCGTTCGACGGCTCCTGATACCAAAAGCCAATCAGCAAGTAGCTACAGACGCCGACACCTTCCCAGCCCAGATAGAGCAGCACGAGGTTGTCGCCCAGCAGCAGCACGATCATCGCCGAGACGAACAGATTCATGTAGGCGAAGAAGCGGCTGTAAGCCTCATCCTCGGCCATGAACTCCGACGAGTAGACATGGATCAGGAATCCGACACAGGTGACGACGGTGATCATCACGAGCGACAGCGCGTCGAGGTAAAAGGCGATCTCGGGGCGCAGGCCGCCCACATCCATCCAGGTCCACAGCACCTGCCGGAACACATGGCCTGCCGGGGGCGCACTCAGAAAGTCCGCGAAGATCGACAACGTGATGAGCGCGGAGGCCCCAACCGAACCGCAGCCGAGGGTGGCTACGGCAGGCCGGGCCAGGCGAGAACCCGCCAGGGCCAGCACCAGGGCGCTAGCTAGAGGTAATGCGGGAATCAGCCACAGCAGTTCGAGCACATTACCCTCGCATCACACTTGCCGCGTCGGCATCGAGCGTCTTGAAGCGGTGGTACATTTCGAGCACCAGAGCCAAGCCCACCGACACTTCGGCGGCCGCCATCGCCAGGATGAAAATGAACATCACCTGGCCGTCGGGCTGGCCCCAGTGGGAGCCTGCCACGACGAACGCCAAGCCTGCCGCATTGAGCATGATCTCGAGCGACATCAGCATGAAAATAACATTACGTCGTACGAGCAGGCCGATCATTCCCAGCGTGAACAAGATCGCCGCCAGCAACAGTCCGTGACTCATCGGAACGGACGCCATGTTGTGTCTCCTCCATTAGTGGCTGCCGGCGGCCCAGGTGGTAGGCGCCCACCACCCCGCCCAGCAACAGAATCGAGGCCAGTTCCACCCCGAGAACATACGGCCCGAACAACGCCAGACCGACCTGCTTCGGTGTAATCACGCTGCCCGCGGCCGCAGGCGCGACGCCTGAAAGCAGGTAGACCACCTCTGCGAGCAAAACCGCCGCCAGCATCCCCGGGCCCGCCCACATGCCGGGCTTTAACCAGGCCCGCTCCCGTTGCACCGCTTGATCACCGAGATTAAGCATCATCACGACGAACACAAAGAGCACCATGATCGCGCCCGCGTAGACAATGACTTCCAAAGCGGCCACGAAAGGCGCGCCCAGCGTGAAGAACACCACGGCGACGCCAAGCAGTGACACGACAAGATAGAGAAGCGCGTGAACGGCGTTCAGGCGAGTGATGGTCAGCAGCGTAGCGAGCACTGCTACCGCGCCGGCAATATAGAAAACCGCATCCATAAAAATTCAGGGCAGTAAGCTGCGCAGATCGACCGGTTTGGCTTCGTTTTCCGCTTCGCCTTTGTCTTTGCCGCCGATCTTCATGCCTGCCACGCGCCAAAAGTTATAGCCGGGATATTTCCCCGGCCCGTTGATCAACAGATCTTCTTTCTCGTAGACGAGGTTCTGCCGGTTGTACTCGGCCATTTCGAAGTCGGGTGTCAACTGAATCGCGTAGGTGGGACAAGCCTCCTCGCAAAAGCCGCAATAAATGCAGCGCGAAAAATTGATGCGAAAGAACTCCGGGAGGCGTCTTCCCGTCTCATCTTCCGTGGCTTGCAAGGCGATGCAATCGACCGGGCAGGCTACCGCGCATAGGTAGCAGGCCACGCAGCGCTCCCCGCCGTCGGGATCGCGGGAGAGGATGATCCTGCCGCGGTACCGTGGCGACAGGTAGTTTTTCTGCTCCGGGTACTGCACGGTCACACGCTTGTGAAAGGTGTGCAGGAACACCAGCCACATCGTTTTCAGAAGACTCCACATAGAGCGTTATGCTCCGGTTCTAGCCCATCGTTTCGTTCCTCGTGCTCAGGATCCCCATGCCAACACCACCGCCCCCGTTACCGCCAGGTTCAGCAGCGCCAGAGGGAGCATGATCTTCCAGCCCCACGAAACGAGCTGATCGAAGCGCGGGCGCGGCAGCGAGGCTCGCAAGAGAATAAAGAAGCAGATGAAGAACATCGTCTTCAGCGCGAACCAAAGCAGGGGCGGCAGGACCGGCCCCAGCCAGCCGCCAAAAAACAAAACCGTGATCATCGCTGAGATCAGCACCACGGCGAGGTACTCGCCCACGAAAAACATACCGAACTTCATGCCCGAGTATTCCGAGTGGAAGCCGGCCACAATTTCGCTCTCGGCTTCGGGCAGATCGAAGGGCAGGCGGTGCGTTTCGGCGACGCCCGCGATCAGGAAAAGCACAAAGCCAAGAAACTGCGGGATGACAAACCATACGCTTCGTTGCGCTTCCACGATTTCGTGGAGGCTGAAGGAGTTCGCCATCAGCACCACGCCCATCAACGAAAGCCCCATGAAGACTTCGTAGCTCAGCAATTGCGCCGATGCCCGCAGGCTGCCGATCAGCGCGTATTTATTGTTCGAGGCCCAGCCTGAGAGAACGACACTGTAAGCGCCCAGGGACGACATTGCGAGAAAGAACAGCAGCGCCACGTTCAAGTCGGCGATAAACACCGTGGGGCCGAAGGGTACGACGGCGAACGACAGCAGCACTGTGGCCATCACAATGGCCGGCGCAATGATAAAGACCGGTTTGTCGGCGAATGGCGGAATCCAGTCTTCCTTCGTCAGGATCTTGATCGTGTCCGCCAGCACAATGAGAATGCCGAAAGGCCCGATGCGGTTGGGGCCATAGCGGTCCTGCCACAATGCCAGCAGCCGGCGCTCGACCCAGATGAGAAGGGCCGCCAGGGTCAACACGGTAAAGAGCACTCCGAGCAGGATCACCAGCGGCATCATGATTTCCATCGTCATGGCCTGATCCTCCCCCACGATGGCAAGGGAATTCCCGCCAATGGTGGCAGACCCACGGGCAGTGCGGCCAAGCCTTCAGGGATCCCCTGCAAAATCTCGACCGGCAGGCGCTTTGCAAAACCGTTGACGTTGATTTCCACGTCGGAGCCGGCCTGCAGGCCAAGTTGCGTGGCATCAGCCGGTGCGAGCGCCACGTAGGGGTTTGGCTTGAGTTCCGCAACGGCCGGCGATGAAAGACTCAGCTCCTCGGACCCGAAGATGTGATGGCGAGGAACGAACAGCCATTCGCCTGCACGCTTTTGAAACGCCGCCGGTACGTTCTGGAAGTAGGCGTGGGCTGACGCCGCGCCGTTGGGTTCGATCAGGAGTACACCCGGATCGCCGCCTTTCAGCGGGCCCGCGATCTCCGTCTGAAACTTGTTGGTGGCTTGAATCGAGTTCCAGCCCGGCGACCAGAAAAACGGAATGAGGGGCGACGGCGGCTGGCTCGAAGCCCCTTCCATCGAATACGAGAAGGGTGCGTCGGGATCTTCAGGCGGTTTCGGCTCGTGGACGCTGATATTCGCGAGCATCGACGTGCGGCCGCTGTAGCGATGCGGCGCGCGAGGCACTTTTGCGCCCGCCACGCGGAACCCGGCTGCCGGCGCCGCCTCACGGACGAGTGCTAGCGCGGGAATCTCGGCAGCCAGTGAGGCCTCAACATCATCTAGCTGCTTCCACGCGCCGGAGTGCTCGCACCCGACTGCATCGATCAGTTCGCGCAACCACTGCCAGCTTGGCTGCACGTCGCCCTGTGGCGGCAACACCTCGAAAAAGCGCTGGGCGCGGCCTTCATTGTTGACCAGAGTGCCTTCAGACTCGGCGAAGGTCGCCGCCGGCAAAACCACCTCGGCCATCTCCCCGGTCTCATGCTCGAGTTGATCGAACACCACCACGTGCTTGGCGGCCCTAAGGAACACCGTCACCTCGGCGGCAGGCGCACGGCGGTAAAGGTCGTTCTCGAGAATCAAAACAGTGTCGCAGTTCCCATCGTTCACGTCCTGGAAGGCGGCGTCGACGGGCGCGGCTTCCATCAACCCGAGACCGAAGCTGTTGCACTCGGGGGTAGAAAAGGCGAGGCGCGCGGCGCGGCCCGTCTTGCAGAGCGCTGCGGCGATGTTCGCCGCAGCCTCGATCACCGCCAGGCTTCCGCAACTGGGACCCGCCACAATCAGCGGCCGCTCGGCGGTACCGAGCGCGGCGGCGATGGCCTTGGCGAGATCCCACACCGGCGGGACGAGGTTCGGCGCCTCAGGGTTGGAAGCATCGATCTCCCGTGCGACGGCGAAGCCGAGGCGCGCCACGTCGTCGGGCGCGGCTCGATAGGTGGCCGTGGCAATGTCGTCGAGGCGCGTCGGAAACAGCGAGGCTATGAAAAACGGCCCCTTCTGGTCCTGTGCCGCTTCCCGCACGGCATGATCAAGAAACAGCGGGATGTTCAGTTTCTGCGCGATGCGAATCGGCTGTTGGCGCACGGATTGCCGCAGGCTCAGCGCCATGCGCGGAGCTGTCTGCGTCACATCCTCGCCCAGAATAAGCACCGCATCGCAGTGCTCGATGTCGCGCAGGGAAGCCGCTAGAGCCGGTCCATTTTGCAGGATCTGCAGCATCCGCGAGATGAGATCCAGTTCGCTCCGCGGGATGCCCGCATAAAAGCGGTCGGGGCCCACAAGCTCGCGCAGCGCGAAATTCGCCTCAACGGATGCCCGAGGAGAGCCAATACCAATGACGCGAGCGCCGCCCTTCGGCAGCAGGCCCGCCACATATTCGAGCGCCTGGGCTTTCGTGGCGGCCTCCAACTGTCCATCGCGGCGTATCCACGGGTGCCGGATACGCTGCTCGCTGTTCACAAACTCGTAACCGAACCGTCCGCGATCGCACAGGAAGTATCCGTTCACTTCGCCGTTATAGCGGTTCACGATACGACGCAGTTGGCCGTAACGCTCTCCGGGGCTGGTGTTGCAGCCGAGTCCGCAGCCCACGCAGACCGACGGCGCCATCAAGAGATCCCACTTGCGTGTGTAATGCTTGTGCAGCGTCTTGTCGGTGAACACGCCCGTGGGACAAATCTCCACGAGATTACCGGCGAACTCGTTTTCGAGGACGCCGTCTTCCTGGCGCCCGAAGAACACCGTGTCGTGGAGCAGGAAGGAGTTCAGATCCTCTCCGCCGGCGTACTCGCGGTAATACCGAACGCAACGGTAGCACTGGATGCAGCGGTTCATCTCGTGACGGATGAGCGGCCCCAGATCCTGATTGCGAAACGTGCGCTTCTCAAATTCGTAGCTGCGATAGTTGTGACCCGCCATCACCGTCATGTCTTGCAGGTGGCATTCGCCGCCTTCATCGCAGACCGGACAGTCGTGCGGGTGATTGAGCATCAAGCCCTCGATCACGGCCGCGCGGAATTCGGCAGCCTCGCCGTCTTCAATAGAGATGCGTGTGCCGTCGGCGGCGGGTGTCATACAGGCCATGACGATGCGGCCTTGCGTGTCCTGCTCGTCCTTGAACTGCTTGACAGCGCACTGCCGGCAGGCGCCCACGGACCCAAGCGCCGGATGCCAGCAGAAATACTCGAGGTTCAGGCCATGCGAAAGACAGGTATGCAACAGATTCTTCTTCGGGTCCGCCTCGAGCGGCTTGCCGTCCACGAAGATCGTGCTCACGACGGCCTCCAGGGGCAGCGCTTCTCACGAATGTGCCGTTCGAAATCCTCGCGGAAATATTTGAGCGCGCTCTGTAGCGGTTCGGCCGCGCCGGGAGCCAAAGCGCAAAACGTGTTGCCGGGACCCATGAACTTGGCTTGAAAGGCGAGCTTGTCGAGGTGTCCGGGTTGTCCCTGGCCGTTTTCAATGGCGCTAAGAATCTTCGTGGCCCACGACAGCCCGCTCCAGCAGGGCGTGCACCAGCCGCAGGATTCCTGCGCGAAAAACTGCTCCAGGTTCCAGACCATACCGACCGGGCAGGTCTGATCGTCGAGCACAATCATCGTCCCCGTTCCCATGCGGCTGCCGGCCTTTTGTACTTCTGTGAAATCCATGGGCGTATCGAGGTGCTGCTCGACCAGGAAATCCGTCGATGCGCCGCCCGGCAGCAGACCACGAAACTTTAGCCCGTCGCGCATGCCTCCGGCGTGTTCCTCGAGAATCTCGCGGATCGTTGTACCCATGGGCAGCTCCCACAGTCCCGGCCGTTTCACCTTGCCGCTCACTCCGTAGAGTTTCGTGCCGCCGTCGCGGCCATGGCTGAGACCGCGGAACCAGGCCGCCCCGTTGCGAAGGATGTGTGGCACATTGCAGAAGGTCTCGACGTTTTGGATGACCGTGGGTTTTCCGAACAGTCCCGAGACGCCGGGGAAAGGCGGCTTGGCGCGCGGATTTGCCCGTTTTCCCTCGAGCGCGTTCAGCAGGGCCGTCTCTTCGCCGCAAATGTAGCGGCCGGCGCTGAGGTGCAGGTAGAGGTCGAAGCTGTAATCGCTTCCAGCAATGTTCTTGCCCAAGTAGCCTTTGGCATAGGCTTCCGCCAGCGCCTGCCTCAGGCGCTTCGCGCCGAGCACGTACTCGCCGCGCAGGAAGATATAGCCGACATCGGCTTCCACGGCGCGCCCGGCGATCGCCATACCTTCGATGAGCTGGTGTGGATCGCCTTCCACGAGCAGCCGGTCTTTGAACGTGCCGGGCTCCATCTCGTCGGCATTGGCCACGATGTACTTCGGATGTGGAGCGTCCGGGCCGACGGGTACAAAACTCCATTTCATGCCTGTCGGAAAACCTGCGCCACCACGGCCTCGCAGATTCGACTCCTTGACGAGATCGACGACCTCGCGCGGCGTTACCCCGACGGCCTTGCGCAGGCCTTGGTATCCGCCGGTTCGCTCGTAGCCCGCCACATCGACGGGACCGCCGTCGGCGCGAATGTTCTGTGTAAGCGGCTTCTCCGTAATGGGCGTCATCTGCGGCCCTGCAACGTTACTTGTACCCCTCGAGCACCTGGTCCGTCTTTGCGGGGTCGAGATCCAGATGCAGATCATCCCCGACCATCATGGCGGGAGCGTGGTCACAGCACCCCAAACAGACGATCGGCAGCAGCGTGAAACGGTCGTCCGGCGTCGTTTCGCCGGGCTGAATCTGGAGCTTCTTCGTCAGGTGCTCCCGCAGCCGGTCATGCCCCATGATCCAGCAGCTCACGCTGTTGCAAAGCCAGATCACGTGGCGCCCCACCGGCTTGCGGTGAATCAGGTTGTAGAAGGAAGCCGTGCTCTCCAGCTCCGAGGCGGAAATATCGAGAAGCTCGGCGATGTCGCGGATGCTCTCCGGCGACACCCAGCCGCGATGCCGCTGCACGATCTTCATGGCGTCGATGCAGACGGCGCGCTTCGTCGGGTAGTGCGGCAGCTCCGCTTCGATCTCCTCTCGCTCTTCCGGTGTCAGCATCCGTCCTTTCCGTTTCTTAGCGGTCGATATCAGCCAGTACAAAATCGATACTCCCCAGAATCGCGAGGAGATCGGGAATCATCAGCCCCCGGCACCATTCCGGCAATACCTGCATGTGCGGAAACGAGGGTGTGCGAATTCGCGTGCGGTATGACGTCGTGCTGCCGTCGCTGATCAGGTAGTAGCCGTTGTTACCCTTGGTCGCTTCAATCGCAGCCATGGCTTCGCCCGGCGGCAGGACCGGTCCCCAGCTCACGCTCAAAAAGTGTGTGATCAGGGTTTCAATGTCGTGCATCGTTTCGGGCTTCGTCGGCGGCGTCGCCAGCGGGTGATCGGACTTGTAAGGGCCGCCGGGCATCTGGTCGACGCACTGCTCGATAATACGCAGACTCTGCCGCATCTCTTCGATGCGCACCACGGCGCGATCGTAGCAATCGCCGTTTTGCGCTGTCGGAACGTCGAACTGGAGCTGCTCGTAGCAGGCGTAAGGGAGCTTCTTGCGGAAATCCCACCCGAAACCGCAGGCGCGCAAGTTCGGACCGGTCACGCCCCACTCGATCGCGTCCGCCGTGTTCGTCGCTCCGATTCCCTTGGTCCGGGCCTGGAAGAGGCGATTCTTCATGGTCGCTTCGTCATATTCGGCGAGCCGCGGCGGCAGATACTTGAGGAAATCGCGAAACAGCCCGTCCCACCCCTCTGGCAAATCGGCGTGCACACCCCCGATGCGAAACCAGTTGGGATGCATGCGCGCCCCGCAGATAGCCTCGATGATCTCCAGAGCGCGTTCGCGGTCGTTGAAGGTGTAGAAGACCGGCGAGAGCTGGCCGACGTCCTGGGCGAAGGTGCCGAACCAGACCAAGTGGCTGCTGATGCGGAACAGCTCCGACAGCATTACGCGGATCATCTGGGCTCGCGGCGGCACCGTGATGCCCGCCAGTTTCTCGACCGCTGTCAGGTAGGCGAGATTGTTCATAACGCCGCCCAGGTAGTCGACGCGATCTGTGTAGGGGATGTAGGTATGCCAGCTCTGGCGCTCGCCCATCTTCTCGGCGCCCCGGTGGTGAAAGCCGATTTCCGCGATCGAATCGACGATCTCTTCCCCGTCGAGCTGCAGCACGATACGCAGAACGCCGTGCGTCCCAGGGTGTTGCGGCCCAATGTTGAGAAACATCACGTCCGCGCCGTCGCGGGTGTGCCGCATGCCCCACTCTTCGGGCCGGAAGCGCAGCGCTTCCTGCTCGGCGTCTTCCTTGGCCTGCGTGAGGCTGAAGGGACCCATCTCCGTGGCCCGTGCCGGATGGTCCTTCCGTAGCGGGTGACCCTGCCAGGTAAGGGGCATAAGAATGCGCGTCAAGTGCGGGTGGCCGTCGAAGACGATGCCGAACATGTCCCACACCTCGCGCTCATACCAGTTCGCGGCCGGCCACAGTGGCGTGATCGAAGGCAGGGACAAAGAGTCGCCTGCGAGCGCCACTTTCAGCCGCAGGTACTCATTCCGGTCGAACGAAAAGATATGGTAGACGGCCGTGAAATCACCCCCCGGCTGGCCGTCACGATGCACGCGCATGCGCTCATCGACCGCCGTGAGGTCGTAGAGCATTCGGTAGGGCCGATCGATCTCCGTCTTGAGGTATCGCAGAACGTCGCGCAGCCGCGCGCGGTCGAGCCAAAGCGTGGAAATGCCATCAGCGCAAGGTTGTTCGCACACGAACGCGTCGGAAAAGCGGCTCTGCAGTTCTTCGACGATGGTGGCGTTGGCAGTCATGGGACCAGCAACCCCTAGATGCGGTCCGGTTCCCGCAGGACGGTCGCCTGCGTCCGTTCTGCTCGTTTCAGGTCGCGTTGCGATGGCATCGGCGCGCGGTATACGTCCTGCGGTCCAATGACCCAACTCAGCGGGCGGCGTTCGTTGCCGACCGCCTCGCGCAAAAGCAAAACACCCTGCATGAAGGCATCGGGACGAGGCGGACAGCCGGGCACGTAAACATCCACCGGCAGGAATTTGTCGACGCCTTGCACCACGCTGTAAATGTCATACATGCCGCCGGAGTTGGCGCACGACCCCATGGAGATCACCCAACGCGGCTCCATCATCTGCTCATACAGCCGCTGGATGACGGGAGCCATCTTCATGAACACCGTGCCCGCGATGACCATTACGTCGGCTTCCCGTGGCGTGCCCCGCAGCACCTCAGCGCCGAATCGCGACACGTCGTACTTGCTCGTCACGCTGGTGGCCATCTCCACGAAGCAGCAGGAGAGGCCGAAGTTGAAAGGCCAGATGGAATTCTTGCGCCCCCAGGCCAGCATATCTTCCAGACGCGAGAGCACCAGGTTGCGCCGGATCGCCTGGTCGAACGGCTCCCTTTCAGGTTCAAGCGGCCCCGGGGCGGCGTTGGCCTTCTTCAGGGACCACTCCATCAGGCGTCAACCCTCCTTTTCGTAGCCCGCTGGGACGAACTCCACTCGAATGCGCCGATGCGCCAGACGTAGACCAGCGCCGCCAGTAGCGTGATAACAAAGAACAACATCGCCACGTATCCAGGCCAGCCGAGGTCGCGGCCGGCGATCGCCCAGGCAAAGAGAAACACAGCTTCCAGATCGAAGATCACAAAGAGCATGGCGATGAGGTAGAACTTCGCGGAGAATCGCACGCGCGCCGAGCCCTCGGAGAGGATGCCCCCTTCGTAGGGCGCCCCGGTGGCGCGGTCGGAATGCCGCTCTCCCAGAACGTGGGAGACGGCGAGCATCGCTGTCACCAGCAAAAGAACGATGGCGGAGTAAACGCCGAGTGGCCAAAGGGTCATGCGATCCAGCCCTTCGAACGTCGCCCGGCTAGTTGAACAGCTCGGGCATGCCCAGAGCAGGTCGGGCGCGTTGCCAGGCCGTTGACACAGCCTCTATCAGCCTGATCGGAGCTTTCGAGCCAGTCCACTACATCCCGCCCAACATTATTGCGCGGGTTGGATCTTCCAGGGAGCGGGCGCATAGAACCGGGAGTTGCGGCACCATTCCAGGGCCGAGGCCGGGCCAGAGTCTGAAAGGTTCCGTGCCACTCTGTGCGCGCCTGGGCAGGCGCAGGGTCGTCGCCGTCGGGGAGCGGCTCCGACTCGGCGGGGGCGTTGGCAAGACCATCTCTCATAGGCGGATAATCCTATTGCACTGAACCCGACCCCGGCCGCGCCGCCTCCGGATCGAGTTTGATCTCGCCGAACGCGTTTTCGTACTGTGCCAGATTCTGCTTCAGGATGCCCGACAGGGCCTTCGCTTGCTGCGGGCTCAGGTAAACGCCTTGATAGTTCAGGATCTCCACCTCCTCGGGCGAGGTTTGGTGCAGCGTGCCGAACTGCAAAAAGAAGTCCCAAAGGTTCACACGGACTTGCACGCTGTTTGCGTAGTTCTCCCGGTAGTCCGGCGTGTTGATGAGCTTGATATTCGGCTGTTTCGGTTGGTTCATCTTTTCCATGCTTACGCAATGGATGCAACTGCGTCAATCGACGGCGGACGATCTTTCGGCCAGCGAACCTTTGCGGGTGGCGAGACATGCGTAAGGCAGCGGGCCGCTAGGGTCGTCGATTCCAGACGGGCGTGCTCTCAGCGGGGCGAAATCGCTCCCTGCTGATAGTGAATGTCAAACGGCTTGTTCGTAATGAACAAGACAGTGACGTCCTGCTCGGCTGTCGCACCGTGCTCCATGGCACTTCCTTCGGGAAACCAGACAAAATGGCCGGGGCTGTAGCGGCCTTTGTGGGTGACAAGCGTGCCTTCGAGCACGTACATGCCGTGGCCGCAGTGGTGTGTGTGCAGCGGGTTCACGAAACCAGCCGGATACCGGACTAGGCGAACCTCCATGCCGGTTTCCGGATCAGTAAAAAGCTCCTTGCGGAACAGAACCTTGCCGGTTGGCTCGTTGAAGCGTTCCTCCCAGGGTTTCGAGTTGGCGTCAACGTTGATGACATCTTGAGAGTTCATAGCGCTCCAGCCGCGGGGATAGAGATTCTGGGTGGCACCAGTCTATCTCCAGCCTGTTTACGCCGCAAGGCCCAAAGCGGCCGGCCAGCCCAACAGGAGGCTCCCCTTTTTCCTCTTCCCACCCGCTACAATGACGCCGTATGAAACGCCCATTCGTTGCCCTGCTGATCTCTCTCATACTGCTGGCGCTGGCAGCCTGCACCCGGGAAACCTACGACATCTTGATCGTCAACGGCACGGTTATCGACGGCACCGGTTCGGAAGGCCGGCGGGAGGATGTCGCCATCACGGCGGGGAAAATAGCCGCCCTGGGCGATCTGGCGAACGCCCGCGCAACACGCACCATAGACGCGCATGGACTCGTTGTCGCGCCGGGCTTCATCGACATGCACAATCACTCCGATGACACGCTGCTGGCGGAGCCGAATTGCGAGAGCATGATCCGCCAGGGTGTGACGACCATGGTCCTCGGTGAAGGAGGTTCGCAAGGCCCTCTGAAAGATGGACTGGAGCCTTGGACGACCCTCGGCGGGTACTTCGACCTCGTCGAACAGAAAGGGATGTCACCGAACATCTGCTCTTACGTGGGGGAGACGCAGGTCTGGACGTATGTAAAGGGCGACGAAATGACTCCGGCGACGCCCGAGCAGATCGAAGCTATGAAGCAGGAGGTCGACAAGGCGATGCGCCAGGGAGCGATGGGTCTTTCGACCTCGCTGCTGATGCCACCCTCAAATCTCATCACCAATGAGCAGTTGGCCGAGCTTGCGAAAGTGGCCGCCCGATACGGCGGCATCTACTCCAGCCACATTCGCGACGAGGGCGAGGGTGTCTTCAGCTCCATTCAAGAGGCCATCAACGTTGGCAAGTGGGCCGGCATCCGGGTGGACATTATCCATCTGAAGATCGCCCATCAGAAGCTCTGGGGCCGGATGAGCGAGGTGCTGCGGATGATCGATCAGGCCCGCGCCGAGGGCCATGATATCCGGTCCAACGTTTATCCCTACACCGCGGGGAACAACAATCTCCGGGCCATCATTCCTCCCTGGGCGCATGACGGTGGCAACGGAAAGATGCTCGAGCGCCTTCGCGATCGAAAACTGCGCGGCCGGATGCGCAAGGAGATTCTTGAAGGCCTGCCGGGCTGGTACAACCACTACCTCGGTACGGGCGGCGGCTGGGAAGGCATGCTGCTCGTGTCGATGTCGCAGGAGAAGAACAAGCCCTTCATCGGCAAGCGCATGAGTGAACTGATTGCGTCTCGCGGCGGCGATCCGGTCGAAGTGCTGTTCGATCTGCTGCTGGAAGAGAACGGGAGCGTTTCCACTGTGTTCTTTCACCACGACGAGCCGGACATGCAGCTGGCCATGAAACAGCCCTACACTTCGATCGGCTCAGACGGCTCAGCCATCTCCAAAGACGGCCCGCTGGCGCAAATGCACGTCCATCCGCGCTGGTATGGCACCTTTCCGCGTGTGCTGGGCCGCTACGCGCGGGAACTAAAGGTCATTACGCTGCCGCAAGCGGTCCGGAAGATGACCAGCATGAACGCGGAGAAGATCAACATCGTGGACCGCGGTGTCCTCAAGGCAGGCAATTGGGCCGATGTGACCCTTTTCAATCCCGACACGGTGATTGACAAGGCCACCTTCGAATCACCTCACCAATATCCCGAGGGCATTTCTTACGTGATCGTCAACGGAAAGATTGTGATCGATCAGGGCCGACATACCGGCGAGTTGCCGGGACAGGTTCTCCGCGGGCCGGGATTTCAACGCGAGGCACCCAAAATCGATTGAGATTGTGCATGCATCGCCGCAGCCTGGGGAATCAGAGGGATGACGAGGCCAGTCATCGAACGCCTACGACGAACCGATTGGCCGTCATCCCTCCAACAGAGACTGAGACTGCCGCACTTCCTCGGGCCGCCGTTGCCGGAACCCGGACGTTAATCTGCAGCACGCCGGCCGGCTGAAAGGGCGCCGCCCCGGCGTAGATGACTTCCGCCGGTTGCCCTCCAATCGTAACCGCGACCGGCGCCACGGGCGCGGAGAAGGGTGTCGAGATGACGAACTCTCCGGTCAGCAGCTGCGGCGAACTTAGCCCCTCGCCCGTGCCAAAGAGCGAAATGATCGATCCGCGAGCCGCCCGATTTGACCCCGAGTTGAGCGAACCATCCTGATTGAGCGCGCCCCGGAAGAATCCCGGGGCTGTTTCCACGACCGGGATACTGACCGGGCCAGATGCTATGTCGTCGACCTGCACCACGACGTCGACCGCCTTCCCCGGCTCAAGCCAATGAGGGACGAATACGTTGACCTGGTTTGGGGTGACGGCCGTGATCGCACCGGGCAAGTCGTCGAAGAGAACCTTCGTCCGCTCGGTCGACGGCGGAATGCGATTGTTCTGCGGCGCGTTGATCTCGAGATCCGCGGCCCCGAAGTTGGATCCGAAAATCGACACCAGTTCGCCGGGCGCGACGGCGCCGCCCGCGTAGCTCAACGCATTCACAACCCCACCCGGCGCGATCGCGGGAGCCTTCGTGGTTCCCAACCCGGTAAGCCTACGGATGCGGTTGTTGTCGACGATGTAGAGGTCGCCATTCGGCGCCAGCGAGATCGCGGATGTGTCGAATCGCGCCGCTTGCGCCGGACCTCCGTCACCGGAATATCCGCCCTGCGTTCCGATACTCCACTCGCCGGAAGCATTCGCCACGCTAACCGTACCGCCGCTCAGCCACACATTGCCGGCGCCATCAGCCGCCAGCGACCAGGCACCGGAGATACCCTCGTAAAGTCTCGCGAAGGTGCCGTTGTCGTTCACGCTAAACACGAAGTTTCCGGGCGAGGCGATGTAGCTCCCTGTGAAGTACACGTTGCGCGATGGATCCACCCCGAGCGCCAGCAGGGAAGTGGGCCCAAATCCCGGAGGCGGAACCCCTGGCTGTGAAGGCGGTCCCACAATGGTCTGCGGCGTTCCGTCAGGCAAGATCCTCACCAGGGAAAACGTGCCGAGCAAGTAGATGCGATCCTTGGCATCGATGGCGATCTTGCTTCCCGGTCCAAGCACCGGCGGAAATCCGGACGGCGCAACTTTGCCATCCGGCGCGAGGACGTAGGAGTTACCGAATCTATCTGTGAAGAAGAGCCGGTCCCGGCTGTCAATCGCAACGCTTTCCGGCGGTGCGAGGTCCTGCGTCGTGCTGGGCTGTGCCGCCAGGGCGTGCCCACAGTTGCCGGTGCCGGCCGCTGTGGCCAGCAGGCCGTCGGCGCCGATCTTCCGAATCAAACAGGGCCCTGATTCGGCGATGAACAGATCGCCGGTGCGGTTGAATGCGAGGCCCGTGGGATTGAGTAACCAGGCATCGCGCGCCGGGGTGCCGTCCGGCGCGGCCTTCGGGCTGCCGCCCGCCAGCGTTCTTGGCGCCGACCCTGCGCTCACTTGGCGTATCATCCCGTCTTCGGCATAGGCGATGTTCCCCCGCGCATCCACGGCGAGACCATATGGGGACTTCAGTGCCCCCTCGCCGGCGAGGGTTGTAATGGTCCCGCTGACATCGATGCGACGGATGCGGATGGGCGGTGCATTCCTGGGACCTTCGTGTCGCGGCTGGACGATGTATACATTTCCGCGATCATCCGCCGTCATGGATGTAATTTCGGAAAGATAAGCATCCATGGCTGGCTTTCCTTCGTCGTCAACGACGGCGCCCGTGAACGTGCCATACCCCGCAAACTTCGTGATGGTGCCGTCCGGCGCAATACGGCGAATCCGAGTGCCGCCGAAGAACCCAGTTTCGCTGACGTACAGGTTTCCCAAGCCATCCAAGGCAAGTAATCCGGCTCCGACGATCCGTGCCGCCAATGCCGGCCCGTTATCGCCGTCGGAGCAGTCAGGGCAATCGGAGTGCGGCGCACCCGCGAAGATCGTGATGCGGCCTGTGGTGGTCACTCGGCGGACAAAATCGCTGTCTTGCTCCGTGAAGTACACGTTCCCATCGGCGTCGGCGGCGAGATCAATGATGCTGCCAAGGGATCGTTCCAGAGCCGGCCCTTCCAGATCGAGTCCGGGCTGGAGATAAACCCCACTGCCCGCAACACTCGCGGTTACCCCTTTTTTGTCAATGCGCCGTATGCGATTGTTCAGCCTATCCACGAAGTAGAGATTGCCCTTACCGTCGAACCTGGGCTTGGCGGGGGAGTGCAGTGTGGCGTTGATCGCCGGCCCGCCGTCGCCCGAAAAGCCGCTGACGCCATTTCCGGCGACGGTCCCAACCATCCCGTCCGGCCGGATCCGCCGGATCAGATTCGCCGAGGGTTCGCAGAACACCAGACCGCCGCTTCCGTCCCAGGCGATCCCATCGATGAATGACAGTGCCACATCCTGAGCGGGCACGCCCGAGTGGACCTTGCCGCCGGCAACGGTGTCCACTAGGATCTGCGGCCAGAGCGGAAGAGCCAGCAATGCGGCGGAAAGGCGGAAGGCCCATCGAGACACAGCGCCTGAGTCACAAGGCAACGCCTGTCCTGAAACAAGACGAATCTTTTCAAAGGCGCCCATTAGGTGTCGAGAAGCGATAGGCAATCACTGTGCCGTCGCGCGAACGTCTCTCGAATCTGCCTACGGCTGCTTGCCGCTGCTGAACCGGGGGACCTATGATCTGAATAGGATGGCAAACCTTCTAGCCCTTGTGTAGGGACCGAGAGGCGACATCGCCGTGCGGGATAGGTCTAGAATGCTCCCGTTTCAGTCGAAAATGCGATTCGATTTAGAAGGGAGAGCTAGATGCCGAAGATACGGACGAAACAGGAAACTCTATGACCCGACGACAACTTCTTTCTCTGCCTCTCGCCGCCGGGGCCGCGGTTGCGGCCAGCCCGGCGTCGATTCGTTTCGGTTACAGCGGCTTCGTCTGGCAGAACAACGTGGAAGAAGGCATTCGCACCGCGGCGCGGTTTGGTTTTCACGGCATCGAGCCCTTCCGGCAACACATCCTGCCTTACATCGAGAAGCCCCAGGCCCTCAAGGACGTTCTCGACAAGGCCGGGATCTCGCTGGTGACATGCTCCAACGGTGGACCGATGTCAGTCGATTTCCTCGATCCGGCCAAGGTCCAACAGACGATTGACGACCACGCCCGCTTCGCCCAGGATTTCGTTCGTGTGTTCGGCTGCCGCCATTTCAAGATCAATCTGGGGCGGCGCCCCGAAGGTGGTCCCACCGACGAGCAGCTTAGGACGATGGCGCGGGCGCTCAACGAACTGGGAAAGCGCACGAATGCCTTTGGCGTTCGACTGGCGCCGCATCCGCACATTTGGTCCCCTTTGGAGCGTTCGGAGGAAGTGGAAAAGGTCATGCAGATGACCAGCCCTGGCTACGTTTCCTTTGTAGCCGACACGGCCCATTTGACCTTGGGAGGCATCGATCCGGTGCAGTTCGTTCGCAAGAACTACTCGCGAATCATCGCACTCCACTTCAAAGACACAGACGCCAAGTATCGCGGCTATAGCGGGGCCACGCCCACGCAGGAGCAACATCGCAAGGAGAATCTCTACAGGAATCTGGGAACAGGGGGAGTGGATTTTCCGACAATCTACTCGGATCTCAACCGGCGCCGGTTTCGGGGCTGGATTACACTCGATTTCGATCCTCCCCGCCCGGGCGAGGGAACGATCGAGGAGAACATCGAGCACAACAAAAAGTATCTGATGGATGTGCTGGGCGTGAAGTTATAGGCGGCGCGAGGGTTTTGCCTTCTGCTTTCGTGGGCCTGCGTCGGACGCGTTTCTTTCCCAAATAATCCGCAAACCTTCCAGCGTCAGATCGTCGTCAATCTTGTCCACCGAAGTGCACCCCTGGCAAACGACGCGCGCCTGGCCGCCGGTGGCGATCGCCTTCGTTTTGGCCCCTAGTTCCTTCTTCATGCGGCTGAGAATCCCTTCGACCATGCCCACCGTGCCATAGTAGAGGCCCGATTGTAGGTTGGCCACCGTATTCTTTCCGATCACGTTCTTTGGGTCGCGGATTTGAATGTGAGGCAGCCGGGCCGTGCGCCGGAACAGAGCGTCCGACGAAATGCCGATGCCGGCGCAAATCGCGCCGCCGAGGTATTCACCTTCCCCGGAGATGGCATCAAAGGTGACGGCCGTGCCGAAATCCACGACAATGCAGGGGCCGCCATAGCGATAGAAGGCGGACACACCATTTACAATGCGGTCTGCGCCGACTTCCGCCGGATTGTCCACCTTTAGAGCAAGACCGGAGTCCGTGGCCGACGAGACGAACAGCGGCACAGTCCGAAAATAAGTCTTGGCCATCTCTTCAAGGGACGAATCCAGTTGGGGCACAACCGACGAGACAATGATGCCGTTGACGTCGGCGAAATCCAAATCCGTCAGCGTAAACAGATTGCGAAAGAGGACGCCCCAGCCGTCCACGGTTTGCGCCGGATCGGTCTTGAGGCGCCATCGGCCGGCCCACCCGCCGTTGCGGTGAACACCGAGCGTCAGATTCGTATTGCCCACATCGACGGCAAAAAGCATAGGTTTGACCAATAGTGACGCTTAGGCAGGACGGACGCTGCCTGCAAGAATCGGTTCGATCACACCGTCCTCGCGCCGTAGTCGCAATACGCCTGATGGTTCCAGACCAGCCGTGGTCCCGTAAATGTGGCTATCCGCGTTTTCCACCACAACGGCTCTTCCGAGGACATAGCTTGAGGCGCGGGCAAAAGCATCCGTGATCGCGGCCGCGCCACGCTCCAGGAACATCCCATAATAGCGCTCCGAGTGCTTGAGCACTGCGCCGAGGATCGTTTCAAGCGGATACTCGCACCCCGTCTCGATGCGCAGGGACGTAGCTATGGAAGACAGCTCAGGACTCATCGACGCTTGGTTTACGTTGACACCGACGCCCACGATGACGTGATCGACTTGATTCCCGGCCCCCGACATTTCGACCAGAATGCCTGAGCATTTCTTATTGTTGAGCAGAACGTCGTTAGGCCAGCGGATGTCACATATGCGGCCGCATGCTTCGCCGATGCCTCGGGCCACGCCCAGACCCATCGCGAGGGTCAGCACCACGGATTGGGCGGAGGGAACGCGTGGACGCAGGATCAGCGAAAAATAGAGGCCCACGTCCGGCGCCGAAATCCACGACCGCCCCAGGCGCCCGCGCCCGGCTGTCTGTTCGCCCGCCAAGATCACTGTCCCCTCCGAAGCGCCCGCTTCGGCCCGCGCGTTGGCCTCGCGCATCGTCGAGTCGATCGAGTTGAAGCGCAGGATCGTTTGGCCGAAGGTGGGTTTAGTCATCGTGACGGACTCAGGGTGATTCGGGGGATGGCATGAGGCCACTAGAGCCTCAGGCGAAAGCTGATGTCCACAGCTCTGGCTGAGTGCGTAATCGCGCCCGCGGAAACGAAGTCAGCCCCAGATTCGGCGTACGCGCGCACGTTCTCGAGTGTAATGCCGCCGGAAATCTCGGTCTTGGCCCGGCCCGCGATCCTGGCGGCTGCCTCCCTAGCCCCGTCAGGCGAGAAATTATCCAGCAGTAAATGTTTGGCCCCCGCGGCGAGCGCCTGCTCCAATTCTTCAAAGCTGCGCACTTCGATTTCGGCGGCGAAAGCGGAGGAGACCACGCCCTTCAGGGCCTGCGCAACCCCTCCTGCCGCCGCGATGTGATTGTTCTTGATAAGGACGGCGTCGTAAAGGCCCATCCGGTGGTTGGTCACGCCGCCCGCGCGCGCAGCTAACTTCTCCAGGCGGCGCAGGCCGGGCGTTGTCTTGCGCGTGTCGAGCACTTGGCAGCCCGTTCCCTCGACGGCCTCGACAAACTTGCGGGCAAGAGTAGCAACGCCGCTGAGCCGCTGCAGAAAATTCAGGGCGGTGCGCTCTAGAGTCAACAGCCGGCGCGCGCTCCCCGTGACTCGAGCAAGCACGAGACCAGCCAGAGCGGCATCGCCGCTTTTCATCAGCAACTCGACATTTGCGGCGCCGTAGAACTCGGGAAGCAACTCGATGCCGGCTACGATCATCGGCTCGCGCGCGAGGAAGTCGCCCTGCGCTGTGGCGCCGGCGGGCACGCAGGCTTCCGTGGTGACGTCACCCGAGCCGATGTCTTCCGCAAGCGCGCGGCGGATGGCGTCAACGTTTTCGGGGTGTGCCCAACCCATGGAATCAGAAGTGCTCACCGGAAAGTGCCTATTTGTGGCGCCCGCGGTATACCGGCTACGACAGACTAGCGATCGTAGCGCGAATGCGCTCGATCTGCGATTCGTAGTCGCCCTGATTCTTACGGATGGTGTCGACCACGTGCGCCGGCGCTTTTGAGACAAATTGATCGTTGCTCAACTGTCTCTGGCAGGAGATTAACGCCTTCTCGAGAGGTTCAAGCTGTTTGCTGAGACGGTCGCGCAGGATCTTGACCTCCGCCTCGGGAAGCCGCAGGACCAAATCAAACCCGGTCTCATGGTGCATGGCGCGTCCCGCCGGCGCGGCGCCGTTTTCGACAGCCAGTTTCACGCTGGCCAGCCGCAAAAGCGCGTCCGCCCGCTCTCGAACCACTTGCGCCACGTCGTCCGTGTGCGCAAACAAAACACCGCCGAGTTCGGTCTTCGGCGCCACGTTCATTTCGGCGCGAAGATTGCGGACCGCTGTGACAATGCGCTGTAGCACATCAACCTGCCGCTCGGCCTCACGGTCGTCGAGGGCAGCCAAGTACTCCGGATAGGCTGCCAGGGCGATCGACTTTGGCCGGCCCGCCGTGTTCACGGTTAGCCGCTGCCACAGCTCCTCCGTGATGAATGGCATCACGGGCTGCAGCAGCCGGAGGGCGCGCTCCATCGCGGCCAACATGTTACGCCATTCCGGTGTGAGGCCCGTATTCTCACCGAAGGACAGTTTCTTTAGCTCGATATACCAGTCGCAGAACTCGCCCCAGAAAAAGTGGTAGAGCAGATTCGCCGCCTCGTGGTAGCGAAACTTTTCGATATGCTCGTTGGCCTCTTTCGCCACTTGATTCAGGCGCGAGAACATCCAGCGGTCGGCCAGCGGCGCCTTGCCATCCGCCGCCGGTTCAGGCTTGAACTTCGCCGGATCTTCCGGCGTCCACGGCTCGGCGCCGGCCCTTTCGAGGCTCATGAAAATAAAGCGCGCCGCGTTCCAGACCTTGTTGGCGAAGGTTCGCGCGCCGGCGATGCGCTCTTCCGACATCACCACGTCGGACCCCTGACCGGCGGCGACAACCAGAGCGAAGCGCACGGCGTCGGTGCCGTACTTCTCGGTCATTTCGATGGGATCGATGACGTTGCCCTTGGTCTTCGACATCTTTTGCTTGTCGGCGTCGCGCACGAGGCCGTGAATGTAAACCTGCCGGAAGGGCACGTCACCGGCCATCTCGATGCCGAGCATGATCATGCGGGCTACCCAGAAAAACAAAATGTCAAAGCCCGTGTTGAGCAGAGCCGTCGGGTAGAAGACGCGCAGATCGTCGGTCTTGTCGGGCCAGCCCATCGTCGAAAACGGCCATAGCCCGGAGCTGAACCAGGTGTCGAGGACGTCCGTTTCCTGTTGGAGTTTTGTGCTGCCGCATTTGCAGGATGTCGGGTCTTCGCGGCTGACAATAAGCTCGCCGCAATCGTCGCAATACCAGGCCGGGATACGATGACCCCACCACAGCTGCCGCGAGATGCACCAGTCGCGGATGTTATGCATCCAGTCGAAGTAGTTTCGGCGCCACTGCTCGGGAATGATTTCGATCTTGCCGGTTTCGACGGCTTCGATCGACGGCTTGGCGAGCGGCTTGGTCTTCACAAACCATTGCGTGGAAACCCGCGGTTCCACAATCGTCTTGCAGCGCTGGCAGCGTCCGACGTTGTTCGTGTAATCCTCGATCCTGTCGATCTGCCCTTGTGTTTCGAGCTGCGCCACGATCTGCCTGCGCGCATCGTATCGTTCCAGGCCTGCGAAGGCGCCCGCCTCTTTGTTCATGAACCCGCGCTCATCGATCACCGTGATGAAGGGCAGGTTGTGGCGTTTGCCCGCCGCGAAGTCGTTCGGATCATGTGCCGGAGTCACTTTGACGACGCCGGTGCCGAACTCCGGATCGGCCAGCTCGTCTTGAATCACGACGAGGTCCCGCCCCACAAGCGGCAGCGTGATTTTCTTATCCCACAGATGCTTGTAGCGTTCGTCGCTGGGATGAACGGCGATCGCCGTATCGCCGAGCATGGTCTCGGGCCGTGTCGTGGCCACGACGACGAATTCGCCGGATCCGGCGACCGGATAGCGAATGTGCCACAAGTGGCCTTGCTGCTGCTCGTAGTTCACTTCCAGGTCAGAGACGGCGGTCTGGCAGCCGGGGCACCAGTTGACGAGATACTCCCCGCGATAGATCAGCTCCTTCTCGTAGAGGCGCACGAACGCCTCACGCACGGCCCGCGATAAGCCAGGGTCCATCGTGAAGCGCTCGCGGGTCCAATCGCAGCTTGCGCCGATGCGCTTGAACTGCCCGACGATTGTGCCCCCGTATTTTTCCTTCCATGCCCAAACATGCTCCAGAAATTTCTCGCGACCGATGTCGCGCCGTTCGATGCCTTGCTGGCGCAGATGACGTTCGACGAGCATCTGCGTAGCGATGCCGGCATGATCGGTACCGGGCAACCACAGCACGTTGCTGCCTCTCATACGCTGCCAGCGCATGGTGATGTCGGTTTGGGCGATCTCGTACATGTGGCCCATGTGGAGCGCGCCCGTCACGTTCGGAGGCGGCGCCACCAGGACGTAGGGAGGCTTCGTGCTGTCCGTCGAGGCGACGAACAGCCGCTCCTCGACCCACCACTGGGCCCAGTGAGGCTCAAACTGCAAGGGTTCGTAGACTTTTTCCAGTTGCATGAAAACAAAGGGGAATGAGGGCTTAGAACGTTCACTATAGCACGCGGCGGCGTGGTCTCCGGGCGTCAGCGACGCAGGGCGCCCGCGCGATCTCGGAGTGCAGGCGTAACCGTGTGCGTCCATCCGCGAGAAGTTATGGCCTTGCCGCTGCCTTTCGGTCCATAATGAGGAGACTCAACTTTAGTAGGGCGCTTCGGTTGCGCCCGGCGAGAACGAAAATGTTCTAAAAGCCCTCATCGTGCAATGCGAAAACCGGTCGATGCGAACCGGTTGGCAGTTTTTGTCCGTCTAACCTGCGAGAAGTGGTCTCGTCACCCAGCGGTCGATTTTAAGGACGGTCAGCCCCCTGGGTCGCTGAACCCTGTCGTGGTTGAACCTCGATCCTGTGAGCGTTTGTAATGCCCGTCTACGCCATCGAAGCTGAAAATCTTACGAAAATCTATCGCGCGGGATCGTCGAAGCCGGTGCGTGCGCTCGATGGACTGTCCTTGCAGGTCGAAAAGGGCGAGTTATTAGGGCTGCTCGGGCCCAATGGGGCAGGCAAGTCGACGCTCATCAACATTCTCTCCACCCTGACGGAGCCGACCTCCGGCGTGGCGCGAATCAACGGCTTTGACGTGGTGACGCATCCACTGGACGTGCGGCGATCGATCGCCGTCGTCCTGCAAACCTCATCCGCGGAAGCGTTTCTGAGCGTGCTGGACAATTTCGTCAGTTACGGTTTGTTCCAAGGCCTCTCTCTGCGGCAGGCGCGCCGCAAGGCAAGCGAAGCCATCGAAACCTTTGAACTGGCTGAGTTCACCAACGTAAAGTGCGCGGACCTCAGCGGGGGCAATAAGCGCCGGGTCCAGGCGGCCAAGGCCTTTCTCGCGGACACGCCCATCCTCTTTCTCGATGAAGCGACGACCGGCATGGACGCGGTGATCAAGCTGCGCGTGGTTGATCTCATCCAGCGGCAGGCGCGTGGCGGACGTACGATTCTGCTGACCACGCAGGTGCTCAGCGAGGCAGAGGAGCTGTGTGATCGCGTTGCCATCATCGACCACGGCGGCCTGAAAGCGCTAGGGGATGTTCCCGCTCTGAAACGCATGGCTCGCGAAGTCTACGACGTTACCCTGACCTTCGATGACATTCCGGCGGATCTGCTCGGGTTCCTGAAACGCAACGAGGTGATGCGTTGCGAGCGCCAGGGACAAACTCTGCACCTCGGAGTGGAAGCGGACGAGGCGCACATTCTGCATCTGCTTAGCGAAGTCGCCCAGCGCTGGCGGATTGTTCACTTCGAGGTAACCGGGGCCAGTCTGGAGGATGTCTTCGTCGGCATCCTGAGCAAGAAAGAGTAGCTCGCATGCGAAAAGCCCTCACGGCCATCTTTTTTCGCGAATACCAGATGCGAACGACCAACCTTGTGTGGCTGTTCTTTGATCTGTTTCTACCCATGATGTACATGCTCGTTTTCGGCCTGGGCTTCACGAGCGCCATGCGAGCGCCCATGGAAGTCAACGGCAAGCTGGTCGGCTACAACGAGTTTTTTCTCGGGGGCGTCCTCGCCATGGCGTCGTTCGGTGTCGCGATGAATACTACGTGGGGTTGGTTCCAGGATCGTGATGCAGGCATCTTCTATGAAACGCTGACGTACCCGATGACGCGCCGCCAGCATCTGCTCGGCAAGGCCCTCTTCAATGTGCTGTTGGGGCTGGTAGAGGGCGTACTTGTGATCGTTGGAGCGGCGCTCATCCTCGGCTTGCCGCTGTTTTGGAGCCGGCTGCCTATCCTTGTGCTTGCGTTGATTATCGGTACCGCCGGCTGGTTCTTCTGCTTCTCGATCATGGCGCTGCGCATCCGCCGCAACGACATGTTTCAGACCGTTATTAACGTCGTCTATTTCGTTCTGCTATTCGCCTCCAACTTGTTCTACCCGTTGGCGCCGCTACCGGCCTGGCTACGCTCGATCGCGGTCGCCAACCCGATTACCTGGCAGGTGGACGTCTTCCGCTACGCCACCCTCGATCTCGCGGAGGGGAATTTGATTCTGCAGTCGTTCGCGTACGTTGTCTTTACGATCGTGTCGTTTTTCGGCGCGGTGTACGCGTTACGGCACCAGGAGTGAGGGACCATCGCCGGAGCTGGAATTCTTTCGAGGATCTCTTGTGCCCCCAAAGGCTCCGTCTTCCCTTGGAAGCCCGGTGCTAAGATCCTAGTTTGCCCGAACCCCACGTGACGGTAGCGATCCCCGCTCTTCACGGCGGCGAGAAACTCGCGCGCTGCTTGGAGCATCTCCGCGCGCAGACGTATCGCGAGTTCGACGTCGTCATTGTCGATAACAGCGGAACGGGCATCGCAAAATCGCACCATCAACCGCCCCTTGTACGAGTCATCGAGAACCCCGAGAATCTCGGCTTCGGCATCGCCATCAATCAGGCTATCGACGCCACGTCCGCAAAATACGTTCTTGCCCTGAACGACGACGCTTACGCCGCGCCTGGCTGGATTGAAAAACTCGTTGCTGCCGCTGAGGCCGACGCGGCTGTCGGCATGTGTGCTTCGCAGGTCCGTCTGCATGACGGACGCCTCGATTCCGCGGGACTCGAAATCTACGGCGACGGGACAACGAAGCAGCGAGGCCACCGGGAATCACCCTCGGCCTACGCTGGTTCGGACGAAGCGCTGCTCCCCAGCGGTTGCGCCGCCCTCTACCGCCGGCGGGCGCTGGCTGATAGCGGTGTTTTCGATCCCGAATACTTCCTCTATGGCGAAGATGCTGACCTGGGGCTGCGGTTGCAACTTGCCGGCTGGCGCTGCCGCTATGTGGCCGATGCCGTTGTGGAGCACGACTACTCGAGTTCGGCGGGCCGCGCCTCGGTTTTAAAGGCCTATTACGTTGAGCGTAATCGACTTTATACAGTGCTTAAGGTATTTCCCGTGTTCCTCTGGCCGCTGGTCCCATGGTACGCTTTGATTCGCTACTGCGCTCATTTTGGAGGACTTCTTCGCGGAAGGGGCTTGGCGGCCGAATTCCTCCAAGGGGGAGAAAAGTGGTGGCGACTTGTGCTAATAGTAGGGTCAGCTCACTGGAGCACCCTGCGCCGTCTCCCGCATTTGCTTGAAAAAAGGCGGGTTGCGCGGCGGTCGGCCAAGCTGGGAACGCTCGGATTCTGGCGGCTGCTGCGGAAGCATCATGTAACCGCGAGCCGCTTGGCCCGGCAGTAGGACGCTGGCGGCCGACGGGCGGTAGCTCTCCATGAGCGCCTACCGCTAGCCATGCCGCCTCCTGCACCACCCTCGTCCTCCAACGGCGCGGCTTCCTCACTACTCGTCATCATCCCGGCATACAACGAGGAAGCCTCGGTAGGATATGTCGTCCAGGGCGTCCGAAAGGCGCTGCCCGGCGTTCCCGTGGCCGTGATTGACGATGGCTCGTGGGACGGCACTGGACGGGCGGCCAGCGACGCCGGGGCCGAAGTCCTCGCCTTGCCACATCACCTGGGCCTCGGTGGCGCGGTGCAAATGGGCTACCGCTTCGCCTTCGAGCAGGGTTTCGAGAGAGTGGTTCGGCTCGATGGCGATGGGCAGCACAACGCCGACGACATTCCGGCTCTGCTCAGGGCGATGAGCGAGGGCGACTACGACATGGTGACAGGGTCCCGTTTTCTGGGCCACAGTCACTATCCGGTGCAGCCTCTACGGCGGCTGGGCGGGTTGATTTTCTCGTGGATTCTATGGCCGATCTTATCGCAGCGCATCACGGACCCGACATCAGGCTTTGTGGCCGTGAACCGGCGCGCTCTCGAAGTCTTCGAGCACAGCTTTCCGCTCGAATACCCCGAGATCGAGACGCTGGTCGTGCTCAAGCGCAAGGCTTTGCGCTTCCGCGAGATCCCGGCAACAATGTTTCCGCGCCACGCCGGACGCTCAACTATTGGCAGCTGGCAGGCGATCTATTATATGTTCCGCATCCTGCTGGGAGTATTCGTCAACGTCATCAAATATGAGCGACGTTTTCACACCGGGGGGAGAGCGTAGAACGTGGAACGCGTCCGCGTGGTTACAGCTGTCCTCGCGGCTCTGCTGCTGCTGGAGATCGTCCGCTCCGTCCGCCGTGAGCACATCCGCGTGGAGTATTCGATGGCCTGGCTGGCGGCGGCAGTGCTGTTGCTTACTCTCAGTTTGTCGGACACGGTCCTGGGTTGGCTTACGCGCCTGCTGGGTGTCGACGACGCGTCTCTGGTTCTTTTGGTCGTCGCCGGCGTACTGTTTCTGTTCACGTTCTTCCGGTTTTCTGTGGTCGTGTCGGGGCTGAAGGATCACAATATCGTTCTGGCTCAAAAGGTCGGAATACTCGAATGGGAAGTCAAACGGCAAGCATCGGAACTCAAGCTTCTCCGGGAGGAGAAGCGGGGGAAAGGAGCCGGCGCTTCTCCCGGAGCGGCGGGGTGAACATCCTCTATGACGCCACTCCGCTGCTCATGCGCGGCGCCGGCGTCAAGAATTACCACTACTCCCTGCTTAAAGAACTGCTGCCCGTCATCGAACCACATCGGCTAAAGCTTTTTCCCACGCTCAACGATCTCACGCCCAACAACAACGAAAGATCGAATTACCCGGCGATTGCAACCGCCCTTCGCCTTGGCCGTATTCGGGCTTCCAACCGCCTGCACCTGGCTCTGGCCGGAGTGGAAGGCGCCGACCTCTTCCATGTGACGCCTCTCTTGGAGCGCGTTCCCGAGGGCATGTGTCTTACTTCGTTTATTCACGACCCAACCCCGGTGATTCTTCCCTCGTGCCACGACCCGGCGGCGGTGCGGTCATTCCGGCACTTCATTGACTTCACCGTGCCGCGTCTGAAGGCGCTCATGGCGCCGTCGCAGGCTGTGAAAAACGATTTGATCCGCCTGTTTGGCATCCCTGACGAGAAAATATCCGTCGTCTATCACGGTGTAGATGAGTCGTTTTTCGACGCCCCTCCGACGGCCACATTTCTGGTTCGCGAAACGTATAATTTGCCCGACCGTTACGTGCTCTTCGTCGGCTCGATCGAGCCGCGCAAGAATCTCAAGACACTTGTGCGCGCCTACTCGTCGCTACGCCAGGAAGTGCAAAAAGAGCATCCCCTTGTCATTGTGGGTCCGCGTGGCTGGAAGAGCACCTCCATTCTTAAGGCGGTTGCGAATGTGCCGCACGTCCACATCGCGGGCTACATTCGCCCGGCGCTGATGCCGGCCCTCTATCAATCAGCGTCGTTGTTTGTGATGCCTTCGCTTTACGAGGGTTTCGGAATGCCTTTGCTCGAGGCCATGGCGGCCTGCGTACCGATCGTCGCGTCGAACTGGTCGGCGATGCCCGAGGTGTTAGGGGACGCCGGCCTGCTGGTGGATCCCAACAGCCCGCACGAACTTGCCACCGCGATTGAAAAAATTCTCGACACGCCACGCCTGGCCACGGCTCTCGGCGAAGCGGGCCGCCAGCGCGCGCGCCACTTCACCTGGAGTCGCACGGCGGCCGAGACGAAAGCATTTTTTGAGATGGCGATGGGGAAGTGAGCAAAATGTGTACCGAGGGCGATCAGCCGGCCTCTGTTCTGAGAATAAGCTCCAGAACATCCACCGCGAAGTCGGCCTGCTCCCGAGTAATGATCAAGGGCGGAGAAATGCGGATGGTGCTTTTCCCGCAGCCCAACACAAGCAGTCCATTGTGAAACGCCTGCTGAACAACGCGATCGCGTAGCTCGGGCGCCGGCTCCTTGCTTGTTGCGTCGGCCACCATCTCGATACCGATCATGAGCCCCAGGCCTCGCACCTGGCCGACCTGCTTGAAGCGCGTGGGCCAGCTTTCGATCCGGCTGAGGATGTGCTGTCCCATCTGCTCCGCGTTCGCGATGAGTTCCTCTTCGAGCAAGGCGATTGTTTCCAGTGCGGCTGCGATTGCCACAGGGTTGCCGCCGAAGGTCGAGCCGTGCGCCCCGGGCGGCCAATCCATGATGTGGTCTGCGGCGATCGTTGCGCCGAGTGGCATGCCGCTGGCGATTCCCTTGGCGGAGGCGATGATGTCGGGCTCGACGCCGGAATGCTCGCTCGCCCACATCCTGCCCGTGCGGCCCACGCCCGATTGCACTTCGTCGAAAACGAGCAACGCTCCGCTGTCGTCCGCGATACGGCGCAGCTCGCGTAGGAACACCGGGTGAGGGAAGATGTAGCCGCCCTCTCCCTGGACAGGCTCCACCACAATCGCCGCCACTTCATTTTTCGGAGCGACCGTGGCGAAGATCTGCTTCTCGATGTATTCCACCGCCTGCCGGGCGTGTTCTTCCACGCTAAGACCCTCGGGACACCGGTAAGGGTCCGGATAGGGTGCATGAACGACACCGGGAAGCAGCGGGCCGAAACCCTGCCGCTGCACAGGTTTGCTGGCCGTGAGGGAAAGCGATCCCAGCGTGCGGCCGTGAAACGCACCGGTGAAGGCGATCAGCTTTTGGCGCCGCGTGTGGTGCCGGGCCAATTTGATGGCGGCCTCCACAGCCTCCGTGCCCGAATTACTGAAGAAGACCTTCTTGTTGCCGTTGCCCGGTGCGATCTGCGCCAGCTTTCGGGCAAGCACCGCCTGGTTCTCATAGTAGAAATCAGAACCCGACATGTGAATGAGCCGCGCTGCCTGCTGCTGAATGGCCCCAACAACCCGGGGATGACAGTGTCCCGTTGCCACCACGGCGATGCCGGCCGCAAAGTCGAGAAAACGGTTTCCGTCCACGTCTTCGACAATGGCGCCTTCGCCCCGCCTCGCCACAAGAGGATAAGCGCGTGTGTAGGAAGGTGAGATGAACTTGCCGTCGAGGCGCAGAATTTCCTGCGCCTTGGGCCCCGGAAGCGGCTCCTTCACGGAGACGCCGACGGGGGCTGCTGTCGTTTCGCGCGCCATGGCTCAACTCCTCAGATTAGACACCAAGACCTTATCGACAGGAGGGTGCTTCTTTGCTCATTGTGACACCGTGCGCGAGCAAACATAGGCGTACGCCCCTTTCGTTTTGACGGGACCGGAAGTTCTATCGGTACGGAAAGACGAGCAATCTTTCGGAAGGCGAATTCAACCGAGTGACGCCCTGACCGGGCGAGGAGGACTAGAATGACCGGCCGTTCGCGGCGGATTGGGCGACCACTGCGGTGTCTTCCTGAACAGCGTTGAGCACCAGCGACGACAATGCACGGATGAAAGCGGGTTGATCGTTCAAGCCGGGCATCATTTCAAAGTGTGTGATGCCATGTTCCGTGGCCTCTTCGCGGCCCTCGATATTGATTTCAGAAAGCGTCTCGACATGATCGGAGACAAAGGCGATGGGGACGACCAGCATCTTCTTGACGCCCGCCTTGCCGAGGTCCTTTGTGGTGTCGTGCAGGGTCGGCTGCAGCCATTTCTGGTTGCCCACCTTGCTCTGGTAGCAGACGGTCGCCGGATTCGGCCAGCCGCCCTGCCGCCGGACGAGGCGGACCGTTGCCTCAATCTGATGCCGATAAGGGTCGCCGGCCTCGATGACGCTCACGGGCACGCTGTGTGCGCTAAAGACAAGATGGGCGCTTTCGGGGTCATGAAATCGCACCAGCGTCTCATTGATGCGCTCGACCAGTGAATCGATGTAAGGACCGTAGTCGTGGAACTGATCGATCACTCGCACTGGCAAGACAAGACCAGCCTCGCGGCAACGGCGGTTCCATTCGTTGAGACTGCTGCCGCTGGTGGTCGCTGAGTATTGCGGATAGAGGGGCAGCAGCACGATCTCGTGGCAACCCGCCTCCTTGACGCGCGCAACGGCTTCCTGCGTAAAAGGATGCCAGTAGCGCATGGCAACGAACACGTGTGCGTCGATCGTCCTGCGAAGTTCGGCTTCGAGAGCGGCTGCCTGCCTTTCGGTCAAGGCCCGAATGGGTGATCCGCCGCCGATCTCCGCATAGTGATTGCGAACCTTGCGAGACCGGCCCTTCGAGATGAATTTTGCGAGCAGCGGACGGCCGACTTTGGCCAAGGGAAAATCGATGATCTCGGGATCGCAGAAGAGGTTGTAAAGGAATGGTTCGATGGCCTCGAGAGAATCGGGGCCGCCGAGTTGAAAGAGAACTACGCCTATTTTTTTCTGCACGGGCAAAACGGCCTGGTTTCGATGACGTCCCGCGAGACCGGCATCCGCGGACGAAACCGTCTATGATAGCGCAGGTTGGCAAGCTGCCCCGGGCCGGGCGGCAGGGGCGGGTTTGCTCAACGTTGTGCGCCCTATGTCCGTAGGGATACGCCACGGCATAGCCATTCCCTTGCAAACTCTGCATCGAAAACGTACTCTCGTCTTAATAGAAACGCCTCAGTTCTCAAACAGCCGCGTTTCACCGCATAATGATAGGAGCCGCCTTCCGCGCGCTCTTTTTTGGGGTTCCGTTGTCCGCGAGATCAGATCGTGTTTCGTTTCCCGAGGGGGAAACTATGAAATCGCAGACCCGCAAGTTCCGGTATCGCCCTGCCCGCCGCCGGAGTGGTTTAACGGCTTTCGCCGCCGTGCTCCTGCTGTGTGGCGGGGCGCCACGCGCCGGGGCCGTCATCTCGTGCCAGGCTTCGTCAGCCCCAGTCATCGTACGTGCCGAGGGCATCGCCGAGCTTGTCGCTGAGATTGTCCTGTCGTGCCTTTCCACAGCGCCCGCCGCCGGGGAAGTGTACCAGCGCGTCACCATCAACGTCGATCTCAACGTCAATGCCACGAACAACCGGGGCTTCGGCTTCGGCCTTGATGTGACCGACGCTGTTCTTGTGGTCAACGGCAATAACACCACAAGTCCGGTTCGCTTCTCCATTCTCGGCGGCCCGAACCCCAGGTTCCCGATGCCTCAGTACGGCCGGCTTGCGTCGAACAGACGTCTTGTCTGGGACCAGGTGAATGTCCCGATTCCGGGAGCCTCGAATTTCCCCGCCACGACGACGCTCCGCATCACCAACATCCGCGCCAACGCCGCGCAGCTGAACGCTGATCCGGGCACGCTTCTCCCGCCTCCGATTACGGCAAGAGTATCGACCACCGGCGGCTCTCTCTTTCCTTCGGGTGGCGTCACAGTTGATGTCGCGGCGCCGAGACCCGGAATCAACGCCGGTATCGGCGCCACGGGAACTCCCGGCACGTTTCTGCTTCGCGTCCGTGAAGGTTTTCGAACCACGCTGAAGCTGCTGGGCGTGCCTTCGTTCACTCCGGGCGCGCCCTCTCGAGAGACCGGCTATCCGACACCGTTTTCCGGGGTGAACGGAGGCGGCGCCACGCAGGCGACCCGCATGCGAATTGGCTTTGGCAACGTTCCACCGGGCCTGCAGATCCGCGTGCCCGATCAGTTGGCCAACGGTGATCCGGTGTTCTTCGACCGCGTGATGAACGCCAAATCCGACTGTAGCGGCGGCTTTTTGATTTCGGGGCCTAGCATGCAGCTCGTGCCGATCACTGACGGCGCAGGTGTTGCCTGCTACGAAGTCGTGCGCATGGAAGACCCGCAGGCCATTGAGGAGACGGAGATCACGATTCAGACTTCCGGAGGTTCGTTTGCTGGAGTCGATGTCTCTGTTTCTCTCGCGCCCACGAGCGATCCTTTGGTTTCTGATACGGGGAGGCCGGTACCTCGCTTCGTGGATCGGGGTCTGCTGAGCCGCGCGGGGCTGCACATGATCAGTGGCAATGAGCAGAGCGGGCCTGAGGGATCCCTTCTGCCGATTCCACTGACTGTCCAGGTGACGGATGCAGCCGGCTTCGGTATTCCAGGCGTTGAAGTGACGTTCTCTTTGCGCGAAGGAAACCAGCAGGGCGTCATCGGGAAACGGCCCACCGATACCGTTGGGTGGGCGAGCCAACCTATTTCGTTACCGCGTTTCCCGAGCGTGCTCGAGATCATCGCCTCCGCCCCGGGTTTTGAGCCGCTCACGTTCTTTGTGACAGCGGAGCCTGCTGGATTCCCGGGCACCATCGGACCGCGCGTCCAGGGTGTAGTTGGGGCGGGGCAGAGCGTTCCGAGCGTCGAGCACACATCGCAGAATGCCATCATCAGCGTCTTTGGCGAGGAGTTTGCGCCGGAAGGGACGGACGTTCGCGTGGGCCCAGGAGATGTTGTCGATGGCCTTCTTCCCTTCAAGCTGGCGCGCACTTGCGTGCAGGTTGGCAGAACGATTGGCCGTCTCTTTTACGTGTCACCCGGTCAGATTGATGTGCAGGTCCCACGTCAGAACATCAACCGCGATGGTTTGGTGCAGGTGATCAGGAACTGCGGTGACCCCGATGAGATCCGCAGCACCATCCGGGATATCGCCCTCCGCGCCGCCAGCCCGGAATTCTTCTTCTTCAAGGTGAGTCCGACGGGACGCAACCCGATCGCGGCGATCGACAACACCACGAACAAGTTTATTGGGCCGCTCGAGCTGTTGCCGGGCAGCGAGTTCGCGCCGGCTCGCCGTGACGACATCGTCACCGTTTTTATGACTGGCCTGGGTGAGACGAACCCTGTGTTTGAAGCTGGCGAGATCGCGGATCAAGCGGCTCCGGCCATCGCTATTGTGCGGGCTTTTGTCAACGAACAAGAAGTACAGGTCATCTACGCTGGCGTTACACCGGGCGCGGCAGGACTATATCAGTTGAGTTTCAGGCTTGGCCTCAACACGCCGTCGGGACAAGTACCCGTTCGAGTGCAGGCCGATGGTTTCAGCACGCCCACGGGCGGCTTTCTGACGGTGGAGTAGGAGGGGGCCGGACGATCGTCCGGCCGTCTTGGCCTGCGCTTCGGTTAAACCGCAACCAGCGGCGCGATCACAAGGGACACAATCGACATCAGCTTGATCAGGATATTCATCGCGGGGCCGGAGGTATCTTTGAAGGGGTCGCCAACGGTGTCGCCAACGACTGCGGCCTTGTGAGCCTCGGAACCTTTCTTCTCGCCTGCTAACTCGCCCTTTTCGATGAGCTTCTTGGCGTTGTCCCAGGCGCCGCCCGAATTGGCCATAAAGAGCGCCAGCAGCACGCCGGTGACCGTGGCCCCCGCGAGCATGCCGCCCAGGGCCTCCGGCCCGAGGACATACCCGACCAGGACGGGTGAGCAGACGGCCACCAGACCCGGCGTCACCATCTCCTTCAGGGCGGCCGCCGTGGCTATATCGACGCAGCGCGCCGCGTCCGGCACGGCGCCGGGCTCGCCGGCCAGCAGTCCTTTGATCTCGCGGAACTGGCGACGGATCTCATCCACCATCTGGCCGGCGGCGCGACCCACGCTGGTCATGGTCAATGCCGCCAGAAAGAACGGCAGAATACCCCCCAGAAGCAATCCGATGACGACGTTGGCGTCATTGACGCGGATTACGATGGCGGGCAGGTTCTGGGCGATGCGCACGGCGTCGACGGCCTGTGTATAGGCCGAGAACAGGGCCAAGGCGGCGAGGGCGGCGGAACCGATCGCGAAGCCCTTGCCCATCGCGGCGGTTGTGTTGCCGAGAGAATCCAGGGTGTCAGTGATGGCCCGGACGTTCGGTCCCAGACCGGCCATTTCCGAGATGCCGCCCGCGTTGTCCGCGATGGGGCCATACGCGTCGACGCTCATCGTGATACCCACTGTGGCGAGCATACCGACCGCGGCGATGCCGATGCCGTAAAGGCCCGCAACTTCGTGGGCAACCCAGATCGCCAGGCAGATCATCAAGACCGGCAACGCGCAGCTGCGAAAGCCAACGGCCAAACCCTGGATGATGTTGGTTGCCGTGCCGGTACGCGAGGCCTCGGCGATATCCTGGACGGGCTTCATAGAGGTGTAGTATTCGGTGATGAAGCCGATGGCGACTCCACCCACCGTGCCGGCCAGCACGGCCCAAAAGATGCCATTGCTCACCGCCATCGTGTAGACGATCGCGTAACCGCCCGCCAGGAACAGAACGGCGGCGAGCCAGGCCGAATATCGCAAGGCTGCGGCTGGCCCCATGTTTTTCAGAACTTGAATGGAGGCGATTCCCACCAGCGAAGCAACGAGGCCGATGGACGACAGAAGCAGCGGCAAGGCCATCAGGTTCGCCCGGATCGCATCGAGGGACTCGACACCGGCCTCGAAGGCCCTCAGCTGGTCGGGCAACAAGGTAGCCCCGATGGCGATCGTGGCGATCATGGCGCCCACGTAGGACTCGAAGATGTCTGCTCCCATGCCGGCGACATCGCCAACGTTGTCGCCAACGTTATCGGCGATCACGCCCGGGTTGCGAGGGTCGTCCTCCGGGATGCCGGCTTCCACTTTTCCCACCAGGTCGCTGCCGACGTCCGCCGCCTTGGTGTAGATGCCGCCGCCGACGCGCGCAAAGAGGGCGATCGAGCTGGCCCCCATGGCAAAGCCGTTGATGTAGGTGGCGCCCTCCGGCCCGGCGTAGAGCTGGGCAAATATGCCCACTCCTAACAGCCCCAGGCCGGCCACGGCCAGGCCCATCACCGAGCCGCCGAAGAAGGCGACCATTAGGGCGTCGCCGACCCCATGGCTGCGAGCAGCCTCACTGGTCCGCGTGTTGGCTTTGGTGGCGGCTTGCATCCCGATAAAGCCAGCCATGATCGAAAAGACCGCCCCACTGACGAAGCAGATCATGGTCTGAACGTTCAGTTGCCAGGCCAGCAGCAGGGCCACAACAGCCACAAAACCAGCCAGAATCGTATACTCGCGCCGGAGAAACGCCATGGCGCCCGTGTGGATGAGCGCGGCGATGGCCTGCATTCTCTCGTTGCCTGCCGGACGCCGCCGCAGGCTGACGAAGAGTAACAAAGCAAACAACAAACCGATGAGCCCCACATAGGGCGGCAGTGCTACCAGACTATTCATGCTATTTCAACGAGATGGGGTGCTACAGGTGGAATCTCGGCGAGCGGATACCAAAAGGGCCGGTCATCTCGGACCGGCCTATGCAAAGGCACTTCGAATCTCACCGGATCTAAAAGACTAGCACGGACTTGAGCCTCCCGGCTAGGTCTTAAGTAGGTTTCCGGAACTGCTTGTCTCACGCCTCGGACTCGCGGGCATGCCCGTTTGCTTGCTCCCGGCAGCAGGTGTTTCGGCCTTGGCCGTTCCGGGGGCCCGGGACTTGATATGTTAGTTGTCTTGGACGCATAACCGATGATTATTGGCCTGACGGGAACCAACGGGGCGGGCAAGACCGTCGCCGCGGACTATCTGAAATCCAAGGGCTTCGCCTTCCACTCCCTATCGGACGAGATCCGGGAGGAGTTGGCGCGCCAGGGGGGAGAGCCGACCCGAGAACGGCTCATCGACATGGGCAATCGCCTGCGGGCCGAGCATGGCCCGGCGGTGCTGGCGGAACGCATTAAGACGAAACTTCGTGCCGACCGCAACTATGTGATTGACTCTATCCGGAACCCTTACGAGGTAAGCTCCCTGCGAGCCACGGGCGACTTCCAACTGCTCTACCTCGATGCGCCAGTCGAACTTCGCTACGAGCGCGCCCGCCAACGGGGCGGACCCCGCACGCCCACTTCGCTGGAGCAATTCGTCGAGCACGAGCAGCGGGAAATGAGCAGTGACAACCCCGCCAACCAGCAGTTGCGAGCCTGCTTCGACGTCGCGGACGCCTCTCTTCACAACGATTCCACCATCGAAGAATTCAAGCTCAAAATCGATGGCTTGGTCACGCGCTGGCTAATGTCATCGAAGCGCCCGGACTGGGATGACTACTTCATGCAAATTGCCCGTATGGTGGCGCTGCGGAGCAATTGCATGAAGCGCAAAGTGGCCGCGGTCATCGTCAAGGACAAGCGCATCATTTCCACCGGCTACAATGGGACGCCGCGCGGTGTGAAGAACTGCAATGAAGGAGGCTGTCCGCGCTGCAACTCCTTCGCCGACAGCGGCACACAGCTGGGGGACTGCCTCTGCTCGCACGCGGAAGAAAACGCCATTGTGCAAGCCGCCTATCACGGCATTAGCGTCAGCGGCGCCACGCTCTATTCGACGTTCTCGCCTTGCCTGATCTGCACTAAGATGATCATCAACGCGGGTATCCGCGAAGTTTTCTACAACCTCGACTACCCGCTGAATGACGTCGCTCGCGGGTTGCTGGAACAGGCAGGCGTGAAATCGCGGCAACTCCAGCTCGATTAGGACACGCCGCCGGCCATCACTGGGGCACGGTCCATGTCGGTCCTCCGGATGGGCCGCGTGGGGTCGATCTTCAGCCAGATCAGGGCGGAGACAAAGAAGAGCCCTGCAATAGCCACCAGAGGCAAGTTCCAGCCGTATTCCTCAACCATGACACCAAAGCTGTAAGACATGATGGTGGCCCCCATCTGGCCTAAGGTATTCATGGTTCCGGTCACCGTGCCGGCGCTCTCCTTGCCGATGTCCAGACAGACCGCCCAGCAGGTCGGCAGCATGAAATCAGAAGCGGCGAATCCGAGAGCCAAGACGCCTGCGGCGAGGTAGGGGTTCTCGATGAATAGCGACACCAGCATGAAGATTCCGGCCAGTGTGACACCTCCAATCCCCACGATCCGCCGGCCAGATTTGAGCCCCAGCCTCTTGACGAGGGCATCACCCACGAAGCCGCCAACGCCGTTCGCCAGGGCGCCGAGAACGAAGGGCAGCGCGGAGTAGGTCGCCAGAGTGGCGCCTGACATGTTCTTGGCTTGCACTAGGTACGTCGGTGTCCAGGCGATGTACCAGTAGGAGCCGTAACAAAAAAAGTGGTACATGAGCATCACGGCCCAGAGGTTGCTGTCCCGAATGATGGCGCCAAACGGCAGGCCGTGCCGGCTCTGTGTGCTCACACCGATGACTTCCAGTTCGGCTGCATTGACGCCGGCTTTTTCCCGGGGATCGTCGCGGAACCAGGCATACCAGCCGACGGCCCAGATCACGCCGATGACGCTAAAGATATAGAAGACGCTTCGCCAGCCGAAGGCGTTTTGCAACGGGATCACAAGCAGCGGGGCAAGGGCGCCTCCGAGGCGGCTTGCCATCCACACGAGTCCGTGCGCCCGCGCGCGTTCCTGCGTAGGAAACCAGCGGGAGATTGCGCTGGAACTGTTCGGGTAGGCTCCCGCCTCGCCGGCGCCGAAAAGAAAACGGACGATAAGCAGTCCGGCAAAGCTCCGTATTGCACCGGTCCAGGCCGTGAAAACCGACCACCAGATGACAATCCGTGTGAGCGTTACACGTGTGCCGAAGCGGTCGCCCATCCATCCGCCTGGAATCTCGAACAGGCCATAGGCGAGAGTAAATATGCCGAACACCATGCCCAGTTGGGAGGGCGACATGCCAAGCTCTTCCCCCATGGCCGGCGCGGCCACTGATATACAAACCCGATCCAGATACGTGATGATAGAGAGAAGAAACAGGGCGGCCATGACCTGCCGGCGAACATTCGTGGGACGCATGGTGGGACCGATTATGGCATACCAAGCCGGTGCGCTGTGGATGCTGTTGCCAAGGCGAGGATTATTGAAGACGACGCGCCTCGTGAGCGAGTGCTTTACAATGCTGCTTTCCTAGCGGCGCATTCGAGTTGGATGGTATGCTGGCGCGCTTAGGCCCATGTTTGAGCTAAAACGATATAGTTCGAATATTCAAACGATCCTGGGGCCTCATGAAGGCGGCCAGCGGCTCATGCCTCTTACGCCTCGTGAACCGTGTCCGGGTCCGGGACTTGAGCTTCTCACCGCCGCCGCGCCCCGCAAACTCTTCTCGGAAGTTCCCGTCGTATCCGACGAGTATGCACAGAGCCTCAAGAGTGCATTGTTTCTCTACTTTTCGGCGTTAAGTGCTTCGCACGAAATCTCGCAGGGCATTCACTCATCGACCGGAAGCCTTCTGCACGGCATTATGCACCGTCAGGAGCCCGATTTTGCGAACTCGAAATATTGGTTTCGCCGCGTGGCCTCCCACGATGTATTTCCGTTGTTGCGGACGGCTTGTCTGGAGCTGTTGCAAAAGCAGCCGGCCAGCCCGGCGGCAGATCTGCTGAAGTCCGAGATCGAAGCCAGTTCTCGCTGGGATCCGCAATGGTTTGTGGAGCAGTGCGAAGCCGCTCAGGGCGGCGCCAGTGACGACTTCGAGCAGCGGTTGCTGGAAATCCAGCGGCTTGAGTGGCAGATTCTTTTCGACTACTGCTACCGCAAAGCAACGGGCCAGGACTGAGTCGGCGGCGTGTTCCTCCGGCCACCCGGATCAGGAGAACGAGTACACCGTCGGCGTGATGATCAGTTCCGGAATCGTGGCTCGCGGATGCAGCGTGGCTATCAGCAGGGCCGCCTGAGCCAGGTCTTCCGGCTGCAGCATCAGCGCGCGCTGTTCTGCCCCAGGTACGACGGCCCTGTCATCGAGCAGTGGCGTGTTGACTTCTCCCGGGCAGATCATGCAGGAGCGAATGCCGTTCCGCCCTTCTTCCATGCCCACCGTAAGGCTAAGGGCGCTCAAGCCGAACTTTGAAGCGCTATAACCCGCGCCCCCGAGCACGCTGGCGCGCACACCCGCAATCGACGAAACGTTGATAATCAGGCCGCCGCCGCGGGCACGCATCTTGGGAAGCACCGCGCGAATGCAGAGGAAAGCACCCGTGAGATTGACGTTGATCATCTTCTCGAAATCTTCGGGCGAAAGATCCCTCATCGTTCGCTTCACCACGTTGACGCCCGCATTATTTACGAGAATGTCGATGGTGCCGAGCTTCTCCTCGGCCCACTGAAACAGAGCGTCTACCTTGGCCCGCTCGCTTACGTCGGCGGCGTACGGAATTATCCTCTCGCCGGCGTCGCCGGCAGCGGAGCGAGCCTGCTCCAGTTTCTTGGCGCTCCGTCCGACGCTGACAACGTGCGCGCCTTCTCGAGCAAAGCATTCCGCGATTGCGCGGCCGATGCCGCTGCCCGCACCGGTCACGACGGCGGTTTTTCCGCTGAGCTTCATAACGTGTCCCTGAAGGTGAAGTGAAAGATCAGCCCGAACGTCTCAGCTTAGGATGCAAGCTGGATTCGGAACGGCCTGGTTTTCGTTCTACCGGCCGTAGGCGGTATTTCTTGATAGAAACGGCAATCCTGCCCTTGTCGCTGCGGATGGTCACCCCCTGAATATGGAGGTTGATGTCGGAGCCGTCGAAGGCCGTTGGTCCCATGCGCACCATGACATCAATTCGGCTCCCGACCCGCAGTTCCTTCTCCGCTTCAAACAGCAGTCCCTTGCGGCTGATGTTGAGCGTCTTCCCGGTGCCCAGGACAGGCCCATTGCTTTCTCGCAGCCGGTATTCCAAAGGCCGCTGGATCGTGTAGCGATTGGCACGCACAATCATGTGTCTTACATTGTTTCGCTTAGAATCGTCTCCCGACAATAGAACCGTGGGTTCAAAATCGCTGGTACCAATGTACCCAAGCTTACATTGCGCGCGGTTTTTCCGGGTCTATGATAGGCGCGACGAAGGCTGGCGAAGGGGCAATGCTAACACATTTTCACGGGAATTAGCGACATTTTGTGCGGGACAAATTGACTTCGGAAGCCGCCTGGCCCGGGCACCTTCACGGGACTCCCTACCGGGCTCACAAGATTGCCCGTCGACGCGACAGTCATATGTCTTCAATAGGCCGGAGTAGTAGGGGAGGGGCCAGGTCCTGCATACGGGCCGGCGCTAGGTTGAAGTCCACGTCGCTGGCAATCGTTCGCCTTGCGCATCCGCGTCTGGCTGGAGTAGGATGCTGGGACCCCTCTCATGGCTGAAGAACCTGTTCACGACCTTTATCGACTACGCCCCGAAGACATTGAAGAACCCCCGAGAACGTTTGGCAAGATCTTTCGGCGCATTGGGCCTGGTTTGATCCTGGCTGGCTCCATTGTGGGGTCGGGTGAGTTGATCGCGACCACGGTCTTGGGCGCGGAAAACGGTTACACCTTGCTGTGGCTCATTCTCCTCAGTTGCGTTATCAAAGTCGCGGTGCAGAACGAATTGGGACGCTATTCGATCGGCACGGGCGAAACTCCTCTCGAGGCCTTCGATAAAGTGCCCGGGCCTCGCTGGCGTGTCTCGTGGGTCTGCTGGGCTTGGTTTTGCATGATCATGATGACGTTGATGCAGATCGGCGCGATGTTGGGAGGCATCGCCGAAATCTTGACCGATTTGGCCCCCAGTGTCCACGTAAACGTCTGGGTTTGGGTCCTCGCCTCGGCTACCGCTGTCATGCTAATTCTCGGCCAGTATCGCTTTGTGGAGCGGATCTCCATGGGGCTGGTAGTCAGCTTTACGATGCTGACAGTGAGCTGCGCCGCCCTGATGTTTAAACTCCCCGACTACTTTTCCTGGGCCAGCCTGCTGGATGGCCTGGCTTTTCATATGCCGCAGGGCGGCTTCCTAACGGCCGTAGCGGCCTTTGGCATCACGGGTGTGGGAGCCAACGAACTTATCATGTACCCCTATTGGTGCATCGAGAAGGGCTACGCGCGCTACACCGGGAAGCGGGATGCTACCGAGGTCTGGCGCAGACGCGCAGAAGGTTGGATTAAGGTGATGGGCGTTGACGTTCTGAATTGCATGGTCATCTATACGTTCGCCACCGTTGCTTTTTACCTGCTGGGGGGAGGCGTCTTGCACGGAATGGGCGTCGTGCCGCGGGGATCCGAGATGATCAAGCTCCTGTCGAGGATGTACACGGAAACCCTAGGTAGTTGGTCGCTCTACCTGTTTCTAGTGGGCGCATTTGCCGTGCTCTACTCGACGCTGTTTTCGTCCACCGCCGCCAATGCCCGCTGCATGGCTGACCTGGCGGGCATGCTCGGCATCTACGACAGAAGGGCCTACACGAAAAGGTTGCTGGCGATCCGCATTTGCGTGGCCTCCATTCTCGCAATACCGGCCGTGTATTTCATGTTTGTGAAGGAACCCGTCTTGATGGTCAAAATCGGCGGCGTGGCTCAGGCGACGATGTTGCCTATCATCGGTTTCTGCACCGTCTATTTGCGTTACCGGCACCTCCCCAAGGCGATTGTTCCGAAAGGCTGGCTGACATTGGCCCTGTGGGTTTCCGCCACCGTCATGGCTGTTATGATGGGCTACTCCGTTGTCTTTTCCTTGCTGTAGTGGCTTTGGCCGTGACAGGCCCCCGGAGAGGGTCAAGATGTGGTGCCCGCTTGCTTGCGGATTACTGCGGTCCACGCCGGGGAGCGAGAGGCCGACTGTCGTAGCTTTGGCGAAATTTCAGAAGGGGGAAATCCGATGAAAATTGCTCTCCAGATCATTTCTGTTCTTCTGCTGGCCGCCGGCCTTTTGGCCGCGCAGCCAAACACACTGACAAAGCAGGAAATCGAGGACGGCTGGATTCTGCTGTGGGATGGCCGCACCGACTACGGCTGGGAGTGGCACGGCGAAGCCGACTGGGTGATTAAGGATGGCGTGCTTAGTGCCAGCTCCGGCGCCTACGGCTGGCTCGGAACGACAAGCACGTTCGGCGATTTTCATTTGAAGCTGGAGTTTCGCACTGCGGCGGACGGCAACAGCGGGGTTTTTCTGCGCTCGGCCCGGCAGGGCCCGCCGCATATCACTGGCTACGAATTGCAGATCTATGACGATCAGCCACAAGGGTTTAACACGGGAAGTCTCGTGTTTTACGCGAAGGGTGAACCGGCCAAGCTGATACCGAACCAATGGAACGTTTACGAGGTCCGCGCCGAGGGATCCCACTTTGTTGTCAATCTCAACGGCAAGGTTGTCTTCGATGGCCATAACCCGATTCATGCGTCAGGCGTGATCGGGCTGCAATACAATCCGAACAAGCCCATCGAGTTCCGAAGCATCAAGCTCAAGCCTCTGGGGTTGCAGCCGCTCTTTAACGGCCGTGATCTTTCAGGGTTTCAGAAGGTGGATCGTCCCGACCGGCCCGCGGTGCACGAATGGTCGGTGCGCAATGGTATCCTCCACGTCGAAAAAGGCCCGGGACAACTCGAGACGGAAAAGACATTCCGAAATCTGGTGCTCCAGCTAGGCATCAAGACGAATCCTCCGAATTCGGAAAGCCACCCTAATAGCGGCGTCTTCCTGCGCGGCGACAAGGGGGGCTTTTGGACCGGTTACGAAGTGCAGATCCGCAACGAGTACCGCAACGGAGATCGCAAGCAGCCAGTGGACTTTGGTACCGGCGGCGTGTATTTTTATGTACCGGCGCGCGAAGTTGTTTCCAACGACGGCGAATTCTTCTACGAAACGATCGTCGTCCACGACCGGCATATCGCCGCGTGGGTGAACGGCGTGCAGGTCAGTGACTTTGAAGACACGCGGCCGGAAGGCAAGAATGCGCGTCACAACGCCAAACTGACCCCGGGGGTAATCAGCCTGCAAGCCCACGACCCCACCACCAATCTCGATTTCAAGGACATTCGGGCAGCGGAAGTCCCGGCGAGGTAGCCGGCATGATTGCCGGAGGCGCCGCCTGTGAAATTGCCTTGATCTTTGCCTTCTGCGGCGGCGCCAGCGCGACGCCCGCCCCGACCCCCGCGATGCAGACTATTTCTGGAACCCTCTAAGGTGAAAAGCGGGGGATGCCCCCAAGATTGTTGCATTGACGGAGCTTGTGTCTAGCGGGTCAAATAGAAACTTGGCGCCAGCCGCGCCGGCAGGGACAAGTTTTCATGAAGATTACAGTCATTGGTACCGGACACGTCGGGCTTGTGGTTGGAGCCTGTCTCGCAGAAATCGACAATGACGTGCTTTGCCTTGACAGCGACCCTTCCAAAATCGAGGCGCTGCGGGCGGGACGTTCGCCCTTTTTCGAGCCCGATCTAGAGCCCATGGTACAGCGGAACCAGCAGGCTGGCCGCCTTGCCTTCACGCTTGAGATCGAGCAGGCTGTCGCTCATAGTCAGGTTATTTTTCTGTGCCTTGGGACGCCGCCTTTGCCCAGCGGTGAGGCCGATTTGTCCGTCGTGGAGCGCGTGACCCGCCAGATCGCCACCTTGGCGGATGGGTACAGGCTCGTAATCGGCAAGAGCACGGTACCCGTCCTTACGGGACAGCGGATTCAGAAGACCATGCAGCTCTACAGCCGGGGTGCGAGCGGGGAACAGTTTGATGTGGCCTCGAATCCCGAGTTTCTGGCCGAGGGCACCGCGGTGTACGATTTTCTTTACCCCGACCGCATCGTCGTGGGCGTGGAAAGCCTGAAGGCCGAGAACCTGCTGCGGGAGATTTACGCCCCGGTGGTTCGGCAGGACTTCCCATGGAATCTCGAGCGGCCCTCGCCGCGTAACGGGCGCGAAATCCCAATGCTCGTGACCAACCGAAACAGCGCCGAGCTGATTAAACACGCTTCCAATTCTTTTTTGGCGATGAAGATCTCCTACATCAACGCCGTTGCTAATCTTTGCGACAAAGTGGGGGCTGATGTGGAGCAGGTGGCGCATGGGATGGGCTTCGATCATCGCATTGGGTCGCAGTTTCTCAAATCCGGCATCGGTTTCGGGGGGTTTTGCTTTCCGAAGGACCTGCAGGCGTTCGTCTGGATCGCGAATCAGAACGGATACGATTTCCAACTGCTACGCGAAGTGGAGAAGATCAACCTGCAGCAAATCGACGTCTTCCTGCAAAAACTAAGGTCCGAGGTATGGGTGTTGGGAGGAAAGACCATTGCCGCATGGGGCCTGGCCTTCAAACCGAACACTGACGACCTTCGGTTTTCTCCAGCCTTGACAGTGATCAAGAAATTGCTCGAACAAGGCGCCAAGATCCGCGCCTACGATCCCAAAGCGATGGAGGAGGCGCGCAAAGAGCTGCCGTCGCTGACGTTCTGCTCTTCCGCCCTCGAAGCTGCGGAAGGCGCCGATGCCCTATTGCTTCTCACGGAATGGGCGGAGTTTAAGACCGTTGATCTTGCTGCACTGCGGTCGAAGATGACGCGACCTCTCATCATCGACGGCAGGAATGTCTTCGACGCCCAAACGATTCGCGCCGCCGGATTCGAATACGCCAGCATGGGCCGGCCGTAGCGCGGCTCCGCGGCGTGGGCGATGGCCGCAACCCTTGGTAGCGGGGGTTCAATCTCCAAGCGTCGCTGCGGTCTCTTCCATCACTCCCGGCATTTTCCCTTCTACTTCGGACGATGCCTTCGTTGTGAAGACTTCGTCGGCGGCAACGCGCAATATTTCGGCAATGCTCCATGCCTGCGCCATGCAGCCCCGCGGACGGTGCGGGGCGTCGGCGTCGAAGATTTCTGAGGCTTGCCCGAGTCCGGCATCGGTAAGGTGCGGCTCGAATGCCTGCAGCCATTCGGCCGCCTGCTGCCGTGCGTCCTGATCAAAGGCGTGTACACGGAGGTAGGCGCTGATGAAGGACCCCAGCAGCCAGGGCCAAACGGTCCCCTGATGATAAGACCCGTCGCGGCTGAGGGAATCTCCTTCGTAGCGCGCCCGGTACTGCGGATCGCTACGCGGCAGGGTTCGGAGGCCGAACGGCGTCAGCAGTTCGCGCTGCACAACCTCGACCACCTTGGCGGCTCGCTCGGGGGAGAGCATGGTGTGCGGCAGGCTTACGGCGAGGATCTGGTTCGGGCGAAGAGAGCCATCGCGACCATCACGGCCCACAACGTCGTACAGGCAGTCGGCGGACTCATTCCAGAAGACGCTGTTAAATCCCTCTGCCGCCTTCTCAGCTATTGCTGAGTATTTCCGGGCGGCATCCCGGTCTCCGAACCTCGCGGCAAAATCGCGCATTACACAGAGCGCGTTATACCAGAGAGCTTGAATTTCTACAGGCTTGCCGTGCCGTGGCGTGACGACCCAGTCTCCGACTTTGGCATCCATCCAGGTGAGTTGGACCCCAGGTTCGCCGGCCTGGAGAAGACCGTCGCCGTCTACCCGGATACCGAACCGTGTGCCACGTTCGTGCCAGGCGACGATGTCACGCAGCACATCGTAGAGGTGCTCACGCACAAAAGCGTAGTCATTCGTTCTTTGAACCAGCGCGCGAGCAGCCTCGAAAAACCACAGCGTGGCATCGACGGTGTTGTATTCGGGTGTTTCCCCGGCATCGGGGAAGCGATTGGGCAACATCCCCTGGTCCGTGTGCTGCGCAAATGCCAACAAGATGCTCTTGGCAACCTCCGGCTTCCCGGTAGTGAGCGTTAAACCCGGAAGGGCAATCATCGTGTCGCGGCCCCAGTCGCTGAACCAGTGGTAGCCCGCGATGATCGTCCTCAGCTCGCCGCGCCGCACGATGTACTGCTCCGCCGCCTGCACGAGGGAGCGAACGAGCGGCTCCTGAGACGGCGCTTCTTCCACGATTCGCGCTCGGCGGTTGATTTCCGCGCGCCGCAACGAGGCGGCCTGCCCGGCATCCCTTGGCTTGGTTGAGGCAATCACCGCGCAAGACGACCGTTCTTTGAGACGGAAGCGCAACGTGAGAGGATTGAACAGGTCTTCCCGAAAGTCGAGACCTCGCTCCTCCTCGATATCGTATTCAAAATTGTGATACCAGCTTCCCTGCGTATCGATTTCGTCGGCGTCGTGTGCCAGATGGAGGGCTGGCAGTCCGTCGTACGGCTTCACCGTGGCCCGCCCTTCTGCCGCTTCGACGTTCGCGCTGAGGGAACCATTGGCATGCGTGGTGCTGTGGTAGTCGCGAAAGGCGATGAGGGGCCGCAGTTCGAGCGTGATGTCCGAAGGGCTGCTGGCCCCCCCGCGCCGCAGCTTGTACTCGATAACCGTCGCGTTCTCGCCGTGGACCATGAAAACAGTTTTCTCGAGCCGCAGGCCCTCCACCTCGTACACGAAGGTAGGGAACGGGTCCAAGCGGAACTCGTTGAGATACTGAAAACCTTGTGGATGGACCGTCCCCGGATACCGGTTGGCCGACAAATCGAATCGTTCTCTCCCGACAACGAGTGTCTCCTCCAGCTTCGAGAGCATTACCACCCGGCCGACCGGCGGCTTGGTCGCGGCTACAAGCAGGCCGTGGTATCGCCTGGTGTTAAGTCCGAGGATGGTCGAGGAAGCGAACCCCCCAAGGCCGTTGGTCTCCAGCCATTCTTTGCTCGATGCCAAGTCAAGGTTTCTGCAGATTTCTTGGTCCAGCCGGATCATGTGTGTCCCCTTTTGAATTTGCTGCGGAGATTCTCCATCGCCCGGAATCGTGGGGTCAGTCGCAAGCCAGAGCGCGCCTGCAGGGTGCTGTAGGCTGTGCCCGATGATTCGAGCGGGTTGTCGTTGCCTTGCTATCCGCCAGCCTCGAAGCCGGGGTACAGGGTCATGCCGCCATCCACGTAGATGCTCGTGCCCGTGATGTAGTCCGCGTCGTCCGAGGCGAGCCACACGGCGGTCCGGCCGATGTCTTCCGGCTCGCCGATGCGCTTGTAAGGGACTAGCTTCATCAGGGATGCGTAGGCTTCCGGCGTCGACCAGGCGCTCGTGTTGATCGGCGTGCGGATCGCGCCGGGCGAAATACTATTGACTCGGATGCGATAGGGCGCGACTTCCTGCGCAATGCTTTTCATCATCAGCATCACGCCGCCCTTGGAGGCTGCATAGTTGACATGGCCCGCCCACGGAATCACTTCATGGACCGAACTGACACAGATAATCTTGCCGGCCGAGCAGGAAACCTCCTTCACGACCCCGCGGCGCTTGAACTCGCGAACGGCCTCGCGGGCGCAAAGGAACTGACCTGTCAAGTTGACTCCGATCACTGTATTCCACTGGTCGAGTGTCATGTCTTCGAAGGCCGCGTCTTTCTGCAGGCCGGCGTTGTTGACCAGAATGTCGATCGTTCCGAACTCCTTCATCATGCGATCGAACATCGCCACAATCTGGGATTCTTGCGAGACGTCGGCGTTATGAATGTATGCCCGGCTACCAGAGGCGATAATTTCGTCCGCTACCTGCTGCGCGGCCTCTTCGCCGGCCCGAAAGTTGATCACCACGTCGGCGCCGGCCTTGCCGAGTTCGAGGGCGATCCCTTTGCCGATGCCCGAATTAGCCCCGGTAACCAGGACTTTTTGGCCTTTGAGAACTCTGCGGACTGGGCACGAAGGCATCACTACTTCCGGTAGAAGTTCTTCTTGAATCGCTGTAAGCATGTGTTTCGTCTCCCGTATGAATAGGTCGAATGACTGGCGTTTTATTCTTCGTATCCTTACAAAACTTCTGTTTCACTCCTGCTACGCAGCGCCTCGGCCGCCGTTGTAAGAGCTGCACCGAGTAGGAAGACATCTTTCAGCAGGAACGCCCCGGCTTCATTAGGAACGGGTAGTGGAAAACCGGGAACACTCTGCCAGACGCCCGGTGTGGATGCGAGAAAGCTCAAAGTGGTCAGAAATACGCCGCCGGCCGCCAGGCTCGCGAGGCCGGAAGCACCCGCCGCCCAGCGACGAGCCGCAATAAGCGCGCCTATCACGATCTCCGTCGTCCCGATCAGGCTGGACACTGCTTGCACACTCATGACGTCGTAAAGCCAACCCATCAGCGGGCTGTTGGCGATGAGCGGCTGGATCGCTTGCGCTTCCACCTCGGTGAACTTGAATGCGCCCAGATAGAGCAGAATGCCGGCCAGTCCGTAGCGCAGCACGCCCATGCCAACGAAGCCGATCAAGCGCACAGTCTGCCCTCTTGATTTGCCCCGCGTGGTCGCGGCCCTTGTAGTTGCCATGGAAGTCGTCTTCCTCTGTCCATTTGCCATGCTGTTGCGGCAGCTGCGGTACACGGCCCGCAGGTCATCTGCCCAACTGCTCCTTACGGCGCTAAAACCAGCTTACCGGTCGTGTATCGCTTTTCGAGCGCCCGGTGCGCTTCGGAAACACGCTCCAGCGGGTAGATCCCTCCGATTTTGACCATAAGCTGGCCGTGCATGGTGAGATCGAACAGCTCCGCAAGCCCTTCTCTCAGGCTTTCCGGCGTCAGAAGGGGCGCGAGCGCGAAGCCCGTCACGGACTGGTTCTTGAAGACAAGAGTCAGCAACTCCGGCGCGCCGAGCCGGAAGCTTTGGATATTAAGCGCGCCGTAGATGACGAGTTCTCCGCGCGGAGCGAGAACCTCAAGGCTCGCTCTCGTGACGGCTCCGCCAGCCGATTCGTAGACAATGTCGGGCCCGTCTCCGCCGCTCGCCACACGCGCCAGATTGACCCAGTCGGTCTTGGTGTAGTCGACGCCAGCGTCGGCGCCAACCGAACGGGCGAAGTCGAGCTTCTCGGCGGTGCTCGCCGCCGCGATCACAGTTCTGGCTCCCGCACGCTTGGCGAGCTGAACCAGAAGAGTGCCAACGCCGCCCGCCGCGGCGCTAATGAGCACCGTTTTGCCTTTCGGCGGCGCCTGCTTCGTGAGGTAGAGGGCGGTGAGTCCCTGGATCATGAGCGCCGTTGCGCTCTCGAACGACACGGCATCTGGCAAGGGAACGGCAAGGCTTGCGTCGATCAATACGTAGTCGGCATACCCGCCGAAGTAGGATCCAGTGCCAAATAGCGGGGCCGCGACGCGCGTACCGACTGCCGGTTCTTGAACTCCGTCCCCCAAGCTCTCGATTGTGCCGGCAACCTCTGTACCGAGGACAGCGGGCAGATCAGGAGTAACTGCATACCGATTCTCACGCATGAGCGTCTCGGCGAAGTTCACACCGGCGGCGCCGACGCGGACGAGCACTTGGCCGCGGCCGGGAGCTGGCGTGGGTCTCTCGACCACCTCCAGGACCTCGGGTCCGCCGAAACGGCTCATTTGGATGGCTCGCATATTTCCGACCTTACTCGCCACTCTGTTGCAGCAGCTTCGCTACAACGGCGGTCCAGCCTGTCTGGTGGCTTGCGCCGACGCCCGAACCGTTGTCTCCGTGGAAATACTCGTAGAAGAGCACCAGATCCTTCCAGTGCGGATCGTCGCGATAGCGAGGATCGGCCCCGTGCACAGGGCGCGCGCCGTCTGTTCCCTGCAGAAATACCCGGGTCAGACGCCGCGAGATCTCCGCTGCTACTTCCCAGAGGGTCATCATTTGTCCCGACCCGGTCGGGCATTCCACTTTGAAGTCGTCGCCGAGATAGTGGTGGAACTTTTGAAGCGACTCGACCAGCAGATAGTTCATCGGGAACCAGATTGGGCCTCGCCAGTTGGAGTTTCCCCCGAACAAGCCGGTGGACGATTCGCCGGGTTCATAGTCAACACGGTGCTCATTCCCATCGACCGAAAAGGTGTAGGGGTGATCCTTGTGGTAACGCGAGATCGCTCGAATGCCGTAGGGAGAAAGAAATTCGTTTTCGTCGAGCATGATCTTGAGAATGCGCCGCAATTGATCCCGGCCCACAATCGAAAGCAGCCGGCGTTCCTGCATGCCCTTTGTCCGCATGCAGGCGACATTGGCGGTGAGGTCGGGTCTGTGATCGACAAACCAGTCCAAACGCCGGCGGAACCCGCCAAGCTTTTCGACCACCGCGGGTTCGAGCGTCTCGACCGCGAACAGGGGCACCAGGCCCACCAGCGAACGCACTTTGAGCGGAACATGATTGCCATTGGGAAGGTGAAGGACGTCGTAGAAAAATCCATCCTCCTCGTCCCACAACCCTTCTCCGCCGTCGCCCAGATGGTTGATCGCGTGGGAAATGTAAAGAAAGTGCTCCCAGAACTTGCTGGCCACGTCTTCATAGGCGGAATCATGCTTTGCCAGCTCCATTGCAATCGCCAGCAGGTTGAGGCAGTACATGGCCATCCAGCCGGTGCCGTCCGCCTGCTCGATGTGCCCGCCCGTGGGCAAGGGAGCGCTGCGGTCGAAGCAGCCGATGTTATCGAGACCTAAGAAGCCTCCCTGAAATACGTTCCGGCCGTTGGTATCCTTGCGGTTGACCCACCAGGTGAGGTTCAGCATCAGCTTATGGAACACGCGCTCGAGGAACTTCAAGTCGCCTTTGCCGCCTCGGCGTTTCTGCTCAATCTTGTAGACACGCCACGCGGCCCAGGCATGGACCGGGGGATTCACGTCGCCGAAAGCCCACTCATAGGCCGGCAACTGGCCGTTGGGATGCATGTACCATTCGCGCAGAAGCAAGGTGAGCTGCTCCTTCGCGAAATCCGAGTCGACGAGCGCGATCGGGAGGCAATGGAAGGCTAGATCCCAAGCCGCATACCAAGGGTATTCCCACTTGTCGGGCATCGAAATGACGTCCGCGTTGTAGACATGCGCCCAATCGCTGTTGCGTCCGCCCTTGCGGTTTTCGGGCGGTTGCGGAAAAGCGGGGTCTCCCTTGAGCCAGTCTCCGACGACATAGTGGTAAAACTGCTTGGACCAAAGAACGCCACCAATGGCCTGGCGCATCACATTCCGGCCGTCATCGGAAAGATCATTCGGAATGACGTCAGCGTAAAACTCATCCGCCTCTTGTCTCCGCTGTGTGAAAACGTCGTCAAAGCGCTTGCCCAGCAGTGGGCCTCTGCTTTCCGAATCCACTAAACGAAGTTGCACTGTTTGTGTTTCCCCGGGCGCCAGAGAGAGTGCATAAAGTGCCGCCGCCTTTGTGCCCGCAGCCTCGGGATTGACAGCCGTTTCGGCCCCGTGGACTACGTAGTCGTTAATCGCATCCTTGGGATGGTGGGTGCCATTAGGTACTCCGTAGAGCCGCTCGAAGTTGGTCTCGTTCTCTGTAAAGAGCAGCTTGGGGTCGCCTTCGCAGAGCAGCCAGCGGCGGCCGTACTTGTCATGTTTGAGTTCGATGCCGGTTGCCGGCGTTGTGCCGAGCTCGGCGCCTTTCGGCAGACAGCACATCTTGTTGAGGGCCGGCTTCGCCTCGCCGGTGCCCCACGACCAGGTGTTCCGAAACCAAACAGTCGGCAGCAGGTGCAGGGTCGCTGCTTCAGGCCCACGGTTGGAAACGCTGATCCTCACGAGAATGTCCTCGGGACTGGCCTTGGCGTATTCCACCAGGACGTCGAAGTACCGGTTTTCGTCGAACACGCCTGTATGCGCCAGCTCAAACTCGCCAACGCGGCGATCCCGCCTGCGGTTTTCCTCCACCAGTTGGTTGTACGGAAACGCCGCTTGCGGGTATTTGTAGAGGAACTTCATGTAGGAGTGCGTGGGCGTGCTGTCGAGGTAGTAGTAGCATTCCTTCACGTCCTCCCCGTGGTTTCCTTCGTTGCCGGTCAGTCCGAAAAGACGCTCTTTGAGAATGGGATCGCGCCCATTCCAGAGCGCCACGGCGAAGCAAATGAGCTGGTGGCGATCCGAAATGCCGGCGATACCGTCTTCGTTCCAGCGATAGGCTTTGGAACGCGCCTGGTCGTGCGGCAAAAATTCCCAGGCTGTGCCGTGGGCGCTGTAATCCTCGCGGACTGTGCCCCAGGCCCGCTCGCTAAGGTAAGGCCCCCAGCGTTTCCAATGAGCCTTTTTTGCTGTGGATTCCTCTAACCGTTGGGCTTCCTTCGTCATGACGCACTCCTTCTCGAAGCGGTTCTGGCGCACTTTGGGCAACTGTGAATTTCTTTAACGACGCCGCCGAGATCGGAATCGGCTGTTCCCGGCTCTCGCGCGGAAGCGGCCTGGTCGATCTTCTTAGCGTGATAGTTCATCGCCACACCACAGTCAGGGCAAATCATCGCTTCGGCTGCCATCGCTGTTCTCTCTTCTCCACGGTTTGGGGGCAGAGTGCCGGGTCAGTTCTGGGAAACGTTCTCTCGGCCCCAGCGGAGCACCTTTGCCATCCAGAGCAACTCATCCAGGAAGTTACCGATCCTCCGGATATAGGCTGACTCAAGCAGGTTGCCCCTGTCGTCAAACGTTTTCTGAACACTCGAGAAGTTCACATCCGTGAAAATCATCATGAGGCCCAGCTCACGCATCACCGGTAATAGGTTCTGAATTACCCGGGCGCCACCGAAGGGGCCCGCGGAAACACCGCAGATGCCCACCGCTTTGTGGATATATTCTTCGAGGTTTGTATCGAGTACGTGTTTCAGCAGGCCCGGATATCCGTGGTTGTACTCCGGCGCCACGATCACTAGCGCATCCGCGCGCATGACCGTGGCGGAAAAGGCCGGATCTTTGATGTCCTCGCCAGCGTCAGTTACCGGCAAGGCCAGCTTGCGAACGTCGATCAGTTCGGTTTCGACGCCCTCGCGTTTGGAAACTTCCTCGACCAGCAGCCGGGCGGCGAACTCACTCTGCCGCCCTTGCCGTGGAGTCCCTAGAATCACGGGAATGAAGATCGGTCGAGGTTTTGTCATGTCGGCTCCGATCCGGCTGCCTGGTTCTTTGGCTGGCTATGTGCCGGGGATTCCCAGGGGGGCCGTCGCGAAGTTGACGCTGAAGCGATTACACCAGATGGTTACCGCACGATACTTGTTCAGGTCCGTGCCGGCGGGCACATCGTAGTTCTGGTCGCCCATGTTGCCCTTCAACTTGCCCACTTCGACATAGCCGGCATTCTTGACCGTGTCGTTATCGCTGGCGTCGGATGCCGCCACCAGAAACACCCGCACATCGGGCCCATTGGAAGTCTCGAATTCCGTCAGCCGCAGTACGCGTTTGCCGTCACCGAGTTGAAAGATCGAAGCCTTACCTTTGGTTTCGTGCGCCACGCCGTGGAAACGGCCTTCCACAATGGGCCGCGGTGCAGAAGAGGTCTGCGCCGAGGCGGTCGCCGGAAACGACTCGCTCACGGTCTCGTTCACAAACAGCAATTCGGGCCGAAAGGCGTACCAGGCTGCGCCGAGGGCAATCACCAGGCCGGCGCCAATCAGCAGTTTTCGGTTTTGCATAATGTATTTCGCTCCTTGGCTAGTTTAGGTTCGTGCACGCCCCGTCTTGAGCCGTGCCGCATGTCTCACACAGAAAAACACCGCAGACCGGCGAGATATTCCGCCCTTCCGAGACGTCGGCCGCTTCCGGGCAGGGGAGGCCAAAGCGCAGCGAAAAGTCCCAAATCCGGAATAGAATCACGCGCAAACGCGTTACTGCAAGAGAGGTGGGCCTCCCATGACTGCAGAGCCATCGCATCGAATCCGTTACGGTACCGTCCGGCAGGGCATTTCAGCAGTGGGAACGGAGGTCGAGACAAGTGTCCCGGCGGTGAGCATCCACCCTTCCGCTTCGCGCGGCGAGAGTGACGGAGACATCGGCTGGGATCGCTTTCCTGCGTCCGGGCACAGCCGAGGCCGAAGAGAATCCGTGCCGTTGCAACCGGGGCTGGAAACCCTGCGCCAGGTCAAGACGAGGATCATCCGCTCCTACCTTCGCGAGTTGCCCCCAACGACCCTGGACCCACGCTAGAAGCCTCATAGCCTCTCCTCGCTTCATTGCGGCTGCGACCGAAGCCGGGATCCCGTTTGGCGTTTCAAGATCTTCGGTAGGTCATGTGATTCCGCTGCTTTTATCACTTGTCTCTCCAATATTCCGGGGAATAAAGACCACAAGTGCCTACCTTTTAAGTACGAAACACGGTTACTTATCTTGACTAGCAAGAGCAAGAATCAACCGAGTGACAAAGCCAAACCCTCGGCGTGCGCTTGTCAATCACCTCTGACAGGACGGCTGCCGAATGCCAGACGCAAAAGGAGAAAAACACCTATGAAACACAAGTCGTTCTCGTCGACAATGGCGCGCCTGTTGCTGCTCGGCGTCGCCTCAATCGTGGTGATCGCCAATGCCTATGCCAATGGCCATGAGCACACCACGACCGTCTTTCAAGGCAAGGTTGTCAATGGCGGCACAGTGACCCACGTGCGAGAGGGCAGCAAAAGCATTCTCAGACTCTCCGACGATTTTCAGATCCCCGGCTCCCCCGACCCGCATTGGCTGGTTATTGACGCCAAGGGAGAGACTCATCTGCTGCAGGCCTTGAAACTCAAGGAAGGTCTGTCAAACCGCCAGATTGTTCTGCCTCACCATGTGCCGAATGTGGCCAAAGTGCAGATCTGGTGCGCCTTTGCCGAAGTGGTGCTGGGCGAAGCGTCCTTTGAGAAACCGGTGAAGTGAAAATGCCGCGACTGTGCCCGCCCGTATGCGGCGGGCCGTCCGGTCCAGAAGGAGATTGCCATGTCTGTTGGAACAAAGTTACTTGTGCCGTTAGTCCTGATTGGCCTGTCGGCCGGAGCAAGAGCGGAGATGCCGGGCGAATTGACGGCCCGCAAGATGCTGACGCTCGATGGCGCCAAAAAGGTGGCTGCCGCCGCGGTGGCTGAGGCCCGGAAAAACAACGCTGGCGGGGTGATCGCGATTGTCGACGAAGGCGGGCAGCTCATGTATCTTGAGCGTTTGGATAACACGTTTCCGGCGGGCGCCATGGTCTCATTCGGCAAAGCGCGAACTGCGGCCCTCTTCCGCAAACCTACGAAGGTGTTTGAGGACGCCATCAAGAACGGACGCGTAGCCTTCTTGGGTGCTCCGGAGATGACCCCGCTGCAAGGCGGAATTCCGATTGAAGTGGATGGCCAGGTTGTAGGCGGCATCGGCGTCAGCGGAGCGAATAGCGCGCCGCAGGACGAGGAGATCGCGATAGCGGGAGCCTCCGCCCTCAAATAGCGATCCGCGGCTTGGCCGCCGGACCGCTCGATATGACTGATTCGCGTGCTTAGGAGAGGAACTCATGAAAAAGATACTGATTCTAGCAGCGGTGCTGGCGGCCGTGTTGCTCGCCGATTCGCACATGTCCGGCAAAGTTACTTACTTCGATAGCGGCCGGCTTAAAGCGGCCTTCGCGAAAGGCATGCCCCTGATCGAGATTGAGAACTACAAGGTTCATGCCAGCCACCGAGACGGCGCCGGCACGGTGGAGGTTCACGAGCGCGACACTGACATCGTGTACGTACTGGAGGGTTCCGCCACGCTCGTCACGGGTGGCGAAATGGTCGATGGCAAACCGATCGCCAAAGAGGAGATTCGCGGCGCGTCCATTCGGGGCGGGGAAACCCGCCGCATCGTTCCGGGCGACGTCATCATCATTCCCAATGGCGTGCCCCACTGGTTCAAGGAAGTTCCCGGACCCCTCAATTACTACGTTGTCAAGGTTCGCTCGGAAAAGTAGGGAGGTTATCGTGAAGACAGCAAGACGCATTTTTTTACTCGTGGCTGCGGGAGCGCTGTTCCTAAGGTTTGTGGTCGTTGCCGCAAGCATTCAGACCTCGGCGGAAACTCCCGCCGGTCCAGCGAAGGCAACGGTTGACCTGGCCACTAGGGAAGGCGTTGCGCTGGTGAAAGGTCAGTGGCGTTACAGCGATACGAAGATCATTGAGGTTGATTTCACGGGCCCCGGGGCGGATGGGCAGCCAACAGGTCGGCCTGTGAAAACCTACGACTACACCCCGCACGCGGGAGGCGCCGATTTCGACGACTCACGTTGGGAAACGCTCGACCCAACAACTCTGCAGCAGCGCCGCTCGACCGGCCGCCTTTGCTTCAACTGGTATCGCATCAATATCACCGTGCCGGAGCGCGTCGGCGATTTCGCTACGGCCGGCGCAACCGCCGTCTTCGAGACCGCTCTGGATGACTATGCCGAGGTCTGGGTGGATGGGGAAATGTCCCGCGAACTGGGCCAGCGTGGCGGTTCTGTCGTCGGCGGGTGGAACGCGCCCAACCGCCTGATCGTCGGCCGCAATGTGCAGCCCGGCCAAAAAATCCAGTTGGCCGTTTTCGGAAGCAACGGCCCGCTGTCGAATCCACCAACCAATTTCATCTGGATGCGCTATGCCAAGCTTGAATTCTATGAGGGAAGCACGGTGCCTGTCGCGGTCACTCCCCAGGAAGTGAACGTCGCGGTGATCCGAAAAGATCCGGCGATCAACGCCATCGTAGGGCCGAATCCCAAAATCTTCAAGCTGGCCGAAGGATTCAAGTTCACCGAGGGCCCGGTTTGGTCCCCCGAAGGTTATTTGTTGTTCAGCGATCCGAACAGCAACATCGTCTACAAATACACCCCTGCGGGTGTGCTTTCTGTATTTCGCGAAAACAGTGGCTACGACGGGGCGGACATCGCCGAGTACGGGCAGCCCGGGTCAAACGGTCTGACGTTCGATGAACAAGGGCGGCTCGTCATCAATCAGCATGGCAACCGCCGGGTGATCCGCATCGAGAAAAACGGCGAAAGCACAGTATTGGCGGACCGCTACGACGGGAAAAGGCTCAACAGCCCCAATGACCTTGTCTATCGGTCCGACGGCACGCTGTTTTTTACCGACCCGCCTTTCGGACTGCCGAAGTTCTTTGACGACCCGCGAAAGGAGACACCCTACAGCGGCGTCTATATGGTCTACGGCGGCGAAGTGAAGCTGCTGACCACGGATTTCACCGGGCCGAACGGCCTTGCCTTTTCGCCGGACGAGAAAGTCCTTTACGTCGGCAACTGGGACGAAAAGAAAAAGGTTGTCATGCGATACGAAGTCGCTGCCGACGGAAAGTTGTCCAACGGCAAGCTTTTCTTCGATATGACATCCGCTCCTGGCGAGGACGCTATTGATGGAGTAAAAACCGATCAACAGGGCAATGTGTACGTATCGGGGCCTGGTGGCATATGGGTTCTCTCGCCGAAGGGCAAGCATCTCGGAACAATCGTCGCACCCAGGCACGCGCACAACTTTGCCTGGGGTGACGGCGACGGCAAGACGCTCTACATCGCTGCCCGCTCCACTCTCTACAAGATGCGGCTGAATATCGCAGGCATTCGGCCGTGAGTATCCCCCTGGGGGCAGTTTCCGAGCGCCAAGTGCTTGTGTTTGGGTGCAGAACAAATTCGGGAAGTGTCCCCGTTTTATCGGCGCGAGAGGGTATGAACATGACTCACGAAGCACCACCTAAGAAACGCGTTCTCATTCTCGGTAGCGGCTTCGGCGGCCTTTACGCCGCTTTGGAGTTTGAGAAAATTCTTGCTCACGACAGCGGCATCGAAGTCACGCTGGTGAACAAGGACAACTTCTTCCTGTTCACGCCGATGCTGCATGAGGTTGCCGCCAGCGATCTCGACATCACCCACATCGTAAACCCTGTTCGCAAGCTTCTGCGAAGGGTGCGGTTCTTCGACGGCCAGGTGGAGGCCATAGATGTTGCGAGCAGGCATGTCATCGTTTCCCATGGCGTCGGAGAAGCGCACCACCACGTGCTCGAATACGATCATCTCGTCTTGTCGCTGGGCTGTGTGACGAATTTCTTCAACCTTCCGGGGCTCGAGGAAAGGGCGCTGACGATGAAAACCCTCGGCGATGCAATCGCGCTCCGTAACCGGCTCATTGGCTATCTCGAAGAAGCAGATTTTGAGTGCGCCGCGGGAGTGCGTGACCACTTGATGACGTTTGTGGTAGCAGGAGGCGGCTTCGCGGGCGTCGAAACCATCGCTGGCATTAACGACTTCTTGCGGGAAGCCCTCGAATTCTACCCCCACCTGAGTGAGGAGCTGATTCGCGTCGTGCTGGTGCATCCCGGACCGGTCATTCTGCCTGAGTTGGACCCCAAGCTTGGCGCCTACGCGCAAGAAAAGTTGATCGAGCGGGGCGTAGAAATCCTGGTCAACACCAAGGTTACCGGCATTTCAGATCACGAGGTGTACCTCAGCGACGGAACCAGCGTCACGACGAAAACTTTGATCTGGACGGCCGGCACGTCGCCGCATCCTCTGTTGAGCACGCTGCCGTGCGCCAAGGAGAGAGGCCGTCTCCTGGCGAACGAGTTTCTCGCAGTGCAGGGATCCCCCGGCGTTTGGGCATTGGGCGATTGCGCTCTCGTTCCAGACCGGACCAAGCCCGGCAAATTCTGTCCGCCCACGGCGCAGCATGCTTTGCGCCAGGGTCGCGTTCTGGCGCGAAATATTGCGGCTGAAATTCGTGGTGGGAAGAAGAAGCCGTTTATGTTCAAGACGTTAGGCCAACTCGCGGCTATCGGACGGCGCACAGGTGTGGCCAGCATACTGGGTATGAACTTTTCCGGTTTCGTGGCGTGGTGGCTGTGGCGCACTATCTACCTGAGCAAGCTGCCGCGTCTCGAAAAGAAAGTGCGCGTAGCCCTCGACTGGACGCTGGATCTGATGTTCTCGAAAGACCTCGTGCAGTTTCTGACGGTTCGCGCGCCGACGGTCTCGAGCGCTGAACAACCCGCATCGTCCTCGGGCCCGGAAGCTGTGACCGCGATGGAAAACGTAGTCTCCGGCGCGAGAACGTAGCGCGGGACCGGATCCAGTTCCTGAAAACCCTTGATCACATTGTGCCCTGGGGTTCGAAACGAACTCAGACGGCATCCGAGATCGAGGTAAACCGGAATGATTTCACCTTGATCGCCGGCAGGAGCATTCGGAAGTCGCCATAGCGTTCGCCGGAAACAGCGGGCTGCGACGTGCCTAGGGCTTCCACCTCGCCAAGAATGCGATACGGACTTTCGTTGAAGCGGAAGTTCTTGATGGGATATTTGATCTCCCCGTCCTCAATCCAAAATGTGCCATCGCGAGTCAAGCCGGTAAACAGGGCCTGTTGTGGATCGACCGGGCGGATGTACCAGAGCCGCGTAACGAGAACACCGCGCTCTGTGGAGGCAATGAGTTTCGAGAGCGGTGTGCTTTCGCCGTCGATGATGAGGTTTGTCTGATAGGGCCCCGGCTGCTTCTTGCTCTTGTCAGCCCAGAAACGCGAATAGGTCAGGTTCTTCAGTACACCCTCGCGCACAAGATCAGCTTTGACGACCGGGTAGCCCTCCGGGCCGACAGGCCTTGACGGAATGGTCGCGTGCTGAGGATCAACGTAGAGGTTCACGCGCGGGTCAAAGATCCTATCGCCCAGACGCGTCTTGCCGCCCGACGCCGTGAATACGCTTCGGCCTTCGTCGGAAAGACGGGCGTCGAAGTCGAGGCGTGAAATGAGATCGGCGGCTGCTTGGGGTTCGAGAATCGTCGTGTAGGCGCCTGGCTTGATCTCGCGGCCTGCGCGCGACTCGATCGCCTTTCTGGAAGCGATGGCCGTCATTTCCTTCACGTCGAGGCTTGCAAACTTGTGGGAGCTGATCGCCGTGTAGCCCGATCCTTGCTCGTCAACGGAACGTGCCGTGACGGAAAACGTGGCTACACTGCTGGGGTAGTGGGCGAAGAGACCTGCGGAGTTCGCGAGGACCGAGGTCTGCGCGACGTTCTCGAAGAGGCCGGCGGCGATCACTTTCTGCCGTTTGGCGGTCTCGATGGCGTCGGACACGGCCTTCGTCCTTCGCGCGGCCGGCATTTCGGCGGTTTCGGCGTCGTAACCATTGACCTCGACGTACTCCTGTGGCCCGAGCAACGGCATGTACTCCCGATCTTCGGGAGAAACAGCCGCCAGTTCCTCGGCCTGCGAGACGAGGCTCTTGAGCGTGCTTTCGGCTTCAGCCATGTCGGCGAGATTTACGCTCGCCGATGCGGAAGCCTTCCGTTTTCCCTTCCACGCCGTGACATTTGCTTCTCCAACCTGGGTGAAACCGCTTGTGGTCGGGGCGTTGCGCGCGAATCGTAGAAAGCCGTGCCTCCGTAGGTTGAGATGGAGAGAGACTTCCGGTTCCTTCGCCGCCTGCAGCACTTTCTTGGCGAGAGACTCGGCTTGGTCCCGGGTCATGCCGTCCTCCCGGTGTTGATGACGTTGATGCCCCGAAAACGCGCCGGGCTGCAGCCGTGGCTGACGGCGTTTGATTGCGGCGGCTCGCCTTTGCCATCGTTGAGCGCTCCGGGCAGTTCGTATTCGGCCTTGCTGGCCACGCCGTCACAGGCGTTCCAGAATTCGGGTGTGCGTGCCTGATACGCCACGTCGCGCAACATGCGCGTCTTCTTGCCGTCCTTGATCTCCCAAAACGTCTGCCCGCCGAACTGAAAGTTGTAACGCTGCTGGTCGATCGAGAAACTGCCGTTACCCAGAATGAGAATGCCCTTCTTGATGTCAGCCATCAGCTCTTCGTTTGTGAGCTTGCTGTCCCCGGGGTCGAGCGAGACGTTCGGCATGCGCTGGAAAACCACGCTCGACCAACTATCGGCGTGGGCGCAGGCATGTGGCCGGACGCCCGCCACCAGACCTGCTTGCTCCCGCGTTGTCTGATAGTCGACGAAAATGCCATCGCGCACGAGATGCCAGCGTTGGGCGGGGACGCCGTCGTCATCGTAGGCTACCGTCGCCAAACCATAAGGCTGCATCCGGTCGGCGACCATATTGACCCATTTTGAGCCGTAGCGGAACTTGCCAAGCTTGTCCGGAGTAAGGAAGCTCGTGCCCGCGTAATTGGCTTCGTAGCCGAGGGCGCGGTCCAACTCGGTCGGGTGGCCGCAGCTTTCGTGAATTGTGAGCCACAAGTGTGTCGGGTGAAGAAGCAGATCATACTCCCCCGGTTCCACCGAAGGCGCTTTCAGTTTGGCGACGGCCTCCTCACCCGCCTGCGCCGCTTCCTCGAGGTAGGGGTACTGCTCGATGGCCTCCCAGCCGCGCTGCACGGGCAACGCCAGAGAGCTCCGCGATTGGGAATCCCCTTTGGCCCGATCTACCGCCGTCGCCTGAAAACCGCCTGATGAACGCACAATGTCCTGCTGAATCACAGAGCCTTCGGTGGAAGCGAAGAACTTGTCCTCGCGCATGAAGGACAGGTTGCTTCGGACGAAGTTAACGCCCTGCGTCTTGAGCGTGGCTTCATTGATCTTGAGCAGCAACTCGATCTTCTTATCGAGCGCCACATCGAAGGGGTCGATCTCGTAGGCGGACTTCCAAGTTGCCTTGTAGGCTTTTTCCGGAGCGAGTTGCACCGGACGTGTCTGAATCGCGGAGTTAGCCTCCGCGATTTCCACAGCCCGCGCCACAGCTTCCGCCAACGATTTCTCGCTGAAGTCGTTCGAGGCCCCAAAGCCCCAGGCTCCCTTCTTCAGCACGCGGACGCCGTAGCCGTAACTGCTGTCGGAAGAAATGTTCTGGACTTGCCGCTCGCGGGTGAATATTCGCTGGTTGTCATAACGGCTGATGCGAATGTCGGCGTACGTCACGCCGGCCTTCTTGGCGATGCCAAGGGCTTTTTCAGCAAAACTTTCGCGCTCGGTCGGGGCTGCCTTGAGCTGCGCCACCGCAGCGGCAGCCGCGGAAGCGGCTAGGAAGTCTCTCCGTGTCAGCATAATGTCGTGTAGTTTAGCGCACCCGGTGAGGGCAGTCGACCAACTGGGCGGCCAGCACGCCGGATGGTACGCCTGCAGAAGATCGGCGAGAGCTGCACGCTACTCGAATAAGTCGGCGATCGGATGCGAAAAACCTGGCAGCAGATGCCAGGATTCAAGGTTCTTATCGGGTGTGAGCCGTTGGACAGAGCCATCGGCATCGAAGACATGAATCTCGCGCGTGGCCGGGTAGACGACCCACACAGTCCGGGATCCCGTCGCCAGATACTGGCGCACTTTCTTCTGCAGATCCCGAGCTGTATCGCTCTCGGATACGACTTCGACAGCCAGATCCGGGGCACCACCGATATTGCGGTCGAGATCAATGGCGGTGGAGCGCTCCGTCCCTACAAACGAAACATCTGGACCGCGCAAGGTCGCCGGTTGCCGGGAGAGAACGTAGCCCGTGTCCGAGGGAAAGACTGTGCCAAGCTTTCTCGCTCGGACAAAGCCATCGAGCACCGCATACAAGCGGCCCACGATCAGGTTATGCCGCGGCGTGGGGAAAGTCATTTCGACTAACTCCCCTTCGTCCAATTCGTACCGGACACCTTCTTTCTCAGGGAGCTTCTCGAATTCGGCGATCGTGAGAAGCGTCTTCGTGGCCATACTTGCCCTTATTATTGCACTCCCAGTGACCCCGGTCAGAATCGGGCCGGGGTGTAGCCTGGGGCGCTCGACGGGCCTGAAACCTGGAGCAGAGTCCCGCTACACTTGTTGGGAGATGGACCACTACGGCGGCTATAACGACACTCCGGAGATTCCTGAGCTTTACGACAACGTTCCCCGGTATGCGTCACGCAAGGACGTTGATTTTTACGTCGAGTTGTGCCGCCAAACCTCCGGTGGCGTGCTCGAACTTGGGTGTGGCACGGGCCGGGTTCTGATTCCCGCAGCCGAAGTGGGATGCACGATCACGGGTCTTGATCAGTCGGAGCCGATGCTGCAGCGCTGCCGGACGAAACTGGAGCAGTTACCCGCAGGGGTTCGCCAGCGGGTGACACTCGTGAGCGGCAACATGACCAGCTTTGACCTCGGCCGCACATTTGATCTTGTTATCGTGCCGTTTCGGCCGCTGCAACACCTAATCACATCGGAAGAGCAGCTCCGCTTCCTGCGCTGCGCACGCGCGCACCTAACGCCAGGTGGCCGGCTCGTTTTTGATGTATTCAATCCCAACCTCCGGCAACTCGCCGGACCGGTCAGTGCCGATGAGGTCGAGGACACGCCGGAAACACTGCTTCCCGATGGCCGGACTCTGCGGCGGACGGCGCGGTTCTTGGCGAAGCGCCCCGCCGAGCAATGCAGCGACGTCGAGATCGCCTATTACCTTCGTCTTCCCGGTGGCGAGACCAAACGGCTTGTACAGCAGTGCCCGTTGCGGTACTTCTATCGTTTCGAGCTGGAACACCTACTGGCCCGAGCTCACTTCGAAACGACGGCTCTGTATGGCGATTTCGACGAGAGTCCGTTGGTTGATGACTCGCCAGAGATAATCGTGGTGGCGAGGAAGCCGCAGTAGCGACTGGTAAGCCAGGAAGGCAACGCGAGAGTGGTCCCTACTTCTCGATCACCTGCACCGGATGCCCGTCGGGATCCCGGATGAGCAGGCCCTTGCGAAAGCCAAGCGAATCGTCTTTCAACGTAACAACCCCAGGCGATACAAACGGAAACCTACTGCCGCGCACTCTAGCGGAGATATCGTCGGCAGACGGGGCCAAGAGCCTCGTCTGCCAGTGAAAGAGGTCGTTCGAGCGCGCGTCACCGGGCGTGGGGCGTCCGTCGCGAGGCGCCAGGTACTCTAGAAACTCAATCCCAGGCCCATTCACTGCTCTCAAAGCTGTGATGCGTAGCCGCGCACCGAACACATTGTTCAACCGTTCCTGCTCGGGTCCGTAGTTTTCGCTTTCGCCCGCCACCTGCATGCCAAGCGTGTCGCGATAGAATCGCAAGCTCTCCTCTGTGTCATTCACGACGATCGCCGTATGGTCGATGCCCAGGAACAGCTTGTCCGAAGCCTTGTGCCACTTCGGGTCACCCTTGTCCGCCGGAAATTCGAGGACCTCGACGTGATGTCCGTCCGGATCGCGAAAGTAAAAAGCATTGATACCGCCGGCATTCTTGTTCCAATCAGGCAGGCGCTGCGGACCCGTCGAAGCGTGTTGCACCTTGTTCTGGCGCAGGACCTGATACGCCTTCTCCATATCGCTCACGATGATGGCGATGTGCTGGAACCAATGGTCGTTGCTGCGCATGTCTTGGGGAACAGGCCGCCCGCGAGGGGCCAGGTACTCTGTTAGCTCGATGAACTCGTTGCCCAGCTTCAGCCGGGCGATGCGCGCCCGTGCCCCAAACACACCCTGCAAATGTTCAAATTCGTCGCCGGCAATTTCGACTTCCGATATCTTTTCGAAGGTGAGTACCTTCGAGAAAAAGTCGACAGATCGGTCTAGGTCGGAGACCGTCATGCCGATCGACTCGACAGCCTCGGCTTGCCGCGCTGAGCCGATAGCTCGGACATCGGCCGCCGTGCCAAGGAAGGACCCCCACCAGAGACAAGCCGCCACCACGAGGAAGCTGGCGGCGAACCGGTTTCGAAGTTTTCTGTTTATCACTGTGTCCCTCCCGTCGGCACGGCATGCCGCTACTGGCATTCCCGCAAACTCAAGATAGTTTGGACGCTGAACGCTGCGCCCCTGCAACATTCGCTGATCAGCCACTTGCTCCAAGGAGTCAGGCCCTAGCCCACTTACGGGCCTGTGTTCAGCAGAGCGGGTGGGCACATGGCCCGCCCCTGCTGGCCAGGTTGGGATTGATCACCGGTTTTCGCGCCCGAAGAATACACGGTAGCGTTGTCTTAGGCGAGACGCGTAAACGATGACCACCCCTTCCTGCACAAACTCAAACCGCGACCGGTACTCTCTTCTCGACGTGCTCAGACGCTGTGCCCAGCCTTTCCAGCAAATGGTCCCCCACGCGCAAGGCGTTAGCCATGATCGTTAGGGCGGGGTTGACGGCGCCAGACGACGGGAAGAACGACGCGTCCATCACGTAGAGGTTGTCGAGATCGTGAGCTTTGCAGTTCACATCCAGCGCCGACGTCTTGGGGTCGTGGCCGAAACGGATCGTGCCGTTCTGATGCGCCACGCCCGCCAGCGGAATGCGCTGGCCGGCGTAGAGATTCCGGGCGAAGAGTCCCTGGTGGCATTCGCTGCCGTGAACGTCGCACTCGCGCTGCTGATTCATGGCGTCTTTGAGCTTGGCGACCAGCCGCTTGTGGCCCTCTTCGTTGTTGGGCTTGTAGGCCAGCACGATATTTCCGGTGCGGTCGAGCGTCACCCGATTCTCCGGGTCCGGCAGGTCTTCGGAGGTCAGCCAGAAGTCGAGCGAGTGGTTTGCCATCAGCTCCAACGTGAAGTTCGGCGCGATCGCTGGCGCGCCCCCGCGCAAGGCATCCACGTCCAGCTTGCCGACAAACGAAATGTGCCCCATGGGGTGCTCCCAATCCTTCGAGCCAAAGTAGAAATCGTTCACCGACAGTGACTTCTGAAAAATGGTCGGGTTGGGGCACTTGGAGACGGCCATGAGCACGGAGTTAACATGTCCCATGTAGTGGCGTCCAACAACGTCCGAGCTGTTCGCTAGTCCTCGAGGGTGTCTGTCGTTGGCGGAGCGAAGGAGTAGCGCGGCGGAGTTGATCGCCCCGCATGAAAGCACGACAATGGGCGCGGAGTATTCCTCGCGGGCGCCATCCCGCTGGACGACTACCTTGGTCACTTCGGTGCCGGAGGCGTTGGTTTCCAGCCTCTCGACATAGGCCTTCGTCAACAAGGTGACGTTCTGGTGCGCCACGGCTGGATCTACCGCGATCACCTCAGCATCGGACTTGGCGTGGACGAGGCACGGAAAGCCGTCGCAGGTGTTGCAGCGGATGCATTTGCTGCCGTGAGGGTTTGCTTCATCCAGCATGATCCCCAGAGGCGTGTGAAACGGCCTTAGGCCCTGTCGAGCGAAGTCTTCACTCAGATGCTGGAGCCGCGGTTCGTGGCTTACGGCTGGGTACGGATAGGGAGCGCTCGCGGGCGGGTCCGTCGGGTCCTCGCCGCGCTGGCCATGCACCTGGTAGAGATGCTCGGCTTGCGTGTAATAGGGCTCCAGATCGTCATAGGAAATCGGCCAGGCCGGTGACACCCCGCCGTGATGGCGTAGCTCGCCGAAATCCTCGCGGCGCAGGCGGAACAAGGCTGCACCATAGAACTTGGTGTTGCCGCCCACCCAGTAGTTCGTGTGGGGATGCAGGTCCTTGCCGTCGCTATCCTTCCAGATTTCCTTTGTCTGGTACTTACCTTCCAGATTGACCGCGCGCGAACTCCAGTTTTCCTTCTCACGGCGCAAACGGTCGCCCCGCTCGAGAATCAGGATGCGCTTGCCGGAAGGCGCCAGTTTGTAGGCGAGCGTACCGCCGCCGGCGCCGGTTCCAATGATGATCACGTCGTACTGTTGATTGGACGGCATCGATTTAGACCCCCAGTTCTTTGAAGTTGCAATGAAAAATGCAACGCTTGTCGTTGTGATGGTGCAACTTGGCGCAGAAAACGGCGCGCGATCCGCGTACAAGGCGGTAGAACGCCCCCGCCGACAGCATTCCGAGCAGGGGGGCAGCGAAATAAATCCATAGGTCGCGCCACTCACCGGCCGCGAAGGCCGAGCCAAATGTGCGGGCCGGATTCATGCTCATCCCCGAAAGTGGCGCCTCCAGCGTGATGTAAATGGCAACCATCACGCCGGCGAAAAATCCCGTGAAGCGCGAGAACCTCTTGCTGTTCGACACAGTCAGTACGAGAAGCATCTGCAAGAAAGAAATCGCCACTTCGGCCACAAAGGCCACTCCTGCGCCGTCCGGGCCGGGCAGCGTAACGGAGTAGTTTACGCGCGGATCGGCAATAGCGGTCTGCCAGAATAGAGCCGACGCCAAAACACCCAGTATTCCGCCGGCGAATTGCGACAAGCCGTAAAAAAAAGCGTCCCAACGTTCCACCTTGCCCAGCAACAGAAATGTGAACGTCAGCACCGGATTGAGGTGTGCGCCCGACTGCTTCCCCCACGGCGAGTACACGATCGCGATCAACGTCAGCCCCATCGCCATTCCGGCGAGAGCACGGCGTAGATCGGGGTTAGTGATGGCGTGGTAAAAGGGAGAAGCCGGATGCTCCAGCAAAACGCCAAAGGTGCAGGCAGAGATCATGAAGAATCCGAGCGCTGCGCCTTCCATCAAATACTCGGGCCAATGCGCCGTTAACGCTTGCGCCGCGGGTGAACGACGCCGCGTTCCGCTACCTATCGCCCTGTCCGAGGCCGGGACTGAAGATGGCATGACTGCTTGCTCATGCCAAAGAGGTCAGCGGCTTCGTGCGATATTCCCGCATGGTATTTTCTGGCGAAAAGAAAATCCGAGAGCGCAACGCTTGGAGTGAGGCATGCTTCCGGTCGAAGAACCTGTGTTTGAGAAGGTCGGACTGGCGGCGAAAAGCCGTTGAGACCCTCTAAGGCGGTGCCTGCAGGGAGAAAGTCGACCGAGCGACCCCTACCGGAGCGACCCTGGAAACGGCACGCCGCTCGGTGCTGTATGCGCCGGGCCTTGGGAGTAACCGCGTGGGCCGGGACGAGAGCCCTTTATCCCTGCATCGCTGCCAGGAACCTATGCACCGAAGGAGCTAGGCTCACCGCCCACTGAAGGTTCTCCTCGCGGCCCATATCGGAGACGATGAAGGCGAGGTGATCGCCTGCCTCGAATCCGGCGATCTCAAATTGATCGGCGGTGGACCCGTAGAGCGAGACACCCGCGGCATTCTTGATGGCCGTCAGGCTGGCGGAGGTAAACGACTCCCCGGCTTGCTTACGGGTGATCACAATGGAAAGCAGTTGCCTATTGCCACGCGTGATCATGTGGACAAAGCGTCGGCCGCGATAAGTGCATTGATGCGCCAACGCGATATGGTGGCCGGTTGGAATTTGGTCTCGGACGGCCGGGATCAGCGTGGCGTATTCTGCCTCCATCTTGGTCGTCATCTCCTCCAAAGAGGGGGTGTCCTGCGGAAACTCGCGGAAGTGGGCGCAGTGCAGGTGGTCTCCAAGTCCCACCTGAAACACGGTGGCTAAACGGGCAAGAAGCGAATCGATGTACCGCTCTTGGGATGCCTGGTCTAGGTGCGTGGACTTCTCCGTGGCGTTCCAGCCATGCCAGCCACCGAGCAAAACCAGCAGCACGGCGGCGGCCAAGCCAAACGCCGGAGCCCACGCGAAGATTCCCGACCTCTTGGATTCGTGGCTGCGGATTCGGTCCCGGACCCTGGCCTCGAGCCGCTGGGGAACAGGTTCCTGCTCCACTGCCCGGCGTAACGATTGCCTGACCTTCGACAGGGTTGCCACGTAGGCCGAACAGTCCGGGCAGTCCCCCAGATGCCTCGATACCTGCTCCCGAGTCTCTGCGGAAACTTCGCCGCTCACAAACGAATCGAGATGCCTCTGAATACTTTCGCAGGACGTCTTACCCATATCCATGATGCTGTTCCCTTTGCCGCCGCTCCAGAGCGAGCTCGTTAAGCTAAAGAAAATACGACTGTTACCGGAACATCCCCGTTGCCGTGCGCTGGCCTGTGAGATCCTGGTTTCCGGTGAGAGCTGTTGCAAGCGCTCTCGGCGGCCACCCGTAGTATTCCCTCTCGTTCCAGATAACCGCCGGTCAGGCACTTTTATTCCCGAACCAAGTCGACCAACAAATTTTCTTCGAGATGGGTCCCTGGGGGAATGTTCCTCAGACCCTGGAGGTTATAAGGTCGTAACAGGATTGTGGTACTGAAGTGGTAGGAGACTCTTGGAATGTCCGAACGGCCGCCTATGCCGAGGCGGCAGCCTGCCGAAGGCGGCCGGGAGGGGAAATTGAAACGGACAACAGTCATGGACGGTAAGGAAACGGTGGTGTTGCTGGTCATGCCCTCCACGGAGCGGCGTTCTGGCTTCGTGCCCAAATTGAGGGCCCTGGGTGGGCGGCTCCTGGCGGCGGAAAGCTGCCGGGACTTCCGTGCCTTGTTGCGGCGTCACGGCGACGTGGACGTTGTCGTGACCGATACGACCCTTTCCGACGGAAACTGGTGCGACGTCCTTAACTACGTGCTAAAGCAAGGATCCCAGGCAAACGTAGTGGTCGCGTCGGAAGCTGGGGATGCGAAGCTGTGGTCCGAGGTTCTGTGGCGCGGGGCTTACGACATGTTGGTTGAGCCCGTGGCTACGGAAGAGGTGGAGCGTGTGATGCGGGGCGCTTTACGTACGAGTCCGCCGCTCAGCTACGCCCAAGGCGTGCCAGCGTAGACCGCGAGCGAAAGCGGGACGAGACGTCAAGGCGCACTCGTCAGTTTTCCAAGCGCATCGCGGGCCATTTCACGCACCTGTGGGTCGCTGCTTTCCGCGGCTTTGCGGAAGTGCTTTTCCGCTTCCTCCGTTTTGCCTTCCTCGGCCAAAACTACGCCCAGAACGAGCTGCGCGCGATGCTGATTGGGGTCAAGGTTGATGGCGGTTGTGATGTGAGATTTCGCCTCCTCCAATCGCTCTGCCTCAAGCAGGGCCATTCCCAGGTTCAACTGCGTGCCAGGAGACTTAGGACTGATTTCCACCGCGGCTCGAAAATGGGAAATCGCTTCCTGTGTCCTCCCTTGCGCTACCAGTAAATTGCCGAGGTTGTTGTGGGCATTCGCCATGCGAGGGTCGATGCGCAATGCTTGGCGCAATAGGTTTTCCGCTTCTTTTACGCGTTGCTGCCCAGCGAGAAAGGTGGCGTAGTTGTAGCGCACTTCAGCGTAAGTGGGGCTGAGTCCGATGGCCTTCTTGTAATACTCCTCGGCTTCCGATTCCTGTCCCTTTTCCGCGAGCAAGTTGGCAAGATTGTTCAGCGCCAGCTCGAAATCCGGCTGGATGAGGAGGGCATCTCTAAGCGCTTCTTCGGCGCCGCGCGCGTCGCCCAGCCCCGTCCGGGCGTTGGCCAGGTTGTGGAACGCGTCTGGCAGATCGGGGTCAAGACGAACGGCTTCGCTGAGCACCTCGGCGGCCTTCGGAAAATTCCTCTGTTGGCTGTAGACGTCGCCCAAATTACTGAGCATTTTCGCGTTTGCTGGTTCCTGGCGCAGTCCTTCCTCAAGGATCGTGGCGGCCCGGTCAAGCTGCCGTGCTTGCGAAAGCGCCGTGCTGAAGTTGATCCGCGCCTGTATGTGCCTGGGATCCCGCTCAAGGGCGGACTGGTAATAGGCGAAGGCCTCCTCGCGGTTGCCTGTCTTCCAATACGCCTCGGCCAGCTGAAAGTAGAAAAAACCTTCCGGGGGCCTGTGCCTTTCGATGGCCTCCTTCAGCCTCACCGTCCCGTCGGCGAGATTCGCTTCTTCGGCGACCTGGGCCAGCGCGAGATAGAGATCGCGGTCGCGGCCGGCCGGAAGATCAGGCGGATAGTAAAGCTTCACCTCGCCGCGATAAGAGGATTCGCTCGTCTGCCCAATTTCCTGAAGGGGCGCCAGCAGATCGCGAGCTGGTTTCCGTCGCTGGATATAGTGATCCGTCATCACCACATGCACCACGTCATCCGTTCGGCGCTTGGGCATGTGGCAGCCGAGACAATCTTTCGCGGCCGTGTGCTGTCCGGCGGCCACTTGTCTGTCGAAATCCGAGCCGTGGCAATTCCGGCAGGCGTTTGCGTAGTGTTGTGCGGCAGTCTCTCCCCGAGGAATGTTATGGGGGTCGTGGCAGGTTGTGCATGTCATCGCCTGCCCGGCAGGCAAAGAGGCCGTCTGCTGGAAGCAGGCGGACTTGCGTAGGCGGTAAGCCTGGTGAGCGATCTCGAACTTGTCGTCGTGACCGGCGCCGGCGGGGTGGTCAAAATGAAGCACGTAGTCCGCCAGAGGTTCGCCCGGCCGGTAGGAAAACGCGCCACGGCCGGCCTTACGGAGCGAGTGGGGCAGCCGGTTGCTGGTCGTTTCCAGGTGGCACTGCATGCAGACTTCAAGCTGCTGCTCCGGATTCAGCCGCGAAGGGTTCACGATGGTAGAGCGGACGGTTTCCGCGGAAGCCGCTTGCGCCACTGCATTGATATGCTCTTGTCCGGGCCCGTGGCAGCGTTGGCAATCGATTCCTTCGGGAATGGCGCCGCGGAAGCGCGCTTCCCGCCCGTCTTGGTCTTCACCCGGGGCCACTGCTGGGTAGCCGTTATGGCAAAACATGCAGTCGAAGCTGACCTCACGGCGGAACCCGCTGTGCTTCGGCTGGTCAAAGCCCGGGTTCATCGCCAAAAAGCCGCCATTGGCCGAATACCACCCCAGAGGCAACTCAACGAGCCGGTCGCCGGCAGCTCGATGGAGATAGGTGCGGGCGTGGTTTCCAGATCCCATCACGTAGTGGATCTCTTTTTCGATGACGTTGATCTCTTTGCCCGCGAGATCCAACTGGTGGCGCCGTTGATAGTACTTGCCGTTCCTTTCGAGAATCGTGTAATGGCGGTCGGATGGTTTGTGATAGTAGCTATTCTGGTTCTGGATGTCCGCCGCCATGAGCTCCGGACGTGCCCGATAAAACGACCGCCCCATGCCGGTGAGCTGGTAGGAGTCGTAGATTTCCTTGTGACAGCCGGCGCATGCTGAGGAGTCGACGTAGCCCGCATCGCCGCCCATGAATCGCGCAGATTCTGTGACAGCGGAAGGGCCGGGATCCCGGGCTGGCGGGCGGTTGGCTAGGTAGAAGTATCCCGCCGCGATCACCGCCATGGCTCCGGCTGCGAGCGCAGCCCATCTAACGGGACCAGTGATCGAGGTTTCCGGAGTTGAAGGCGTGGATGATGCCGTTTCCGGAGACTCGCGTGGCCCGCGAACGGAGCGTCCTGCGCGGCGGCGTTTCGCCATGACCGCTATCATCGCACAGCGATCCGCGACGGGCCTGCGCGGAATCGAAAAGGAATACCGGTTACCTCTGCAGAGCGGCCTGCAAAAGAAAAAAGGGGCGCCCACGGTAGTGGGCGCCCCTGCTGTGTTTCGAACAGCGTCTAGGGTTTGCTAGAACATGAACTTCAGAGCGAACTGGTTGGTGCGCATCGTACGGGCGCTGGTGGTTCTCCCGTAAGTTAGGGAGCTGACGCCCGTGTCCGGGAAGTTCCAGTTCGGATGGTTTGCGAAGTTGAAGGACTCATATCGGAATTCCACCCGGGCAGTTTCGGTGATCCCGAAACTCTTGACGAGCGAAAAGTCCCAGTTAACAACGCCAGGGCCGATATAGGGGTTGCGGGCGACGTTCCCTTCCCGGAACTGCAGCGCGTTTACGATCGCGCCCAGAGAATTCTGCACCGGCGAATTGCAGGTGATGCCCGCCGGGCCTCTGCCCGACTCGTGACGTACGAAAACCTGCTCCGCGGTCCGCTTTTCGGGGTTGAGGCTGAGGCCCGTGGCGTCGCCGCGGCTGCCCTCGTTGGTGCCGTTGATGTCGCCGCAATTGCCGCCGTTTTGTGGGGAACCGTCGGAGAACGTCAGGAGTGTGCCGACCTGCCAGCCGCCCGCCACTGCTTGCAGAAACGGGTTCTGGTGCCCCGGAAGCTGGTAGAGGATGGATGCTGTCAACCGCCGCCCAGCATGGAACTGCGACAGTCCTCGCTCTCGTTTGAAATCGTAGTTGTTGGCGGGGAACAGGTTGTCGCCGGCGTTGGTCCGAATCGCCGAGCCGTTATCGATCGACTTGGACCACGTGTAGCCGATCAGGTAGGTGAGCCCGCGCGAGAAGCGTTGTTGCAGCTTGATGCCCAGCGCATTGTAGTTGGAGTTGACGCCGCCGCCGATCGTTTGGATGATCCCGTAAGTCGCCAAGCCAAACGGCGTGCGCTGCGCCGTCGTCGAGCGGTCGTCCGGGCCCGCTGGGTTGATGCCCTTGTTGAACCCGTACATGCGCTGGATCTTGCTGCCCTTGTTGCCCTGGTAGCCAACCTCCAATAACAAGGACTCGGTCAACTGCCGCTGGATATTGAACATATATTGCTGGACGTAAGGCGTGCGGCGCTCAGGATCGTTGCGGTAGGAATATAACCCCGCCACACAGGGGCCGCTCCAGTTCGAGCACACCACGTTGCCGCCGGGTTTGTTGCCCCAAGGATCCCGGAGATTCGGGATCGGGATGAAATCGGTCCCGAAGTTCGAGTCGCGGAAGCCGAGATTGCGGCCCAGGTCGAACACCGGGTTGCCACTATCCTGGCCGTAGTAGAAGCCGTAGCCGGTGCGGATGGTCGTATTCGAAGTGACCTGCCAGGCCAAGCCGAGCCGGGGCGCCCAGTCGTTATTGTCGCGGCACACCAGGGCGTGACCGCATAGGGCGTCATCCCCTGTCTCCTTCGGGACGATGTCGCCGAAGTGTACGTTCAACCCCTCGTGGAAATCGCCATCCCCAGGCCGCACCATCACGGGCATGCGGCAGTTCTCGTCGATACCCGTGTTGTCGGTGCCCGGGCAGAACATCTTGACGCTCAGCGCGCCACGATAGCGGTCGCGCCACGGCGGCGTGTTCTCATACCGCAATCCGATGTTCATCGTCAGAGTCGGCCTGATTTTCCAGGAATCCTCGAAATAGGCATAAAAGGAGCGCTGCCGGTACTGCAGGTTGGCGGTGCCCAGCGCCCGCGTGGCCTCCGACATCCAGCCCAGCAAACCGCTGGCAAAGGCGTTCCCCGTCCCTGTAAGGTCGACCTGATTGGACGTGAAGCGGCCGGCAAATACCAGGTTCCCCCGCTCGAACTGATTGCCGAAGTTGTTGTAACGCCGGTCCTCCACCTCGCCTCCGAACTTGAAGGTGTGGTTGCCGTGCACCCAGCTCACGTTGTCGAGAATCTGATAGGTTTGGTTCTTGATGGTGTAGGGGCCCTCGTTGCTTTCGCCAAAGCCCGAAAGACCGCTGGCGAAGCCGCTGTAACCCATCGACGGCGCGCCCCAGGCCGTCTGGGCCGGCGAATTGAGACCAGGAATCCCCAGCTCGCCAACAATATCCCGGACGCCGTTGAATTGCGAGGTCCGCCGGGAGTTCTCGAAGATGTTGGTGCCCAGCCGCAACTCGTTGACCACCGACGTTGACAGCGTACGTGTGTTCGACAGCATGATCTGCCACACACCGGTGATAACGCCGGCGTCGTTAAACCCCAGATTGGAGCCTTGCGTGACGGTTTCATCACCCCAGCTGAGCCTGCCGAACCACTGCGAATTGGAACTTTCCGAGAAGTCGCCGCGCCCGGTGAACTGATCCCAGTTCGTGGGAGAGGCGGAGGTGCGGATGAAGTTCCAACTGTCTCGACCGGCCAGCGCGCCGGGAACGTTCGGCGTGGGGTAGAACTCCAGCATCTTGACGAAAGCCGGCTGGAAGCGGGATTGCGGAATCCTGTTGTTCTCGAACGGCGTGGCGGTCCATTGGTTGGTAGTGCCCGGCACGCGCCGGATCGTGTCCGGATCGTGAATCGTTCGCAGGTCATCCGGACCCGAGAAATCGCCGGCCCGCATCGCCGTCGTCGCCGTTGTTGAGCGCGCCTCACGGCTGGTCCGGTCGCGCAAGCCTTCGTAGTTGGCCATGAAGAACACCCTGTTTTTTACCACTGGTCCCGCGACGGTGAAGCCGTACTGATTGCGGCGGAAGGGGTTTTTGGGCGCCGGTACGTTCCAGGGCTTCGCCTGGATGGCGTCGTTGCGCAGGAACTCGAACAAGCTGCCGTGGAAATCGTTCGTTCCCGCCCGCGTGGTGGCGTTGATCTGCGAAGTGGCCTTGCCGTACTCGGCCGAGTAGACGCCAGTCTGCACCTTGAACTCCTGCAGCGCCTCAACCGAGGGCCGCACAACATAGGTCTGGAAGTTGGGGTCGGTATTCTCGACGCCGTCCAGCGTGAATTGGTTGTACTGCATGCGCTGCCCGGCGATGGCGATCGACTGATTGGCGCGCTCGCCGCCCTGCCGGCTGTCGGCCTGCCCGCCAGCGCCCTGTTCCGCGGCGACGTTGATGCTGGCCTTCGCTAAGTCCAGGAAGTTGCGGCCGTTCAGGGGCAGCTCGACAATGCGCTGCTGGTCGATCACGGTGCCCAGCGCCGTGCTTTCGGTTTGCAGGAGTGGGGCTCCACCGGTGACTTCGATCGTTTCGGTGACAGCGCCGACTTCCATGGCGAAGTTGACGCGCGCCACGTCGCCGACCTGCACAATCAGACCGGACCGCGTGGCTAGCTTGAAGCCTTGGCTTTCAGCGGTAATGTCATACGTGCCGGGATTCAAAAATGGCACGTTGTAGTTGCCCACTGCGTTGGTTTGAACTTTTCTTGCCACCCTCGTCCCTGTGTTGGTGACGGTGACGCTGGCGCCCGCGATGACGGCGCCTGTAGAATCTGTCACGGTGCCCGTGATCTCACCAAATGTCTGTGCCGTTGCCGGCAAGCAGACAACCAAAAATGCCAAAAGAACCACAAAGGTTCTGACTCGGATCATCGTTCCTCCTCGAAGACTGAAGAAAGCTGCAAGGGTCCCTTAGCCCTCCGGCCATCTCGGCTACCGCAGATACCTCAGTGCTAACGTTATCGGTAGAGACTTGAGCCCACGGATTCCCTTGGGCGCTGCTCTTTACCAGTCCCGTCAACTCATCGATGTCCGGAGACCCAAAAAACCCTCGGCGGCCATTCGACCCCCTCGTCTCCGCAGAATTGCTGACCAGGCAAAACTGTCGGAATAGCCACCACCGTCTACGCCAGAAAGATGCTTACTGTTAAACAAGAATATTTACTGCTGTAGCCCAGCAAGCGATTTCTGTAGTAGTCTGCGATGGAATCTATCACAGGTGGAAAATGAAAAGCAAGGGGTTTCTAGCATTCTCCGGCCGTGGCCGGGCGGCTTCCGTGCCGGATTTTGCCGTTCCACGGAGCGAAAATCGGAAGGGGAGAAAGAAAAAAGAAGGGGGCCTCTTTGCGAGCGCCCCCTTTTCAGACAGTCTACGAGTTAGAACACGAACTTAAGCGCGAACTGGTTGGTGCGCATGGTACGGGCGCTGGTGACCCGGCCATAGGTGAGCGAACTCACACCCGTGTCGGGGAAATTCCAGTTCGGATGGTTGGCGAAGTTGAAGGACTCGAAACGGAACTCCACTTCGGACGTTTCCGTGACGCGGAAGCTCTTCACCAGCGAGAAGTCCCAGTTGATCACGCCCGGGCTGATGTAGGGGTTGCGGGCGACGTTGCCCTCGCGATAGGTGAGGATGTTGATGTTCCCGGCATCACGGATGTCGCAGGTAATGCCCGCCGGTCCCCGGCCCGAGGCGTTGCGGACAAAGAACTGCTCCGCTGTCTTCTTCTCGGGGAAGATGCTCAGCCCCGTGGCGTCGCCGCGGCTGCCCTCGAGCGTCCCGTTGATGTCGCCACAGCTGCCGCCGTTTTGCGGAGTGCCGTCGCCGAAGGTGAGGATCGAGCCGATCTGCCAGCCGCCGGCCAGGGCCTGCACAAACGGGTTCTGGTGCCGGGGCAGCTCGTAAAGGATTGAAGCCGTCAGCCGCTGCTGCTGGTGGAACTGCGACAGGCCGCGTTCCCGGGTGAAGTCAAAGTTATTGGCGGGGAACAGGTTGTCGCCGGCGTTGGTCCGGATCGCCGAGCCGTTGTCGATCGACCGGGAGAAGGTATAACCCAGCAGATAAGTCAGGCCTCGGGAGAAGCGCTGCTGCAGCTTCACGCCCAGGGAGTTGTAGTTCGAGTTCACCCCGCCGCCGATCGTCTGGATGATGCCATAAACATTCGCCCCAAAGGGCTGGCGCTGTGCCGTCGTCGAGCGGTCGTCCGGGCCGGCTTTGTTGATGCCCTTGTTGAACCCGTACATGCGCTGGATCTTCGTGCCCTTGTTGCCTTGGTAGCCGACCTCGAGCAGAAGCGTGTCGGTCAACTGCCGCTGGATATTGAACATGAACTGCTGTACGTAGGGCGTCCGGCGTTCCGGATCGTTGCGGTAGCTGTAGAGACCGGCCACGCAGGGGCCGCTCCAGTTCGAGCACACCACATTGCCGCCGGGTTTGTTGCCCCAAGGGTCCCTGAGATTCGGGATCGGGATGAAATCGGTCCCGAAGTTGGAGTCGCGGAAGCCGAGATTGCGGCCCAGGTCGAACACCGGGTTGCCGCTATCCTGGCCGTAGTAGATCCCGTAGCCGGTGCGGATGGTCGTATTCGACGTGACCTGCCAGGCCAAGCCGAGCCGCGGCGCGAAGTCATTGTTGTCGCGGCAGACCAGAGCGTGGCCGCACAAGGCGCCATCCCCGGTCTCCTTGGGAACGATGTCGGCGAAGTGCACCTTCAGCCCTTCGTGGAAGTCGCCATCCCCAGGCCGCACCATCACCGGCATGCGGCAGTTCTCGTCGATGCCCGTGTTGTCAGTCCCCGGGCAGAACATCTTGACGCTCAGGGCGCCCCGGTAACGGTCGCGCCACGGTGGAACGTTCTCATACCGGACGCCGAGGTTCATGGTCAAGTTTGGCCGGATCTTCCAGGAGTCCTCGAAATAGGTATAGAAAGCGCGAGACCGGTACTGCAGGTTGGCCGTGCCCAGCGCCCGTGTCGCTTCCGACATCCAGCCCAGCAAGCCGCTCGCAAAAGCGTTCCCCGTCCCTGTAAGGTCGACCTGATTGGACGTGAAGCGGCCGGCAAATACCAGGTTCCCCCGCTCGAACTGATTGCCGAAGTTGTTGTAACGCCGGTCCTCCACCTCGCCTCCAAACTTGAAGGTGTGGTTGCCGTGTACCCAGCTGACGTTGTCAAGAATCTGATAGGACTGGTTCTTGATCGTGTAGGGCCCTTCGTTGCTCTCGCCAAAGCCTGATAGACCACCCGAGAAGCCGCTGTATCCCATCGAGGGCTGGCCGAAGGCCGTTTGCGCCGGCGAATCGAGACCCGGAATGCCCAACTCGCCGCTGATGTCTCGCACGCCGTTGAATTGCGAGGTCCGCCGGGAGTTCTCGAAAATGTTGACCCCCAGACGCAGCTCATTAACCACTGTCGGCGACAGGGTTCGTGTGTTGGAAACCATCATCTGCCACACATGGGTAAGAACGCCGGCCTCATTGAAGCCCAGGTTGGAACCTTGGGTGATCTTCTCATCCCCCCAGCTCAGCCGGCCGAACCACTGCGAATTGGCGCTCTCGGCGAAGTCGCCCCGCCCGGTGAACTGGTCCCAGTTGGTGGGGGAGGCGGCGGTGCGGATGAAGTTGAAGTCTGACCTGCCGGCCAGCGCGCCGGGAACATTCGGCGTGGGGTAGAACTCCAGCATCTTGAGGAAAGCCGGCTGGAAACGGGATTGCGGAATTTTGTTGTTCTCGAACGGCGTGGCGGTCCAGGTATTGGTAGTGCCGGGCACGAGCCGGATCGTATCCGGATCGTGGATGGTCCGCAGGTCATCGGGACCCGAGAAGTCGCCCTGCCGCATGGCCGTCGTCGCGGTCGTCGAGCGCGCTTCCCGGCTGGTGCGGTCGCGCAGACCTTCGTAGTTAGCCATGAAGAACACGCGGTCCCGGATGACCGGTCCGGCCACGGTGAACCCGAACTGGTTGCGGCGGAAGGGGTTCTTTCGCGCAGGCACGTTCCAGGGCTTGGCCTGAATGGCGTCATTGCGCAGGAACTCAAAAAGGCTGCCGTGGAACTCGTTCGTGCCCGCGCGTGTGGTCGCGTTGATCTGCGAGGTGGCCTTGCCGTACTCGGCCGAATAGACGCCCGTCTGCACCTTGAACTCCTGCAGTGCCTCGACCGACGGACGCGCCACGAAGGTGTTGAAGTTGGGGTCGGTGTTCTGAATGCCGTCCAGCGTGTACTGGTTGTACTGCATGCGCTGGCCGGCGATCGAGATCGATTGGTTGGCGCGCTCGCCGCCCTGGCGGCTGTCGGCCTGTCCGCCCGAACCCTGCTCGGCGGCCACGTTGGGACTCAGCCGCACCAACTGCAGGAAGTTGCGGCCGTTCAGCGGCAGCTCCACAATGCGCTGCTGCTCAATCACGGTGCCCAGCGCCGTGCTTTCGGTTTGCAGCAGTGGCGCTCCACCGGTGACTTCGATCGTTTCGGTAACGGCGCCGACTTCCATGGCGAAGTTGACGCGCGCCACGTCGCCGACCTGGATGACCCGTCCCGCGGCTGTGGCGGTTTTGAAGCCCTGACTTTCCGCAGTAATGTCATAGGTTCCGGGATTGAGAAACGGCACGTTGTAGTTGCCGACTGCATTGGTTTGAACTCTTCTTGCCACCCCAGTTGCTGTATTGGTGACGGTGACGCCGGCGCCCCCGATGACTGCGCCCGTAGAATCTGTCACGGTACCCGTGATCTCACCAAATGTCTGTGCCGTTGCCGGCAAGCAGACAACCAAAAATGCCAAAAGAACCACAAAGGTTCTGACTCGGATCATTCGTTCCTCCTCGATCGGACTAAGACGTTGCTTCGGCCTCTCAGCAAGGCTTCGGACGACTCCGTTGCGACAGAAAAACGTTATCGGTAGAGGCCGCCGACGCCACTTGACGCCGCGATCTGGCACCTCCGTGTCGTCGGGTCAACTCAATAATGTCGAGAAAACCGAAAGCTTAACTCCAACCATCCGCCTCGTCTCCGCAGACCCCTAGAACTACGTTGATAGTATGACGAGACCAAATGACTAGCTATGCACCCTACTGAAAGCAAAGATCTTAAGGGAACCTACGTAGCGACATTCGTAAGCTTCCAAGCTACTTCAGTAGTAGTCGGATGGGAGCATATCATACTTTCGGGGTCCAGACAAGCACCTTTTTTAAGCGGCCCGAACTTTACCTCGTCGAGCTGGTACTTGCTAGTGAGGGGAGATGAGGGGCAAAAAATAGGGGCGCTGTCGCTAGCGCCCCTGATCGAAGAGGAACGAAAGTTAAAACCTAGAACACAAATTTCAACGCGAACTGGTTGGTGCGCATGGTGCTGGCGCTGGTCACCCTGCCGTAGTTGAGCGACGTAATGCTGGTGCTCGGCGTGCTCCAGTTCGGATGGTTGGCGAAGTTGAACGACTCGAAACGGAACTCCAGCCGCGAACCCTCCGTGATGCGGAAGTTCTTGGTCAGTGAGAAGTCCCAGTTGATATCGCCTGGCCGGAGATAGACATTCCGGTTGACGTTCCCGTCGCGATAAGTCAGCTCATTGAAGCCGTTGGCGTCCAGGACCGTGCAAGTAATGCCCGCAGGTCCGCGGCCCGACGCCGCCCGCGAGTAGAACTGGTCTTGGGTCGGGTTATCTGGGAAGAGGCTGACGCCTGTTGCATCGCCACGGTTACTTTCGCCGGTGGAGTTGATATCGCCGCAGGTGCCGCCGTTAAAGGGTGTGCCTTCCGACAGCGTGATGATCGAGCCAACCTGCCAGCCGCCCACCACTCCTTGCAGAACCGGATTGTCGAACCTGAACGGCAGCTCATAGAGGATCGAGGCCGTGAAGCGCTGCCGGGTGTGGAATTGCGACAGGCCCCGCTCGAAGCGGAAGTCATAGTTGTTGGTTGGAAACAGGTTATCTCCACCGTTGGTGCGGATCGCCGACCCGGAGTCGATCGCCCTTGAAAATGTGTAGCCCAGCAGGTAGGTCAAACCTTTGGAGAAGCGCTGGTTGAGCTTCACCGCCAAGGCGTTGTAGTTGGAACTTACCCCGCCGCCGATGGTTTGAATCACCCCGTACACCTCTCCGCCCCAGGGGCGGCGCTGGTCCTGGGTCGTTTGATCGAGTGGGCCGTTCCTGTTGATCCCCTTGTTGTAGCCATACATGCGCTGCAGCTTGTGTCCAACGTTGCCTGCGTAACCCACCTCAAGCAACATCGTGTCGGTCATCTGCCGCTGGACATTGAACATGAACTGCTGTACGTAGGGTGTGCGGCGGTCCGCATTGTTGGCAAACGTATACAAACCCGCGACGCAAGGCCCGTCCCAGTTGGAACACTGTACGGTGCCGCCGGCCTTGTTTGCCCAGGGAGAATCGAGATTGGTGGTTGGGACGGCATCCGTCGAGAATGCGGAGTCGCGGAACCCGAGGTTGCGGCCCATGTCGAAGACCGGGTTGCCGGTGTCCTGGCCGTAGTAAAACCCGTAGCCCGTGCGCACCGTCGTCCGCGGCGTCACCTGCCAGGCAAGGCCAATTCGGGGCGCCCAGTCGTTGTTATCCCGCTGGATCAGAGCGTGGCTGAACAGGACGTCGTCGCCGGTTGCCTTCGGAATGATGTCGCCGAAGTGCACCGCCAACCCTTCGTGGAAGTCTCCTTCGCCGGTTCGGACCAGCGTCGGTAACTGGCAGTTCTCGTCAATGCCCGTGTTGTCGGTGCCGTTGCACCCGTGGAATTTGACGTTCAGCATTCCCCGGTAGCGGTCCTTCCACGGTGGGACGTTCTCGTACCGCACGCCGATGTTCATTGTCAGCGTTGGTGTGATCTTCCAGGAGTCCTCGACGTAGGCGTAAAAGGCCTTCTGCCGGAACTGCAGGTTGGCGATACCGAGAGCCCGGGTCGCTTCCGACATCCAGCCCAGCAATCCGCTGGCAAAGCCGTGGCCCGAGCCGTTTGGGTTGGTGGGGAGCCCTGTGTAGCGGCCCGCGAATTGCAAATTGCCGCGCGGGAACTGGTTGCCGATCTGGTTGTAACGCCGGTCGGCTACTTCGCCGCCGAATTTGATGGTATGGTTGCCGTTGACCCAGCTGACGTTGTCGAGAATTTGATAAGTGCGGTTGCGGTTGATAAACGGGCCTTCCGTGCTCTCGCCAAAGCCTGTAATGCCGCTATCGAAACCGCCAAAGCCGATCTGCGGTGCGCCCCAGGCCGCTTCCGCCGCGTTGATAAGGCCCGGAATTCCCAGTTCTCCAGAGATGTCCCGCACGCCGTTGAACTGCGACGTCAGCAGGTCGTTGTCAAACAGGTTGGCGCCCAGCCGCAGCTCGTTGACCACGGTTGGTGACAGGGTGCGGGCGTTCGATACCATGATCTGCCACACCTTGGTCACGACGGAGCGGTCGTTGAAGCCCAGCGTCGAGCCGTCAACATCGCTCTCATCGCCCCAGCTCATCCGGCCGAACCACTGCGAGTTGGCGTTCTCGGAGAAGTCAATCCTCGCCGTGAACTGGTCCACATCGGTGGGGGACGATGGATCGCGGAGGAAGTTCCAGGGGTCCACGCCGATCACGGCGCCGGGGATGTTGGGCTCGGGGTAGAACTCGAGCAACTGCAGGAAGGGCTGTTTGAAGCGGGCCTGCGGAATCATGTTGTTCGGGAACGGGTCAGCGGTGAAAACCGCCGGGTTGGCGGGGTCGGGCCGAATCGTATCCGGGTCGTAGATTGTGCGGAAGTCGCCGGGGCCCGAGAAATCGCCCTGCCGCATCGCGCGAGTTGCGGTGGTCGTGCGGGCGACTCTGCTGGTGCGGTCGCGCAGACCCTCGTAGTTGGCCAGGAAGAACAATCTGTCCTTCACGATGGGTCCGCCGACGGTAAAGCCAAACTGGTTGCGTCGGAAAGGATTCTTTTCATCGTCCACCAGCCAGGGCTTGGCCTGGATGGCGTCGTTGCGCAGGAACTCAAACACCGTACCGTGAAAGTCGTTTGATCCCGACTTGGTCGTAGCGTTGATCTGCGAGGTGGCCTTGCCGAACTCGGCCGAGTAGACGCCGGTCTGCACTTTGAATTCCTGCAGGGCATCGACCGAAGGTCTTACCACAAAGGTGTTGAAGTTCGGATCGGTGTTTTCGACGCCATCCAGCGTGAACTGGTTGTACTGCTGGCGCTGGCCGCTGATCGAGATCGGCTGGTTGGCGCGTGTGCCGCCCTGGCGGCTGTTGGCCTGTCCGCCCGAGTCCATTTCGGCCGTAACGTTGGTGCTGAGCCGCACCAGTTGCAGGAAGTTGCGGCCGTTGAGAGGCAGCTCGACGATGCGCTGTTGCTCAATGACGGTGCCAAGAGCCGTGCTCTCGGTTTGCAGCAGCGGAGCGCCGCCCGTCACTTCGATCGTTTCGGTGACAGCGCCCACTTCCATAGCGAAATTGACGCGAGCGACGTCACCGACCTGGACGACACGTCCGGGCCGCGTCGCTAATTTGAAGCCTTGGTTTTCTGCGGTGATGTCATAGGTGCCGGGCGGAAGGAATGGCACGTTGTAATTGCCAACAGAGTTGGTTTGAACTTTTCTAGCCACTCCCGTGGCCGTATTGGTTACGGTGACGCTGGCGCCCGCAATCACTGCGCCGGTGGAGTCTGTCACGGTACCGGTGATTTCACCAAATGTCTGTGCCGAAGCCGGCAGGCAGACAGCTAGAAATGCCAAAAGAACCCAAAAGGTTCTGAACATTCGGATCATCTTTCCTCCTTGCGAAGATTTGAAAGCCCGACCCTCAGCTTCTGCCCAAATGGGGACTTCTGGATTTGACTCACCGTCATGCAAGCGTTATCGATGCGATCCAAGCGTTATCGATACTGCTGCTTGTCCCACGTTCCCGCCTGTCGCGGCGCCCCTGCGTCGGCTCCTTCAGTCCTCCTTTGCGCGAAAGCTGAAAGCCCAAGCCCAGCTATTCGACCCCTGTCTCCGCAGATCTTATAAACTACATAAGTAGTAAAAAGAGACGGAATGGCTGGTTGCTACAACCTACATAAATCACTGAGCTTAGCAGTCACAGCCCATTTGGCTTTTATGCTACATCAGTAGTAGGTAGTTGGACTGTACCATACCTTAGCTCTGAAGGCAAGTCTACTTACCCCCAAAACGAATCGTCATGCCAACCATGACCGTGGTCCCGTAGCCCGGAGTGGCATGAATTCGCTCCATCGGATCTTGGCCTGGCGGCCGGGACTCGAAATAGTTCTGGGTCTCCCAGTAGTCGCGCCCAAACAGATTGTCCACGCTGAGGCTGAAGTCCATCCGCTTGCTAATGCGACGGGACAGCGCGAAGTCGAAGACCGTGTGGCCGGCGGCGACGATCGAGAGATGCCGTCCATCGAGGCGGTAGTGATTGATGGCTCGCACCCGGAATGAACTGCTCCAGCCGCGCCAGTTCAAAAGGTGCAAAGCCGCATTGGAGGTGAAGTGCGGCGCCGAGTCTACATAGACACGTGGCCGCGTATCCGTGTAGTAAGCGTTGAGTACCTTGGTGATGCCACCGTCGGCGCTCAGGTGGGGTGTGAGTTGCACCATCGTCTTTACCTCGAAGCCGTAAGCGCGGCTCGGGCCGGCAAACTCAATCGAGCCGTCGTCGGGGATGTAAACGAGCTGATTTGATGGCTGAATCCAGAAGAAGTCCGTCAAAAAAGAAAATCGCTCATTGACGTAGTGAGTAGTTCCCGCCTGATAAAAGTCGATGGTTGCGATGTGCGGTCCCTTTGGTTCGCGTACCACACCTCGCGCGTCCAGAGAAGAGATGCCCCGTCCATAGTTAAAAAAGAGCTTCAGGGGCAGGCGATGCGACGGCGTGTAAGACGCGCTGGCCTTCGGCTGCAACTCCGCGGCGGCCGCGTGCCCGCTGAACTGCGGGTCCAGAAAGTCGCGAGTGCCGAAACGAAAAACATCCCATCGCAGCCCGCCACCCAAGGTGAACTTGCCGTCATGGAAGCTGAAATTCTCGTGGACGTAGCCGCCGCCGTTATGAATGGAAGCGTGCGCCGAGGTGAGCACGCCGCGAGGATCACGATTTGCGCTGGCGAGCAAACCTACGTCTGTTTGCGTCGAAAGAAGATTCGCGCCAACCGTCAGAACGCCCGCCGCCCCATCGAGGATCTGGGGCCGTACGTACTGTGCTGTTGCTCCTTCGGAGAGTCTTGAATCGTGCTGTTGGATTCCATCTCCGTTGGCCGGGTCGTTGAGGAAGAACGTGAAATTGGAATACAGGTCGAACAGCGAACGCTCGAGGAAGCCGTCCACCTTCAAGACTGCTCCGCTCTCGAGATCCTGGCTGTAGTAGGCTCCTAAGCGCCCCGCCACGACGTGGCCTCCGTCGCCGGCGCTCAACGATCCGTAGCGATCGAGCCTGCCCGCTTCGACCTCGTCCAGGGGAATCTGACCCGAGGAGTAGAAGTCGTTGCGGCCGCCGTTCCATTTCAGGCTGAACTTGGTCTTTGGGGAAAGCAGCCAGGTGGTGTTGCCTGTTATGTTGTCGCGACGGTAGTCGAGGGCCTTCAGGAAGGGGCCGTTGCTGTGGGTACCCTCATAGGCGAAGACGGCATCACGTTTTCGAAAGTCGGGGCTATAGGCAACGAAGCCTCGCAAGCTGTCGTAAGAACCGCCCTGCAGCCTGGCGGTCCATTCGTCGGGCATCGCCTCGCGCAGACGGATGTGCACCGCGCCGAGCCCCGTGAAATCGCCGTACTCCGCGCTGAACGGTCCGTTGACCATTTGCACTTCTTCGACGAGCTCGGGAGTGAGAGTCTTCAGCGCGCCCAGGTAGCCTTGCCCGTGGCCTTGTGTCGAATAGTTTTGGGGCACGTTGTCCACCATGACCCGTAGTCCGCCATTGACGCCGCCATGATCCAAGTTGAACCCGAAGCGGCGAATCTCCAGCGACTTGCCGCCTCCCTCGTGCTGCCCGGCATTGATGCCCGCGTTCAGAAGATGAAAAACCTGGTCGTCTCGGGAAAACAGGGTTTGGTTGAACGCATCGGCATTCCGGAAGTCAATCGCCGGTGCAAGTGGCGTGGCCGTAATGACGATGCTTTCGCGAACCGGAGCAAGAAGTGCCTTGAGGCGTTCCTCTTCGCTGCTGCCACTGGGTGGCGATCCCGTCTGGGCCACCAGTGGAACAAAGCTCAGTAGCAGTGGGACCACGACGGGAACAAAACGCTGGAGGCGGGGAAGCAATGTCGTAGCACCTTTTTTAAAAACGTAATACTAACAGCTTGGCCGGGGCGCCGCAACTCAAATTGCTAATACCCGGCGTAGCAAGATTCCGTGAGCACCTCATGCCTCACAAGTCCGTCCTGGGTGGAGGCGGCTACTCTTCCGGTGAATGCCACAGCTCGATGTGCCGCCGCTGCGCTTCGCTGAGGGCCTCTGGTTTGTAGAAGCGGTCGTAGAAGGCGGTGTCGAGATGGTTCGCTTGGAAGCCAAGCACCGTTCTAAAAGGCGGTTGGTAGGCCGGAAAGCGTCCATAGCGCCCGTAGACAAACTCGCAATAAGCAATCGTCGCCTCGATGGCTTCTTCGCTCGGCGTGGCAGCCTCGGCGGCAATGCGTCCTGGATCCAGCCACACGCCTTGCGAGGAGCCGCCGCGAAAAACGCCCTCCTTTCCGTATTTCAATTCCGCCACGGCGCGAACCGCGGCCGCCATCGAATCATGAAACGGCGGGCAAAAAGGCGTGAGAACCGGTACTCCGCCGGCTTCAAGGCCAACAGCAACCTTGACTTCTGAGTCCTTGCCAAGTAGACGAACGAGCCTGGCCATCACGGGGCCGACACCCAAGTACTGTGTCCCGGGCATTGTCTTCGTTCGGAAACCGAGCGCTTCCAGCCATCCCCAGGGATGCGCCGCCCAATGGGGGAAACCGCCCAGCCCCATGCACTGTGTCATCAGGCCCAGATTCTGCATCACCATGCCTTGCTCGATGGTTGCGAACTCGGTGACGAGCATTTCGAGCTGCTGTATCGTCATGCTTCGCTGCGCTTTGGGATCATCGAGCAGCCACCCGCCGCGGCTCTTGGCAAAACGTTTCAGGCCGGCGGGCTGGAAGCCGGCCCGCTCATCGACGATAAAGGCCCCGTTTTCCGGGCGTAGGATCTCGAGCATGCCGTTGATGTAGAGCAGTGTCAGCTCATTCACGGGCAGGAAGTAGGTGGAAGTAGGATCGTACAGCGACCAGCGATTTACGTTCAGATTGTAGAAAAGGTCGAGCGGTGGTTGGGCGCGTCCGTCTTTGATCTTGATACGGCTTTTCCGGTAAAGATCCGTGTAGCGGCCGTCGCGGCTCAGACTAGAGAGATCGGACAGCTCAGCAGCTGGAAAATCGCGCGAGCGTTTCAGCAGATAAGTGGCATCCTGGTTGATGACGAAAACCGAAACCGTCTGGATGGCGTCCCCGCTGGAAATCGTGCGGCCCAGAATGCCGGCCATGATCGTGCCGCCTCCCCCCTCGGAATAGACCAGGTCGCCGAGCGCGGGGCCGGTTACGCCGCAAGCGGCAAAGGCCAGCAGGGCCTCCTCATGTTCGCTGAGCCGCAACAGCGGTGCTTGGCTCTTGAAGGCCATCGGCCCGGTCTTCATCTCCATGCCTACGCCGAACCGGCGCGAGCGCCGCAGACGAAGGGCTTCCAAAAGCGGATACTGAGCGGCCAGAGAAGATGCTTGATCCTGTGTCATGGAGCCGGAGTCTAGCGCGAAAGTCCAGAGCCTGTCACCTGGGATACGAGAGGGGCAGAGTTTTGGATTGGAGGCGGTCCTTACCGGGCGACCACTGGCCGGCTCCGGAGAACCGCACCGAATGGCGCCGGTCTCCTCCCTTGCGCCAGGAAGAAGAGGTCGCTATCGTTATGGATTGGACCTAGTGAAGAGTCAAACCCGGCCATCCGGTCTGCAGCAAATCAAGGTGCTGCGCAAGGCGTTTGAAATCCTTGAGATCCTTCACAGCGGCGCCCCCGATGGCGTTCGTCTGAGCGGGCTTGCCGCCAAGGCGCGGCTGCCGCGGCCGACCGTTTTCCGGATCCTGCGCACGCTGGAGTCGATGGGCTATGTCACGTTCGATCCGGCGCGTGAGTGCTACACGATCTCCGACCGGCTTACCGACTTGGGGCAGCCGAGCACACCGGCCACGTTCACGCGGCTGGCGCAGCCCGCGATGCTGCGACTCCTCGCTTTGTTTGAGCAGACAGTGAATCTAGCGATGCTTGAAAAAGGCGCGGTCGTCAAGAGAGACCTCATTGAAGGTCTGCGGTCGGTGAGAATGAAGACGCTCGCCGGGCTGGTCATCTCTCCGACAAAGACGGCGTTGGGCAAGGCCATTCTGGCTCATCTGCCGGCGGAACAGGCTCTGGCCGTTGCGCGCGAGGCCCAGAAGGGCCGGCGGGAGGAATCGGGAACCGCCCTGGGCCGGCTGGCGGAAGAGTTCGAGGAGATCCGCCGCGTCGGCTTCGCGATCGACAACGAGGAAACAGAGGCGGGCCTACGATGCGTGGGCGCGCCGGTGTTCGATAAATCCGGCGCGGCGTTCGGCGCTCTCAGTGTTTCCGGGAGCAGCAGCGCGATCAATCAAGAGCTGATTACCAAGATAGGCCGGCAAGTGCGTAAGGAGTGCGACGAAATCTCCTTCGCGTTAGGCTATCTGCCCGCGCGGCCGGAATGAGGCGGAATCCACCGCCTCCAGCCTCGTTGGAGGCTGCTTCAGTCTTCGTCCAGTTTCCACTTCTCGATTGCCACTCCGACGACCATCAACTCTAGATCGGCGGCGCCCGTATTCTCAAACGAGCTGGCATCCCCCAGTAAAACAGCGAGACCCTGATCTTTCTGCAGCGGAGCGCTTTCGTCGTTGACGCGCACTGTACCCGAACCGTTCAGAACGTAGTAGAACTCTTCGACCCCGCCATGATCCTTCTTGCCGGTCGCCGCCCCCGGCGGCAAGACAATGTGATCCACATAGGACCAGTTCGTATAGAAAACAAACGGTTGTAGAACGCGCCGGTATTGCACGGCGCCTTTGCCTCCATGCAAACCTTGCACCGGCTTGAGCAGGCTCTTGTCGAACCGGGCGTGGATGAAAACAGGTTTCTCATCCAGCGGCACTCCCACGCGCCCATCGCCGAGGTCAAAAGCGTCGTACTGGCCTTTTCTTGTGAAGACGGCGATGTTCATCCATTGCGTGGGCCGGTCTGTCGGATTGTAAATGGCGTGCGAGCTTCCCATGCGGCAAGGCGCCATGGCCGGCCCCTCGAGCCGGGATGTTCTCCCGTCGATGGTGAACTGCGCCTCGTTGTCAAAAATGATGAACATCTCTTCCATGTGGCTATGGACATGGTGGCCGATGCCGCCCTTCGGGGGCAGAACGCCCCGATGGACGAAACCGAAATTGGTATTAAAGGCCTTAAAGTCCAGCATGCCCTGGAAGTGAAACTCGCCGGCGCCGCCGTGAACGCCTTTGATGACCTGATACCCGGTTGGGTTGGTCTTCACGATCCTCAGCTCCAGAGGATCACGGGCCGCAATCGGAAAAACCAGTAGCAGGCTCGCTATCAGCAGTAATAGACGTTGCATGGCGTGAGTGGCTCCTTGGCTCTTTGGAATGCCGTTTGGGCACGGAATCCGAATGCCGCTTTGGAAGAGTCTACTCCTTTTCCAGTGCGGGCGCGGACCTGCTTATCCCTGCCATTTTCGTGCCTCGCTTCCCTCGTGGGGCGTTAGTCGATGCCCCGGACAGCGAGCGCCGGGTCCAACCGCGTTATTCCTGACGCACGACGATTTTGAAAGTCCCATGGAGGGCCAATCAAAATCGGCCATCGCGCGTCTCGTAGTGAGTCGGCTTGCCAAGGCCGCGCCCGCCCTTGCCTGCCCAGCGTGCGATCCAGGCGATCATTTGGTCGAGGCTGACGCGAGGTCCGCGGAACATCTCCCAGCAGAGCGCCGTGTTTTCCACTAATGCCGTCTCGCTCTCCACTCCGCCAAAAACCGGCTCCATGCCGCAGATTGCCCCGATCCGTCGCGCGGCTGAGCGAATCGAAATGATCTCTGGCCCGCTGAGATTGAGCACGAACGCAGGAACAGAGCAATGCCCCAGGCAGCGCAGCGCAATGGAATTCGCATCGCCTTGCCAGATGATACTGGCGTGGCCGGTGGTCAGATCGATTGGCTGCCGCGCCAGAACTTTTTCCGCAATATCGCGGAGCACGCCGTAGCGGAGTTCGACGGCGTAACTCAACCGCAGCAGAGCCGTAGGCGTCTGGTTTCGAAGGCAGAAGTGTTCGAAGATGCGCTCACGCCCTAGGACCGACTGGGCATACTCGCCGACAGGGCCAACGGGATCGCCCTCGCGGCAGCCGCCCGATGCCACAGCGACGTAAGGGTAGACGTTGGCGCTGGAGAAGGCCACGATCCGCGAGGCGCGAAAACGTTCTGCCACTAAAGCGGGCAGGTGCACGTTCATCGCCCACGTCAGCGCCTGATTGCCGGTGGTCCCGAACTTTTGGCCGGCCAGGAACACGACATTGGGGCAGCCGGGCAGGGAAGCGAGTGCCGCGCGATCAAGCAGATCGCAGGCGATGGTCTCTATCCCTGCCGCTTCCAAGCGGCCACGGAGGCCCGAATCGGAAAACCGTGCCACACCGATGATGCGCTTTTGAATTCCTTCCCGCTCGCAAGCCCGCCGCGCCAACGCTGCCAGACTCGGCCCCATCTTTCCGCCGACGCCCAGGATGAGCAGATCGCCCTCGATCGATCGCATCGCCTTGAGGTCGGCATCGGAGGGCCGCGAGAGAATTTCCTCTAGCGCTTCTTCCGTTTCGATCTGCGTAACCGCCGCCACGCGGACAGGATAACGCAAAGAATGATGCAAGGCCTGTCAGGATCCCGGGTGACGGGCCGTAAAAGGGCGCCACCGGTACGGATGCCGCGCCCCGCGAAGTAGTGCGCGCCCGAAAGCCAAAAATTGGGTTTGATTGGGTTTGTTTTTAAGCCTGCTGCATTGCAAGCAAAGGACTAATTGGCTTTGTTCTGCAAAATTTATTTTGTAGGAAAAACAAGAAGCGGGAACGATCGAGACGAATCCCAACTCGCCAGGCCTCTTGGGGGGAAGGTTGAAGTCTTGCTGCAAAGCCATACGATGGGAGGTCAGAACGGGCCGCCCGCTTGCGATAGAGCCGGGCCCGCCGCCTCCGACTCGTTTCTCATATCTCTCTTTTCGCGAGCACATGGGCGGCCTTGGCGGGATCCGTTAAAGGGACAAGCCGAAGGGTCCTGCCATAACTGGCTTGAGGATAACCCGTGAAGTCAAGGAAAATTACAGGTTCTGGATGGATGCTGTTGATTTAACGGGAGAAAAGTGGTGTGACCGGAGCCAGGGCAAGGAGGCATTCCTTCATGGCTGTAGTAAAATCCTCGCGTGCCCAGTTCAACCTCAATCGTCGCCCTGAGCGTGCTCAGAGTGACATTTTTTGTCGCGACGGTTTGGGTGTTTTCAGGTGTCGCTCTGACGACCGTCTCTGCGCAGGTACCCTGCACGATCGAGACCTTTGCCGGGGGTGGCGTTAAGCCCGCTCCGAACGACGGTAGCCTCGCCAGAGAAGTCTTGTTGAGCAGGCCCTTCGACATCGCGACTGACTCGGCAGGCAACGTCTTTTTCACCGATACCGCGGCAGACGAGATTCGCGTCGTTCGTGCGTCCACAGGAATTATCGAGACGGTTTACGGACGGAATGCGCCGGTTGGCGAGCGGCTCAGGGATCCTCGCGGACTGGCCATGGACAGCCAAGGGAATCTTTATGTGGCCGATCGCCAGCGAAACCAAATTCTGCGGATACAGCAGAACGGAACCATGAGCGTTATTGCAGGCCGTTACGGTTTCATGGTTTGCGGCAGTGTTTTCACTTGCGGCGACAAACTGCCTGCCCTGGACGCAGTCATCCCGGAACCTTTCGATATCGCCGTCGATAGCTCGGGGAATGTATACGTAGCCGACAACAGCTTCCGGGGGGACCGCCCCGGTGAAGACGTGTACCCAAAGGGCATTCGCAAGATCAATGCTGCTGACGGAAGAATTGACTCAGTTCGAGGCGTGGACGGCCGGCGAATCAACCTGGATTCGCCGCAGGCGATCGCTATCGATTCCCAAGACTGGCTGGTCGCTGCGACCCTTAAAGGAGTGTTTCGCATCAATCTCGCCGGCGAAGTGGAAGAATTCCCCGACGCCGCAGGATTTCTATCGCAGGTGAGCGGGATTGCAGCCGGCCAGGACGGCAACATCTATTTGAGTCAAATTCCTCGGGCGGCGGTCGGATTTCCAGACCGCTCCGACCACGTTGCAGTGCTGACTCCAAAAGGATCGTTGCGAACAATCGTCGGCCTCGCGAACACACGCGAAACGGTCGGTGACGGCGGACCGGCTCCATCCGCGTCGGTCGTCTTTCCCCGAGGCATCATTGTCGACTCCCGCGGCGACCTGCTCATCGCGGATTCTCTGAGCGGCCGAGTTCGAAGAGTATTTGCACCGCAGGATTGCCCTTCGGAGAAACTCCCCCTGATGAAGTTCGAAGGATTCACCAACGGCGCCAGCTTCAGTTCGGCCGCTGCATCGCCAGGAATGGTATTTTCCATTTTCGGCGTTCGCCTTGGGTCTCCGACTTTACGGCAAAGTAGTTTCGGGCCGGACGGGCGTTTGCCCAGGGAACTGGCGGGCACACAGGTCTTCATCAACGGCGTCGCTGCTCCTTTGCTCTTCAGCCTCGACACGCAGGTCGGGGGCATCGTGCCCTTTGGTGTTCCCACGGAAGGCACTATCACCGTGGAGGTTGCGTATGAAGGCATCAAGTCAGAACCCCTCCCCGCTTTCGGCTACCCGTCCCACGCGGGTGTGTTCACACTTGACGCAACCGGCAGAGGGCAGGCAGCTGCTCTGAATCAAGACGGCACGATCAATTCCCCATTGCGGCCGGCAAGACGAGGCGAATGGATGGTACTGTACGCGACGGGCTTGGGGAAAACGGATCCCCCGAGTGTGGATGGGACGGTTAATGAGACTCCGTGGGGTGTGCCGCTGCAATCAGTGAAAGTTTTTCTTAATTCCCAGGAGGTCGATGTTCTTTTCGTGGGATCCGCGCCCGGGCTCATCGCCGGTGTCTTCCAGCTGAACGTCCGCATTCCGGCAGACTTCCCGTTTTCAGGAATTCAGCCGGTGACGCTCCGAGTGGGTGATTTCTCGATCAATCCGGCTGCAACCGTCGCCATTGATTAACCTAGCAGCGAGCGCAGCACGCCACGCCTTCCCAGACCGACTGCTGCAGCTCTATTCCCGATACATCGGCCGAGCATGACGCCAGCATGTGCTCTTTCGCAGTCACGCCTGGTTTGAACTTGGCTCGCCATGCCTCTGCAACAAAGGCAACGTGTTTCAGTTTCTTGCGTGCGGCCGCAGCACTAGGATGCCACCTGAAACTATGCGGAAATCTCACTCGGTCAATAGCCCCTCGAGCACGACTTAGCTTCGGTCAGGCTGCCTGCAGTCCTTGACCGCAACTTGGACAATGCGACCAACCCGGCTCGACCGCGTGACGACAGGCGGGACAGGTTTGCGCCTGTGCCGTACCGCATGCGGGGCAGAAGGCGAATCCGTCCCGCACCGTGGCGCCGCACTTCGGGCAGTGCCGCATGGGCGGATCTCGCAAGATGAAATAGAGAATGATGCCGATGGCATTGGGAATGAAGATCGCAAGAAGGGTCCATAGCACGTGGCGCATCCCGCGCCTGCGTGCATCGCCATTGACGTAGCCGATGAGAAGCACGCCGACTGCCGGTAATAGAGGCAGACCCGCCAAGAAGAGGGCCCTTCCCCAAATCGGCCAAAGCGAATTTTCAAGGACCCCGAGCGACAGGAACGCCGCAAGCGAGAAGTACACGGCAAACGCGATGATCCACGCCGCGGTGGGGACTACTTGTAGTTCCTCTCGAATCCTGCTCATAAAATTCTCCTCACCAATGCATGGTGTTTCCCGAGGGCGACGACCGCCACGCCTGCCGTGGTCCATGCCAACAGCGCTGAGGCCAAAAACCACGTCCCCGCATCCGCAAGATTCGCGCCGAGGACGATCCAAACACCGCCTGTAAACACCCGCACCAAGATCCAGGAAACGGCAGCGAGACTCCAAGAAAACAGAGCCAGCGCGCCGAGAGTCAGGTCCTGGCGGCGCCGGCCGGCCGCCGCGGCACGTTCCTGGACCAGTCGCGCCGTGGTCCTCTGCATCAGACCGGCGGGAACCATCGGGCGCGGCAGATCTCTCAGCCCCTCTGAGTACAAGCGCAAGACCTCCAGCTCGCGAGCGCACAGGGAGCAGGTGGCCGCGTGCTGCTCCACCGCTGCGAGATCGCCGCGCGTGAGCGCACCGGCCGCGGCCAGCGGCAACATGGCACGGATCGTCTCGTGGCCGTTCATTTGTTTCCTCCCATTGAGAGCTGTTCCGCGACACGTCTTCTAAGACCTGCCAGCGCCCGATGCAGGCGGCTTTTAACCGTGGAAAGCGGTACACCGGCCACCTCGGCAATCTGCTCCAGCTTCATTTCTTCTTCAAAGCGCAGAACCAGAACCTCCCGGTGAATAGCGGGCAGTTCTCCGAGGGCCGTTGCCAGGATCGACCCGCGTTCAAAATCGAGCACCTCTTTCAGCGGGTCAGGGCCAGGCATGGCCATCCGCTCGACAGGAGCCTCACCCTGTTCATCCCGGACATCCAGGCTGAAGCCGCGTTTACGCCGAAGATGGTCAATGGCCAAATTCCTGGCGATGGCAAACAGCCACGAATCGAAGTTGTAACGGGCGTTGTAGCTGGAGATTTTCTCGATGACTCGCACCCAGGTTTGTTGAAAAAGGTCCTCGGCGAGGGCCGGCTCCCCAACCATGCGCAACAGGAAGCGGTATAGCCGGACCCGGTACTGCGGCAGAATAACGTCTAATGCATTGAGATCGCCGTGCCGGAAACGCTCGATGGCGTCTCCCGCGGGGCGTGTCAATTCCGAATGCATCGCGGCCGTGAGGATCATGGCACTAGAGGGAATACGAACGACCATGGCGGAAAGACCCCTCAGATCCGTCATGACCGCACCCTTAGGCGGCGGTGGGCTTTCGGACCTTGGGGTGAGAGCGTTTGCTGGCGGTCGTGCCTCTTGTGGCCGGGGGCTTCGGGAGGCGCTCTACCGGCCGGGCTCCGCGTTGCCTCGGCGTGGGAAAAATGCGAAAGTGATCCCCAGCAGGCAGGAGGACATGCATGAGTAGCAGTTGCGCTTTCAAGTTAGGTCTCGGGTTTTGCCTGGTCGTGTCCCTGAGCCAATGCGGCGGGGGCGCCGAGCAAAAAACTTCGTCGCCGGCTGCCGAAAAGGCCAGAACAGCCGTGCCGGAATTGAAGGTGACCCAGGACAACCCCTGCTCGATCCTGTTTCCCAGCGAGGTCGGCGATATTGTCGGTGCTGCGGCGAGCTTGCGCGAAATCATGGATGAGATCACCTGCCGCTACCATTTTGAACCGGGGCCCGGTAGCTCCGCGAAGTCCGAAGGGGGCGAGACGTTCGTCGAGATCAAGATGTACTGGACCGGCGGACCCGCTGTGGTCGCCTCGCGCAGCAGCACCGAGAAGCTCGAAGGTGTCGGGGATGCTGCGTGGTGGGACGCGGCAGCGTCCCACCTCGTGTTTTCCAAGGGCGATGCCGGCGCTGAGATCGACATGCGGATGATGCCCGATAGAGAGAAGGCTATCCGCATCGCCCAGTTGATGGCCAGCCGTTTGTAGACGGGTGAAGCGAAACCCCGGTAGAGGCTCAGAGCATGGGCGATGCGAGCGAGCGGCGGGCTGGCCGCGTCACTCGATCACCAATCGCTCGAGCAGGATCGGCTGAATCAGCAGGTTGCGGAAAGTCTCATCGTCCAGCACGTTGGTCTGTGCGAAAAAATATCGAGGCCAGGAGAAGAGGTCCCGGTCCGAAAAGAAGATCTTATTCAAGAGCATCTCCGATCAGTCCGAGTCCCACACACTGCCCTTGGGCACCGCTACGGGCGACGGGATTTAAACCGGTCGAAGCGGCAGCCTCTGCACTGGAGGAGAAACAGGAATGACAATGGCGGAGATTAAAGACACCGTAACAATTGTCGGATTTCTCATCGCCGCAGTTTCGCTCGCGCTCACGGCGTTCAACACGCGCGTAACGGTAAAGACGAATAGAGCGCGGTTCTGGTTGGACCTGCGCGATCGGTTTGGGAAGCACGACGAAGTGCATCGCCGCCTGCGGCCGGGCGGATTGTGGGCAAGCGGGCAGGGTCCGGATACGCCCGATGAGTGGGCCGGCGTCGAGGCCTACATGGGTCTTTTCGAGCACTGCGAAGTGATGCTGGAGCAGGGCCTGATTGACGAGGCCACTTTTCGAGAAATCTACGAGTACCGCCTCAAGAACATAGTGGCGAACGAGACGATTCGGCGTGAGAAGCTCCAACGGTTGGCGCCGGGTTGGCGGCGCTTTCTGGCGCTCTTGAGCCGTATGGAAATCGAGGTCAAGGCATGACTCCTCGATAGTGAGCGCCGCCCGGCGGTTGTAACCGCCGCAGCGTATGGTGGAATTGTCAGGCCTTGCTTCGAGCGCAGGGCAGCTCAGCCGCTGGAGCCGGTCCAACCGGGTAGCTCCGAGGCCTGCCTGATCCAACTCGCCACGAAATCCTCGTCAAGCTGGTCGTGCTCGTGGATGTGGAAGTAGCGAGTACCTTTGTTCTTGGACTCGACAGGAGGGATAGGACTCAGCGATGTGCCGCGTGTCGTCCGGCGCAGCAGGCTCACCCCGCATAAGGCGCCCGGTCCGCCTAACCGATCATCACCTTGCGAGGGTGCTGCGAGTTGTCCTCTAGGAAAGTCTTCTTTGTGGCCGTCAGGTCTTCCTCGGTCGGCTGCACGTTGCCTCTGACGTCGGTCACACGCGAGACGAGCGTGTGCTCGCCCGCGGTCGCGCCGTTCCAGGTGTAGTTGAACAACTTCCAGGAATACTTGCTGCTCGTGGCCGGATCTATCGTGGCCGGTTGCCAGGGGCCATTGTCGACGCGGACTTCCACTGACTTGATGGGCGTTCCGTCATTCAGGACCACGCCAAGCACCTTGTGCCTGTTGCCATCGCGGGTAACGCGCGCGATGAACGACTTCAACTGCATGCGGGTGATGGCGCTCTCCTTCCACTGCGTCTCGCCGTCGATCGTCTCGCTCTTGAGAGTGCGGTACCAGCGGGCCTGATACTTTCCAAGGTATTGTTCTTCCTGGACGTGAATGGCGGCAAGCCACTTGACGTTGGCGACGCCGTACCATCCCGGAACAAGAAGGCGCAACGGGAAGCCCTGGTGGCGCGTGAGCGGTTCGCCATTGAGCGAGTAGGCCAGCAGGGGCTCGGCCGAGAGAGCTTTTTCACGCGACAGGCTGCGGCCGAAAGGCTGGTCGACCGGGAATTTCTGGCCGCGGAACTCCACTTCCTCTTCGCCGTGATCGGCGCCGAAGAAAACAAACTCACGAGCTTCGGGCTTCACCCCGGCCTGATCGAGGACGGCTCGCAGCGAGACGCCGTTCCAACGTCCGTTGCTGGCAAGCCCTTGCATCGGACGCCGGTTGCCCGAGCACTCAAAGCCGAACACGAGTTCCGTGGCAGGCATCTTGCGCAGTTCATCAAGGGAGAACGCCTTGGGGCGCTCGACCAGCCCCGAAACCTTCAGACGGAACGTGGCCGGGTCGAGGACGGGATGGCCGTAGTGCTGTGTCGTGAAAAACTCTTCCGTTGGCGTGAACGGTCCGTCGATCTTGCGGACATCGATGATGCGCCGGTCGGGGCCCCGCACGAATTCGAGCTTTTCCGGTAAGTCGGTGAAAGGCACGAGGGTCTCGCCCTGCGCAAGCGCCGGAATCGCCCAATCGGGCAACATCGCGAGCAGTGTCGCGGCCGCCCCGTTTCGCAGGGTTTGTCTGCGGGTGACTTGTTTCGCCATGTCGATCTCCCAGGCCAACCGGTGATTGGCTGAGGGGTATTGTACCTCCACAGGCCGTCGGTAAGAACTCCCTGCCACCGCTATGAGGCTGGCCATCTGTTCCCGAAAGCCCGTCCCGAGCCTCACGTGGATTCACGCTCCAGGCTGACCTCCCCTACTCAATCCTGCCCGCCGCGTCTGTTTGCTCACTAAGAAGAATCTTCGCGCCAAGGGAAAAAGCTTCCTGTGGGTTTCCTCACGAGGTATTGAATTTATTGACGATACACCCTTCGGCGGACTGATTGCAGTTTTCACCGTACGGACCTTGCTTTCAGTAGCCAGACGTGGGGAAGGAGATCTTTATGAGGATGAGAATAAAAGATGCAGTACTTTCCGCTGCAATTGCTGTATGCGTTAGTCTCCCTTTTGCCGGATGCAACCCGGGAACACTCTCGTCCGTGTTCAAGTTGAATGAAAAGAAGGTCACTGTCGAGAGCGGAACCACCCTCAAGGTGCGGACAACCACTACGCTTTCAACCAAGAGCCATGAAAGTGGAGATAGGTTTGAGGCCAGCTTGGCGGCGCCTCTTGTCACGGAAGGGGTGACCGTGGCCCGGCAGGGCGCTCCAGTCCGTGGAGTTGTCGTCGAGGCGGACAAAGGCGGCCGTGTCAAGGGACGGGCTCACCTGGCTGTGCGGCTTACGGAGTTGCAAACCACCACGGGCGATTGGGTCGACATCAAGACCCAGACGTTTGTGCGTCAGGCGCCCGGTTCCAAGCGTGATGACGCAGTGAAGATTGGCATCGGCAGCGGCGTAGGAGCGGCTATCGGCGCCATCGCCGGTGGCGGCAAGGGTGCTGCGATCGGCGCCGGAGCCGGCGCTGGAGCAGGAACCGGCACAGTCCTGGCAACGCGCGGTAAGCAAGCTGTGATTCCGAGTGAGACGGTCCTGACGTTTCAGCTCAGCGAATCGGTTCAGGCACGCGCCGTCCGCGATCCGTCGGAATCCTGAGGCAACCGGCTAATCGGTGGCTCTCTTTGGCCAAGCAGGGCCTTGGTCTTTCTTCGTGACGGGTCCGAGGCCCTTGTAGATAAACTTCTGCACACGCTGGCCACGGTAGGTTTCCGTCGTGTAGATGTTGCCTTTCGAATCCGTGGCGATACTGTGTGGCGCGTAGAATTGACCGGGTTGCCGGCCGCCGTCGCCGAAGGACGTCAGCACTTCCAACGTGTCGCGCTGCAGGATGTGTATCTTCATGTTCGATCCGTCGCAGACGTAAAGGTACTTCTGTTCCGGATCTCTTGATAAGGCGACGTCGAACGTGGAACCGTCGCCCAGAGTGTTCTTCTCGACAAACACTTCCTTGACGAAAGTGCCGTCCGTTTTGAATACCTGAATGCGGTCGTTGGTGCGGTCGCAGGCGTAGAGCAAACCGTCATTGGACAGCGCCACGGCGTGCACGGGCGTGCGGAACTGCTGGGACGGGGGATCGCTCGGATTGTATGGCGGAAGCTGCGTGTCGTCGGGTTTATTGCCGTACGCTCCCCAGTGTCGCTTGTACTTGCCTGTGTCGGCATCGTACACGATCACGCGGCGGTTGCCGTAACCATCAGCGACATAGAGTTCATTGGTTTTCGGGTCGACGAGGGTTTTAGCCGGCAGCTTGAGGTTTTCCACGTCGTTGCTGCCCTTACTCATGTAGGGCTTGCCGATCTGCATCAAAAACTTGCCGCTCTTGGTGAACTTCAGAACCATGTTGTCGTGAATGGAACCCGCTCCCATTCTGCTTTCATCGTGGGGCAGGGTAGCCGCGGCGGGCTGCGGACCCCGGCCGTTGCTGCCGATCCAGACGTTGCCCTTATGGTCCACGTCAATGCCGTGGTTCGAAGCGGGCCAGGTGAAGCCTTCGCCCGGTCCGCCCCAGCTACCCACAAGGTCGCCCTTTTGATTGAACTCGAGTACCGGTGGAGCCGGAGAGCAGCAGGTCGCGGCAGGCGGATCCCAAGTTGCGTATTTTTCCTTTGCTTCGAGCGAGGAACCACGATGAATGATCCAGACATGGTCGTTCGCATCGACCGCCACACCGATCGTTGCGCCGATCACCCAGTGGTTCGGCAACGGCTTCGGCCAGAAGGGATCGACCTCGAAGACGGGTGCCTGGACGCCGGCGGCCTCGACTGCTGCCCGTTTTTCGAGAAGGATGGTTCCTGCTCCCAAAAGGAGAAGGGCCACTAAGAAGACCGCACCTACGCTGACATTCCGCCGCATGGCTGTCACCCCCGAATTCCGGCTGTAAGCTATCATAGATTCGGCTCGCGGGGCAAGGGCTTTTTCTCGCTCCCCCGTTGCAAGTCGGGCATACCACTCCATCTCTCACCTCATGTCACCCCGCAGAGTCAGGTCTGGAGCGATTACGGTAATACTGGCGACGCTGCTTTTCGGGCTGGCACACCCGGGGCCGGCCCACGACATCCCGACGGACGTAACGGTGCAGGCCTTTGTGAAGCCGGCCGGCCAGCAGTTGCAACTACTGTTGCGGGTACCCCTGAAGGCCATGCGCGACATGGATTTCCCGGAACAGGAGGGAGGGTACCTGGACATCGAGAGACTTGGTCCCCTGCTTCCGGATGCAGCGACCTTGTGGATCGGGAATTTCTTCGATATCCGCGAGGAAGGCGTGTCTCTCGCGACTCCAAGCGTCGCCGCAACCCAGGTGTCTGTTGAGTCCGACAGGTCTTTTCAGTCGTTCGAAGAGGCGCTTAGTCACGTCACTGATCCGAAGCTCCCCAACTCTACGTATGTGGTGTGGAATCAGGTTTTTCTCGACGTATTATTCGAGTATCAGATTCACTCGGATCAGGCGGCCTTCGCCGTCCGGCCCGGTCTGGAGCGGTTAGGCGAGAGAGTAGTCACGGTCCTACGGTTCCTTCCGCCGGGCGGGGAACTTCGAGCCTTCGAGTTTGAGGGCGATCCGGGGTTGGTGCCTCTTGACCCGGGCTGGAGCCAGGCCGCCCTGCGGTTCGTCGAGTCCGGGTTCTTCCATATCCTCGACGGCCCTGACCACCTGCTGTTCCTGGTCTGTTTGGTCATCCCGTTCCGGCGCTTCCGGGAGCTGGTCCTGGTCGTGACTGCGTTTACCGTCGCGCACTCCATCACGCTGATTGCTTCGGCCTACAATTTCGGGCCTGATGCCCTCTGGTTCCCACCGTTGATTGAGGCTCTGATCGCCATGTCCATCGTCTATATGGCGCTCGAGAACATTGCCGGCGCGAGCAACGTGCAGCGGCGCTGGGTTGTGACTTTTGGGTTCGGTTTGGTCCACGGGTTCGGCTTTTCGTTTCTGCTGCGCGAGTCGCTGCAGTTTGCCGGGTCGCACTTGCTGACGTCGCTTGTTTCGTTCAACCTCGGCGTGGAACTGGGACAGCTCCTGGTGCTCGTGGCGCTCGTGCCGGCGCTGGAGCTGCTCTTCCGGTACGTCGTAGCCGAGCGCATGGGGACGATCATCCTGTCGGCGCTGGTCGCGCACACGGCCTGGCATTGGATGATCGAGCGCTGGGAGGTTTTGCAGCGCTTTCCCTGGCAGTGGCCGGCGCTAACAGCATCGCTGCTGGCGAGTGCGGCGCGCTGGGCGATGGCAATCGTCGCCCTTGCGGGGCTCGCTTGGCTGCTATGGCTGGCGCTGGGAGCCCTGCGCCCCCGCTTGGCGATGAATCGAAGCGGCGGCAAAGCCGTGGACACGCAGTGACGACGCTGCTATCGCAGGAACCACGATTTCAGCTTTCCTAGCGTCCCGGCGGCGTCCGCCGGCCCCGCTATTGCTATGGAGCGTGCCTCAGCTGTTTCGTTGATCGTTGGCGCCGGGGCGGCATCCAGGAGCACATTCACGGAGTGGACGCAGACTCGCGCAGGTCCTTCGTGTTGACTGGGCCACGCCCGGAAAATAATCTCGCCGGCTTCTTCGATGGCCGCAATCTCAAAACGGACGGTGAGGTGTTCCGTGGCTGTGTTGACGCTTTGTTCCGGGGCGAGGTGATGGACCGAACTGCCGCGTTCGAGCACAGCGATGCCCATCGAACCCCGTTCGGCGAGGAGCGAGATTTCGATGGTCGCCCGTCCCCTGGCCTTCTGAATCTCCTTTGGCAAGAGGCGGGCGCTGTAGGCCCACGGCTGCGGGTCTGCAACGATCGTGATGCCCTCGGCGTCACAACTGACCGAGCCGCCATTGAGGGAAGCGATTGCGTCGAGATTGATGGAGCAGGCGTATCGGCTTCCACCCCCATTCTGAGTAGCTCCCTCCGCCGAGGCCCCGGCGCCGTTCGTCTCGTGAGTGTGGTCGGCCAAGAGGTTCCTTCCGTTCAGGCCGCGCAACTCAGTGCTTCCAGCCTCGATTGAATAGTTGAGTGGCCGGACCGGCCGCAGGCTGCGTTGAGTAACGTCCACCCTCGCTGCCGCCACGGTTTCGCGCAGGATAGCTGCCATGCCGCTTGCGACAAGACGGCCGGCGACTGCGGTGAAGCAGGGCATCCAACGCTCGATCTGGGCGTTGCTCTCGGAAAGCCACTTGGCGGAATCGAAATAGCGATCATCGCCGGCAATTCTATCCTCAATCCCGTTGGCAATGCGGATCAGCACGGCGTTCGCCAACGGAATGGGCATGCTTTCCAGGTTGCCGGGCGTATAGCTCTCAACCTGTTCAAGTTGAAGCCGTGAGTATTGGTAAACGAGATCCTCTACGGGTCCACCAACCCGGCGCTCCAGCCAGCGGCGCATTGCCGGAATGTTCTCGCTAAAGCCGTCCGGAAAACGGCCGTGGGCGTAGGCTGCGTGCAGAAGCGTCGCGGCGATGACGGCCGGATTGGCGCCAAAGGCGGCCATGATGCTGGCGGTCCCAACCAGATGCGCGATGAATGTCCTGCCGGATGCCCGAAATGCCCCCGTGCTCAGAGAAGCCGCCACCATGTAGGCATCGCGGATTCGTACCCGGGCTTCGAGCGGATACCCAAGCGCTTCCATCTGATCGAGTAACCGGACAATTGTCTGCGCTACGCTGAGCTGGTCAACGCGGTTCGGGCACAGATCCCACTTCCGTGCGAAGCAGGCAGCGCTCCCGCAATTCGGCGAAGCTGGAACGGTAGTCGTGGAATAACGGGGATGACGGTGAGAGGTTCCACTTTCCCGCGATATGGCGCATGGTAGGGAAATGCCAAGCCTCGCTCCACCGGGGCGTGTAGGTGTCGAGGTCCGCGACCGTGTAGGCCGAGGGGAGATAGCTCACCACCGCCTCGGGATCAGCGAAGCCCCGGCCGCCCAGAGCTCGTAGATGGAGGGCCAAGTCGATGTGTTCCGCCGCGCCAAGAATCCGCTCATCGAACAGTCCCATCCGCTCGAAGACCGACCGCCGGACAAAAGCGCAGTGAAACTCCGCGTAGTCGGATTCGATACGGGTGAGCCGGCGGGTCTGTGCGAAGACAGATCGGCCCGCAGTGATGACGCTCCTGAAGACGTATTCCGCCCCCTTCATTTTCAATGACCAGCCTGCCGCCGAAGGAATGAACATTGCGCTCTTCGGGCTCGCCGATCAGGCAGAGCGGGCTCACCAGGTCAGCCTGCTCCTCTTCCGCGCAGCGGATTAGCGCGTCAAGCCAGCCGGGCTCGACAACCACGTCGTTGTCGAGAAAAGCGACATATTCCGTCTTGGCCCGGGCCAACCCAAGATTGCGTGCGATGTTAGGAGCCAGGAACTCCGGACGAGTGATCAATTCATGCCCACGCGCGGCGCAGGCCGTGGCCACATACTCCTGAACGGAGGCCGGCGCGCCGCCGGCGACATAGATCAGGTGATAGTTGTCAGGCGTGTTGGCGAAGATAGACTCCAGGGCGCGCCGCGCCATGGCATACCGTTCGCGTGGCGTAATGACGAGTGTGACAAGCTGGTGGTTGGCCATGAAAACGTTAAAGAAGGACTGCTTCGGAACGCCGCGGAATAGCAGCCGTTGCGTCCGTCACAAAACGTCAGATGGAGAGTGGCCCTCAATCTAGGACAAAAGGCTCAAAGGAAAGAATAGCGAATTCCGATGGCGCCCGGAAGGCAGCACGGGAGCGGCGGTGTACGCTTGGCCGCGCGCGAGGCCCCGCGGGGGCACCGCGCGGAGAAACTCGCGGCTGAAAGGAACGGATGGCGATTCCATTGCAGACATCATCCATAGCAGCGGGCGCATCCACCACACCCCGAACTCACATTGCCGTGGTCGGCGCAGGAGGGTTTGGCGGATGGACGGCGCTCTATTTGCGGAGGATGAATGCGCGTGTAACATTGTTGGACGCCTGGGGCCCTGGCAACTCGCGTTCAAGCTCAGGAGGAGAAACCCGAATCCTGCGCGCTGTTTACGGCCAGGACCGAATCTATGTTCAATGGGTCGCGAGAGCGCTGGAGCTTTGGCGAGAAAACCAGGATCGCTGGCAAGTACCTCTGTACCGGCGGACGGGCATGCTGTGGATGTTCGTCAAGGATGATCTCTACGCCAGACAAACTCTGCCGATCGCGGAAGCACTTGGCCTGCGCATCGATCGCCTTGAACGGTCTGAGGCGGAAAGGCGGTTCCCGCAGATCAGTTTTGAAGGCGTGCGGACGCTGTATTTCGAGCAAGAGGCCGGCTATTTGAAGGCCAGGCAAGCCTGCGAGACAGTTTGCGAACAATTTCAGCGAGAGGGAGGAACATTCCTTCATGCCACGGCGGAGCCCGGCGCGATCCTCTCCAATTCGCTGGAGCGATTAGACCTGTCAAATGGCGATTATCTTGCCGCCGATCACTATGTGTTTGCCTGCGGGCCGTGGCTGGGCCGGCTGTTTCCGGATCTGATTGGCGAGAGCATCCGCCCTACGCGCCAGGAAGTGTATTACTTCGGTTCGCCTGCGGGCGACGGTTCGTTCGACCTCGACAAGTTCCCCGTTTGGGGGGATTTCGACGAGCGGATGTTTTACGGATTTCCCAACATCGATCAACGCGGGGTCAAGATCGCGGACGACACGCGAGGCCCGGATTTCGACCCGACCAGCGGGGACCGCTCTCCCTCAGCTGACAATGTCGATCGGGCGCGTGCATTTCTCGCGCGGCGTTTCCCCCGCCTGCGATCGGCGCCACTGCTGGAGGCGCGGGTCTGCCAATACGAGAACAGCCCCGACGGACACTTGATTATCGATCGGCATCCCAAGGCCGAAAACGTCTGGCTTGTCGGCGGCGGCTCCGGTCACGGATTCAAGCTGAGCCCAGCGCTCGGTGAGCATGTGGCGCAGTGCGTTCTCGGGTTAGCGAAACCCGAGTCGATGTTCTCGATCGAACGGTTGGCGGGAATCGGTACACGATCAACCCAGTTCGGCAAGCGTGAGTGAAGGTGTTTGGTAGGTGTTGAGACGGCCGCCTTAGGGGGCAGCCACCCGCGATTATCCTCGCATTTCTTCAGTGGTCTTTGCAGGGTATTTGCCCGTGACCGACGAGCGTCCAAGTTCTCCTATTGGCCGATGGAAAACAACGTTCTGTCGCTGCGCAGAAACAGTCTTCCACTCGAAATGGCGGGCGATGCGATGAAACGCTCGCCCAGATCATTTCGGGCCAGAACTTCCGGCTGCCGCCCGGCGCGCAGCACGAAGACCTCTCCTGTTTCACTGGTCATGTAAATCTTGCCGTCGCCGGCCACAGGGGAAGCGAAGAACACACCTGCAAGGCGGTGCCTCCAGACCCGTTCGCCCGTCTTGATGTCGGCACAGGTCACGACTCCAACTTCGTTTGTCATGTAAAGCAACCCATGATACTGGATGATCGACGGAACGTAGGACGCGGCACCGGGTGCGCGCCATTTGATGTGGCTCTCGGTCACATCGCCGCGGCCGCCTGGAACGATCGCCAGGTAGTCGCTGTTGCGATAGCCGCGGCTCATATAGATGAGCCCATCGTGGAAGACGGGGGAGGGAATCGGAGTCTGCCGCCAACTGCCTGCGTGCCACAGCGCCTCGCCGGTCGCCGGGTCGTAGGCGTCAATTCGCTCCGTCGAGTTGATGATCATTTCATGCCCTTCTGGACCGGGTACGACAACGGGGGTGCTGTGGGAGGTGCGATCATTTCCCCGGTCGACTTTCCACCGCTCTTTTCCGCTGCGCTTGTCGAGAGCCAGCAGGTAGGCGTTCGGCTCGTGATCACACAGGAAGACGACATTGTCTTCGTAAAGAGCCGGCGAGCTGCCATGGCCCCAATTATTCAGAAAGGTTCCATAGTCCTTACCGAGGTGCCGCTGCCAGACGAGCCTTCCGTTCATATCGAGAGCGACAACTTGGCCGTTGCCAAACCAGGCGTAAACGCGTTCGCCGTCGGTGACGGGCGTCGGTGTGGCCAGATTGTGCTTCTCATGCGATGCGGGAAGGTCGCCGGCAGCTTCCACACGATACTCCCACAAGCGGCTGCCGTCGGTGCGGCGAAACGCCTCCACGACCAGGAGCACCTCGCGCCCCTCAGATGCGCCGCGGCGGCCACCGATCGCGTGTTCGCGAACAGAGAGCGTTTGATCGGCGCGCGCCAGCACGGGATGCGATTCGCCTCCCGCCACCGGTGCATTGCCGATCTGCGACGTTACGAAAACGGTTTCGCCCCACACGATGGGCGATGAGGTTCCTAGCCCGGCAATCGGAGCTTTCCAGGCAATATTTTCGGTCGCGCTCCAGCGGGTCGGGAGAGATTTCTCCATGGAGATGCCGTTGCTTGAGGGCCCGCGCCACTGCGGCCAGTTATCTGCGGACAGCGCCGGGGCGAGCAGCAATGAGAAAGCAATGGCTACCGTGAGGAATGAACTCTGTAGAGCAGGCCTGAAGAGCCTGCCGGCTCGATGCGACATAGGGATCAGTATAACGAGGATCAGTTTCGCGATTGTCTCGGAAACGGGAGCGATAACACATCTATCGAGAGGTGTGATGAGGTGATGTACTAAACATCTTCCGGTGTGAGACGGCGCGTTGGATCGATCCACAGCCACAGCACCGCTCCCACGAAGTAGACGGCCGTCGCTGTGACAAACATCGCCTGAAAAGACCCGTAGGTGTTGGCGAGCCATGCCGCCGAGACTGGAGAGATCATGGCGGAGAGGCTGGAAGCGGTGTTCATGAAGCCGGAAGCTGTGCCGCCGATGCGTCCTCCAACATCGACGCAGGTCGCCCAGGCGACAGGCAGTGTCAAATCTTGCGAGGCCTGCGCGAAAGCCAGCCAGAGGACGGAGGCGAAAGGTTCGCGCGCCATCGCGGCCCCGGCAAATCCGAGGGAGGCCAGGAGAAAGCCGCCGATGCCTACGATCCGGCGTCCCCATTTGACACTACCGGTCCGGCGTATCAGCCAGTCCGAGAACGTACCTCCAGTGATGCAAGCGAGTGCACCCGCGCCGAGCGGCACAGCGGCGTACCAGCCGGACCGTTCCAGTGTCAGGCCGTGTTCTTCGACGAGATAAGTGGGTAGCCAGGTCACGAAAAAGAAAAAGCCGTAGGCCGAGCAGAAGTACATGCCGAAGAGGGCCCACATCGTGCCGCTGCGAAAAGTACGAAGCCAGGGCAGGGGACCGGCACGTGGAATCGGCCTGGCGTCAGCGGTTTCGGCCCGGATGTAGGCCAATTCCGCGGTATTGACGGCGGGGTGGGTGGCCGGATCGTCGCGATACCAACGCCAAAAATACCAGCACCAGACAAAACCGATGCTGCCGAAAATGGCGAAGGCCACGCGCCACCCGAGCTGTGTGATGAGCATGACCGCCAATGGCGGGGCCAGCGATCCTCCGAGCCGTGCGCCCATCCACATCACTCCGTTCACCTTGCCGCGATCGCGCAAGGGGAACCACCTCGCCAGCGCGCGCGCGAGCGTTGGAAAGGCTCCTGCTTCCGCTCCGCCGAAGACGAAGCGCGTGACGAGCAACGCGTAGTAGGTCCGCACCATCCCCGTGAGAACGGTGAAGAGCGACCAGCAGGCCACAATGCGTGTGAGGACGGCTCTTTGCCCGTAGCGGTCTCCAAGCCAACCCATCGGAATTTCGAAGATTCCGTAGGCCAGCGCGAAAATGCTGAAGACATAACCCATCTGCATGGCGGAGAGCCCAAGGTCGTCCCGCATCGAGGGAGCCGCCGCCGAGATGCAAACGCGGTCAAGATAGGTCAGAAAGGAAACCAGAAAACCGAAGAGCAGAACCCGCTGGCGGGTTGTGGTGGGGAGGGAAGCGCTAGGATTCGACTCGAGGGCGGCCACACCATGCCCCTGAAGGAACGGCTAGTATAGCACCGCTCCGCCAGAGCGACGGAGTTTGAAGCAGTCCGCACTCGAGCTTCGGCAAAACAGCAGCCAGGGCGGGAGTGGTTACGAAGAGGTCTTCTGGGTGGGAGGAACGTATTCCGCGGGAACGTGGCCGCCTTCGCCGAAGAGAAAGTCCTCCATCTGCTTCATGATGATCTCTTGCGCTTCGAGCGTCGCGGGATTCAAACGGTACTCGTTGATAATCATCTTCAGATGGTTGGCCCACAGCATCCAGGCTTCCTGCGAGATGTTGTTGTAGATCTTCTCGCCGAGCGGTCCGTCGAAGGGGGTTTCTTCAAGACCGGGAAGTTGCCTGCCGAGTTTTGCGCATTTGACCATTCTCTGAGCCATTGTGTTCTCCAAAACTCATTGTAGGGAATGTGAACTTCATTGGCAAAAGGCCCGCTGCGGCGGCCTTGGGCCGCCTGTTCGCTCACTGCCGGGGACAACACCTGCTATTCCTTGTTAACCGGCGCATCTGTCTTCAACTCTTCCCGATGGAACGGGTTGAAGTTGACCCCTTCGTCGTAGACGTCCACGCCTTCCGCCTTCTTGAGAGTGTTCACCACTAAATAGGTCAAGGGTGTGGCTGCGGCTTCGTACGCCACCTTGGCCACATAGCCGGTGAAGATGAGGTTGATAATCGTTCCGACGCTATGAACCCCCGTGAAGATCACGGTCATCACGACCACGGTATCGACGAATTGGCCAACGGCCGTCGAGCCGATCGTGCGCATCCAGAGGTGCTTTCCGTTCGTCAGTAGCTTCATCTTCGACATGACGAAAGCGTTCGCAAATTCGCCGCACCAGTACGCAATCAAGCTCGCGGCGAGCACCCGCGGGACAAATCCAAAGATTTGTTCGAATGCAGCCTGATTCTGAAACTCCGGCGCGGGCGGCAGTGCCGTGGTGAACAGCGCCATGGCGGCGAGTAAAGCCGAAGAAAAGAAACCGATCCAGATGGCTCTCCGCGATGCGCCATACCCGTAGACCTCAACGAAGATATCGCCAAAGATGTACGTAATGGGGAAGAGAGCTTGCGCCGCGCTCAAGTAGTAGGGGCCGAACGTCTGGCCCGCGATTTCGAAGGGCCCCAGGGCGCAAATTTTCTGCGCGACCAGGTTCGACACCAGCAGCACCACCACGAACACATGCACCAGCGTGTCGTAGAACCGAAAGTGGTGCGGGTTGACGGCACGGCCGCGATCATCCCCCGGGTGGTGAAGCTGCTGAACCATAAGCTTTACAGTGTACGCTGGGGGCGGAAAAGATTGAGGCAACCAGGCGGGATCAGGCGGGACAAGGCAAAGGCTCTCCGGAGCCACTGCGGAGAGCCTCCCAAGGAAGATCGCGCGGGGTAGCGGTTCCGAAACCGGAGCGCTTTACACCAGCTTGCAAACCCAGCCGGCATTGGCGCGGCTGGTGGCATCGCAGTACCAGAAGACGCCGTCCCGGTAGCTCAGACCGTGCGGCTCTGGGTCATCCGGGCCGAGTTGAATCTTGGCAAGCAGTTTGCCGTCCTTCGGGTCCATCTGATAGATGGCGCGCTCGCTTGTCTCCACGCACCAGAGCTTGCCATCGACCCACGCCAAACCGTGCGTCCGCCAACCGGGAGCGGGGATGCTATGCACAATCTTGTTGGTCGCCGGCTCGATCTGGTAGACCAAGCCTGAGGCCGGCACAGCGATCCAATACTTGTCGCCCACCCATTCGAGGCCGTGTGCGCCCGAGGGACGAGTGGGATTGCCGAACTTGTTCATGCCCGCGCCGTGCGTGTCAAAGGAGACCAGGGTCTTGCCGGTTTGCGGATCAACCTTGAGCGTTTTCAGTCCCCAGGTGGAACCGATCCAAAGGGCGCCGTCGCCCAACGTGATGCCGCTGCCGTGAATCGACTCGGTCTCCATCTGGTGCAGGACCGAACCGTCCGCGTAATTCACCTTGTACGCCGTGTTGCCGGGATCATCCACTTGATCGAGAATCCACAGGCCGTCGGAGACCGCCTGCAGGGCGTTCGGCTGCTTGCAAGGCGCCCGAAAGGCTTTTTCGACGCGCTTGCTCACGACGGGCAATCCTGACTTCTGTTCGTCCGTGGCGATCGCCAAAGCGGATATGGGATAGCTGAGCGCGAGTCCGCTCGCTGCCGCCAGGAAATGACGCCGGGAGAATGGATGGCTACTCTTCATGGGGCCGACCTCCTATTCCGATTCCTCACCGTCTTGCATGTCCGCGTGGCGATTTCACCGTGCGCGGGGAGCGGCTGGTGGAATGGTATTACCAATCTTACCGCCAAACTCAGCGGACAGGGGACACGAAAGTTCAAGTTGCCCGCCTACTCCCGGATCAGAGGTTTGGCGTGAGCGGCGGTCTCAAGACAGAGTGCCAGCACCTGGCGTGTCTCGCGCGGATCGATGACAGCATCCGTATAGCCGCGGGCGGCGGACCATTTCGCGTCGAGGAAACGCTCATAGTCAGCGCGGGTTTTGTCGATGGCCTCCTGCAGATCCTCATCCATCGGCTGGCCGCTTTTTTTGAGCTTATCGAGATCCGCCGCGAAGAGCGCTCCTACCGCTGATTCGCCCTCCATCACGCCTACACGCGCCGTGGGCCAACTGAAAATGAACTCAGGGTCGAAGCCCTGGCCGGCCATGGCGTAGTATCCTGCGCCGCTGGCATGGCCCGTCGTCACCACAATCTTCGGCACCTTCGTGCAGGCCATGGTTTCCACCATCTCCGCTCCGGCGCGGATAATGCCGCTGCGTTCGGCATCGAGTCCCACCATGAAGCCGGTTACATCCTGCAGGTAAATGAGGGGGATGCCGTTGCGGTCGCAGCGCTCGACAAACTGCGACACTTTGCGGGCGCTCTCGGTGTAGATAATCGCCCCGATGCGTGCTCCTTCTCCCGTACGCAGGAATCCACGCCGATTGGCTATGAGGCCCGCCGGACGTCCTTCGATCCGCACGTCCGCGCAAAGAACCTCCGGCGCGTAGTCGGCCATGAACTCCAGGTATCCTTCGCCGTCGAAGACGCGGAAGAGGATTTCCTGCACGTCGTAGGGCAACCTGTGGTCGGCGGGCAGCACGGAGTAGATCTCGCCGTCCCGCAACGCCGGCGGCGACGGAGCGGAATGGGGCGCTTCCACGGGACGGGGCAGATCCGCGATCATGCGGCGGATCATTTCAATGCACTCGACGTCATTTTTTGCCTGGTAGTGCGCCACCCCGCTGGCCGTCGTGTGCATCGCGGCGCCGCCAAGAGTTTCCGCATCCACCGATTGCCCGATGGCGCCCTTCACAAGGTTCGGTCCGCCGAGTCCCATGAAACTGGTCTTCTCCACCATGATGATCACGTCGCTCAACGCCGGAAGGTAAGCGCCGCCCGCGATGCAGGGCCCCATCACGGCGGAAATCTGCGGCACCCGCAGGACCCGGCGCATCAGGGAGTTGTTGTAGAAAATACGTGCGCCGCCGTATTGGCCGGGAAAGATACTTTCCTGAAACGGCAGGTTGATGCCGGCGGAATCGACCAGATAGATAATCGGCACGCGGCAGCGCATGGCGAGTTCCTGCATGCGCACCATTTTCGGGACGGTTTCGGGCCACCATGCGCCGGCCTTCACCGTTGAATCGTTCGCAACGATCGCCACCGGTCGCCCGCTGACCTTGCCCACGCCGGTGACAACGCCGGCCGCGGGCGCATTTCCGTCGTAGCGGTCCCAGGCGACGAGCAGACCGATCTCCTGGAAAAACGAGCCGGGGTCGACGAGCTTCGCGATGCGTTCGCGGGCCGTGAGTTTGCCGGCCTTGTGTTGTTTCTCGATGCGTTCCGTGCCGCCGCCTTGCCGTAACCGCTGCTCGATTTTGTGAAGCTGCTCGACGAGAACGTGCATGTGCGATGCGCGGACAGCGCGCTCGCGCGGATCGGGGGCCGACAGGCCCGGCTGCGGGCTAAAAGGAGTGCTCATGGAAGGGTCAGGACGGTTGAGTAACTAAGGATCGTATCACGAGCCGCGCCGCCGGCGATCCTTGGACAATTCGGCGGAAAAAGGGGGATTTGCCCCACCCAGGTTGTCTAAGGTAGGCCGCAAGACTCTCTTGGATGCCAGAGGCAAGTCCAGTTATTTGTTGGAGTTTTGGCCGGGGAGGGGCCGGATTACGCTGGCTTTTTGCTTCGTCTCCACTAGAGCAGAACATGACGCTTCGTATGGCCGCCTGATTGCACCACGAGGGGTGGAGGGTCATGGATGGGTGTGTTCCTGACTGTGTGTGCCTTGTCAGCTGCCGCCGCCATTCTGGCATCGTGGTTCCTGATGCCCCGGCTTGTGGAGGCGTACTCACGACTTCGCCGTAAGACGTTCGTGATGCGTCCCGAAACGGAGTTGCAGCCCGAGCGCGACGTGGACATGCGTGCGGCATTGACCAGGCTTGCCCGAAGGGCCCGGCCGCATCTTCGTTTGAGTAATCGCTCGGGTTGGCCGGAGAGGCATCGTTGCGAGCAGGCATGTTTGCTGAACCTTGAAAATTCGCCGGAAGACTGCATCGTCAGCGCTATGGTCCGTCAGTGGTATGACGGCGCGAGTTGTTTTCTTTGTAGCCGGCCCTTGGGTGATTTTCCCTGGTATGAACACCACCCCGCCGCGCTGAGTCCCGACGGAGTGACGGTGCCGTGGAACGAGGTCGCGGTCAGCAGGCTGCCAGAAGTGCTGGCGGCATATAGTCCGATCTGCTGGAACTGCCACGCTGTCGAATCGTTCCGTCGCGAGCACGGGACAATGATGGTCCACCGTCCAACCCACATTCGCAGTATTCACTAGCTGGCAACCCTCCGCGCGGATCCTCTGCCATCCTTTGGCTTCACGGCAATGCAGTAGGATGGGAACTATTCGTTCCTTGGCCTGTGCATTTGAGGGGCGAAGCGGTGACCCGGCATTGCCCACGACAACCGAGAAACTTGGATTTCGCCCAAGCGTCCGACTAGAACGCCGTTGGCAGACCGTGCGCTCCTGGTGTCCACTGTTGCTCAGCCTGTTGCTGGCGCCCGCTGCTTTCGCTCACCTCATGAGCATGAGCAGCGGCGAGTTGACCGTCGAAGGTCTGCGCGTGACCTATGAGCTGCGGATGCCGCTCTACGAGATTGTTCACCTCGAACAGCCGGAAGCCTCTCTCCTGGGGAGCTTTCGCGTGTTCAGCCAGGGCCAGGAACTGCAACGCAGGCAGGGCGCCTGTGCCGCCAACACGGACGCGGGTGTCTATCGGTGCGAATCGGCCTACACGTTGCCCGCGGAAGTGGACCGGCTGGAAATCGAATGTACTTACGCGGCGGCGACTGTCCCGAATCACGTTCACGTGCTGCGCGCTGTGCAGGGGGCAAACGCCGAACAGGCCGTTTTTGACTACAGCTTCAAGCGCTCGGAGATCCGTTTCACTCCACCCACCTTCACCGAAACGCTGGCGCACGAACTGGGCGCGGGATTCGTGAGGGTCCTCATGGGTCCCTTTCAGATTTTGTTCCTACTGGCGCTGGTGCTCGCCGGACGCAGCCGCCGCGAACTCGTCTGGATGGCCCTGGCGTTCCTTTGCGCCGAGGTCGTGACCGCGGCCGTCATGGGCAGGGTGTTGTGGGAACCATCGGCGCGTTTCGTGGAGGCCGCGGCGGCCCTGACCGTCGCCTACCTGGCCGTCGAGGTTCTGGCTTTGCCCGAGGCGGGTTACCGCTGGATGGTGGCCGCCGGCATGGGCGTTTTTCACGGCATGTATTTCGGAGGGTTCCTGCAGCAATCCGAGATGAACGCCGCCTATGTGCTCTCCGGGGCGGCGCTCGGGGAAATCCTGCTGCTCACGATCTTCGCCCTCGCTTGGGATCGCTTCAAGGCGGCCGCCGCCGTGCTGCGGCCGGTGCAAGCGGGTGCGGTGGTTCTGTTCGCTGTGGGCATCGTGTGGTTTGTGATGCGGGTGCGGGGGTAGACTGAGCGGAGCCTCGAGGATTTCGGGCGCGTAAACTGGCCGGTGCAGCAAACGGGCAACCCGCCGGCCTCAGCGCCGCACCTTCTTATATCCAAAATACGCCACTCGAATCCCCAGCAGCACCCCCAGGATGATGCCGTAGTTGATGGACATAGGGTCGGGCAGCTTGTCTTGCAGGTAGAAGTGGACGACGCCGGAAGCGGGGCTCAAGTAGACGAGGTAGTGCAGTCGCTGCCAGTTCTTACCGCCGAGCCTGCGGATGGCGGCGGAAGTGGACGTCACCGCCAGGGGCAGCATCAGGACATAAGCGCCCAGCCCAAAAATGTAAAATTGTCGGAAGGTGAGGTCCTCCCAGATGATGGCCCAGTTCCATGCCTTATCGAAGTTCAGATAGTTGAGCACGTGGACGGTGCCATAGAAAAAAGCAAACAGGCCGATCATGCGGCGGAACCGGATGAGTTCGTTCACGCCCGTCAGCCTTCGCAAGGGTGTGACGCAAAGAGTGATCAGCAGAAACCGCAGTGTCCAATTGCCCGTAAAGCGAAGCAGCGTTTCCGTCGGGTTGATGCCGAGCCGGCCTGTCAGCCACCAATAGACCAGCAAACCAAAAGGGACCAGGCACAACGAAAACACGACCGCCTTGGCGGCGGGGCGTGTGAGAACACTCTTCGAGGCCGAGGGTCTTTTGGGCCGTGTTACGGCCTCGGGCGAAGCTGTAGCGGGCGGGGACATAGGACGGTCGGTCAAACTCGCAGTGTAGGGTCCGGGGGCGCTTCGGTTCAAGTGGCCTCCTACGGCTTCAGACGCTTGTCCCAGGGTTTACACTAGTAAATCATGCGAACCAAAGTCGGTATTCTCGGGTCGGGCAATATCGGTACCGACCTCATGATCAAAGCATTGCGGACCTCTAAGATCCTCGAGATGGGCGCCCTCGTCGGCATCGATCCGGATTCCGATGGCCTGGCCCGCGCCGCGCGCTTGGGCGTGGCCACGACCCACGGCGGTATCGACGCGTTCGTCCAAATGCCGGAGTTCGCGGAGATCCAAATCGTGTTCGATGCCACCTCGGCCAAGGCGCACAAGCGCCATAACGAGTTGCTGCAAGCGCACGGGAAAAAGGTGATCGATCTGACGCCGGCATCGATCGGGCCGTATGTCGTCCCCGTCGTCAATATGGGAGACAACTTCGATGCGCCCAACCTCAGCATGGTGAGCTGTGGCGGACAGGCGACCGTACCAATGGTCGCCGCTGTCAACCGCGTCGCAAAGGTGCACTATGCCGAGATCGTGGCTTCCATCGCCAGCAAATCCGCCGGACCGGGCACCCGCGCCAACATCGACGAATTCACGCAGACGACCGGCCGCGCGCTCGAAGTGGTGGGCGGGGCAGCGAGGGGCAAGGCGATCATCGTGCTCAATCCGGCGGAGCCGCCGCTTGTCATGCGCGACACGATTTTCTGCCTGAGCGACGAGGCCGACACCGAGGCCATCGCAAAATCGGTGGATGAGATGGTGCGCGAGGTGCAAACCTACGTGCCGGGATACCGTTTGAAGCAGCAGGTGCAGTTCGAGAGGTTGGCGCCCGATGAGAAGCAGCGCCCGCACGGCCTGGGCAACGGCACGGCGCTGAAATCATCCATCTTTCTCGAGGTCGAAGGCGCGGCGCACTATTTGCCGGCTTATGCCGGCAACCTCGATATCATGACGTCGGCCGCTCTGAAGACCGGCGAGCGGCTGGCGGCGCGCATGGCGAACTGAGGAGACACCGATGGACAAGGCCACGAAGCTTTACATCCAGGATGTGACGTTGCGCGACGGCATGCACGCCATCCGTCATCAATACAGCGTTGCCCAAGCGGCATCGATCGCCCGGGCCCTCGATGCGGCCGGGGTCGATGCCATCGAGATTACGCACGGCGACGGATTGGCGGGGTCGAGTTTCAACTACGGCATCGGCGCTCACTCGGACTACGAATGGATCGCCGCCGTGGCCGCAAATGTCGAGCGCGCCACGGTGACCGCCTTGCTGTTGCCCGGCATCGGCACGGTCGAGGACCTGGAACGCGCCTACGAGGCGGGAGCGCGGTCCGTGCGCATCGCCACGCATTCCACCGAGGCGGACATATCCAAGCAGCACATGGAGTACGCCCGCAAGCTCGGGATGGACGTCGCGGGTTTTCTGATGATGGCCCACATGACCCCGCCGAACGAGTTGGCCCGGCAGGCGAAGTTGATGGAGTCGTACGGTGCGCATTGCGTCTACGTCGTCGATTCGGCTGGCGCTCTGCTGATGCACGAGGTGGCCGAGCGGTTCCAGGCCTTCGGCGACGTCCTCGACACGAAGACCCAGAAGGGCATGCACGCGCACCACAACCTGTCCCTCGGCGTGGCCAATACGCTGGTCGCGATTGAGCATGGTGCGACCCGCGTGGACGGATCGCTTGCGGGCATGGGAGCCGGGGCGGGGAACGCGCCGCTCGAGGTATTCATCGCGGTGGCGAACCGTTTGGGGCTGAATCATGGCTGTGACCTTTTTGCTCTGATGGATGCGGCCGAGGACCTGATCCGGCCGCTGCAGGATCGGCCTGTCCGCGTAGATCGTGAAACCCTGTCGCTGGGCTATGCCGGGGTCTATTCGAGTTTCCTACGGCATGCGGAAAAAGCCGCTGAGCGATACGGCATCGACACCAGGGAGATTCTTGTGGAACTCGGACGCCGCCGCATGGTGGGCGGCCAGGAAGACATGATCGTCGACGTGGCTCTCGATCTGGTGAAGGCTCGCGACGAACTGGCTGTGGAGGAAGAAGAAGCCAAGGTCAAGGCGGCTTCCTAGTGGCCGGCGGCGACGATCGCCGCCTCCTGATGCCTACAGACGTCAGCCTCGCCATCTCCACGCGGAGACGCAAGCGTTAGCGAGCGTTGAGGACTCGCGGGATTTTCTGCGGCTGCTGCGTTGCGTGTGGCCGTTTGTTCCGGGGGACGCCGGACCCGTATGATAGTGCGCGAGGGAGCAATATGGTAAAGGCGACGACACGGTGTCTCCTCTTTCTGGCATTTCTTCCGGCCGTCCTGGCTCAGCCGCGGCAAGGCCTCGCTGTGGTTTCGCCCGAGGTACACCCCGACCGGCGAGTGACCTTCCGGCTCGAGGCTCCCAAGGCCTCCGAAGCCTCCCTCTTCGGCGATTGGATGACGGTGGGCCACAAGCTGCCGATGGCGAAAGGCGAGGATGGTGTGTGGAGCGTGACGGCGGGTCCGCTGCCGCCGAGCATCTATCTGTATTCATTCACGGTCGATGGCCTGACCATCGCCGATCCCATCAATCCCCGGATCAAGTTACGGGCGCGAACGTCAGCCACGATGGTTGAGGTGCCCGCCGATCCGCCTGCCTTGTGGCAGGTCCGGGACGTGCCGCATGGCAAGGTGGAGGTGAACTGGAAGAAGTCCAACGCCCTCAACGGAGCGACGCCATGGATCTGGATCTACACACCACCCGGCTATGAGAAAGATACGCGCCGCTATCCGGTGCTGTACCTCTTCCACGGCTCCAATGACACGGCCGCGGGATGGACGACGGCTGGTAACGCCAATTTCATACTGGATAATTTGCTGGTCGAAAAGAAGGCCGTGCCGATGATTGTCGTCATGCCGTACGGCCATGCCGTGCCCTTCGGATCGCCGCGCGAGATCCAGGCCACGAACACCGACGTATTTGAGAAATATCTGCTCGAGGATGTGATTCCGCTCGTTGAGTCGAGCTACCGCGTAGCTCCGGGGCGGGAGAATCGCGCCATCGCCGGCCTCTCGATGGGCGGCGGCCAGTCGTTAACAATCGGACTTCGCCACCTCGATCTGTTCAGCGGTATCGGGGCCTTCAGCGCGGCCGTCCCTCGCGAAATGGAAACAGAGTTTGCGGACGTGCTGGGCAACGCGGAGCGGACGAACGGCAAGCTGAAAACGTTCTGGATCGGCTGCGGCAAGGATGACTCGCTCTTCGAGCGTTCGCAGCAGCTTTCGGAACTGCTCACGGCGAAGAAGATCAACCACACCTTCCGCCCCAGCGAAGGGGCTCATACCTATACGATCTGGCGGCAGTACCTCGGAGAGTTCGCGCCGCTGTTGTTCCACTAGTCACGCGCGCTGCTCGACGACCAAGGGCACTCTTGGGACCAGTCACGGTGACTCGCGTTCCAGGCAAATCAACGGCTTGGACGAGTCTGCTAGCGCGAAACACGATGACGGTCCCCTCTGAGGCCTGCCGGTTGCGTAGCCGCGAAGCATGAGGGAAAACTCTATCAGGAACCGTCGCATAGGAACCGCATTGGACCAGCCGCGCTGTTTCGCGGAAGCTGGGCGCTGCAGCCGGTTGGAGGCCTGTCCGGTCGCAAGTCGTCCGTGAGATCATGTAGAGAAGTGGGAGAGCTGCCGGAACCCGTGGACCTGGGACGGTTCCGGCCGATGGCTCCGAGTGTGGATGTTCCGCAGCTTGCACAACCTTTTTTTCAGGGTGTGGACGCGCCGCGTCGCGCCAAGATTGGTTCTTCTGTTCCTGCTGGCGCCGTCCTCATCGCCGCTCCTGTGCCAGTCGGGCCTGTCCGCGCCGACCAATCTGGAGGCGTCCGATGGAGCTTACTCCACGAAGGTCGGCCTCTCGTGGGACGCGATTCGGGGCGCCACGTCCTACGAGGTCTATCGCGCTACCGTCGCCAACCCGGGATCGTCGCTGAGCGTCGGAACGACGCCGTCGTTGATCTTCTACGACCACAGCGCGGTTGCCGAACAGCGCTACTTCTACTGGGTGCGGGCGAAAAATGGCAACGGCCAGAGTGGTTTCAGCAACCTTGACCAGGGTTATCGAGCCGCGGGAAGGAATGATTTCGCGGGTGTCCTTCTAGCGCCTCTAAATCCTCCTGCGGCCCCGCCCGGCAACCCCGTCACCGGCGCGAAAATCTATCTTGGGAAGATTCTGTTTTGGGACGAGCAGCTTTCTTCGACGCGCACCGTCGCCTGCGGAACTTGTCACAGGCCGCGCAACGGGGGATCAGACCCTCGGTCTGTGGGCGGACCTCAGCGCTCGAAGCATCCTGGCGCGGACGGCGTTTTCGGGACGGCCGACGACGTCATTGGATCGCCCGGCGTGCCCCTCAGTGAATCCGACGGCCGTTACGAGCGGTCTCCCATGTTCGGCTTGCAGGAGCAGGTAACGCGCCGCAAATCGCAGTCGGCTCTGGATGCGGGTTATGGAACCTCGATTTTTTGGGATGGCCGTGCCGGGCAGCAGCTTAAAGATCCCATTACCGGCGCGGTGGTGTTGGAGAGTGGCGCTGCGCTGGAAAGCCAGGCCCTGATACCCCCGGTTGCGCACGAGGAAATGAGCCACGAAGGCGCTCACTGGGACAATGTAGTGGCCCGTTTGGCGGCGGCCAGACCTTTGGCTCTCTCGCCCTCCATGCCTCCACCGCTCGCGGCGTGGATCGGCGGACGCAGCTACCCCGAGCTGTTCGCGGAAGCGTTTGGCACGCCGGAGATTACCGCGGTGCGCATCGCCATGGCCATCGCCACCTACGAGCGCACCCTCTATTCGGATCGCACTCCCCTCGACGCCGTTCTGTCGCGGATCGGGGAAGAACCGCCCGCGGAAAGTCGGGGCAGGAGGGTTTTTCTTGATGCCCGGTGCGACGGCTGCCACCGCGGCAGTGTATTGGCTGACGACGGCTTTCACTTCATCGGCCTGAGGCCCGCCGAGGAAGACAAAGGCCGTTCGGAGGTCACCGGACAGCTTGGCGCCTTTGGCCGGTTCCGCACGCCCAGTTTGCGAAACGTGGCCCTGCGTGGACCCTTCATGCACGACGGGCGATTCGCAACGCTGGAAGAAGTCGTGGATTTCTACGACCGGGGCGGTGATTTCGATGCGCCCCACCTGAACCGCACCTTCATTCGAAGGCTCGGTCTAACGGCGCAGCAGAAGTCCGACCTCGTCGCTTTCATGAAGAACGAGCTGACCGACCCCCGCGTAGAAGCGGAGGCGGGTCCGATTTTTGACCGCCCGATGCTCTATTCCGAGTCGGCGCGCGTTCCGCAAATCGTTGGAACAGGCAGCTCGGCCTCCGGCGGCTCCATTCCTCAGATCGTGGCGATTGAGCCGCCATTCGCGGGCAACCCTGCCTTTACGGTTGGCCTCTCGGGAGCGCAAGGCGGAGCGAGAGCAGTGCTCGTGATCGACAAGGCAGACCCCGGTCCGGCGTCAGGTATCCCTGCGACAGCCTCCTTCCTGCGCCGGGAGATCACCGTAGCGGGCGAGGGCGCCACGGGCGGCTATGCTTCCTTGAGTTTTCCGATACCAAACAATACGGCCCTTGTCGGCACGACGCTCTTTGGCCGCTGGTTCGTTCTTGGGTCGGGATCGGGAGTGTCGGCCACTCCGGCCTTTCGCATCACGATCTTCAGTGTGGGCGCTCCGCAGCCGGCTGGAACGATTCTTTCGAGCGTGTCGGCGGCCAGCCTGGCGACTGGGATGGTCGCGCAGGAATCCATTGTCAGCGGTTTCGGCCAGAATTTCTCGACCGCCACGGACACCGCAAGCTCGCTGCCTTTGCCCACTACGCTTGCGGGAATCAGCGTCTCAGTGCGTGACAGCACAGGCAGCGAGCGGCTCGCGCCGCTGTTCTACGCCTCGCCCAAGCAGATCAATTATCAGATTCCGCCGGGCGCGGCCCCGGGCGAAGCTCAGGTAACGGTCCTTCTAAACGGTGCGATCGTGGGCAGTGGCACACTGCAGATTGCCGCCGTCGCTCCGGCGCTTTTTTCCGCCAACTCCAGCGGGAAAGATACCGCGGCGGCGACAGCGCTTCGAATTCGTGAGGACAAATCAGAAAGCCAGGAAGCGGTCGCCCGGTTTGATCAAGCGCAGAAGAAGTTTGTTTCGGAGCCGATTGACCTTGGCCCGGCGGGCGATCAGATTTTTTTGATTCTTTATAGCGCCGGCTTTCGATTCCGAGGCGAAGGACCGGTAAGCGCAACCGTGGGGGGCGTGGCCGTGGAAGTGCTGTTCGCCGGAGCCCATCCCGCGCTGGCCGGCGTCGACCAGGTCAATCTGCGTCTTTCCCGCAGCCTGGCGGGACGCGGAGAGGTCAACGTGGTGGTTACAGTCGATGGCCGTGTGAGCAACACGGTGACGGTGAATGTCAGGTAGAAAGATGGACGATCACTTCGGCCGATCCAATAGCTCCGCATCGTAACCCACGAACTCCGGGATGGCGACGTTCCCCTTGTATTGCATTTCCTCGTGAATGCCGACTTTCGAGGTGTAGTAGGCGAAGGCTGTCCGCGATTTCAGTTCACGGAAGAAGTGCTCCTCTGGTCTTTCCGGACTCGCTTCATTCTGTGACACCCTCTCGAGCACAGCCACGCGCTGCTCTGGTGAGCTTTGCATGAATGCGACGCCGTGCAGCTGGCGCGAGAGCGCGTCGATGCTCCTAAGCCCTTCGCGCCACCGGGACCTGACTCCGGCATCCACTGACTCATGAAGCAGCTGGTCGATGAACGCGGCCACCTGCGCCGCCCGGGCGCCGGGTGAGTGATCGTCGGCGGGGATAATCAACTCCGCCAACTCGTCGGCGAGCGTGAATTCCTCGGCGGTGAAGAAGGCGGTGCGGGCGCCGGGCGCGGCGCCGGCCAGGGCTGGCGCGAGGGAACCAGCGACGGCGGCAGCGCCTGTGACCTTGAGCATTTCGCGGCGCGTGGAGCCTTGGCCCTCGTGCTTTTCCATCATAGGTTCCCCTTTTGAAGTTGCTCGGCCAGATAGTCGCAGGAGCGCCAGGCGAGCGCCATGATCGTCCACGTGGGGTTTTGGCAGGCCGCGCTGACGTGCGTGCTGCCGTCAACGACAAAGAGGTTCTTCACGTCGTGCGACTGCTGGAACTGGTTCACCACCGAAGTTTTGGGATCGGCGCCCATGCGGGATGTCCCAAGTTCGTGAATCGACCAGCCCTCCGGCAGATACTTGTCGCGCGTACTGATCACCTCGATGCCGGCCTCCTCGAAGATTTCTCGCGCGGTGACAACCATGTCTTCGGCCATCTTCTTCTCGTTGTCGCCAAACTGGTAGTGGAACCGCAGCGCCGGGATGCCCCATTTGTCTTTCACTTTGGGGTCAAGGTCGACGTAGTTCTCGTAGCGCGCCAGCACCTCGCCGAAGCCGCCCATGCTGATCAGCGCCCCGGCGTGATCGCGCACGGCCTTCTTATACTTCGCGCCGAAGCCGGGCTGATTCGTGTCGGGAAACATCTTCAGCCCGCTCGACCCCTCGAATCCGTAGCCGCGCAGAAAGTTGGGATGCCGCTCGGAGAGGTTGCGGAAGCGCGCGACGTAGAAACCGTTGGGCCGGCCGTCATCGAGTGTGGGTGGCTTGCCGACGCGTTCCTTCACCAATCCGGTCACGCCCGGCCCCATGATGTGCTCGCAGAAATTGTGCCCGACGTGTCCGCTCGAATTGCCGATGCCGTTCGGGTAGAGACGGGATCGGGAAAGCAACATCAGGCGCGCTGATTCCAGTGTGGAGGCGGCAAGCACCACGACCTTGGCTTTGGCCTCGTAGCGCCGCCCGCTTTCCGCGTCGATGAACGCCACGCCGCTGGACTTGCCGCTGCTCCTGTCGGTCAGAACCTCGCAAACAACAGAGTTCGGACGCAGTGTCAGGTTGCCGGTGTCCATGGCCGGCGCGATCAGACCCGTCGGCGAATCGAAGGCGGCGTGGATGTCGCAGCCTCCCACGCGGCGGCCGCAGGCGCCACGTCCGAAGCATCGGCTGCGGTATTTATTGTGCTTGAGGCCGTCCGTCGTAACGCCGGCCCGATAGGGTGTGAGCACGCGGCCCGTGCGGGCCAACGATTCGCGCAGCTTGACTTCCCCCAAATTCAGTTTGGTGGGCCGTTGGAAAATGCTGTCAGGAAGATAAGGCAGGTTCTCCTTCACACCGGCAATGCCGAGATAGAGATCCACCTTGTCATAGTAGGGCTCGACATCCGCGTACGAAATCGGCCAGTCTTCTCCGTAACCGTCGCGGCTGGCGGCTTTGAAGTCGAAATCCGACATGCGGAGAGCGAGGCGGCCCCAAATATTACTCTTGCCTCCAACGCAGCGGGCGCGCACCCAGGCATAGGGAGTCCCCGTGTAGGGGTTCTCTTTCTCGTTGACCACGATGTTCTTGCTGTAGTCGGTGCCGGACCAGCCTTGCACGTAGGAGTGTACGGCGGTGTAGCGGCTGAAGCGGTTTCCCTGGCCGTAGGGCCTGGTCTCGTTCTGGTAATCGCTTGCGGAAAGCGCGTAGCGGTTCGGCCGCATCAACCCGCGCCGGGGATGCTCGTAAGGCCAGCGCATCGACTGCAACTCCTGGTCGAGGTTGAGCTTCTTGCCCGCTTCCAGCAGCAGCACCTTCATTCCGTGGGAGGTGAGCACATGTGCGGCCATGCCGCCCGCGGCCCCCGATCCCACGACGATGGCGTCATATACCGTCTTCAAGTCGACTTCGGCCACATCACCTCCGGCAGATCCGAAGAGCATCAGCCACCGCCATTCTATACCAACCGTGATGGCGCTCAGAGACCCGATGACACGGATTCGTTTCCAGGAGGGTGGAGTAGACGCGGCTCAAGGTGCGCCCAATGTGTGAGGCACACTGTGCAGCTCAATGGCATTCCAGGCAGGAAATTGTGGCGCACGCCTTCCGGTGAACCACCGAGGCCGCCGGCTCTGTCACTGTATGCGGCGCTCAGCTATCGGCCACGGATGTTATAGCAGTAGAGGCTCCCCTGATCCCGCAGGTAAAGGTTGCCGCGAGCGATGGCGGGAAGAGCCCAAGTCGGAAGGCTGCTCACCCGCGGGATTTCAAACCGGGAAATCTCGCGATATCCCGCGGGCGTCGCCTCCGCCATGCCCGCCACGCCACCCTCGCCGAAGAGATACAAACGTCCGTCCGCGAAGATGACCTGCCCCTTGCCGACGCTACGGTCGCGCCAGGCGACCTCTCCGGTCGCGAACTTCATGGCGGTCAGAATACTGCTCGAGAAGCCGTAAAGATAGTCGCCCAGAAGAACGGAGCTGCTGTAATGGTTCCTCATGTCGCGGTTGAAATAGACTTCGTCCGCTTTGATCCGATTTCCTTGGCGCGATAATCTCAAGAGCGCGCAGCCGGTGCCGTAGTCGCTCGACACGAAAACGTGGTTTCCCTCAACGATTGGAGTCGCGATGTTTGCCGTGCGGTTCGAGACTCGGTCATAGCGCCAGAAAAGCTCCCCATTCTCGGTAGAGACGCCCACCGCCGCCTCACCCGTCAAAACCACGTACTGACGGAGACCCTCGACTTCACTCACAACAGCTGACGAGTAGCCGGCTTCATCACTCTGCGATTTCCACAGCACGTTGCCGTTGTTCTTGTCGAGCGCCACGATCGAGGCTCCGCGGCCTCCGGCGTTCACAATGAGCCGATCGCCGTCGACAAGCGGCGTTTCACTCAAACCCCATCGGATGTTGCTGCCCCCGAATCGCTGCAATAGATTCGTGCTCCAAAGCCGTTCCCCGGTCGCCGCATTGACGCAGATCAAGCTGCCGTCGGCTGCCAGCGCGTAGACCCGATCGCCATCCACGGTCGGCGTGCCTCGCGGACCATCGCCGCGATTGTTGCCGTAGGCGGACCCGTGCGCCACCTCCCAGCGCTTGCGTCCCGTCGCCTCGTCGAGCGCGATCAGGTACTGTTTGCCGTCCCGCTGCCCCTGTGTGAAAACCAGGCCATTGGAGGTCGAAAGGGACGAAAATCCCGAACCGAGTCCGCTCGCGGTCCAAGCCAGCGGAGGTCCTCCGGGCGGCCATTTCGCTAGGAGGCCGGTCTCCCGCGAAAGGCCGTCACGTTCCGGTCCGCGCCAGTCAGGCCAATCGGCTGCGCCAGCGGCGGCGGAAACCAAAAGCACGACAAAAGCCAGTCGATTCGCTCGAAAAGTCATTTCCGGGCCAGTATAGCAACCAATCTCCGGGCGATTCGAGGCACGGGAAGAGGTTGCCGTCACAAAGCCTACATTGGGCAACCGCCTAAGGGATCGCCCACGGGCGGAGCCATGTTCGTTACAATTACTTACAATTGCTGAGACTCCTATGGAAACCTGCGCTCTGGACGGTTCGCCCTTTCAGACGAATGGTATCCCCCAAAGCGGCGGTCGTGACAGTGAGCCGCGGGAGTAATTGACATGAGCCTCCCTTCCCCGTCCCCAAGAGAGACCCCTCCGGCGCCTGGGCGAATAAGCCCTGACGCCGCCCCTGTACCATTGCCCCCGAAGAAACGCCGCAGCCGCTCCTTCTGGTTGCTCATTCCGCTGGCCGCCGTCGTGGGACTAGGGGTTTTCAGGCTTGAGCGTGACCAGCAAAAGGCGGCAAGCCAAAGGACGGTTCCAACCGCTGTTGTCACGCGTGGCGATCTTGAGCGGGTCATGACAATCGCGGGGTCGATCAGCGCGAAAGAATCCGCGGCCATGGTCGCCCCGCTGCTACGGCAGCGTGGTCCCGGAGGCGGTCGTGGAAACCAGATGGTCCTCGTTTCCCTGCCACAGCCGGGGTCTTATGTTAAGAAGGCGGACATCGTGGCTGAGTTCGACCGGGAAAACCAACTGCAAGCCATCGATGATGAAAAAGCCGAGGTTGTGCAGGCCGAGGCCGACCTCGAAAAGGTCCGCGCCGCCCAGCTGATCGCCCTCGATACGGAACAACAAGCAGTCCGCAACGCCAAAGCAAATTGGGATAAGGCGCAACTTGACCTCAGAACTGCGGAAGTGCGGTCGGACATCGAGAGAGAGAAATTGAAGATTGCCGTCGAAGAGGCCGAAATCGAGTACAAGCAGGCACAAGAGCAGCTTCGGCTGACAGAACTCTCCCAAGCAGCAGAACTGCGCGCCGCCGAGATCAAACGCGACGAGGCCAAAGTGGGCCTGACTCGCATGGAAAGGAACGCCCAGGGAATGGTCATGCGGGCGCCCATTGATGGCTTGGTCGTCATGATGCCCATTCTGAAGCGCGAAAGTGGAGACGTCAGCCAAATCCGCACAGGCGACGAGGTGGCCCCCGGCACGTTCTTCATGCAGATCGTGGATACCTCCGGCATGATCATGGCGGCATCCATCAATCAGGTCGACAGTCAGTACTTCCGCGCAGGCCAGCGGACCGAAATTCGCCTTGATGCTTACCCCGATGCCGTCTTTCCCGGACGCGTGGCGTCGATCGGCGCCTTGGCGATCTCAGGGTCATCTGGAGGCTTTTCACGAGGCGGACGTACGGATTACGTCAAGCGGATCCCTGTCACCTTCTCCATAGAGGCGCAAGATCCGCGCATCATCCCTGACCTGTCTGCGAGCGCACGAGTCATTCTGGGATCTGAAAAGGACGTTGTCATAGCCCCCCGGGAAGGAATCTGGGAGGAAGCCGCCAAGCTCTTCGCCTACGTGCAGGAAGGCGCGGGCAGTGTCTTTACCAAGCGCGAGGTGGAGGTGGGTCCCCGCACGGGAACGCAGGTCGCCATCCTCGCCGGTCTGCAGCCGGGCGAGCGGATCGCTCTCGCGCGGCCGGCGCAGCACTAAGCTCCATTTCGCGAAGGCGCCGCCACGATCGCGACACGCGGCATACGCCGTAGTCAGGACTCTCCTTCAGCCTTTCCGGGGGCGCCTGCCCGCTCTTGAGTCGCCCCAACCTCGTCTTCCACTACAATCTTGACAAGAGTCCGTATCCAACCTTATCTGCGGCCATCCAGCGCCGTGCCGGCGCGGGTGGGCGCTTCCGTCCAAGAGGAAAACCTTCATGCAGATGTTCATCGCAGGTGAATGGCTCAATGGAAAGAGCGTCATTCCGGTCACCAATCCGTTCGATGGTTCCACCATCGACAGTGTTCCCAAAGCGGGTGCCGACGATATCGACCGTGCGCTTGCCTTCGCCGTCAAGGGCGCCCGGACCATGCGAAGGACTGCCGGCCACGACCGTTACAAGATCCTCATGAAGGCGGCACAGCTGCTGGAAGAGCGGCAGGAGGATTTCGCGCGCACGATCACCTTGGAAGAGGGAAAGATCATCGGCGAATCTCGGGTCGAGGTCTCGCGCGCCGCGGAGACGTTAATCGCGTCCGCGGAGGAGGCCAAGCGCCTGGGGTCCGAGGTCGTGCCTCTCGACGGAGCGCCCGGCGCCGGGAACCGCTTCGGTTTCACGCTCCGCGTGCCCTGCGGCGTCGTGCTGGCGATCACACCGTTCAATTTCCCCCTGAACCTCGTTACCCACAAGGCCGGCCCGGCCATTGCCGCGGGCAACACAATCGTTCTCAAACCGGCCACAGACACGCCCCTGACGGCCCTGAAGTTCACGCAACTCCTACTGGAAGCCGGGCTGCCTGCCGAGGGCATTCAGTGCGTCACGGGATCTGGGGGAGAAATCGGCGACCTCCTGGCCAGCGACCCGCGTGTCCGGAAGATCAGCTTTACCGGCAGCCGTGACATCGGGGAACGCATATGCCGAACTGCGGGAATTAAGAAGGTCACGATGGAGTTGGGCAGTAACGCTCCGCTGATCGTGCTGCCCGACGCGGATCTCGAAAAGGCGGCGCAGGCGATCGCCGCCACAGGGTATGCCAACGCGGGACAGGTGTGCATCAGCGCCCAGCGGGTGTTGACGCACAAATCGGTCTACCAGGACCTGATCGACGTGGTGAGACCCAAAGTGGAGGCGCTGCTAACGGGAAACCCGCTCGACGACAAGACGAAAGTGGGACCTATGGTTCGCGAGTCCGACGCGCAACGAGTCTCTAGCTGGCTTGAGGAAGCGGTAGGCGCGGGTGCCCGTCTATTGGCCGGAGGATCGCGCGACGGAGCCACCCTCACGCCAGCGCTTCTGGCCGATGTGACACCCGCCATGCGCCTGTCTCGAGAAGAACTGTTTGGGCCTGCGGTCGGCTTCACGCCTATCGAAACAGTGGATGAGGCTATCGCTTTGGCCAACGACACCAACTACGGCCTCTCCGCCGCCATTTTCACCGAGAGCCTGGACAGTGCCATGAGGTTCGCGCGCGAAGTGGACTCCGGCAACATTCACATTAACTGGGGACCCCAGTGGCGCGCCGACCTGATGCCCTACGGGGGCCTCAAGGAGAGCGGTTTCGGCAAGGAAGGACCCAAGTACGCGGTTCAGGAGATGAGCGAGTTAAAGATGGTGATCATGCACCTTCGGTGAGGGAACCCTGTTTTGGTGAAATCAGGGATGCACTGTGCTCTTTTCCACCATCCGTTTTACGCAATACGTCGATGATTTCCGTCGTAAAGGTTCGACCTTTGTGCTGCTCTGAAGTCAGCTTGGCCTGGTGGCTGCGGCTTTGTCGATTTGATTCCTCGTTTGCGCATTGAGAGAATAATCCTCGCGGCAGGGCCTCATCGCGAAACGCCTGTTCTGGAGTCTGGCGGCGGGCACGCCATTGCGCCGGGTGGTAGCCGACGCGGCCGCGGCAACGCCCTGTAGTCACGGTTCTTGTGAAATTCCGCCCGGGGAGGTTTCGATCTCGGCAGAGGTGCGCCGAATCTCGCATCCTCGATGTGCGATAGTAGTTTCAGAAATGCTCCTCGGCGCGGTTGTGCTATCTGCGGGAGCCCCTGCCGCCGGTATTTCCTTTGACCGGAGACCTATGTCCAGTGAACCGCTCTTTTCTTCCCTAAGTCCGGTGTCTCTTCCTGACCGAGTTGCCAAGGAATTGAAGGATGCGCTTTTTTCGGGAAAGCTCAAGCCTGGCGACTCCATCGTTGAGCGGCAAGTAGCCCAGCAGATGAAGGTTGGCACGCCCGTGGTCCGCGAGGCCCTCATTAACCTCCAGGCCCAGGGCTTTGTGCGGCGAATTGCCAACACGGCGACGCGTGTCACCCAGTTCACCGACGAAGAAGTGCGGCACCTGTATGAGCTTCGTGTCGAGTTGGAAACCGTAGCCCTGCGGTGGGCGAAGCAGCGGGTGACGCCGGCGGACACGGAAGAACTCCAGAGGCTCGTGGATGCGCTTGTGGAGGCAGGCGCGGCGGGGGACCCGCGAAAATTCCTGGAGCGCGACCTGGCATTTCATAGCCGCTACTGGGAATTGTCGGGGAATCCGTTTCTCGCCGACACCCTGAAGCGGCTCATGGCGCCCTTGTTCGTATTTGCGTTTTTCGGCACCCGCAAGCAGCTCACCGCGCCCATGGCGCGCGAACACTACGATTTGGTCACTGCTCTCCGCGACCTGCGCGAACCCGAGTTCACGGAGACTATCCGCCGTACCCTATCCGGCTTCGCCAACCGCTGGGTGACGGCGATTACCGGAAGCAGCGGTCCTGACGCCTGATTCCCCTTCGTCGCACAACTGCCAGCTGCTGCCCTCAGTTATGACACTGCTTGCAGGCGACCTCGCGCGAATAAATCAGATGCGCCTTGGCCGTTGAACCGTGCGCGTTGTGGCACATCCCGCACTGCTCGAGAACGTGAACCTGATGCGGATGGGAAGAAGTGAAAGAAGCTTCCTGATGGCAACGGAAGCAGCCTCCTTCGAACCGGAAGCGGCCGCGCTGGCTGACCCCATGGCAATCAGTGCACTGCACAGCCGCCGGAGGATGCGCCACGAATGCCGTGAAACCGGCGGGCGGCTTCTCTCCAACGAAGATGCGAATTTCCTGGCGGCCCTCACCCCAGAGCAACGCTAGCCGGTGCTCGCCGGCCGCTACGGTCACCTTGGCGTGAAACACGTTGCGGAACGGCTCCTCCGCTGTGATCGCCCGCCCGTCCAACTCCAGCCGGCCCCCAGGCGCGGTTGCGACGACATCGATTTCACCGGAAGAGAACGCCGCCTGATCAGCCGGCCGCAAAATTCGGCCCACTTCCTGGGCGTGCATTATACCCGTCGCGAGCAACACTGCGGCGGCCAAAAACACAGGACCTGCCTGTCTTGAAAGTAGTCCCGGGCGGCGGAAAATCCGGCTCACCATCTCAGCTGTTCGGCTCCGCGAGTCACTGGGCCGCCGGCACCTCGCCCCAATCGCGAATGCGGACAAGTTTGCGATCGATATCGGAAATTTTTGCTACGCCGTTCATTCCCATGTTCAAGGCAAGTTCGGTCTTGAGCAATTCCAAGACCCGCGCAACGCCGCGCTCTCCAAAGCACGTCAGTCCCCACAGGTAAGGCCGGGCAACACCCACGGCGCTCGCGCCGAGCGCGAGGGCTTTCAGAACGTCGGTTCCACGGCGAAAACCGCCGTCCACCAGAACCGGAATCTTGCCGCCCGCCGCCTGCACGCACTCCGGGAGCGCCTCGATCGTGCCCCCCACATGGTCATTCTGCCTTGCTCCGTGGTTGGAGACCACCACACCCGACATCCCGGCCTGCACGCACTTCTCTGTGTCCTCGGCGGTCAGCACCCCCTTGATAAGGATCGGCAGTTTCGTCAGCCCGCGAAGCTCGCGCACCGTGTCCCACGTCGGTGTCGGAAAAGGACGGGACGGATATACGCCCGGCCGCCAGATTACATCGTCCGGTTTGTAGATCAAATTCCCCTGCGCATCGCGCGGGATGCCGTCATTGCACCAACTTCGCACAAACTTGTGATGCATGCTGCGCTCTCGCTGCGAAACGTGCATGATATCGACCGTGAAACAGATGCCGCTGCAGCCCATGTCCTCCAGTTTCTCGACGAAATTCATCATCGAGTTCCGGTTGCGAAACTCCCCGCCTGTCGTTACCTGCCACCAATGCTTCGGACCGTTGCCTGACGTCAGAAAATCGTCAATACCGCCGTTGGTGATCATCATCGCTTTCATGGCGGCCGCTCCCTTGGCCGCCTTCAGCTCCCCATCGGCGACGAAACAATTCTTGCCGCCGGCCGGATCAACGAAAATCGGAAACTCCAGCGGCTTGCCTAACAGCGTCGTCGAGACGTCGATCTTGTGTACATCGGTGAGCCAGCGCGGGCGCAGCAGAATCCGGTTGAAAGCCGCCCGGTTGTCCCGAAGGGTGATCTCGTCCTCCGATCCTTCCGCCATGTAGTCCCAGGCCACAGGATCGAGCTTCGTTTGCGCCAACTTCTCAAAGTCCCAGATGTTGACGAGATCCTCCAGCGCCTGCTGTTTGTCGGCTGAGGTCTGCCCCCGCAGCGCCTCAGCAGCGAGCAAAGGAGATGCAAAGGCAAACCGCATGAGGCTGCCCAGGGCTTGGCGTCGGTCAACGGTCATGGTTGTATTCCTCTTCGCGGAAGCCGCCGGCTAAGCGGCTCGATGCGTCGCCGGTGAGGGCGAACTTATCATGCCTGGTCGCAACGGGTCAAATTCCGAAGCATCCAATCCGTCGCTGCTGCCTGTGCGGCAACGTTGACCGCGATCCCTGCGGTCAGGCCCGGCGTCAGGCTCGGTCCGGCCGGCGGCAGCCCCAAAACAAAAAACCCGCCCCCAAGCGGAGCGGGTCTTTGCAATTCAGCATCCTTTGCGGCTGGCCGTGCCTTAAGCCGTATGGCTTCGGGCGCCTTCCAGAAGCCGCTTGGCGCGCGACGGATTATAGACCCCGCAGGGGCAAAAACGGGCAAGCGTCGTCACGGCCTGGTCCGGTGTCCGGCGGCCTTCGCGCACCATGTCGAGCATCTTACGTGCAAAGTTAAACGAAACCATGCCGTGGCCGCACATCGTCGCCAATTCGAGCACCTGACTGTTGGGCAGGTGGTCGTGCACGTCGCAAAAGCCCAGAGAGTACTCCACGCTGTGGCGATTGATGCCGCAACGTTCGGCAGCTTCCTTCGCGCCTTGTATCGACGTGCTCATGTTGATCGAAAGACCCAGGTCCGCTTCTTTCACTTCCGCCAGGCAGGCCTCGGCATGCTCCTTGGAATCGAAAACCGCCGCCACCGTGCCCACTTTTTCCACCGCGTTGATCACGGCTTCATAGTCCGGATTCGCATCCCGCGACCAATGCGCCGTGGGACGCAAATCGTTGCACGGCTTATAGCTGCCGAAATTCGAGTTCCCCATGTTGGCGGGAACGTATTTGGCGCAGATGCGCAGGAAAGTCTTCAGCTTCTCGATGGCGCCTTCATCGTTCTTCCCCTTGCACGGAATGGCGAAGATGATGTAGTCGTCCTTGAAGCTCTCGGCGCTACCGTACCGATGCAGCGTGTTGGTCACTGACCGCCTCCTTGGCCTGAATGTTCGTGATGCGCCCGAGTCCCATATTTGTCTTGGCGCGGACAAACGTGTATCCCAGGTCATCCAGCAGCGGAGCCAGCACGGGGTCTTCGCCGTGTTCGTCGCAGCGCGTCGAAACGCCGATGGCTATCACGGTGTCGATCTGCTTCGCTACACGCGTCACGGTATCGAGAACCGCGGGCACCATGTCGATCGAGGTCTTGATTTCGACGATCGCCGACAGAATCTTCTCGTTGAGCAGATCTTCTTTGAGCGTTCCCGTCGCCTGGTCGATCATCAGGTGCGTGATGGGGTTCTTGGCCTCAAACTTCACCCGCAATTCGGCCAGAGCCATCGTCATCGACTGAATGTGGTGGAAGCGGACCCCGACGCCCGGCCGCCCGAACTCAATGACGTAGCCCACTTCGCCCACATCCACGCGGTGCGCCACGTCGTTCGTCTTCACTTCCTCCGTGCCGCGGCCGTGAATCCCGGTCGATTTGTGCTCGACCAACGGGTCGCTAAAAACCCGCCTGGCGATGCGAGGCCATTCCAGCTCATCCACTACAAATGCCGTGGTAGGACAAACGTCCGGCTCGGGCTCGAAGCGGAAACGGAAGATCTTGGCGAGTTTCCGAACCGTCCGCACCATGGTGGGGTTCAGGTGCTCGCTGCTCATCCGCGAGCAAGTCCCGCATTCCACGCATTCGTCACGGTCAATCGTGGCTCGGTTAATGGTCGTGTCCACATAAATAGCCCCCATGGGACACACCGGGACACAGTTGGAACAGGCAACGCATCTGTTGGGATCAATCAACATAGCCACTTCCTCAAAGCCTTTCTCTGGATTAGTCTATCATAGTGCATCGTCGGCCACGGTTCTGCCGCGATTTTAACGTTTACGGACCGCTACTTGAAAGATTACTCGACCTTCCGGCCCGCCAGGTACACCGCGGCGATCGACCGGCTGTTCTTGATGTCGGCCAGCGGGTTCTTATCGAGCACCACCAGGTCGGCCGCGTGCCCCTTCGCAAGGGTTCCGAGCTGGTCGCTCACTCCCAAGGTTTCCGCCGCGTTCTTGGAGAAGGCTTGAATGACTTGCATCGGCGTCAGGCCGGCCTCCACCATCAGCTCCATTTCCCAGTGCTCAAAGTAACCGGGGAACCGCCCGGGAGGGCCGGTATCGGTGCCGAAGCCGATTCGCACGCCGGCGTCCGAGAGTTTCTTGAGGTTCCGCATCGCGATCTTCAGTCCCTCGATATTCACGTTGCGATCCGGATCTTTGGCCTGGTTCGCCTTCATGGTTGTCTTGACCGCTTGAATCACCGCCGGGTCAGCCCCTTTTACGAAGAAAGGGTCATCCAGCCAGGCGGGCGAATCCGCATAGGCGAAGGTCGACTCCTCGCGCGCGAACGTGGACGTATACGTCACGTTCTTCTTTTTCATCTCGGCGATGAGCGGGTTGTCGATTTCGGCGTCGCGAACGCTGTGCGCGAGCATGTCGATGCCGGCCGCCACTAATCCCTTGGCGTCAGCCAGTTCATAGACGTGCGCAAACGCTTTCTTCTTCCGCTTGTGGGCCTGGTCGATGATGGCGCCGTAGACTTCGGGCGTCAGCTTCGGCTCACGGTCGTGGTGGTCGTCGACCCACATCTTGATCATGTCGGCCCCTTTGTCGGCCAGCTTGTCCACCCAGGCTCGCGCCTGCGCGGGCGTCGCCGCTTCTTGGGGCACGCCTTTCATGCCGGGCACCCTGGTCGGATACCCGTCCACCGTTGTAAAGCCCTGCAGAGCAGTGAACACACGCGCGCCGTTGACCTTGCCGCGCCGCTGCTCATCACGCACTTCCAAAATGAGATCTCCGTCCGACCCCATGCTCGTTGTCGTGGTCACGCCGTACTGCGCGTAAAGACGCAGATTGTGGTCTACGTTCTCGCGCGTGTAATTCTTCATGTCCTGGACAAGGCCCTTTGTCATGCCCACGTGGCCATGCAGATTCATGATGCCCGGAATAATGTACTTCCCGGCCAGGTCAACCACTTGCGCCTGCGCCGGCGCTTTAACCTGCGAAGAGGGACCGATCGCCTGAATTTTGCCGCCGGAAATCACCACAGAGCCATTGGCAATCGGAGCACGGCCTGTTCCATCGATAATCGTCGCGTTCTGTAACACGATCACCTGCGCCGAAGCCGTCCACAGAGCGACGGCAAGCATTCCTAATAGACGCCACATGAAAAGCACCTCGTCGACAGACTTGTTTCAGGGGGGATTTTAGCACAGTGAGGCTGCGCGTCCGCCGCGTGACTGCGCGTGCTACGATGATCCGAAGCCGCTCAGCGGGCAGCCGCGACACCCGCGCCAGCCACACGGAAGATGGCGCTCATAAAAGGACACCAGCCGTGATTCGACGATATGCTCTCCTCCTGCCCCTCCTCAGCCTTCTGTTGGTGAGAACCGAACCTTTGCGCGCCGCCGGCATTCAGAACGATGTCCTGATGAGCATCGCCGACATCGAGAAGAAGGTCGTCGGCCTGGCCGAGGCCATGCCCGAGGAAAAATATTCCTGGCGGCCCGCGCAAGGTGTGCGATCGGTGAGTGAAGTCTTCATGCACATCGCCTCCGCCAATTATTTCCTGTCAGGCATGATCGGTGCGCCCGCGCCCGCCGGCATCAAGCCCCAGGAGTTCGAGAGGACAGTCACAAAAAGGGCCGATGTCGTCAGGACGCTCAAGGATTCCTTTGCCCACGTTACGAAAGCCGTCCAGGGCGTCTCCGCCGCCGACCTCGAAAAGGGCGTCAACATGTTCGGTCAACTGCGAACCTACCAGGCCGTGCTGCTGACGCTGGTCGAGCACATGAGCGAGCATCTCGGACAGTCCATCGCCTATGCCCGCTCCAACGGCGTCGCCCCTCCCTGGAGCCGCTAGGAGACACTCCTCCCCTTTTTTCTGGTTCTACGGCCTGCCGCTCGCCGCCCTGCCAGCAGCCTGGGACATTCGAACCCCAAATCGGCTATGCTCATCCCGAAGGAGTCCACATTTATGCGTTCGCCGTACCTGCCGCTCTTGCTCGCCGCCGCCCTCGCCGCCTCCGTGGGATGCAGCTCGTCCGCGCCCGAGTCCACCGAAGTCACCGAAGAAGGCGTGGACGTTGACAAGAACCCGCTCGGCGCCCTGGGCGCCCTTGTCAGCGCGGGCAAGGATCTCGAGAAGTATCAGCAGGAGATCGAGAATATGCCCGCGGTCGACCCGGTGCATTTCTCGGAGCTGATCAAGGTCCTGCCAGACGTTCCGTCCGGCTGGACGGCGGAAGACGCCCGCGGGGAATCCAGTGAGATGGGCGACTTCAAGATGAGCCGCGCCAACCGTGTTTATACAAAAGAAGGGGGACAGGAGCGAGTCGAAGTCTCCGTCGAAGACTGGGCCTATCACCAGGTTCTCTATCTGCCTTTCATCATGGGGGCGCGCTTCAGCCAGGAAACGACCGAAGGCTACAACAAAGGCATCAAGATGGGCGAGGACCCGGGCCGCGAAGAATATCAGAAGGCATCGCAAAGCGGAAACCGCTCGATCCTCGCCAAGAAGCGCTATCACGTCAAGGTCGAAGTGAACAACCTGCCACCGTCCGCCTTCGACGAATGGTGGCCCCGCGTGAAAGTCGGCGACCTGCCCTCGGCGAATTAAAGAGCACCGGTTCCAGTCTTCCTGCACGGGCGTAGCGTGCTACGCCCAAGATTGGTGCGCGCTCTCGAAACCGAGGCCGTGCCACGCCGTCCCAACATCACCGGCAGGAGCGGACCTCCGCCGCAGCCCGCGCCGCCGCCCGAACCCAGCTTCCCGCCACCCGAAACCCGTCCGTTCTCCTCCCCTTCTGGCATAATTGATGCATCCCCGTGACGGCCAACTGTGCGTGTTAATTCCGGCCGCGAAGGAGGGGACATGGCCAACATACCGATTCGCTACGCCGACGCCAGCCAGCAAACCGAAGCGCTGCAAAAGGTCGCCGCCGACGTCAGCAAGATCCTCACCCCGAACGAGGAGATCCTCTACATCGCCTTGCAGAACAACACGGCGCTCTCCATCGCCAAGGACTCGGTCGTCGCCACCAATAACCGCGTCATCTGCTACAAGCCCAGCATCCTCGGCCGCGTGGCGTTTGAGGATTTTCTCTGGCAGGACGTCAAGGACGCCAAGATCACGCAAGGCTTTCTCGCGACCGACTTCGCCGTCGAAACGGTCCGGGGCGAACGGGCCGAGTTAACCAGCCTCGACAAGGACCAGGCCAAACGCCTCTACGCCATTTGCCAGCAGATGGAGCAGGAGTGGCGCGAGAAGCGGCGCGTGCGTGAGATGGAAGAGTCGCGCGCCAGAGCCGGCGGCGTCAACATCGCCGCCCCACAGGCCCCGAACTCTGCCGCCGAAGACCCCGTCGCGAAACTGGCCAAAGCGAAACAGATGCTCGACCAAAGTCTCATTTCCGAAGCCGAATACGAAAGCCTCAAAGCCAGAATCTTGTCGTCGATGTAGCTGGCGCTTGCCATCAAGCAAACAGCGCATTTCGAGATACTGCACATTCCGAGAGACACTGCGTCCCACCCGCCAGGGTGGGGTCATTTCTCGCAACGGTGCAGTGCCCGAAAATACTCCGCACTCCAGGCGGGTGGAAACCGTCACTGCACCACACCGTCACACTCAGGCCGTGTTGGGGACCCACAGGAAACAAAAACTCGCCGTTCCCTGGCTCGGGCATTCGGCCCTTCCTCCTCCCCAATATCCTTATCGTTGCCTTTCCGCTGACGTTTCGTACTTACTAAAGTGGGGGGGGTTGACGGACTTGACTCGATCGCGTATGTCCTGCAGTGTCCGCTTGACGGAAATTCGCAATCGCGGTCTAATTGGGGGAATCTCGAAAACAATAGAACTGTTTTACTCGAATCCAGAGTCACTCCAGCAGAGAGAACCTGGCCACCAACTAGACTTGGGCTTGAATGAATTTAGAGACCCGACTTGACCAAAGACTGTGGGCGGCAATCAGGACAAGCGCTGAGGCCCGTAGTTTCTCCGCCGCCGTTCTTGATGCCATTCATTTCTTAAGTGATGTTATCCGGGAACGATCGGGTCTCGAAGGCGATGGTGTTGCTCTTGTTGGGGCAGCGTTTGGGGGCGCGTCACCCAAACTCAAGGTCAACCGTCTTCAAACTGAATCGGAGCAGAGTGTCCAAAAAGGAGTTGAGGCGCTGCTCCGCGGAGTCTATCAGGCGATAAGAAATCCACGCAGCCACGAAACCCACCAGGACGCCGAGCGGGATGCCGTGGCAATTATTCTGTTCCTAGACTATCTCCTTCGGATTGTTGATCAGTCCCGAACTCCTTTTTCACTGTCGACTTTTGTCGGAAGGGTTCTCGATCCTGATTTTGTGCCTAACACACGCTACGCGGAGCTCTTGGTTAAGGAGATCCCCGAGACGCGGCGCCTAGCCGTTTGCCGAGAAGTCTTCAGCAGACGAACCGAAGCTGATGCCAGCAAGGCACGTTTCTTTTTCGAACACATCCTCGACGTAATGAGCGGTGACGAGAAAGCTGAACTAACAGCTTTATTGTCTGACGAACTAGCGCAAACCGACGACGATGCAACGATCCGCTTCGTCGTAAAGGCATTCCCGCTGACTGTCTGGCCACAGCTAAGCGAGCTCGCACGCCTGCGGATTGAGAATAAGTTCGTAGGCTCTATAAAAGAGGGCCGATACTCCCGCGCGACAGGAAAATGCCTGAGCGGAAGCCTCGGAACCTGGTCCTCGAACATCCTTGCTGAGTTCACCCTCAAAGGTGATCTCTGGGGCGTGGTGTTTAGGAAGCTCTTGTCAGGGGACGACGCGGAGAAGGACTATGCATTCATTTTCTTCATCTCCTTGGTCCAAGATAGCTTTGCCTCACCGCCGCCGTTGCTCGTGATGGCAATGCTAAAGGGTCTAAAAGCAGGTGACGCTCGCTTCAAAGCCGCCGTCGACCAATGGCGGATCGACGGATTTGAGGAACGTAAACCGGACGACCCGTGGCGAAAGCCATTCGAGAAAGCTCTGGCGGAGTTTGAGCATGTTCCTCAAGCTTTTGAGATTACCGATGACGACGTACCGTTCTAGCCTTCCTGCATGGGTCAGCGGAGAACAGTTGCGCGGTCACGCAACTTCGCATCTCTAACGTTCTCATTTCCAACGCCCGCTGGCGGTTAACTGCTCGACTTGTAATATCCGCTGTACGATCGAAATAGATGACCATCCCAGGGAATCGCAGAGATAAGGTGGGCAGCGCGGCGTTTGGACAGACCGGTAAGGAAAGCGAAGTGATGGTGCAGAAGCGTCTTACTCTTTCATCCCGCCCGTCCTCAACACAGCCTGAGGGCTGCGGTCCGAGTGTAGTTTTCGGCATCCGAGCGGCTCACCGCACGCGTCCTCATCCCCTTGCGGGAATGCACCAAAAACGACGAAAGAAAATTTGCCAAAACAAAGCCAACTTCCCCTTTGTTTGCAACACCGGCAGACAAAAACAAACCCAATCAAACCCAATTTTTGGCTTTGGAAGCGCGGAAAACCAGAAACAAAGCCACCAAGCGAGAAACGGGCCTGCGGGCGCACAAGCTGGTGTTTGTAGGGGCACGCCACGGCGTGCCCGCCGGGCACGGCATGCCGCGGCCTGCTGTGCCCCCTACAATTCGCAGTGATGCCGATTTCGCGTTGCGGCGAATGCGAGGAAAGAGAACGCTCCCTGACTGTCGCGCCTCTTGCTCTGGTGGAATTCCTGGAAGAAATCGGGGCACAGTCTGCCGCGACTGCGGGCGCAATTGTGCGTCGCTTCCCGCCACCGGACTCCCGAAACCCGAATCCCCAGCCTCAGTAAAATCGCACGCCGCGCGGGCCGGGGGCGGTTTCGAGGTGGATGGTGTCGACGAAACGTACTTTGCGGGAGGCCAGCGTCATGACCAGCGAGTGGGTGCGGCAGCCTTCACCGAAGAAGCCGACGCCGTTGAGCATTCCGCCGCCGCTGAAGCCGCCCGTCACGCCGCAGGCCGCGAAGACGATGCGGCGTCCGGGGGCGAGATCATGCGCCTCGTAGACGCGGTGCGGATCGGTGATGCCCATCTTCTGCGCGCGCTCTTCGAGTTCCGGCGTATCGACCACCAGACGCCCGACCATCACGCCGTGCAGACAGCGCATGGCGGCCGCCGAGATCACACCCTCGGGCGCGCCGCCGATGCCCATCACGGCATGCACGCCCGAGCCGCGGATGGCCACCGCCACGCCGGCTGACAGGTCTCCGTCGCTGATGAGGCGGATGCGCGCCCCCGCCTTGCGAATATCCTCGATCAGTTTCTCGTGGCGGGGCCGGTCGAGAACCACGATCACGAGGTCATCGACGTCGCGTTCCAGGCAGCGGGCGATGCGCTTCAGGTTTTCGGCGACGGGCAGGTCGAGATCGACGGCGCCGCGGCAGGCCGGCCCGGCAATGATCTTTTCCATGTAGCAGTCGGGCGCGTGCAGCAGGCCGCCTTTCTCCGAAGCCGCCAGCACCGCCAGCCCGCCGGGCTTGCCAGTGGCGCAGAGGTTCGTGCCCTCCAGCGGATCGACGGCGATATCGATCTGGGGATAGGTCTCGCCGTCCTCGGGAGTCGCGCCCACTTGTTCGCCGATGTAGAGCATGGGGGCCTCGTCGCGCTCGCCTTCGCCGATGACGATCGTTCCTTCGATCTGCATGCACTCGAAGGCCGCCCGCATGGCCTCGACGGCGACGCGGTCCGACCCCTTGCGGTCGCCACAACCCATGGTGCGGGCTGCCGCTATAGCCGCCTGCTCGACCACCTGCACGAGGTGTAAGGCCAGCTCCTGCTCCTGCAAGGGAGTAAGGGAGTTGGCCCGGTTGCGGGCTTCCCGTTTCGGGGTTGTCTTGGTTGCTTCGGCCATCTCTGAAGATCCCTATCGCACGAGACGTGCGGCGGCGGGCCGCAAACCGGGTGCGTCATGTTTTTGCGGACGGAAACAGTCTATCACGCGCTTTTTTGGGGACAGTACGCCAAACTGACTCAGGGACGCTTGTTGCGCCCCGCCGGCGTTCGCGGCCGCGCCCACGCGAGACTCAGACCTTGGGCAGCTCAAAGCCGGCGCGATACTGCTTTGTCAGATAGCCGTTGGCCTCGTCGTCGCCTTCGAACTTCAGCGCCGCGGGATCGAACCGGAGGTTGCGGTTGACGCGGTAGGCGATGTTCGCCAAATGAACCAGGTTCGTCGAGTAGTTTCCGTTTTCGATGTCGCAGGTCAGGATGCTTCGGTCGTTGGCCTTGACGGCATCGACAAAGTTCTGCGGCAGGGTGAGGGGACCTTCCTGCTCGTGGCTTTCGACCAGCTCGTTCTTTTCGCCCATGTAGACTTTCCAGCCCTCGCGCTCGATGAGGCCCATCACCATATAGCCTTTCTCGCCATAGAAGATGTTCCCAATGCGCGCGCCTTGCTCGTCGTTCGTCGCCAGGGCCCGCACCTCGAAGACAATCTGCGTGTTGTCGGGATACTTGAAAGTCGCCAGTTGGCAATTGGGAGTCTGCTGGTCATCGTGCCAAAGGAACTTTCCGCCAGTGCAGGAGATCTCCGTCGGCAGCTCGTCCTTCTGCATGCCCCAGCGGGCGAGATCCATCTGATGCACGCCTTGGGCGCCGAGATCGGTGTTGCCGTATTCCCAGAACCAGCGCCAGTTGTAATGGAATCGCAGCGGATTGAAGGGCCGCTGCGGGGCGGGGCCGAGCCAGAGGTCGTAGTCGACTCCGCTCGGAACGGGCGCGTCGGCCTGGGTGCCGATGGACTTGCGATATTTGTAGCACAAGCCGCGCGCCATCCAGATTTTGCCGATGCCGCCGTTGTGCAGATACTCCATGGCTTGGCGCGCCGTGGGGTTGCTGCGGTTATGGTGGCCGATTTGCACGATACGGTCGTACTTGCGGGCCGCCTCGAGAATGAGCTGGCCTTCCTGGATGGTGTGGGCGACGGGTTTTTCGAGGAAGACGTGTTTCCCGGCCTGGCACGCCCAGATGGCGGCCAAGGCATGCCAGTGATCGGGCGTGGCGATCACGACCGCGTCGATATTGCGGTCATCCATTACGCGGCGGAGGTCCTGTACGATCGCTGGCTTCGATCCCTGCCTCTGCTCGGACGCCTGCGCAGTCGCTTCGGCGACATTCAGATCGACATCACAGACAGTCCTGACAATCGCATCCCGAAACTTGCTAAAGTCCGTCGTCAAGTTTTTGCCGCGGCCTTTTGCGCCGATGATTGCCAGACGCAGGGGATCAGACACCTTCTCCTGGATGCCCTGCGCCTTCTGCTGGCAGGCGGAAGACCAGGCCGCCGAAGCGGCCGAAGCTACTGCTGTTGAGTACCTTAGAAAATCCCGGCGGAGCATAGGTAGAACCCCCTATGCCAGAACAATACTCCACTTTTGAGAGGCTGGCAATACATCCGAGCGGGCGAAACGGAGGAAATGATGGGTCAAACGGGGCTTCTTGGCGGACCTGGGCAACGCCAAAATTGGAGCTTCGGATCGTGCAAGGGCTTCCCTTATGAATGAGTTGCGGCGGGGCCTAGGGAAGGATTTCAGACGCCCCTCTGCTATGATGGTTGGTCGCAATGCAATCGGGGCGTGTGGTCATCCTCGGCGCCGGGCCTGCAGGTTTGACAGCGGCCTACGAGCTTGCCAAAGCAGGTGTGACGAGCACCGTGCTGGAGGCCGACGAGACGGTCGGCGGGCTGGCCCGGACGGTCGTCTACAAGGGCTACCGGTTCGACATCGGGGGGCACCGTTTTTTCACCAAGGTTTCCGCCGTAGAGGACCTTTGGCACGAGATCCTTGGGGACGACCTATTGAGCCGCCCGCGACTGTCGCGCATCTACTATGGCGGCAAGTTCTTCTCTTACCCCCTGAGGCCCTTCAACGCCCTGGAGGGTCTTGGCCTGGTGGAGACGCTACGCTGTTTGGCCAGCTATGGGCGGGCCCGGCTGGCCCCCCTACAACCGGAAGGTGACTTTGCGAGCTGGGTGACCAACCGCTTCGGCCGGCGGTTGTTCGACCTCTTTTTCAAGACGTATACGGAAAAGGTGTGGGGCATCCCGTGTTCGCAGATTCAGGCCGAATGGGCGGCGCAGCGCATTCGCGGCCTTTCGCTCTCGACCGCCATTCGAAACGCGATTTTCGGCGAACGCGCGCGCAACAAGCACGATGTCGTGAAGACGCTCGTCGACCGGTTCTATTATCCGCGTCATGGTCCCGGCATGATGTGGGAGAGGACGCGCGATGAAGTGGAACGAAGAGGATCCGACGTCCGCCTGAATGCGCCGGTCAAGCGCATTTTCTGGCGTGAGGGGGCCGTCGAAGGCGTGGAGGCGGCCGACGAGGTATTCACGGGCAGTCATTTCATCAGCAGCATCGCTATTCGCGATCTGATCGAAAGCCTGACGCCGTCTCCTCCAGAGGAGGTGGTGCAAGCCGCTCGCAAGCTTCACTATCGCGATTTCCTAACAATCGCTCTGGTGCTGCGTCGAAAAGAGATGTTCCCGGACAACTGGATCTACGTTCACGACCCCTCCGTGAAGATGGGGCGCATTCAGAATTTCAACAACTGGAGTCCTGGTATGACGCCCGACCCGGAGACGACATGCCTGGGTCTGGAGTATTTCTGCTTCGAGGGAGACGGACTGTGGTCGATGACAGACCAGGAGTTGATGGAACTCGGGAAGCAGGAACTGCGTAAGTTAGGATTGGCCCGTCCAGACGATGTCGTTGACGGCGCCGTAGTGCGCATGCGCAAGGCCTACCCGATTTACGACGGGCATTACGCGCCGGCGGTGCGGGCCGTACGTACATTCCTGAAGCGCCTGCCCAACTTGCAGCTCGTTGGGCGCAACGGCATGCACCGCTATAACAATCAGGATCACTCCATGTTCACGGCGCTGCTTGCGGCCAGGAACATTCTGGGAGGCCAGTACGACCTCTGGAGGGTGAACGTGGACGAGGAATACCTGGAAGACGGAAAGCCGATCGCGCTGGCGGACCTTGAGGCTCTGGAGGAAACGCAACCCCGGACGCCCGAGAGGCTGGCTCCCAGGGAGTGAGCGCGGATCAGGGACGAACATCCGGATCCCGGATTCGGACAAGGGCCTGATGAGAGAGAGCATTGCGGCGGACATGGAGGCCCTGCTTTCGGGGACTCTGGGGTGTTCTGAAGGCCCGCGATCGTCCCTGGCACGCCGAATGCAATGATTCGGGCCGGTATCCGCCTGCAGAAGCTTGGCAAAATGGGCGAGAATAGTTACAAAGTGAATCGATGACGAAGCTCAAACCCCTCAAGGAGTCATCCCTACGGGTGCAGGCCGCCCGGACGATCCGGCAGGCCATTTTTTCCGGGCAGTTCCAGCCAGGAACGCAGTTGCTCGAAATGCATCTCGCGCGCGATCTGGGCGTAAGCCAGACGACCGTGCGCGAAGCGTTGGTGCAGCTGGAGCAGGCCGGCTTGGTCAACCGCGTCCCCAACAAGGGTACGGCGGTTACGACGCTCTCTCCCGAAGAGGTAAGGCATAGGCTAACGATTCGCACGCTTCTCGAAGGCTTGGCCTGGGTTACGGCCGCCTCGCGGATGGGGCCCAATGAGTTCGAGCATCTGGAGGAGTTACTAAACCGGATTCGAGGGGCTTCGGAAATCAGTTCGCAGAAAGCAGAGGCTGAGCTGGCGTTCCACCGCTACATTTGGGACCAGTCGGGAAACCCGACTCTTGTCCGCATGCTCGATCTGGTGACTCCCCCGCTGTTCGCCTTCATCACTCCCATGCGCAAGCAGCAGATCAAGGATGTGAAGAAGCTGGACCGCGCTCACGAAGAAGTTGTCTTGGCCTTGCGGCGCGGGGATCCCGAGGTGCTAACCGCAACACTGCGAGACCATCTAGAATCCTCCTACGGCAAGTTTCTCGAGCCAGGAAACCTGGATCTCCATCTTCTGATTGCCAGCGCCTTCGGCAAACGTTCGTCGCACGACCGGCCTTCTGACAAGCTCGCACTCTAGCGCCTGTCTGGGTGCTTCACTCTGGATATACCTGAAATATCAGCTTGCGTTTTGTAGTCGGGAATTCCCTGCAATTGGCTCTCGCAGGTGAGCCCACGACGACCAATTCATTCAGGTCAAATTGCTTGTATCCGATAGAATCTCCTGCCGCTTAGGTGGAAACGCAGAGCACATACTACAGACATAGTAATTAAACCGCTTGACATAGCCCAGGGGAGTTGGTGTACCTTCAATCGAACCTATATCGATATCGCTGAAGTTAACGATTCAGCAAGCATTTTTGTGACGGGGTCTTTGTCTGCAAAATCCGGTGATACGAAGGGGCAGACGATCCCCGTATGTGTAGATGATTATGCGAGAGGCATTTCCTCAGGGGTGACTATGAAAAACAGGGTATTTCTGCTTTTTCTTTCGCTTTCCCTCCTAGCGTGGCCGGCACTGGCGCAGCTAGGCGTTTCCACCATTAACGGCCGTGTTACCGACGCGTCAGGAGCTGTCGTCCCCGGCGCAGCGATCACCATTGTCAACACGGCGACCAACTTCACCTATACCTCCGAAACCAACAGCGAGGGTATTTTCCGCGTACCTTCGTTGCAACCCGGGCCATATCGCGTAGAGATTGAGGCTGCGGGGTTCAAGCGGTTCGTCCGCGAGAATCTCGAGGTCCGCGCGGGCGTGACCGTGCCCGTGAATGCCGCCCTCGAGGTTGGCGCAGTGACGGAGCAAATCGAAGTCAGCGCCGAAACGCCTTTGCTCGAGACCGAGACGTCCGCGATGGGCGCTTCCGTCACGGGCGAGATCATGTATAAGCTGCCCAACTATCAGCGTTATCCGGCATCCACGATGAATTTCGTTTCCGGCATCACCACGGGAGGATATGCCTATGGTGGAGCGCTGGGCAACTATCACGTGGCGGGCCAACGTGGAACCGCCGTGGGCGCGTTTGACGATGGTGTAAGCACTAACGATCAGTCGGGCGGTTCGAACTACGTGCGTCCCGTGCTGAATTCCGTCGAAGAAATCAAGGTCTTTACGACGGCCCTGCCCGCGGAATACGGCCACTCCGCCGGCGGCGTCCTGGACGTCGTCAAAAAGACCGGCACGAATCAGTTTCACGGCCTGGCGTCGATGTACGGGCGCACCCGCCGCATGCAGCATCGTTTGTTCTTCGACCGGTTCCGCACGTCCGACCCGCAGCCTGGCTTGCCCAACGGCTCCGCCAGTACGTTCTTCCTGCCCGACTTCAACCTCTCCGGGCCGGTGATTCGCAACAAGACCTTCTTCTTTATCGCCTACCAGCACCTGATTGAGAAGAAGACGGCGCAAGCTTTCGGACGCGTTCCGACGCAGGAGATGAAAAACGGTGATCTGTCGTTTGGCGGCGTAGGCAATCCCATCTATGACCCATCGACGACGGAAAGACTTGCCGACGGCACGTGGGTCCGCGCGATCGTCCCCAATAACCGAATTCCGCTGAGCAGCTTTGATCCCGTCGCCCGCAAGATCATTGATATCGACCCGTGGGTACAGCCGAATCAGGCGGGTTCACCGACCGCTGACGGTCCCACAGACAATCTGCTTTACAACGAGAACGCCCGGGTATTTTTCCACGACTTCGTCACGCGCATCGACCATCAGTTCACGCCGAACGTCAAGATCTTCGGCAGTGTCAGCTCCAACAAGGACGATGGTCTGGGCCGTCCGCCGAGAAATATCCGGCTGCTTGACTTCGATGCCAACGACGGGAACCTCACGCCGTCGACGAACACGAACTGGTCGGTCGGCAACACCTGGATCATCAGTCCGACCATGATCAGCGACACGCGCATTGGATTCAACCGCCGCTGGCAGGAACGCACGGTACCTTCTTTTGGCAAGGACTACCCGAAGCAGTTAGGTATTCCTAACGTAGATCCCCGGTTGCTGCCCGCATTCGGCGACACGTCCGGCGCCGCCAATCTCAACTTTCGCCCGGATACGATTTACGGGCTGACGGTGGGCGGCCCGTTCAAGAACGTCGATGAAACACTTTCGCTGCGTAGCGATTTGACCAAAGTCTCGGGGGCCCATGCGTTCAAGATGGGCTACGAGATTCTCAAGTTCCGCCTGAACTCCGCCGACACGGGCCGCGTCAGCGGCACCTTCCGTTTTGACAACATGACGGCGGGTTTGACACCGCAGGGCGGCATCGTGCCCCGCACCGGAAACACCTTCGCGGGATTCCTTTTTGGTCAGGTCCGTCAGGGCACTTTCGTTCAGGAACTGGCGCAGTGGCAGCCCCGCTCAGCGATCCAGAGTTTCTACTTCCAGGACGACTGGAAGTTCAGTCCCACGGTGACATTGAATCTGGGTGTTCGCTACAGCAACGAAAGTCAGTTCACTACCCGGTCCGGGTTGCATACCAACTTCGACCCGACAGCGACTGATCCGGTGACAGGGTTGCGGGGTGCGTTTGTACACCCAGGCGACAATTTGGCGGGCCGCGATGGCAACAACTTCCAGCCGCGCATCGGCGTGGCCTGGCAGTTCATGCCAAGGTGGGTGATGCGCGCGGGCGTCGCGGTCAACACGATCGACATCAAGTACCCGATCCGGCGCGTCAACTTTGAAGAATATATCGCCACTTCGGTGGATGAGCGCGCGCCCGGCGATCCTCGTCCGATCTACCGTGTCAGTCAGGTACCGGTAGCCCCCGTGTTCAGCGTCCGCTCGGACGGTACTTCAGGGTTCCGAGGCTCCAACTTCAGCAGCCGCAGCGCGGAATGGTGGGACCCGGAGCTGAGAAATCCCTACGCGCTCAACTGGAACTTCGCGATTCAGCGCGAACTGGGAGCGAATTACCTTTTGGAAACAAGCTACCAGGGGTCGTCCGGTGTGGGGCTGCTTGAACGCTGGCAGGTGAACACCTTCCCATTGGACCTGTTCGCTAGCAACCCCGCACAGCGGGACATCGCCTTTGCGGCGCAGCAAAACTATCGCCCGTTCCCGCATTTCGGCGACATCCGGATGCGTTGTAACTGCGGCCATTCTTCTTACCATAGCGGCACGGTCAGACTTGAAAAGCGCTATGGCGGCAGCGGGTTGAGCTTCATCACGTTCTACACCTGGTCGAAGACGATTGACAGCCAGGATAACGACCAGGACGGCAGCGGCGTCGATCCGCTACGTAACCGCAACCTCGAAAAGGCGCTCGCCGGCTTCCACCGCGCCCACCGCTGGGTGGGAACGGTCTTGTACGAGTTACCCTTCGGTCAAGGGAAACAGTTCATGAATCGGGGCGGCGTACTGAACCACCTTTTTGGTGGCTGGGAGCTGTCGTGGATTCAGACGATGGAAACCGGCAACCCCTTCGATGTGAGCTATTCGGGAAACCCCGGCAGGCAGTGGGACACGCACGCCGGCAGCCGCCGTCCCAACGCGGTTCAGGCGAATCCCGAGTTAAGAGACAACTGGCGATCCGAAGTCTACAACGCCGACGACCGCTTCAGCCTAACGGCGAGCGCGCCGATCATCGACGCGACCTACTTCGGCTATCCCGATGCCTTCACGGCTGGCAACCTGGGTCGCAACGTTGTAATCGGACCGAACTTGATCTGGTCACAGGTTTCCGCGGCCAAGAACGTCCACATCACAGAGCGTATTAAATTCCAGATTCGCTGGGATATGCAGAACGCCCTAAAGCACTTTAACTTCGACCCGCCAACGAGAGACTGGAACTCGCAGCGGCTAAATGAGTTCGGCAAGGTCCGGACCGATCCACGCACGGCGTCCATCGGCGGCCAGCCGCTGATGAACCTGACCTTGGCGCTGAGCTTCTAGCTGATTTTGACAGCAGGCGAGGGGGAGCTTCGGCGCTCCCTCGCCGCAACTTGCAACAGGTGCTCCTGGGTTGGGTCTTGCCCATCCAGGAGCACTTTCTTTTGGGGAGTTGGTTTTGACACTGCGACGAATTACGGCGTGCGCGAGGGCCGCGCTGACAATCCGAGTTTTTCCACTGCCGTTGCGTACTCACTTCCGTTCATTCGCCAGTATTCGAGGCGGTCCCCCGCCAGCATTTGAGCCGACTCTCCGTCGCTCGACTCCCAGCGAATGATGCGGCGCGGTTCCGCGGCCTCCACATAAAATGTGCGGCTGCGCCGTCCGCGATCACCAGCGTCCACTTCGGCCACCCATTTCTCGATCGTGAACTCTCCGGCAGGAACGGATATTTGTTCCGTTTCGCTGGACCGTGACAACTCACCCGGACGCCACGCAACCGGGCGGTGGGCAAAGCGGGCTTCCTGCAGCGACATCAAAAGCGGAACTTGCACGGATTCGCCCGGACCGAGGCTGGGAGCGGCCAGCCCGCGCGCCCAAAACCAGAGAGCATCTTCCGAGATGCCGTTTTCCGGGTATGCCAGCGTGTTCTGCTGGTCTTGTTCCCCATCAAAGTAGCTGTGCAGGGTATGGCGGATCCGGCGCGGGTCGAACAGCAGTTGTGAATAGACATGCCCGCACCATTCCTGGCTGCTAAAGGATGCCTTGGTGAGCCAGCCCGCGGGCCGGGCATTCACCGCCTGCAAAGCCACAAAGCTGCTCAGCATGACGTTGTAGTCGTAAATGCCTGTCGGAAAGTCCTTGACGAGGTTTAGCTTCATGACAGGGAATTGATCCGAATCCGCGTGCTTGCCGGGATCGGCCTTGACACGCACGGCGTTCGAAAACCTTTCTGTCACAAAGATTGTCACAGCGGTTCCGTGCCGCAGGTCACGATAGCGAGGGATCGTGAGGTCGTAGCCTGCCATCTCCGCTTGGCCGTCGCTCCAATAGCTCCAAAACGACTCCGAGAATTGCGGCGGTTTGACAACGTTCGCGGCCCGATCCATCGTTTCGTCGACGTTGTTTGTTTGCGCCGAACGGCAGTAAAGCAGCACAAGCAATGCGAGGGCCGACAACGCCGGGTAAAGCTTTGTTGCTTTCATTCCGTCCGCCTTGCGCCAGGAGGCTCTTACTCGAATTGTTTGCGAAACTGCGCCAACTGCGTCTCCAGTTTCTCCACTCGCTGCCGCAGGCCGTCGACCTCCTGCTCCAAGATCTCCACCCGGGACGCCGCGCGTTGCTTAGACTCCGCGGCAGGTGTGGTTTGCACCACGGTCATGCCGCCCGAGAGAAGATGGGCATAGCGAGGTTCCTTCGTCCCGGCTTGCCGCTCCAACTTTGCCACTCGTGGTCTCGATGGGGTGGTGATCAGCGATTGCAGGGTCTCCTCTACTTCCTGCAGGGAGGCGAATTCATAGAGCCGGCCACTACGGTGCCGGATCTCGCCCTCCGTCTGAGGCCCTCGGAGCATCAAAACGCAAAGCGCGGCCGCTTGCGCCTTGTTGATTTCGTAGGCCTCAAAAAATACATGGCGAAAGCGCGGCACGCGGCCATCGGAAGTGGTGATGCGATGAACTAGACCCTTCGCCTGAAGCGTCTCAAGAGCTGCGCGCACCGCCTCGTCCGCGTAGGAAACAACCGGGTCACGGCTGGTCTTCTGGTTGCAGGCGCTCACAAGGGAATTCAAAGTCAGAGGGTAATAGTCGGGGGTGGTGCTTTCCTTTTCGACCAAACAACCCAGCACTCTGACCTCGATGTCATCAAGGTTGATGTCAGCTAGCGGTTCATCCTGCTCTTTCGAGGCATCGGAAGGAGAACTGAAGTGGATAGTTCGATACTCCATAAGGAAACGGCCTGTGGACGCACTTCGTATTGTAACGAGAGTGCGGTAGCGGTCGAGCATCGGGCAATGCCATGCCCCGGGCCGCGCCTTCAAGTCTGCGTCATCCACCGTTGCGTCATCGGAAGGAAGTGAGCCAACCCTTCCAGCACGCCGGCGCAGTAGTTTCCGTTCATGCCCAGAAACCCGCCTTGGGCCAGGTATAAACAGTCGCCACTCCCGTTTGCCCGAGCTTGCTCCAGAGCCGCCCGCCGCACGTCATCCGATGCGTTGCGGACCAGCACTGCCTGAACGCCGCTCGCCAGCACCGGAAGGTCGTTGCCACTATCACCGGCGAAAACGGTCTTTTCGTCGGAAAATCCCTTTTGCCGCATCAGGAATCGGATGGCATGCAGCTTGGTTGCGCTCTCCGGCAGTACATCGAGCAAGCCCACGTGCTTGGCTTCGTCCACGCTCCAGATCAAGCTTGCCCGAATGCCGTGGGGAGCAAGGAGCTTGCGAACGGCGGGCAACAACTGATCCAAGTCAGCTTTCTCCTTGGCGTAATAGCTCACTTTGTGGCAATTCTGCTGCTCCTCTTCTTGCAGCTCGATTGCGCGAACATCCTTGAGGATCTCCGAAAGCTGGCGGTGCGTCCTGCCTTGCCAGTCGAATCCGATCTCGTCGCTCCAGGCCTTGTCGAGAGTCCAATTCCCATCCCGGATTTCGTAGATCGTCGTGCCGACGTCTCCAATGGCATAGTCCGGTTCCGGGATCTGGAATTCACGAATTGCGTCGTGAATCAAGGCTTCGTGCCGGCCTGTCACATAGACAAGAGTTACCTCGGGCCGAGCGGCCACACGGGCGAGCAACTCCCTGGCTTGCGGAGATTCGGGGTGCCGCCCATTGGGGAGGATCGTCCGGTCCAGATCGCTACAAAGAAGAATCCGGTCTGACACTCTTGCTCCATTCTAGGCAATTCTTCCGGTAGGACAGCAGACCTTCCCTCGCGACCCTTGTGAAGGGGACCGCGCCAGAGCACCATATACACTGCTGTTCCACGGAGGACAGCGAGCCGGCCGTTCGCGTTATCGATATCGCCGCCGAACCTTTTTCCAGTTGCCGATTGCTTCATTTGCGGCAGACCATGAGCATCGGAGCAAAAAACGTGAGTAATTTTGTTTCCCATGCGGAGCAATCCAGTCACGCGTGATACACTGTAGCCTTTCCAGCACGGCGTTCGGCATTCCGCCGGCATCGCGAGGGTCGCAGCATGCAGGTACGAATGAAGGATATAGCCGACCAGCTCGGCGTTTCCGTTGTCACTGTTTCCAAGGTTCTCCGTAATCACACCGATATCGGTCCCGCCACGCGGCGGCGCGTTTTGCGCAAGGTCAAGGAGCTGAACTATCAGCCGAATCTGGCAGCGCGCAGCCTGGTCACACGCCGGTCGTACACGATCGGCATGGTGCTGCCACACTTGCGGCACACGTATTACCAGGAAGCCTATCATTCCATCGCGGAGAAAACGGCGCCGCTTGGCTATACGGTTCTGATCTCCATCTCCGACGAAGACCCGGCCGCGGAGGAAAAGGAAGTCCGCCAAATGGTCTCCCGCCAGGTCGACGGCATCATTCTCGCGTCCGTGCGGGCGCCCGGCGACGTGACGCTACTTCGCGAACTGAAAGAACGCAAAGTGCCCTGCGTCCTGATTGATCGCAAGTTCCGCGGCATGGACTCCCACTTTGTCGGGACTGACGACCGCGCCATGGGCCTCATGGCTACGGAGCACCTGATCGAGAAGGGCTGTACCCGCATCGCTCACCTGCGCGGGCCGGATGTTTCCACGGCGCTCCTGCGGCTCAAGGGCTATCAGGATGCACTCAGGCGCCATGGTTTGCCGGCCGACAACGACTACGTGGCCGGCGGCCGCGGCGACGACCAGACGGGCTACGAGACGATGAGGAAACTGCTCAAGCTGCAACCCAGGCCGGATGGCGTTTTTTGCTACAGCGATCCCGTGGCTGCGGGAGCGATGAAGGCTGTGCTCGAAGCCGGCTTAGACGTCCCTTCCGACGTGGCTATTCTGGGTTGCGGGAACATGCATTATTCCGATCTATTTCGTGTACCGTTGTCGACAATTGACCAGCGAAGTTCTGAAATGGGAGCAAAGGCGGCGGAAATTCTGCTTAGCTTGATTGATGCGAAGCGTCCACGCCGGCCCCGCACAATCCTCCTCTCCCCCGCAATCGTGTCCCGCCAATCGACTGCTCGCCTTTAGGCCTAGCGACCCCTTGCACGCAGTGCGTCCGCCCTGGACATCGGCTTTCCAGGCTCTTGGGGCAGCCATCTCCTATGAGAGGATAGGAAGTCAAATGCCAGGAAACCTGACCGACAAGATCGCCCTGGTGACGGGCGCCAGCAAGGGAATCGGGCGAGGCATCGCCGAGGAACTTGGGCGGCAAGGCTGTCATGTGGCCGTGAACTATCACTCCGACCGCGAAGGTGCGGAGGTGACAGTCAAGACTCTGCGTGACCTCGGGCGCCGAGCCCTGCCGGTAGGCGCGAGTGTAGCGGCCGCCGCGGAAGTGGATGCCATGTTCGAGAAAGTGCTTTCCGAGTTTTCGCGCCTCGACATTCTGGTGAGCAACGCAGGCATGCAGATCTGGAAGCCGTTCCTTGAAATTGAGGAATCCGAATGGGACCGCGTGATTGACACAAACCTCAAGGGCAGCTTTCTCTGTATCCAGCGGGCCGGGCGCCTGATGAAAATGCAAGGCAAAGGACGCATTGTCACGATCGGTTCCGGCAGCAACAAGCTTCCATTCCCCACCCTGGCGAGCTATACCGCCAGCAAAGGTGGCCTCGAGATGTTGACGAAGGTGGCCGCCGCGGAACTGGGACCGTACGGCATTACCGTAAACTGTGTCGCGCCCGGGGCCATCGAGATCGAGCGGACGAAACTCGAGGCCGATGACTACGCGGGAACTTGGGGGCCGCTCACGCCGATGCGGCGCATCGGCCTGCCCTCGGATGTGGCCTCGGCCGTTGCGTATCTAGCCTCGGACGAGGCAGCGTTCATTACCGGCCAGACGCTTTACGTCGACGGGGGGCTTATCAATCAAGGACCCTGGCCTTACAAGAAGGATTAGAACACGGTCGTCCCGTGGATGGGCTGGCAAAGGAACGCATGAGCCGGATTAGCGCCAAGACGAAACTGAGGGAGAAAGGCTTCCTGCTCGGGAGCTTCGTCGAGATCGGAGCGCCAGGGCTGGTGGAGATCTTCGGCCTCACGGGCTTCGATTTCGTCGTGATCGATTGTGAGCACGCAGCCTTCTCGGGCGAGTCCGTAACGGCGATGGCTCGCGCCGCGGAAGCATCGGGGACGGCTCCCTTTGTACGTGTGCGCGAAAATTCTCACGGCCAGATTCTGGAAGCTCTCGACCTCGGCGCAGTCGGCCTTCACATTCCCCAGATCAGCTCAGCGGAGGATGCCGCTCAGGCCGTACGAGCCGCTAAATTCCCACCCGAGGGCATCCGGGGGCTCAATCCTTTTGTCCGTGCGGCTGGCTATGGCGCGGAGCCCTTGGCGAGCTTTCGAAAAACCGCCAATGACGACACGCTTCTGGTCCTGCATATTGAGGCGCAGGAGACCATGACGCAGGTGGAAGAGATCCTGGCGGTGCCAGGGGTCGATGTCGCCTTCCTAGGTCCCTATGACCTTTCGCAAACTATGGGCATTCCGGGCCAGGTCACCCATCCCAAAGTCCGCGAAGCGATGCGTGGGGTGGTGAAGGCTGCCGCCAAACACAACGTCGCCGTGGGCTGCTTCGCCAATTCTCCGGAACAAGCCGCGATCTGGTTGGGGGAGGGTGTTTCCTACCTGACCTACTCGGTCGATTCGTTTATCTTCGTTGAGGGGTGCCGGGCGATCCGCCGGGAGGTGGAAAAGCTGCGGCGGGGGTCATAGCCGGGTGAGATGCTCGATCGTCTGATGGGAGAGGAGGATCTTGGTGAAGGGCCCCGTACAGAGAAACACCGGGCGCTCTACATGGTTTCTCTTATTGCTGGGGGGTAGGTGTTCTTCCTATCTTGAGGAAGGCGGCCAAGGACCATCGTGGAGAAGGAGTGTCTCGTTAACGAAGCAGCCGGGGGAGATTCAGCGCCAACGGCCGCGCTCGATGGCAGGGCGTCCGCGGGCGAACAGGCAGGCGAGCGAGGCGCGCCCGCAACGCAGTTCGCTGTTACCATCTTTCTCAGCGCTTTCCTGCTGTTTCAGGTGCAGCCGCTCATGGGCAGATATATCCTGCCCTGGTTCGGCGGCGGGCCGGCGGTGTGGACGGCGTGCATGCTGTTCTTCCAGGTTGCGTTGTTGGGCGGATACACCTATGCCCACCTGCTAAGCACCCATGTCCCCCGGCGGCTACACGGCTGGCTGCATACGACATTGCTTGGCGCTTCGCTGCTGGCGCTTCCCATCACGCCTGATCCCGAGATTTGGAAGCCGGCCGCGGACGACCTGCCGACACTGCATATTCTCCGGCTGCTGCTTTTCAACGTAGGCCTGCCGTATCTGCTGCTTTCCTCGACCGGGCCGCTGGTACAACGGTGGTTTACCGAGGCGCATCCGGGGCGCTCGCCCTACCGTCTGTATGCCCTGTCGAATACCGGGTCGCTTCTGGCGTTGCTGTCGTATCCCATTGTGTTTGAGCCGGCGCTGACTCTGGGGAGTCAGGCAACGGCCTGGTCGTGGGTTTATGGGCTGTTTGTCATTCTGTGCGTCTGGAGCGCGCTACGCGAAACAACCGGCCGCGGAAACGCACCTTGGGAGCGGGCGATACAGCAGGTAAGAGCAACGGGTAGAGCGGCGGCGCCGCGTTTCACAAGCGTGTTGCTGTGGCTCGGACTCTCCGCGGCTGCGTCAGCGATGCTGCTGGCCACGACGAATCAGATGTGCCAGGAAGTTGCCGTGGTTCCCTTTCTGTGGGTTCTGCCGCTGGCGCTCTACCTGTTGAGCTTCATTGTCTGCTTTGATCACGAGCGTTGGTATCAGCGGCGGCGATTCGGGCTGTTTCTCGTTGTCATGGCGCCGTTGGCGTGCGCCGTCCTCTATGGGGGCGTTCATGTCAACATCCGGATTCAGATCGCAATCTACTCGCTGACCCTCTTTGCCTGCTGCATGACTTGCCACGGCGAACTCGTGCGGGCGAAGCCTGATCCGCGGCATCTGACTCTCTTCTATCTGCTGGTGGCGGCGGGCGGGGCTCTGGGAGGCCTGCTCACGGCGGTGGGCGCGCCGCGACTTTTTGGGTCGGGGTATTGGGAGTTTCATGTATCACTCATCGCCTGCCTTGCGCTAACCCTGCTCGCCTGGCGAAAGAGCGGCGCCTGGACGCGTTACTTTCGAGAACCGGGCTGGGCCTGGGCGGGCGCTGCTGCTTTTCTGTTGGCGCTGATTGGAGCTTTAGGCGGCCAGGTCGTTGTTCTGGCCGAAAATGCGAGCGCCACGGCAAGGAATTTCTATGGCATTCTGCGCCTGACGGACGTTAGTGATTCCTCGGGAGCGAAACGCGCCCTTTCTCATGGCAAGGTCGTGCATGGCATCCAATTTCTCGAGGCGGAGAAGCGCGCTTGGCCGACCGCCTACTATGGCCCGGCAAGCGGCGTGGGACTGGCGATCAAGAACCATCCGCGACGAGTTTCGGCGGCTCCCGTGGATCGAAATCTTCGAGTCGGCGCGGTGGGGCTGGGCGTCGGGACGGTGGCGGCCTTCGGTGAACCGGGCGATTACTTCCGTTTCTACGAAATCAATCCCGACGTGGTCCGCTTTTGCAAAGAGTATTTCTCTTACGTGGACGACTCGAAGGCCGAGGTCGAGATTGTGCTGGGGGATGCCCGCGTGCAACTGGAGCGCGAGGCGGCCCAGGGAGATCCGCAGGCATTCGATATTCTAGCCGTGGATGCCTTCAGCAGCGACGCCATTCCGATTCACCTGATCACGCAGGAGTCGGTGGGTCTTTATCTAAAACATCTCAAACCCGATGGACTATTGCTCTTCCACATCACCAACCGCTCGATTGATTTGACGCCCGTGGTGCGCGGCCTCGCGGAGGATTTCGGTTTGCATGCGATGCGGGTCACGTCACCGCAGGATGAAACGCGTGGCATTAGTACTGCGTCCTGGGCGATTCTGGCGCGGGACGAGGCCTTTCTGAACCAGGACGCCGTTCGATACTCCGCCCAACCCTGGCCCAACGAACGACCGCCCCTTCTGTGGACCGACGACTTCGCGAGCCTGTGGCAGATCCTAAAGCGGTAAGGTCCGCGGGTCATGCATCGCGGTGAGTCGCGACGCGGCTCCGCCGGGCCCGCGCACAAGCGGTGCGAGTTTGCGCCGTAAGGCGGGGTTTGCGGTCGGCGACCCGCCGCGCCTCGTACCGTCGAACCGGGGAGGCGTGCCGACTTGACCCTGCCAAATCGGAACTGATACTGTCCTTACAGGTGGCCGGGCGTTGCAGACACCCGGTCGCGCGCTTCAGGTGCTCCGCGAGTGCGGAGAGAATAGGGAAGCGGGTGCAATTCCCGCGCGGTCCCGCCACTGTGATCGGTGAGGAGCGCTGCCTTGAAGACGATGCCACCCGGAGAGCGGGGAAGGCCCGGCGGCGCTGCTGACGACCCGAAAGCCAGGAGACCTGCCTGCAAGCGCAGCCGGACACTGCCTCGAGGAGCAGGGTGATGTCGGCTGGGTTCTCTCCGTTCCTTTTCCCAGTCCCATCCCGTTCCCCCTTTTGGTAGTGGAGGTTGTCTAGAGATGCGCCTGCGTTCTTTCGGCGCGCTTTAGCCCTCTGTGACGGCTCTTTCTGTGAGTCGATGGCTTCCAGCCCATGCAAGCGAAAGCGATGATGGTGGTCGGCACTGCGTCCCACGTCGGGAAGAGCTGGATGACTACCGCCATCTGCCGCCACTTGTGGCGGCGCGGCGTGCGAGTGGCGCCGTTCAAGGCGCAGAACATGTCGCTCAATTCCCACCCTTGCGTTGGAGGCGGGGAGATCGGGCGCGCGCAAATGGCGCAAGCCGAAGCTTGTGGCCTTGCACCTGTGCCGGACATGAATCCGATTCTGCTCAAACCGGCATCGCCTGGCGGGAGCCAGGTGATTGTCAATGGGAAGGTGTGGAAGAATCTGAGCGCCGCTGCTTACTACGAGCAGTTTGACTTTCTGTTTGAGCAGGTGCTGGCTGCCTACGGGCGGCTGTCCGCGGAGTTTGAGTTTATCGTGATGGAGGGCGCAGGCAGCGCGGCGGAGATCAATCTGCACAGCCGGGACCTCGTGAACTTGCCGTTGGCGGCGCGTCTCGATACGCCCGCATTGCTAGTGGCCGATATCGACCGGGGCGGGGTATTCGCCGCGGTGGCCGGCACGATGGCGTTGCTGGAAGGCGAGGAAAAGAGCCTGGTGCGTTCGTTCGCGGTGAACAGGTTTCGAGGAGATCCACTACTCTTCAACGGCGGGCGGGAGATGCTCGAGGAGAGGGCCGGACGTCCCTGCCTGGGCGTGTTTCCCTTTGCGGACGATATTTCGCTGGACGCAGAAGACAGTGTCGCGCTGGAGGGCAGATCGCACCCGGCCGCCAGCGGCAAGGAGCTGAGGGTCGCCATCGTACGCTTGCCCCACCTTTCCAATTTCACGGACTTCCGGCTCTTGCCGGACGCCGAGTACATCACGCGCCCGGGGCCATTACCGGATTGCATCATTCTGCCGGGAAGCAAGAACACGCTGGGGGACATGCACTGGCTGCGGCGGCAGGGACTGGAGCGATGGATTCTCAATTGCGCTCGCGAAGGGGCGGCGGTGTGGGGTATTTGCGGCGGCTACCAGATGCTCGGAAGAACGATTCGCGATCCGCACGGCGTCGAATCGAGCGCGGGGATGATTGCCGGGATGGGACTGCTGCCGGTGGAGACAACGCTGCTGCCCGCGAAAACCACACAAGTTGTTTCCGGACGGATGCCGAGCGGAGTTTCGTTTCAAGCCTACGAGATCCATATGGGGGAGACAACACCTGCGGCGGGAGAGCGCCCTTTCGCGGTGATTGACGGACGCCCGGAGGGCTTTCGGCAGGGCAACGTCCTCGGCACATATTTGCACGGCGCTCTCGAAAATACGGAGGTGCTGACGGAGTTGCTGGCGGAGCTGGCCCGCAAGCTGGGAAAGACGATGCCGCGCCTTTCTGAACCTGTATCGAAAGAGGCCGAGTACGACCGGCTGGCGGATTGGTTCGAACAGCACGCCGATTTGAAGCGCTTTGAAGAGTTGTACCTCGCATGAGCAGCGACGCTTGGTTACTGCTGGCGGCAGCCGGTCTGGACTTGGCGATCGGAGATCCGCGTTGGCTGCCGCACCCCGTGCGGGGTTTCGGTAAGGTCGTGAGCGGACTGGAGACCGCGTGGCGAAAAGCGGCCCCGCTTTGCGGGCTGTGGATGGGCGGTATGTTGTTCACGGTGACGGCCGTGTGTCTCGCGGGAGCTTTCGTGTGGTTGAGCCTGCAACTGACATCGCGATGGAGTTGGCTTGCGGCCGCCGTAACAGTCTACTGGGCTTATGCGTTGCTGGCCGTGCGCAGCCTTGATCTTGAGTCGTGGGCGGTTGTCGATGAACTAGGGCGCGGCGGCATTGTCAGCGCGCGCCAGCGTTTGGCGATGATCGTGGGCCGTGATACCGAGAATTTGACGGAGCCGGAGGTGCTGCGGGGGGTTGTGGAAACAGTAGCGGAGAACCTGAGTGATGCTGTTGTTGCGCCGCTTTGCTATTTTGCGTTGGCGGGTCCGGTGGGCATGGCTGTTTACAAGGCTGTGAATACCCTCGATTCGATGGCCGGATACAGGAACGAGAGGTATCGGGAATTCGGGTGGGCGTCGGCGCGTCTGGACGATGTCCTGAATTTCGTGCCGGCGCGGCTGACGGCAGTCCTGGTCGCGCTTGTTGCTCTCGTGCTACGGCTGAACGCAAGCCGCGCCCTCACGACGGTCTGGCGCGACGCGGGGCTGCAGCCGAGCCCGAACTCCGGATATCCCGAGGCGGCAGTGGCCGGGGCGCTGGGCGTGCAGCTCGGCGGGCTTAATTTCTATGGCGGGCAGGCAAGTCCGAAGCCGTTGATCGGGCAGCCGCTCGTTCCGCTGTCAGTGCAGACTTGCGGGCGGGTTCGCCAGCTGTTGTATGGAACCTCGGCCCTCGCGGTCGCTCTCACGATGTGGGTGCTTTCATGGCGAGTTTGACGAGGGAGCAAGCGCAAACTGGGGGCGCGGCGGCGTTGGCATCCACGGATGCCGGCGGGCGCCCCGAGCCAGTCGATGCTCACGGCGGTAATGTCTTTCAAGTGGCGCGCGAGAGGGGATGGAATTGGCGTGAGGTTCTTGATTTCAGCGCCAACATCAATCCATTCGGCGTACCTGCTTCCGTCCGGCGAGCAATCGAAGCATCGTTGGAGAGCATTCGCCACTATCCCGAGTTGGGATCTCCAGAGCTGCGGCGCGCCGCCGCGAAGGCTTGGGGTGTCGGCGAAGGTCAAATCCTGGCCGGAAATGGCGCAACCGAGCTGCTCTATTTTCTCGTCAGGGTGCTGAAGCCCGGGCGTGTTCACCTGGTGCTGCCTGCATTTGGGGAGTATCGGCGGGTGCTGACGGACTGCGAAGTCACGGTGACGCGCTGCCGGACGGACGAAGACTACGCGATGCCGCTGCCGGAGATTGCTGCCGATGTACGGCGGCACCAGCCGGACCTGCTGTTTCTGACCAACCCGAACAACCCCACGGGCGGCCTCCTGGATTCAGCCGAACTCAGAAGGTGCCTGGGCGGAGGACTTCCTACGGGAACGCGTGTGATTCTAGACGAGTCCTTCCTCGACTTCACGCGCGAGCCTTCAATGAGCCGGGAGACCCGGCGGCTTCCCGGTTTGTTTGTGTTGCGCTCGCTTACGAAATTCTACGCGCTGCCCGGCCTGCGGCTGGGCTGTGTGATCGCGGCTGAGGAGACCGTGAAGGAGCTGGAGAAGGCGCGGGAGCCGTGGCAAACAAACGTGCTGGCGGAGCAAGGCGGCATTGCAGCACTACGGGATGAGAAGTACCGGCGACGAAGCATGGAGTTTATCGAGACCGAGCGCGCGTGGTTGCAAGAAAGGCTCAACCGGATACAGGGGTTGAAAGCGCTGCGGGCGGCAGCCAACTTTCTCTTTGTGCACTGCGATGGTCCTGTTTCCGATTTGCAGGCGTTCCTATTGGACCACAAGATCCTGATTCGCGACGTGACGCAGATGGAAGGCGTTGAGGGGAATGCGTTCCGAATCGCCGTGCGAACGCGCCAGGACAATGCAAGGCTGCTGACGCTACTGGAGGAGTTTTTTTCATGATGCTGCGGCGAGCAAGGCCTGGCAGCCGGCGACGGCTATCGTGCTCACCGAAAAAGGGGGCAATCTGTCGTAGCCGCCGCAGGTGCTGCTTCGATCTCGCACTGGCGTTTTTGATGGTGGCGTATCTTCTCGCCGCGCAGTTGGGCGCGCAGGTCCCGCAGCGCATTGTTTCCGCCGCGCCGAGCATCACGGAAATGCTGTATTCGATCGGCGTGGGCGATCGCGTCGTCGGTGTGACGGAATTTTGCCATTATCCGCCGGAAGTGCGACAGAAGCCGAAAATCGGCAGCTACATGCGGCCGAATCTCGAAACGATTGTCGCCATGCGCCCCGACCTGGTGGTGGTCTTGCGCGAGCACGGCGAACTGGTAGCGCAACTGCGAAGGACCGGGCTGCGAGTGCTGGACTTGCAGCACAACACGCTGGATGGCGTCTTCGATGCGATGCTACTGCTTGGCCGTACGGTGGGGGTTGAAGAGGCGGCGCGCCGGCGGGTGGGAGAATTGCGGGGGCGCTTGGATGCAATCGGAGCCAAGGCAAATGGGCTGCCGAAGCGGAAAGTGATGTTCGTGATCGGCAGAACACCGGGCACGATCCAGGATCTGATGGTCGTCGGCCGCGAGTCCTTTCTGAACGAACTCATCACGATCGCAGGCGGCCAGAATATCTTTCGAGAGACGAATGCCTTCTATCCGCGTATTCCCCGCGAGGAGATTTATGCGCGCGGTCCTGAAGTGATTATCGACATGGGGGACATGGCGGATACGGACCGCGTGACCGAAGAACACAAGCGTTCGGTTCCAGGCCTTTGGAAGGTGCTGGCGGATGTGCCTGCTGTGAAGGCTGGACGGGTGTATCCCGTGGCCGAGGATCTTTTTGTGGTACCGGGGCCCCGCGTAGTGGAGGCGGCGCAAATGCTGTTTGAGATGATCCATCCCGAGGAAGCGCGATGACGCCAGTCTACGAGCTGCGGGATGTGCGGGTCCGTCTCGGCGAGGCCGAGGTTCTACACGGACTGTCGGTCGAGATCGGCGAGTCGGGTCTGACCGCCATTGTCGGTCCCAACGGCGCGGGAAAATCCACGCTGATGTCGGTGCTGGCGGGCATCCGCGAATCCTATGAGGGAAGCATTCTGTTCCGGGGCAGGGAAGTATCGCAATGGGTGAAGCGAGAGCTGGCGCGCCAAACAGCGTTCATTCCCCAAACGATCCGGCTGGAGTTTCCCTTCACGGCCGAGCAGGTTGTTTTCATGGGCCGCACGCCGTACTGTCATGGACTCTTCGAGTCGCCCGATGACGAAGGGGCGGTGAGACGGGCGATGTCCCTGACGGACTCGCTGCCCTTTGCGCGGCGCGAGTATCGCGCCCTGAGCGGAGGCGAAAAACAACGTGTCGTGCTCGCGAGCGCGCTGGCGCAGAATCCCTCCGTCCTCCTTTTGGACGAGCCCACTACGTTTCTGGATCTGAAACACCAAGTGGCGACCTATGCCCTGCTGCAATCTCTGGCGCGGGAGCAGATGACGGTGATTGCCGTGACACATGATCTCAACCTGGCGGCCAGCTATGCGGACCGGATGATCGTTCTTTCCCACGGCCGGATCGCCGCGGACGGCAAGCCGCCGGATGTTATGCAAGCGAAGCTGTTGCGGGAAGTGTTCGAAGTCGATCTTGAAATTCGCGAAGGACCTAGCGGCAAACCGTGGGTCTTCTATGAGCGCGCCGGGACCCTGCGCCACGCCAGCGGGACGGAAGGCCATCAGACGCCCCCATGCTGAGTCCCGCGAAATTCTGGTCGGCGGTCAGTTTGTCGTTACTTCTGTTTCTGGTGGCATTGGCCGGCATGCCGTTGATCGGCACGAGCGGAGCAGAACTGTCGCGCGCCTGGGCCGGCCTGTCACCGGATAAAGAGATTCTCTTTCAGGTTCGGTTGCCGCGGGTGTTGCTGGCGGCCCTGGCGGGGGGGGCGCTATCGATGGCGGGCGTTGTCTTCCAGGCGCTGCTGCGGGACGCCTTGGCGGAACCGTACACGCTGGGAGTACAGAGCGGCGCGGCGCTGGGAGCCGTGATTGCTATCTGTTTCGGCTGGCGTACGGTCGGGGCATTTCCGGCGGTCTGGCTCACGGGTTTCGCCGGCGCGGCTCTGGCGATGTTTGTGGTTTTGTCCATTGCTTCCGAGGGGCGACGCATGTCGTCGTTTACGTTGCTGCTGACGGGTGTGACGATCAACAGCATCTGCATGGCGGCGATTCTGTTCCTGCACTACACGGCGGGATTCACGCAGTCGTTTGCCATTGTCCGGTGGCTGATGGGCGGTATCGATTCCATGGAATATTCGACGATCGGCATTCTCGCCGCGGGCGTGCTGGGCGGTCTGGGGATTGCCGTAGTCAAATCCAACGAGCTGAACCTGCTGGCTGTCGGTGAAGACTGGGCCGTAACACGAGGCGTTCATGTTCCAGGGCTGATGCTGATCTGCTACCTGCTCGGATCGGTTCTGACCGCCTCGGTGACTTCACTCACGGGCCCGATCGGCTTTCTCGGCTTGATTGTGCCGCACGCGCTACGCCTGGCCTTGGGAGCGGATCATCGTTTGTTGATCCCGACCTCGTTTTTTGTGGGCGGAGGCTTCTTGATGATCTGCGACACCGTGGCACGGACGGCTCTGGCGCCGAGTGAGATTCCGGTCGGGGTGATCACGGCGATGCTCGGCGGACCTTTCTTCATCTGGCTCTTGCGCTCGCGCCGGGGCAGCCTATGGGTGTAGTGCTGCTCGGCGGAGGAGCGCGCAGCGGCAAGAGCCGTTTCGCCTTGGAGTATGCAGCGCGATTCCAGCGGCGGGCCTTCGTCGCTACCGCACAGGCTCTCGACGCTGAGATGGCCGAACGCATTCGCCGGCACCAAGCCGAACGCGGGCCGGAATGGACAACGCTTGAGGAGCCGCTCGACATCGCCGGTGTTATCGAACGCGAAGAACACCGCTTCGATGTGATGCTGGTTGATTGCTTGACGTTGTGGTTGAGCAACGTGATGGGCGAGCCGCAAAGAGACCCACTACGTGAGCTGCACCGCCTGAAGGAGTGCCTGACAGTCCGCCGCGAAACCGGGATCGTTCTCATCACGAACGAAGTTGGCTGCGGAATCGTACCGGACAGCGCGTTGGCGCGACGATACCGTGACTTGGCCGGAGAGATGAACCAGATGATAGCCGCTGTAGCGTCGGAGGTGTATTGGATTGTCTTCGGAGTGCCGCTGACCGTGAAAGCCGGGAGGAAGATCTAGTGGGGGCAGGAGCCCAGGAATCGGTGGGCGCTGAGCGGACAGAGCGGCCTGTATGGCTCGCCGCTGTCGGAGCCGCCGTGCAGACGCTCACGCGGGTGCCGGTTTCCTGCTCGGCTGCACCGAACGAGCGTGTGCTGGGGTGGTCGGCGGTTTTCTATCCCCTTGTTGGGTTGCTGTTGGGCGGGGCGGGAATTTCCGTCCATTTTGTGGCGGTCCGCTTCTTGCCGCCGGAAGTGACCGCGCTTCTGGTGCTGGCCACGTGGATGCTCCTGACCGGCGCGCTGCACGAGGATGGTTTGGCAGATACGTTCGATGCCTTTGGAAGCCAGCATTCCCGGGACGGCATCCTACGGGTCATGAAGGACAGCAGGATCGGCGTTTATGGCTCGCTGGCCCTCGCTATTTCCCTATTGCTGCGCTGGCAGGCTCTGGCTTTGCTGCCTGCCCGGGAGGTGGCCTTTGCCCTGATCGCGAGCCAAGTGGTTCCTCGGACAGGGGTTGTGGCTCTGGCCTGGCTGGCCGGTCCGGCCTCCAGGGGCACGGGAGGGTTGTTCGCCGCCAGCGTCCGCAAGATGCATCTGGCGGCCGCTTTCTGCCTGGCCACCGCCATCCTCTTACCATTCGGCCGAGGCCATGCGATCATGGCAATGGCGGGATTGTGCCTGCTGATAGTAGGGATCGCCGCGCTCTATTTCCGGTCCAGAATCGAGGGCGTCACGGGCGACTGCCTGGGTGCCGCGAATCAGGCGCAAGAGATAGCGGTCCTTTTGGCAATTTTGGGGTTGGGAGCTGTGGCTTGACCATGGAGAAACCGATTGCGTTGCGGGGGGACCGCCGCGTCTATCTGATCCGGCACGGACAATGTGAACCGAGTGGCGTTCTGCTAGGACAGTTCGATGCGCCGCTTAGCCTCGAAGGAGAGACGCAAATCAGTGCGCTGGCACGGCAGCTAGAAGATTGCGGCGTGGAACGAGTTCTTTCGAGCCCGCTGCGGCGCGCCGTCCGGACCGCCGAGGTGATCGCAAAGCACCTGGGCATCGAAATCGCTACGGATGCCCGGCTCAACGAGATTTCCTACGGCACTTGGGATGGTCTGCGTTGGGAGGAAATCGAGCGGGCCGACCCGGAAACCGCACGCCGGAAACTGGAAGATTGGTGGAAGGTAACGCCGTTAGGCGGCGAATCTGTGGAAGCGTTCTACGGGCGCGTGGAACAGGCCTGGTATTCGCTGCTGGATCATCCCGCTGACGTCACGGCCGTTGTGGCGCACCGTGGCGTGAATGCAGTGCTGCTCGATCTCGCCCGCGGCTTTGAGAAACGGTCAAAAGGCGGCGAGAACCGCTGGCAGGGGATAGCCACCTTCGAACAGGAATACGGCAGCTACGAATTGGTCAACCTGCCGGGGATCCCCCAGCATCGAAGCAAGCCCGTTGCCTTCAACGCCTGAACACAGAGCCGCGGCAGGGTCAGTTGCGGCGGACACACGATAGCCAAGATGACGCTCGGAGCGCGACAGCAAATGGAGACCCGACCGCTTTCGAGCACGATCGACGAGATCCGTCCCTCGCACGACCCTGAACGGGCCGCGACGATCCAGCATCGCCTCGATCACCTCACGAAGCCGCGGGGGAGCCTGGGCCGCCTGGAAGAGATCGTGATGCGATACGGTCTGGCCCGGCAGCAAACGGACATCGAAGCGCCGCGCAAGTCCCTGTTCGTTTTCTGCGCCGACCACGGCATCGCTGCCGAAGGGGTCAGCGCCTATCCCCAGGATGTGACCCACCAGATGGTTGCGAATTTCCTGGCGGGCGGCGCCGCGATCAACGTGCTGTGCCGGCAGCATGATATCGACCCAGTGATTGTGGATATGGGCGTCAATCACACTTTCGATCCGGGACAGGGTATCATTGACCGCAAGATCGGGCTGGGAACACGCAACTTCCTCCACGAGCCGGCCATGTCGGTTGAGGATGCAGCCCGCTCGGTCGAGGCCGGTATCGGTTTGGCGCGGGCGGCGGCGCGGCTTCACTACTCGCTGCTGGCCGTCGGAGAAATGGGCATCGCCAATACCACGTCGGCGAGCGCTGTGACGGCGGCGATGACGGGCCGGGACCCGGCGGAGCTGGCGGGCGCCGGTTCCGGGATCACCGAGGACCAACGCGGCCACAAGGCGGATGTCATCCGGCGGGCGATTGAACGTCACTGCCCAAGTGCGGAGGACCCGCTGGGCGTGCTGGCCGCCGTTGGAGGCTTCGAGATCGGGGGCATATGCGGTTTTCTTTTGGGAGCGGCCGCCTGCAAAACGCCGGTCATCGTGGACGGATTCATCGCGTCCGCCGGAGCCTTGCTGGCCGTCGGACTGGCGCCCGATCTGCGGGATTACCTCTTCCTTTCCCATGAGTCGGCGGAGCCAGGACATCAAGTGATTACTGAAAGAATTGGCCTTAATCCGCTGTTATCCCTTGGTATGCGCCTTGGCGAGGGGACGGGTGCCGCACTTGCAGCGGGTGTCATCGATGCAGCTCTGAGGCTGTATCGGGAGATGGCGACTTTTGCGTCGGCCGGGGTTTCGGACCAGACGTCAGGCTAGACACGCCGGAGCGCCTGTAAGAATTTGGGATGCAAGAAAGCCCGTGGTGGCATGCCGGTTCTCCTTCTCCACCAGAATGGATCTCCCCAGACCTCGGAGCTAAGGCATCGGCTGGGCGGCTTCGTCCAGGTCGGCCGTTCTGACCGCTATTACAGCGTCGCTAGATCTCATGCACCGGCGCCGAGGCGGTGTCGAACTTCTTGAGCTTTTCGATGAGAGTGGTTCTCTTCAAGTGGAGCACCTCGGCAGCCTGGGTCTTGTTGCCATTCGTCTGCTCCAGGACGCGGTGAATGAGACCTCTCTCAAACTCGTTGACCAACCGTTTGAAGTCGAAAGGCAGGCCGGAATCCAACATGGCGGAGGCTGTTTCGCGCTGTGGTGTCCGGCGGGGGGCGGGGAAGTCTTCTATGGCGACGCAAATCCGGTCCTGAGAGCGGATGACCGCGATTTCAACGGCGTTCTCCAACTCGCGAATGTTGCCGGGCCACGGGCGCACCATCAGCGCGGTCTCGGCGGCCGGGTCGAGGTACTTGCGTTCAACTCCGTCACGGCGGCAGAACCGCTCCAGGAAGTGATCCACGAACAAGGGGATGTCTTCCCGCCGCTCCCGTAGAGGGGGCAGGTGGATGGGAAAGACGTTGATGCGATAGAAAAGGTCCTCGCGAAAGGTTCCTTCCGCCACTCGGCTCCAGAGATCGACGTTGGTGGCCGCAAGCACGCGGGCGTCGGTGCGAATCGTGTTGCTACCGCCGATGCGGTGGATCTCCCGTTCCTGCAGGACGCGCAGCAGTTTCGGTTGCAACTCCAGCGGCAGGTCACCGATCTCGTCGAGAAAGATGTTACTGCCATGAGCCTGCTCGAAGCGTCCGATCCGTTGCTGGTGGGCGTCGGTGAAGGCACCCTTGACGTGGCCGAAAAATTCGTCTTCGAGCAGGTTGGCGGGAATGCCGCCGCAGTTGACCGAAATCATCGGAAGACCCTGCCGCCGGCTTAGCGCGTGGATCGCCCGGGCCACCCGCTCCTTGCCGGTTCCCGTTTCCCCGGTAATCAGGACCGTCGTTCGTTTTGAGGCGACAAGCTGAACCTGCTCGATGACCCGCTGGATCGCGGGGCTGCGGCCGATAATCAGCCCCGGAGGCAGTGCATCGGACGAGCAGGGGCAAGCGGCGACTCTCTCGCGGCCCATCCCGCGCTTGACGCTGGCCCGTCGGGCACTGCGGCCGACAGAAAACCCGTTTACCCGCTCGTCGGCGGCAGCCAACGCCACAGAGATGCGCTCCAGGAGGCGCTCGGGCGGAAAGGGTTTGGCCAGATGGTCCGACGCCCCGCAATGGCGCAAGCCCGATACGGCTTCCAGCTGGGTATTGCCGGAGACAACAATCAACGGAGCGGCCGCAGGCGAGGCTTCCAAAGCTTTGAGCAGGCGCAGACAGGACTCGAGCGGGTCCGGCAGAGCCTCGATATCCACCACAGCAGCATCCCAGGCAAGCACCGCCAAGTATTCCGAGGCGCGCTGCACGCTCTCCATTGCTTCAGCGCGCAGCCCTTTGCTCTCCAGGAGGGACCGCCAGGTTTCCCAAGCGCCGGCAGACGGTGCGACAAACAGAATCCGGTTCTTAAGCCGCACAGGATTGAATAGGCCGTCGAACATGAGCGTCCGCCCCGAACCGACCGAGAGCGATGCTCCTTGGGCAATTCCAAGGCCAACCCGGTGATGAGGCGACAACCGATGGCAAATCACTGGTTTACATCGAGAGGGCGGGTCGCGGGTACAACAAAGTTTTTCAAAGTGGCGCGCGTCGCTGGAGGACGGAATTCAAAAAATGGCCAAAAAGCAGGGATCTTTGCAGAACGAGCAGGTTGTCATTTTGAAACAGCCATGCCCAAATCGGTATCGTTGCCCGGAAATTGGCCGGACTCGCCGCCAGCGTTGTGGTGTAGCCCGTTGGGACACGCCCAAAAGCCACGGCCGCCGGATTTCTTGACGACAAGCGTCAAAGGTTTGACATCGTTCGCCCGTCCGCAGATTCGTATATGCCCTTGTTACCAGTGAGTTAGATTCGAGTGCCCGCGTGGCATGCGCGGTGCATTGGTCCTTTGTCCCATGGCAAGTCCTTGTCACAGCGCGAACGGACAGACCGAAGAAGGCCAAATGGCTCCTGTTTGTTGGGGAAAGAGCTTTTGAAAGAGCCTTGCCATGTTCCTGTCATTTGCGACCGAGGAGCGATTCCATGTCATCATCTGCGGCAACAGCTATCGCCACGACGAAGAGGGCCAGGACCGGGAAGGCGGCGAAGCCGGACCGGGACGAACTCATTGTCAGACACCTTCCATTGGTGAGGGCGATTGCCAATCGCGTCCGTGAAAGCCTGCCTGTCCAAGTGGAGCTGGACGACCTGGTGCACGCAGGTGTACTGGGATTGGTAGACGCGATTGAAAAGTACGCGCCGGAGAAAAACGTCGCCTTTCATCTCTACGCCAAGCATCGCATTCGAGGAGCGATTCTTGACAGCCTGCGCCAGCTCGACTGGGCCTCGCGCGATCTGCGGAAGCGTTTCAAGTCCATTGAGAACCTGATGCAGAAGCTTGGGCAGGACCTGGGGCGCGCGCCGACCGAAACGGAGGTCGCCAAGGAAATGCATGTGAGCATTGAGCAGTACCGCAAGCTGACGATGGAGCTTTTTAACGCCGGGCTGGCGGCCGGGCAGCCGCACCGCGTCGAGCGTCCCGACCACACCAGTTTCGCGGAGGCGACCGAAAGCAGCGAGCAATTGCCTGACCAGCTTTTTGCCCACCAAGAGCTGCGGAGAGTGTTGGATCAGGTCATCGGCACCTTGCCGACGCGCTATCAGACCGTCATCAAGCTGTACTACGACCAGGACTGTACGATGAAGCAGATCGGCGCCGAACTTGGCGTAAATGAGAGCCGCGTATCGCAGATTCACAAAACCGCTCTCGAGAAGCTTGGGGCTGCGCTCAAGAGCAGCGGGTTCGCGTCATCGCAGGTCTTTTTGCAGGATGCCTAGGCGGGGCGGGCGAGAGGACCAGGGGAAGGATGTGTGGACGATCCGGCCGTCCTGGCGCATAGGAGGCTATTCTTGGCTGTTTCTCGCTAGTTTCGCTTGTTTCATCGCCCGACCGGTCTTACTCGTGCTGCTGGGCCGGTTTCAAGGAGACGACCGTTTCCGCGGGAGAAACGTGAAGGCAACCCCGACAGGATGGGCGACTTGGATCTGCCCGTTGCCGGGCCGGAAGTGCATGCTTGCTCGCAGGTACCCGCCGCTACTCGTTTGGTTCGGCAGGGGGAGCGGCATCCGGCGTCTTGAGGAACGCGAAGGCATCCAATTGCGAGAGGAAGGACGAAACGGCGTCGGCCACCACCTCATGCCCGACGCTGTTCCAGTGCCCGTCGTCGGGGAACTCAAAGATACTGCCATCCTTGCTGTGGCGCGCGATGAAGTACGGTTGCGTGTCGATCACCTGGTACCCACGCGCCTGGGCTTGAGTAATAAAATAAGCCCGCATCCGGACGAAAAAGCTGCTGTCCATCTGCTGCAACTCGTCCGGTTTGTAGATGGCCGGCCGGGGCGCATCTAGGACAAACGCAACCTGGGCGGGACTGAGATGAGTTCGCTCGGAGGACTGGGCGAGGAACTCGTCCACGGCCCGCCGCGAATCCCTGAGAAGCTCAGGTGTTGCTTCGTCAGGTGTGGTGCTGAGGCCCAGGTCGCGTGTGCCGCGAAGGAGTATGCGAATCCGACGCAGAATCCCGACGTTTGCGAACAAATACCTTGCCAGAGCCGAATGGAGAAGCATTGGGCGGCTCCAGTGAGTTTCGCTGTTGTTTCGCCGCGTCTGCAGGTTGCCATCGACTTCCTCGAAACAATAGTAGTCCCTGTTGTATTTGCACAGGGCCCCAAGATAATCATTGCCAACGATGACGAACACAGTGGCATCGGGCCGGAAGGTGTCGCGAGCATACTCGGCCCAGACCAGGTAGGTCGCAAAAGCGGTTCCGGATATGCCGAAGCTGTAAACGCGGCCATGCCCGCCTAGCTTTCGGGAGAGCCGGGCTTGCAGCGTTTCCCCGAAGGGGAGGATAGCGGCCTGGATGTAGCTGTCCCCGATGACTGCCACGAGTGGTGTACCGGCTGCCGGGTCGTAGTCTTGAGTGTTGACGAAGCCGTAATTGTTCACCCGGATCTTGTTGACATGCGAGAATTGCCATCCCTGGGACCAAGTACTGGTGCGGTTTGGTTCAAAATGAGGGATGGGGTTTTCGGCGGTCACAGGCTGGTCGTGTAGCCCTTCATCCACGGGTAAGAGACGCAAGAGCATTTCAGCGACCAGACACAAACCCACAAAGCCGGTCGCTATCGCGGCTACCGAGAAAAGGATCCGCTTGGCTATAGTCACGTTGCACCTCCTGGGGCGTGCTTCAAAGCCGCCCCAAAACGCCGCTCCACACCGATCGCCTTTGGTCCTGCTAAAACACCGCCAACGCCAATCTCTGCACAAACACAAAAAGGGCGCCTAGCATGAACAGCGCCGGCCCGAAGGACGGGAGCCAGATCTCCTGGTTCTGACGCTGAAACGGCTCAAGTTCAAGGATCAGCGCATCCGAGGCGTGACCAATATATCATCCCTTCCGTGAAGGCACATCCCTTCTATATGGGATCTGGCATCCGGGGTTTGGATTTCGACGACAGAGTACTGAAAGCGGAGAGCGTGAACGGGCGCAGCGATCCCAAAGTCCTCCGGCAGGGATCTTGGGAGAATCTCCCATTTCCAAAGCTTAGGGGCGAGAGCCGGAAACGCTACGGCAGGAGTCTTTGCAAGCCCGCCTCGTCGATCACGGGGACGCCAAGCTTCGCGGCCTTATCGAGCTTCGATCCCGGATTTTCGCCCGCCACAACGTAGCTTGTTTTCTTGCTAACGGAGCTAACGACACGCCCGCCGTTGGCTGCGATGAGCCGGCTGGCCTCTTCGCGACTCAAGGTCGGCAGTGCGCCTGTGAGGACGAACGCCAAGCCGTCCAGCGGGCCGCTTTGGCGGGCCTTTGGCTTCTGGCTGAATTGTAGTCCGGCAGTACGGAGCTGCTCCAGGAGATTCTGGTTGCGAGGCTCCTGGAAAAAATCGCGTACGGACTGCGCCACACTTGGCCCGACGTCCTCCACTTCCTGCAACTCCTCCACGGAGGCCTTTTGGATGGCATCGATGCTCGAAAAATGGTCCGCCAGGGTTTGGGCCGTGCGTTCGCCGACGTGGCGAATGCCGAGGGCGTAGATCACCCGCGGGAGCGGAACAGCGCGGGAGGCTTCGATGTTGCGCGTGAGATTGGCCGCTGATTTTTTTCCCATGCGCTCCAGGGCCGCGAGTTGTTCGGTTTCGAGGCGGTACAGATCCGCCACGCTCTCCAACAGCTTTCCATCGACGAGCTGGTCAACGAGGGCTTCACCGAGGCCGTCGATATTAACAGCGCGGCGGGAGGCAAAGTGCAGGATAGATTCCTTAAGGCGCGCCGGACAGTTGGCATTGACGCAGCGGCGGATGGCTTCACCCTCCTCCCGCACAACGCGCGTGCCGCAAACCGGGCATTCGGCGGGTATTTGATAGGGCCGCCGCTCTTTTCCCTCGCTCACGACGCGCACAACTTTCGGAATTACGTCACCGCTTCGCTCCACCAAGACCGTATCTCCGATCTGCAGGCCCAGCCGTTCGATCTCGTCCTCATTGTGAAGAGTGGCGCGTGATACGGTGACACCGCCGACCGGAACGGGCCGCAGGTGCGCGGTCGGGGTAAGAGCGCCCGTACGGCCGACGTTCACGGCGATATCCTCAACGACCGTTTCCGCCTGCTGCGCGGCCCATTTATACGCCGTGGCCCAGCGCGGTGCGCGGGAGCGGTAGCCGAGTTCGCGTTGCAAGGCGATGGAGTCGACCTTTAATACGAGGCCATCGATTTCATAGGGCAGATTGCCCCTCTTGCCAAGCCACTGGCCGGCGTAGTCGAGCATGGCGGTGAGGCCCTTGAGCCGCGCCCGGTGAGGGTTGACCTTGAAACCGAGACTGTTGAGCGCTTCGAGGGTGTCCCACTGCGACTCGAAGGGTGTGGCGCCGTTGACCAGTAGCGCATAGGTGAAGAATTCCAGACGCCGCGAGTCGGTGATGCGCGGATCGAGGACGCGCAACGACCCGGCGGCGGCATTGCGCGGGTTGGCAAAGGTTGAGAGATCATCGCGCAAACGGTCGGTGTTGAGACGTTCGAAGGCTTTGAGGCTCATCACGACTTCACCACGCACTTCGAAGTCGCCCGGGATGCCCGCGGCCGAAGCCTTGCGGCTATCGATCGAAAGGGGCAGGGAACGGATGGTGCGGGCGTTTTCCGTGATAACCTCGCCCGTGGAGCCGTCGCCGCGCGTCAGCGCGAGAGCCATGCCGCCGCCGGTGTATTGAACGGCCATCGACACACCATCGAGCTTGAGTTCGCCGACATATTCCGCCTCGTCCAGACCCGTTAATTCGCGCACGCGGCGGTCGAAGTCGCGCAGCTCGTCTTCCCCGAAGGCGTTATCAAGGCTAAGCATGGGGGAGGAGTGTTGCGCTTTGGAGAACCCCTCCCGGGGCGCGCCGCCGACCCGCTGCGTTGGTGAGTCGGGTGTAACGAGCTCGGGGTGTTGTTCCTCCAGAGCTTGGAGCCGCTTCATGAGGGTGTCAAATTCCGCGTCCGAGACCTGCGGCTGATCCAGCACGTAGTAGAGGTACTCATGGCGGCGGATCTCGTCCCGAAGGGTGGAGATCTCACGGGAGGATTTCGTAACGGCTGGGGACATGGACGTTTTATTATAAGGATTGGCCATGCGATACCGACAAGCGGCGCTGATCTTCAACCCGGCCTCCGGGCGGCGGCGCAACACCCGGCAGGTCAAGGTACGCCGCGCGGCGGAGTCTCTGCGGCGCTGGATCGACCGGGTCGACCTCGGGGAAACGGCCGAGAAGGGCGATGCCACGAGACTGGCGGCGGAAGCGGTACGGACAGGCTGCGACCTGGTCGTTGTTTGTGGTGGGGACGGCACCATTAACGAGGTGGTCCGCGGCTTGGCCGGCGCCAGGACTGCTCTCATGATCCTGCCGGCCGGCACAGCCAATGTGCTGGCGGAGGAGGTGGGGCTTCCGGCCTCGCCGGAAAAGGCGGCGGCGCTGCTACCGAAGCTCGTGGAGTGCCCCGTGCAACTGGGCATCGTCCGCTACCAGAACCCGAAGCCCGGGTTCCGCCACTTTCTGCTGATGTGCGGAGTGGGGGTCGACGCCAGCATCGTCTATCACCTGAACACCAGACTGAAGGAATATCTAGGACAAGGCGCGTATTTCCTAGGATCGCTGGAACAACTGCAACGTGAGTTTTATCCGTTTCACATCCATGTGAACGGCCACACCTACGAAAGCACGTTTGCCCTGGTGAGCAAGAGCAGCCAGTATGGCGGCAAACTCGTGCTTACGCCCGAGGCCCACCTGTTGGCGGAAAAGTTTCAAGTGGTCATTTTTCAGGGGGCATCCCCGTTACGGTACGTGGGCTATCTGGCTCAGATCGCAACGCGCACGCTGGATCAATTTACCGATGTCACTTTCCATGAAGCGGACCGCGTGGAGTTTTCTACGTCCGCCGGCCGCCCCGTCTACATCGAGGTGGATGGCGAATACGCCGGCCGTCTGCCCGCCGTGGTAGAGGCGGCGGAAGAACGGCTGTCCGTGCTATTGCCCGTGGCTTACGAAGAGCGGGTTCGCAAAGGTGTTTTAGCGGAAGCATCGGTCGCCCGGGCCGTCCAGCCGTAGGCATGGACAACCTTACCCATACCTTGGCGGGCGTCCTGCTGGCACGCGCCGGATTGCGACGGCTATCGCCTCAAGCGACGGTGCTGTGCGTCGTTGCCGCGAACATCCCTGACATCGATATTTTTACTGCCACATCGGCGATCGACTACCTCAACTATCATCGCCACCTGACGCACAGTTTGCCGGCTGTTCCCCTGATGGCTTGCCTGACGTTGGGGTTTGTGGCCCTTGGGTGGCGGGTCTTTCGTCGGCGGGGGGACGTTTCCTGGGGGCGAGCCTGGCTGGTGGCGTTTGCGGCCGCGCTGACGCATCCGTTGCTTGATCTGGCCAACACCTACGGAGTACGGCTGTGGCTGCCCTTTTCGGACCGCTGGACCAGTTGGGATGTCCTTTTCGTGGCGGATCTGTGGGTGTGGACAATCCTGGGCATAGCTGTTCTTGCCCCGATGCTCATGAAGCTGGTGCAGGCGGAGATCGGCGTCCGAGAAACGCGAGGACAATTCGCCGCGCGGGCAGGTCTTGTGGTGCTGGTTGCATTCATCGGCGCTAAAGCGGTGCTGCACCAACGGGCCGTGGCGCTGATGGATGCCTTTGAGTATGACGGCCAGCCAGCGGTGCGCGTGGCGGCATTTCCACTGCCGCTGGGCTGGAATCCGTTTGGCTGGGTGGGTTTCATCGAAACCGAGCAGTACTACCAAACGCCCGATCTGGACCTTCTGCTGAGAAACTACGACCCGACATCCGGCCCGAGATTCTACAAGCAGACTAAGGGACGAGCTCTGGACGCCGCGCTGGCGAGTTCGGTGGGATCCGACTATGCACGCTTCGCGCGGTACCGGTTTGCGCAGGTCCAGCCAGCCGGAGACGGTTACGTTGTGGAAATGACCGACTTCCGCTTCCGAGGCCCGGGCCGGGTTGGTTTCCGCTGTACCGTGGAGCTGGATTCACAGTACCGGGTGACGGGTCAGGAATTCTCGTTCTAAGAGACGCCGCGAGGCCAAGTCCTTCTTGCGTGAGCGCGAAAGCGGTCACTACCGCCTCACATTTTCCTCCATCTGAAAAACTCCTGAAAAGAAAGCCATTTCTTCATTTGTCGCGGATCGGGCGGTGAAAAATGCTTGCAGACGTGTGATAAGCCTAGGGTGAAGAGGCCGGATTTCCATAGGTTTCCTGCCGCGAAGGTCTTCGCGCTTGATGCAAATCCGTCAAAACACAATGAAAAAACAGTTGTTGCTTGGGGCAGCCCTTTGCTGTTTCTGGGGAATTCCAGGCCTGCCGCAAACACAGGTGAACCTCGGCAAGCAGAGTAAGAATGTGGATTTCAGCAGCGCGAGCGCCACGAAGCCGAACAAGAGCGGCACATCGATTCCCGGGACGTGTAGTGTGGGTGAGACATTTTTCAAGTCTGATGCTCCGGCGGGGCAGAATCTTTACTCCTGCACCAGCACGAATACATGGACGCTGGCCACATCGCCGGTGACCTCCGTTTTCGGAAGGGCTGGGTCGGTGGCCGCCGGCGCCGGTGACTACACTGGGACACAGATCGCCAACACTCCTGCCGGAGGCATCTCCGCAACCAACGTGCAGGCGGCCATCAACGAACTCGACGCCGAGAAGGCGGCCAGCTCGCACAGCCACACTGCCGGCGAACTTGACGACGGCGGTGTGGCCGCGACGAACGCCCTTTTTTCCGGCGCGGCGTCCGCGGCGGGGTTTCGGGCCATAGCGGACGGGGACCTGCCCGCAGCCATCGCGCGCGACGCCGAGGTGCAGTCGGGGGCGGCGCTGTTGTGCTCGGGGGCATCAGGAACCGACGCTTATTCCTGTTCCATGAGCCCAACGCTGACGGCATACACGAGCAGTCAGGTGATCAAGTTTGTGCCCGACGTCGCCAATACGGGCGCTGCTTCTCTCAACATCGACGGAGTGGGCGTACGCCCCATCTTCGAAAATGAAGACGAGATTGATCTTGACGACAATGATCTGCGAGCGAATGTCCCGGTTCTGCTGGCGTACTGTCCGGTCTGCAACTCGGCGGTGGGGGCTTGGATTGTTCACGGCGTGGTTGGGATTGGGAGCACAACCGACATGCAGAGCCAGCTTGACGGCAAACAGGGCCTCCTCAACGCGCTGGGCACTTTCGATTTCTCGAACGGTTTGAGCTCGACGGTAACACTCAATTTCAAGGTGACCGGGACATCGCCTCAGTGCGTGGGTAGTGATGATCTGTTGGCGTGCAGCAGCCGGTTCAGGGCAAAGACCATTGAGACGGGTACGGGCGACGATCCCGGTATTATGGGTGTCTGCGAGGAGGGCGCGAGCCCGTCGTGCATTACGTTTGAGGCCCCGGCGTCCCTGGCCAACCCGCTGGGCTTCCAGTTTCCCGACGCACAGCCGACGGCCGGTCAGATTGTGGTGTTGGGCCAGACGACTGGTAACAAGACCGCGGTAAGCTTTGCGAACCGCGTGGAAAACTGGCGCTATAATTTTTTCAAGGGCACGATCGACGCCAGCTACGATCTCTACCCGGTGTGGTCCGTTTTCGGATATTCGGCAACGATCGAAAGGATTTACTGCAAGGTCACCGGCGGAGGCAGCTCGACCGCAACAGTCAACTGGCAGCGCGATGATGGGTCGCCGGCGAACATCCTGAGCGCCGATCTTGTGTGCGACGAGAACGGGCAGTCCAGTTGCGCCTCCGGTTGCGACGTCAATACGATAGTGAGCGGAGAGGCGACCCTGAACGATGGGCAACTGCTCAACCACGCGACGGTTTCCGTGGCCAACGACCCCACGGCTGTGCATTTTAACATCCAGGTCAAGGTGAACTGAGATCGACGATCCCATGAAACGCGTCTTCACGATTTTGATCCTCGCCAAACTACTATTTGCAGCTGGGTTGAGGGCCCAGGGCGTCCTTATCCAAGGGCGGACGTTCTCGACGGGCGCAACCATCAACAAGCAAGCGCCGCCCTTCCCCGATCCGCTGGTGATCACGACAGTGACGCTCCCGGACGGCACTGAGCAGGCGACCTACTCAGAGAATTTGACATCGACGGGCGGCACGTCCCCCTATGAATGGATTCTCTCTGCCGGCTCCGACCCGTTGCCGCCTGGTCTAACGCTGTCCTCCGCCGGGTTGATCAGCGGCACGCCGACAGCCTCCGGGACGTATCCTTTCACCGTGCGGGTCACGGATAACCAGCCTGTATTCAAGACTGCGCTGCTTTCGATCACAATCGATGCGATCGCCCCGCCGCCGTCATTCCTGATTACCGAAAACGCCGAGGACGGCAACCTGACCGCCAATCCTACTTGGACCTCGGCGGGCCAGTGCGATACAACGCAGAATGGATTTATAGACGGAAATTGGGAGATTCGTAAATTCGGCGCGACGGATTGCATCTTCTTCGACAATGAGGATCTGACGGAGGCCTATTGCGCCGTTGATCTTCACCGCTTCTCCACCGGCGCCCCGGCTACCGACAGAGATTCAGCCATCATCGGGCTAGGATCTGGAGGCGAGACGCTTTTTCAGATCGCTGTCAAGACAGGGTGGGACGTGTACGCTAAAGCTCCCGGCCAGGCGGGCAATGGCTTTCTGGTCGGCAACTGGCCCGCGGATACCAATAAGAGAATTGCGTGGCATTACAAGCCAGGATCTGGATCGGACGGTTTGTTCGAGGTGCGGCTGAACGGTGGCAACGCACAGTCCTTCGCCGCCGCGACTCCCGCCGTTAACCTGGATCGCGTGATTCTGCGGGATAACAACAATCACGGCTCGCAGCTTTTCTATTTCGATCGGCTCACTTGCAACAACACCGGCTGGGAGACCTACACTCCGCCCGTGCCCGCGCCGCCGGCGAGCGGCAACTGTTTCAACGAGTCTTGCGTGACTACGACTGCCGTGCCCACGGGTTCGGGGTTGCTGCTCACACACAGTTGCGCTTCGGAAGGCAACGACCGGAACCCGACCAGCGCCACATCGAGCGTAGACGGAGCGCTGACACTGGTCGGCTCGCATGACGCAAACGGCGTGCGCACCACACTCTGGGCCAAGCTTGGCGCAACGCCGGGAAATCACACAATCACCGTGGTCTTCCCCGGCGGCTCGGATGAGGTGGAAGCCGCCTGCCAGAGCGATACGCGAGCCGGCGTGACCAGCGGTACGGCGGAGGCCACCGCCACCGGCTCTCAGGCTTCTTCCTCCACTATCTCAACCAACATCACGACTGTTTCAACAGATGCAGCTCTCGTGAGCATCGTCGGCGGATCGTCTCAGGGTTCGGTGACGCCGGGCGCGGGGCAGGTGGAGTTCTTCGATTCCCCAGGCGGCAATACACCGGCTCCGGGAATGTTCGGTGCAGGCTCGACAAAAGTATCAACCGGCGCGGCCGGCTCGAAGACGATGAGCTACACCGCCAGCGGTACGATGGCGTTGACGCACTTCGTCGCGGCTTTTCCCACGACGACCCCGCCGCCGCAGAACGGTACGTTGCTCTCGCAATACTGCACTTCCAACATGTGCGACGGATCTACCGACAATCGGGCCTGCATTCAGAACGCCCTGAACAACCGCGCCAGTTGGGTGAATAACACGCTGATCTTCCCGGCCGCGCAGACCTGCATCATCGGCTCGCAGTTGACCATGACCAGCAAGAACGGCTGGACGATCTTGGGCCAAGGCTCCACGATCAAGGCTAAGAACGGCATGTGCCTGGATTCGAATTCTACTCCCGGCTGCACGGGCAGCGGGCCGATGTTCTACCTCGCCGACGTGGATAATTTCACAATCGACAACCTGGACATGGACGGCAACCGCGCCAACCGCCAGCCCTTCCAGCAATTCGGCGGGCATAACTATGTGTTCGACCACGCGACGAACGGCACGATCCGCAACGTGGATTCGATCAACTCGCCGACCGATAACGCGATTGTGAAAGGCACGAACAAAGCCAGCCTGGCGACCCGCTCGGCCAATCTGACGTTCATTGACTCGAAGTTCCACAACGCTTGGCGGAACAACGTCTCGGTGACCTACGCGGTGAATACTCGGTTTCTGGGGCAGTGTTCGGGGACTTTCTCAGGTACCTGCACTTGCGCCTTCACGTCAGCAAACGGCATCGATCCGGAGGCCGGCCTTGATTGGGAGCCAGACGGCAACGAATCGTCCCCCGCTATTGAGGGCGGTCTAGTCGATGGCTGTCAGTTCTCCGGCAACTACGAGAACGGTATGACGACGGAAGGCAAAGCGGGTGCTCGCAATATCACTGTTCGCAACTCGCGCTTTTGGGGCAATGGCCTATCCACGCCTTCAGCTGGTCCTCACCGGGCAGCGTTGCGCTTCACCGCGATCAACGACTTGGCCGAGAACAACTATTTCGGAACTGCCGCGGGAGTCAACTGGGGCCTGATCTACATCCAGGCGGGGGTGAATGCCCTCGTGCAGAACAACTTCATTGACGGGCAGCCGCCGATTGGGGCCTTGTCGGGCTCACGCAAGATCATGTACTTCGGCAATTTTGGCAACGGCTCCGGGCAGTTCAAAAACAACACGATCACCAACAGCGGCTTCAACTTCAATTCGACTGGGTGGTGCAGGATTGGCGTGGCTGGCGGCAGCGGTTCCAGCGTTTCCGGCAACACCTTCGGCGGCACAACCCAAGCGCCGAATCCGGGGTGCCCATAAGGGAAATATGCCGCGGCCGGAATTTGGTTCCTCGAAGCTTCGTTCTTCTCAGCGAGGCCCCTTGGCTTGCGCCAGGAGCTGCTGCGCCATTTCCGCTTCGGGGACATCCGGGTCGAGGCGTAACGCTTCGTCCAGAGCGCGCCGGCCGGCATCCATGTCGCCAAGCTGGAAATACGTCATAGCCAGGTGGTAGCGGATGAGGGCGTCATGAGGTTGGCGCGCGGCGGCGTCCTGGAAGTGACGCAGGGCCGTGCTATACACACCCTTCAGATAGTAGACCCATCCCAGAGTGTCGTCCACGCTGGCGTTGTCGGGCGCAATCTCCTTGGCCTTTTGCGCGAACTTGAGAGCCTCGTCGAGATCGCGGTGTTCCGCCGCAAAGCGGTAGGCCAGATTGTTGAGCGCGACGAAGTTCTCGGGCTGCTCGGCGACGACGCGCAAGTACTGGTCGATCGCTTCCTCCGGCTGATGCTCGGCCTCCGCAATGAGAGCCATCAGAAGGCGGGCGTCTGTATTTGTGGCGTCCTGCTTCAAAATTTCGGCGAGGCCCGAGCGGGCCTGCGGCAGTTTGCGCTCGGCCAAGTCGAGGCGGACGATCGCGAGGCCGGCCTCGGCAAAAGAAGTGTCGAGGGTCCTGGCGCGCTGGAAGGCCTCCCGGGCTAGAGTCCGGTCGCCCGTCCGGACATACCAATCGCCAAGGAAATACTGCGCCCGCGGCGAAGATAGGTGCTGCTCGGCATGCTTCCGTACGATGGAGGTGGCTGTGCTTTGCTGTTTCGCCGCCACGTAGCTCTGGGCCAGGGCGCGCAACGCGCGCAACTCGTCAGGCTGCCGGCGCAGAACTTCCTCGAAGCAAGCTCTCGCCTGGGGATGCTTACCTTCCGTCAGCAGGAGCAAGCCGTCTTGCAGGAGTAGTTCCGGAAGGCGGGCTGCCGCGAGACCCTGGTCGATACCCTGCCGCGCTTCGGCTCGGTTTCCCAACGCTAGATGTGCCCAATTGCGCGCGATGATGAAGGGCAGAGTTCGCTGCTGCGGCTCCGGCGCTTCCGCCAGCATGTCGAGACCCGCTCGGGGGTTTGCGGAGGCGAGCAGGGTGCGAGCCATGTCGATTCGCGCGGGCAAATAGCTCGGGTTGAGGCGGAGGGCTTCGGCTAGTTCCTGGCGCTCCAGCAGGAAAGCTTTTCGCGCGGCATGAACGCCCGCCAGTAGATAGTGGCCCTCGAAGGATGTGGGACGATGCTCAAGAACCTTTGTCAGGTCGTCCTGGGCTTCCGAGAATTTTCCAGAGCGGAAGTAGATCTCGGCGCGCTGCAACAGGGCGTCCGTATCCTTGGGATTCTTTTCAAAGGCCTCTGTCAGAATTTGCTCCGCTTCGGAAGGCCGGTTAGCCATGATGTTTGCCGCCACCAGGCGGCTGCGCATGGCGCGATCCGTGGGATACTCTTTCGCCAGCCGGGTGAACTCCACGATGGCTTCATCGAACTTGCCGTTCTGCAGGAGCACCTGCCCGTAGACGGGCTGGTAGTTCTTGTCGGGCAGGAGAGCCACTTCCTTGTAAAGTTGCTCCGCTTCCTCGCTCCGTCCGGCGCGTGTCCGGAGCCCTGCGAGACCGATGAGCGCCGGGGCGTTGCGCGGATCCGCGGCGAGCGCGCGCCGGAATTGCGTTTCCGCATCGTCGGGGCGGCCGAGCGTGGCATAGAATTGCCCGATGATGACGGCGGTATCAGGGGAGTCCGGGTCGTGGGCGGCAGCATTGCGCAGCACGGCTTCGGCCCCCGCGACATCCTTTCGGGCAAGCTTTACGCGAGCCAGTGCGACGGAAGAGCTGATGTGTTGCGGTGAGACGCGTAAGGCGTCCTGTAAGAGTGTTTCCGCCTCGTCGAGAGAGCCGAGACGCTCTTTCGTGGCGGCCATGACGAATAGGGCGTCGGAGTTTTCGGGCGACTGCGCCAGAACATTCTGGATGCGCTCATTGGCCTCGCTGACACTTTCAGGCGTGCCGGTTTGCAGAGAAAGCTGCGCCATGAGCAACTGGATGCCGAGATGTCTCGGATCGAGTCGGTCGGCTGTGCGGATAGCCGCGACGAGTTCGCTCCAGCGTCCGGAGGCCAAGCAGGCCAACGCCATCTGGTAGTGGACCTCGGCGTCATCCGGCTTGGCGCGGATGGCGTTCTTGAATTGCAGAATGGCGCGGTCGTAGTCCTGCTGCTTGGCGAAATCCAAACCGCTCTTCATGAAGTCCGCATACTTTTGCTCGGGCGTTCGCATGCAGGCCGTGAAAAGCAGAGCCGAGAGGAGGACCAGAGAGGTTATGGACCGTGACCAAATCTTCCGTGAAGACATAGATATTCCCCTTGAGTCCGCCTACCGGATAGCCAGACTGACAACGTTGCTTGCCCGCCGGTGAATGACAGCCCTCACGGCAACCGCAGGCCCAGTCAGTACGGTGTCCTTGTCCGGGATCTTGACATTGATCTGCCAAAGTCCGACGAAACCCGGGGCGAGCCCTGAGAACAAGATTTCCCCGAACGTGCTGCCAATCGCAACACAGACGGTTTGTTGTTGCGCTAGACATGAAGCACCGTCGGCAACCGGCGAGGCTACCGTCTCGGAGATCGCCGGCGGCGCCTGACCGTCCGGCACGGGTGGATTCACATCGCCTTGTCCCGAGCCGAAAAGCGTGACGGTGCTGCCTTTTGGTGCGGGGTTTTCCGCGCTGTTGAGCGTGCCGTCCTGGTTGATCGCGAGGGCCTGTCCGCTTCCGCCAGACTGCGTGGAGAAGAGACCGGGACCTGCTTCGGCCACCTGGAGGGACCCACCCGCCAGAAGTTCGTCCGTCGCCGACCGCCGAACGGCAATGCTCTGCGAACCGACCGACGCCGCACCCGGGAGCTGAAGATTAATCTGCTGACTGGAAACAAACAAGAGCGGCGCCTGGACCTGATTGCGCAGTTCGACCGTGATGCCACCGAGTGCTTCCGGAAGCGGCAATGCGGCGGCGTGGGCGGTTTGATCGGTGAAATTCTGCCCCCATAAAGTGACGAGGGACCCTGGAGCCACTGGCGCACCGGCCTGGAAATGGATGGCGTTGGTCGCTGTCACCGGGCGAAGGAAGTGGGCCACGCGGCTGTTTCCCGTGTCGGCCACGTAGAGTGTGCTGTTGCGGTCGACTCGGATACGCGAGGGGGAGAAGAGTCCTTCGGCCGTGGCGAAACTATCGGAGCTGTTGAAATTGGCCCGTGTGCCGGTCATGCTCGACTGTCCGACTACCTGCGCCGCGTCGGCGTTCGTCAGGGGGAGAAACAGCAGGGAGGGGAAACGCAAAACGCGGTTGTTGTCTCCATCCGAGACGTAAATTTCACCCGCAGCGTCCGTCTCAACATCCTGAGGGTTGCGAAGGCGGTTTGCACCGGCGCCCGCGAGCGCGGAGTTGAAACCGGGCTGGCCAACGACGATGGAGGCGCTCTCATCGCCGCCGGACGCCTGCTCGGCATTCGGAAAGATGAGAACCCGGTTCGCGCCGCTGTCCGCCACGTAGAGAAAGCCAAACCCATCGACGGTGATACCGCTGGGAAAGGACAAGGTTTGCGCGCTCACCGCATTTGGCGGAGAACCCGTGGCGAAGTCCGGCTGACCGAAGACGGCCACTGCCGCGGCTCCATTTGATACGCCCGCGGGAAAGGCGAGCACGCGGTTGTTTCCCGTGTCGGCGACAAACAAGGAACCCGCGGGTCCGATGGCGACGTCGGAAGGTGAGTTGAACCGGGAGGCGCTGACGTTAGCCGAGTTAGCGGAAAAAAAGTCGGGTTGTCCCAGCACGAGATCGGCACTGATCCGTCCCTGCTGCTCAAGAGGACGCGGAAAACGCAGGACACGGTTGTTGCCGGAATCGGCGACGAAAAGGTGACCCACGGCGTCCACTGCAATCCCACGGGGAGTAGATAAGGCGTTCTGCGTCGGCTTCTGTCCGGAAGAATCGATGTTTGCGAGCGCCGTGGAAAAATCGGGCTGGCCGATGACGAGATCGGCGGGCGCCCCGCTTTCGAAGCGGCGCGAGTCCTTCCACACGAGCACACGATGATTGGCGCTGTCGGAAACATAGAGCGGGAAGGAGGGGCTGGCGTAGTCGATGGCGACGCCACCGGCTCGCGCGATGCTCCCCGCGTCGATGCGATTCGGCCCGTTACTTGAAAGGTTGGGTTGCCCCCAGACCTTCGTCGCCGTCCCTGTGTCCGGCGGATAGCTGATGATGCGGTTATTGGCTGTATCGGCCACGAAGACCTGGCCGTCGGCATCGATGGTCACCGAAGTAGCGCCCAACAAGCCGGAAGGGCCAGCGCGAGGGTTCGTGCCGCGGTTGGGCGCGTCGGCTTCGAGCGCTGCTTGACCGAGCACTCGTGTGGCCGCCGTACCGGGCGCGGCCAGCGAGGCGTTGTCAAAAACGAGGACGCGGTGCTCGAGCGGGACGGCCACGTAAAGACGACCGCTGGCGTCGGCGCCAAGCCCGAGAGGCCCCCGGAAACCGGAACTGGTTGTTTTCTCCAGAACGACGCGAGCGGTCAGACTCTCTTGTCCCAGGACTCGCGTTGCCTGCTGGCCTGTGGACTGCTGCGCGGGAAAAACCAACACCCGGGCATTGCTAAAGTCCGCCACGAACAGTGCGCCTTGCTTGTCGAACGCCAAGCCTGCTGGTTGGTTGAAGCCGCCCGCGCTGATTCCTCCGGCGCCGGCGTTTGGGGAGGCGTTCTGAAAATTTGTTTGGCCGATCACCGTGTCGGCGGTGGCGTTCGGTGAATCGAGTGAACCCGCGGGAAAGCGCAGCACCCGGTGATTACCGGCGTCGGCGACCCAGAGGTTGCGCTGCTTGTCGAATGCCAAAGCCACGGGCGACCGCAGGGAGTGGTTGCTGACGCCTCCCGTGTTCGCGGAACGGCTCTCGAAATCGGGCTGGCCGTACACGGCGTCGGGGTCTACTCGCGAAGGGTCCGCGAACGGATTCGGAAACCGCAATACGCGGTGATTGCCGGTGTCGGCGACATACACGTCGCCGGTGGCCGGGTGAACCACGAGCGCCTCCGGGGCGTTGAGGCCGCGGGGTCCGATTCCCAGGGGCGCAGTGTGCTGAAAGCTGCTCTGCCCAAGCACAACGTCGGCGCGCGAGTCCGTGCCGGCGGCGTTGGCATCCCGCCATCCAAGCACACGGTGGTTGCCGGTGTCGGCCACGTAGAGATGCAACACACCGTCGCGACGGTCAACGGCGGCGGCTCTTGGCAGGCGCAGTTCATTGCCCTCGACGCCGTTGAGGCCGTTCTGACGAAGACTGCTCTGGCCGAGCACCCGATACGCGCTTTGCGAAAGTTGGCCGAACCCGGTTGCAGTCCAAGACAAAATGACCAGGCAAACGGGAGCCCAGGCGCGAAGTCGCGGCATTTCCATCATGCGTTTGTTCAGCACGATGTGTGCCAATCCTGTTTCAGCCGGTGGACTGGTCGAAAGTTGGGGACTCAGGACGATACCGTAATCCAGGAAAGTATCGGCGCGCCGTTCGGCGGCGAGGAATTGGGAAGGACCGCAAACCGGGCGCAGAAAACCAAAAAAGTGGTATTCACTCTTGCCACTAGAAAAAAAGCGGGCGGGCCTGAAAGCCCGCGCCGGGAAAGGCGCCAAGGCCGATTCGTCGTGGAGGACCGAAGCAGGGGGGCGCCGTGGCGCTTTGGAAGACTGGTCTATTCGGGTACCACGATGGTGTCTCCCGGCTGTACAACGAAATTCAACTCCGGCCGATGTCCCTTGATGACAGCGTCATAGTCGAAGGGAACGCGATCCTGCCTTCCATTCTGCTTGCGAAGCACGTAGATCTTTCTTCTTTTCGCGAACTCCGTCAAACCTCCAGCCTCAGCCAGCACCTGCAGGACTGTCATCGGCGTCCTCAGTTCCAGTGAACCGGGGCGATCGACGCCACCGATGAGAAAAACCCTCTGGCTGTGAATCTCGCTGGTGATAACGGTTACAACCGGGTTGTTAATGAACTGGCCGAACCTTTCACTGAGAACCTGCTCCAACTCAGCGGGAGTAAGGTTGGCGACGGAGATCTCCTTAATGAGCGGCAGGGAGATCCGGCCGTCGGAACGCACTGCCACGCCCGACACGGAAACCTCCGGTTCGCGCCACACACTGATCTGCAAGACATCCCCCGGACCAATGCGATATTCGCCCGGGGCAACGGCAGGTTGCGGCGGAACGTTTTCGGCCGCGGCCGCGGTATTGGTCTCGATGGGGAGGGATACGTGCGGAAGCGATCCCGGAACAACCGGATCCACTTTTTCCAACTCGTCAAACTGATAGTGAGGAATCGGCATGTAAGCCCACCCCTGTAAGGGCAGCAGGCGGCACGACCCCGCACCACGCACCGCGTCGTCGCAGGGACGCGTGGCGCGCGCAACCATCGTGTGCGCAACTTCGCTAGCCGGCCTCCGTGGCTTTTCAGCGTGCAAGAGCAAGGCGCTCAGCATGGCGACGGTGCCTGTTACCAGGATCTTGCCAGGATGTCCCCATACCTCCGGTCCGGCAAAGACTGTTCTCGGTTCCGTCGTGCACGGTTCCTTACCCGGACTCACCTTGGCAGGACCGCGTCGGTGGAGAGGGTCCTTCGAAGGAAACCTCATAGCTCACTCCTCACACGCCTCGTCGATGTTCAGTTTCTTCATGCGATAGAGCAACGCCTTGTAGTCGGCCTTGAGAAGTTTCGCCGCCCTTTTGCGATTCCAGCCTGATTGGCGCAACGCTGCCAAAATAGCCTGCCGCTCAATCAGCTTTCTCTGCGCATCGATCTCCTCGAGGGTCGGCGGCGCCTGGTTGTGCGCACCGGTGATGGCAGCTTGCTCAGCCACACAGGGAGGTCCCACGGGCAGGCTCGGCTCCGGGAGAACCGCGTTGCTCGTAGTCACGGTAGAGCTGGCAATCTGGATGCCGCTCCAAAAGCTGCTCGGCGGAGCCAGGTTTCCCGCAACCGGGGAAGGCACGAGGAGGTTTTGTGACGCTGGAAGAGTCCCGCCGCGCGCGCCTTCGGACGGCGTCTTGCCAAGCTGCGAGTGGTTGGGAGGCTCTTCTAAACCGCTCCGCGGTCGCGCCCAGGAGTCGTCCGCCAGCGGACTCATATCGGCTGCTTCCAACTTCGCCTCTGGATCGCCGGCCTGGTCGTCCGAAAACCCAAAAGGCCGGTCAGGAGAGACAGGAGCGCCATAGGAGCTGAGGGCAACGAGCAACTTCGAGATGCCCGTGGGGTCTTCCTGCTGCTCGGAGTCAGCTGGGACAGACAAACCGGCTGGCGCCGCGGAGAATTGTGCCGGCGGGCCGCTTGTCAATTTCGAGGCTGACGGCGCCGGAGGCAAAGATCGGGAACGGTTCTGCCAGGCCGTCTTTCGCTCCAATTCCTCGGCCAAGCCGCGCGGGTCGGCGAAGACAAGCAGCTTGCGCATCACGTTCTCGAGTTCGCGAACGTTACCTGGCCAGGAGTAGGAGAGCATCAGGGCCTCCAGCTCTGCAGGAATGGATGGGACCTGCTTGTCACGGCGATGGTGTTTCCGTAGAAACCAGTGGGCCAGGGGCAGGATTTCGTCAGGCCGCTCGCGCAGCGGCGGCACCCAGATGTCGACGACATGCAAACGGTAGTAGAGGTCTTCACGGAACGTGCCGCGTTCGATCGCCTGCTCAAGGTTGCGGTGCGTAGCAACCAGGATGCGGGAGTCGACGGGGATGGGATCCGTGCCCCCGAGATGATGCACCTCCCCATCCTGCAAGACCTGCAGCAGCTTTGCCTGCAGCGGGTGATCCATCTCGCCGATCTCGTCGAGGAAAATCGTGCCGCCATCGGCCTGTTCGAATTTGCCCGGTTTCGTTCTATTCGCGCCTGTGAAAGCGCCCCGTTCGTAGCCGAACAGCTCGCTTTCCAACAGGTCGGAAGGGAGAGCCGCGCAATTGATTTTGACAAATGCCTTAGCGGACCGGGGTGACAGCCGGTGAATCTCACGCGCCACTACTTCCTTACCGACACCGCTCTCGCCGCGGAGAACGACCGGTACGTTCCATGAAGCTACTTTTTCGAGTAATTCGCCGATGACTTTCATCTTCGGGTTACACCAGACGTAACCGCCCTGCTCGGGGTCGGCAGCCGGCCGCTGGGCCGGGGCGGGTTGATGACTTCGATAGAGAGCCGGCGCCTGCGCGCTTCTGTCGGCGCCGCCGGGAATCATTTCAAACAGGTCGCTGTGTGTCATCGATTTCGACATCGAATGGCCTCAATCTTCCTTCGCTGTCAGCTTGTCAAGTATGCGCTTGCCGCATGCGTCCGCTGCTCGTGATCCGGCATCCTCGCGCGCGATCGATTCATCGTCCGCCCCTCCCGAACAGGACGATCTGGATGGTCTTGAAAACGATCGCCGTGTCAAAGAAAAACGACAGCCCTTTCAAATAGAAGAGGTCGTACTCGAGCTTTCGCAGCGCGTCCTCCACGTTAGCCCCATAGGGGTAACAAACCTGCGCCCAGCCGGTGATGCCGGGGCGCACGGTGTGCCGCTCGTCGTAGTACGGAATTTGCTCGCGGAGCTGGCGCACAAACTCCGGGCGCTCCGGCCGGGGACCCACGAAACTCATATCCCCTCGAATGACGTTGATGAACTGCGGCAGCTCATCCAGGCGGAACTTGCGGAGATGCTTTCCAATGCGGGTGACCCGCGGATCGTTTTCCTGCGCCCACTGGGCGCCGCCGGCGGCCTCCGCATCGGTGCGCATGCTGCGGAATTTCAGCACTTCAAAAGGCCGACCCCCCAAACCCACCCGGGTCTGACGGAAAAGCACGGGGCCGGAGGAGTCGAGTTTCACGGCCACTGCCGTCAAGGCCATGATGGGCGCGGAAAGCAGCAGGCCCGCGACACTGACGGCAAGATCCAGAATGCGCTTGAAAACGGCCACAAGCCGCGTGCGCCGAAAGCCTTCGGAAAAGATGAACCAGTTTGTGGGCACTGTCTCCAGCGGGATGCGGCCCGTCAGCGACGCGATGGTGGAATGGCCGTCGCGAACCTGAACGCCACGGGTACGAAGGCGGATCAGTTCTGAGACCGGCAGCAAATCCCGTTCATCGGGAACGACAATCAGACTGGAAACGCCGTGCTGGCGCGTGATCGCTTCGAGATCGCCCGCCTGGCCGAGAATCGGCTCGCCGAAGAGGCGGGAGGCCTGCATACCGGAATCCTGACCCGTCTCCGTGCGCACAAATCCAACGAGGCGCAGGTTCAGGTCTTCGCGCTGTTTGATCTCGCGCGCAATGTCGATGGCAAGTTTGGCGGTTCCGAGAATCAGAACCGATTCTCCAGGCACCGTGGCTCGCCAGAACCAGTCGACCAGCAGCCTCACTACCGTGACGGAGCTCATCACCAAAGTGAGGGCGAGGAAAAACACACTCCTGCTTAGCGTTAATGCCGGAAAAAGGAAGTAGAGAATACTCAGCAGGATGCAAGCTCCGCCCAACGACTGTCCCAGCCGGATGTACTGCTCGCTCGGGCGCCAGGAGGTGTGCAGGTTGTACAGATCGTAGTAGTAGAAGCTGATCTGGATGCAGAGCATGACCGCCAGCGCCTGGATAGCAAAATCCGGCAGCATCGTGTAGAACTCGAAGCTGGCCTGGTCGTTCCAGAAGCAAAGCTTCACGCCAAAGGTGAGGGCGGCGGCGATCAGGCACCCTTCGAGGGCGATCAGCACCACCGCTTTTCTCGAAACGTATTGGCTAAAGATCTGGACCATGACGTTGCATTATGACCCGGCCCCAGGCACGCTCCGTTCAAGCGAGAGGCCCATCCACGAAAGAGGAACAGAATGGCTGCGGCGGGCCCTCGCAGTTGGAGCGGGACGCACCGCCCGAGCCCCCGGACCAGACCGCGTCCGCGAGCAGGTTCCAGGGTGTGTCCCCTGCGGCACGCGCCACGAGCCGCCCTCCGGAGAAAGGTGATAGTCACCCTGATCAGGGTGACTCCCCGGAACGGCGGCCCGTAGACGTGGCTTGCCGCTAGCTGAAGCGATTACCCGGCGTAGGGACAGCCTATCGGGGCGCTCCCAGCTTGGAGGCGCGGCGGCGCAAGGCGCCGCCCATACCGAGCATGCCACTGCCGAGAAGCAGAATGCTCCAAGGCTCTGGCGCGCTGGTAAAGGTGATGTTGTCGATGCCCGTTCCCACGTCCGGACCGCTGAACACGAGAGAAGCGGAAAAGACGTTGAAGGAACCCGTGGCGGCGGCCAGGTTCACAACGTTGCCATCGACGGGTAGGATAGCCGGAATGCTGTACATGAAACTCGCCACCGGCGTTGTGAAGAGATCAGAGAATAGCGTCAGAACCGCCGTGTGCCCCGAATGCGCACCACCGTCCCGATAGTCGTACAGATCAAGGCTGAGGTTCTTGATGGGAGCGGCAAAACTCAAGAAGTAGTTCAGGGCCAGAGTGGGTAGATTGCCGGGGGCAATCAACTCATCGGTGAGAAATCGAGCCCCGCCCAGTCCGCCGGCCGGTGAATCGAGGGGCTGGAAGCCCGTGACTGGGCCGCCTACCTCGACGACGTAGCCTGTCGTTGCGCCAGGCGTTGCACCAGCCCCGGTTGCAAAGGTTACGGTATTGCCGGCGACCGGCACGGCGCCCAGGGCGGTTCCGTTGGCAAACGCTTCGAAATCAATCGTCGTCGCAGAAAGAGAACAAGTAAGAATGAGAGTGACGACGGGTACCAAGAAGATTCGCAGTCTTCCCGACATTTGAAATTCCTCCTTAAGGAATGAAGGCTTGCTATCGAGGCTGCCTAGTCTTTGCTTTGCAGGGGGGACCAAGCTTCGCTCCATGGGTTAGTCAAGCCGCTATTTCAGTACCAGCGTAGAGCTGTACTGAGGAAACCAGTGTACTGGTACGAAATGCCGGATTCAATTGAGCAATGGACATAATTTAAGTATTGCCCGAAGCATATTCCGCGAGGATTTGTGATTTTTCATCCTGCGAGCTAAAACAGAGCTTTATTGAATTGGTGTGACTTTTCAGCGGGCGGCGCTTGCTTCACTGTGCGGTTTGCCACGAGAGGTGTGTTGGCTTCAGTGAGTTTGCGGACTTGATATGCTACGACGGCCGGTGTAGGACCAAAGATTAACGGAGCTAAGCCCGTCCGGCCTCGTGGGATAGTTCTTCTAGAGATGGTTGTGCGCTAATTCGTTCGACAAGCAGACGTCAGCCAACGTCCAGGGACTCTGATTCAGTTCGGGAGAAGAGGCAGCGAGGACGGCGGAAAACGAAGGCTACGGCAACTGTGCTTGGCTGGGGCGGCTACGCAGTGGAAGGCAGGCCTGGACCATCGGAATGAGGCGGGAACTGAATTCCGCACCAGCGTTCAGCGCCCAGGGCTCATCGGGCAGAGCGATGCGCACAATGGACCCAGATGTTCTTCCGTGGGAAAGCGCGTCCCAAATCAGGAAAGCCTTGGCGTGATACTCGTCGGCTACTATGCGGTCGCTGGTCTGATACCAGTAAAGGACAATCAACCTGTTAGGGCCGTTTTCCACTCCGTAACGGTTGATCGTGACCGGCTGCCCTCCGATCGGCACTGTGATCATCCCGTGCTGCCAGACCTCCCAGCCACTGCCTGGCAGACAGTTCTTTGGGGAATGCATCGACTCGCCCGCCCGCTGTAGGGGATAAAAAGCGATAAATAGGTCGAGGGATTTGTCGTCGGTTCGATAGGTCCGCGAGAGATAAGAGGAAGCTTTTAGGACCGCCAACTCGCCTTTGGAGAGAGGCGGATTTTCTCGCCCCACCCAGGTTCCTATGTTTGGGCCGATGGTTTGCAACGGTTGCCGAAGGTGCTCGGGGAGCCTCTGGTCGGTCAGCGACGATGCCAGCCATGTGGCCGCCAGAAGGCTGATCGTAACGGCGTACCGCCAGAAGCCATGGGTCACACCGGCCTCCTCTGCCACGACCGCTCCATCGATCCCAGTATCCTGGCGATGAGGAAGAGGGCGGCAAAGCCAGCAAGAAAGACGAGCCAACCCGAAAAGAAGTGGTAGAAGCCCTCCGCGAGATCAGGGTCCTTTTCGGACACAACGGCCGTTCCCACGATGCGAAGCACGTTGACCGCGATCGCGATGGGGATTGCCAGCAGGAAGACGCCAGCCCTTGCTCCTGTGGAGGCGCACCATACATAGCCCATGACAAGGCCCAGCACTGTGAGCGATAGGAGACTCCGCAAGCCGCTGCAGGCCTCTGCGATGCCCAGCGTGTTTTGGGCCAGGTGAATGATATTGCCGTCGCGGAACACCGTGACACCTGCCGCCTGAAGGGACGCTGTCGAGACGAAGGAGGCAAAGAGCTGTAGCGGAGCTGCGAGGCGGTTGTAGATGATGGCAGGCAAAGGGATCATCGTGACCAGCAGGAAGAATGGAAAGGCTAGCTTGCGCAGACGTCCTAGCCCCCAAAAGGTCCAAACAAGCCCGCCGGCGAGGAGGATGAGTGAGAGGCGTGTCAGGAAGAATTCCGCACCCAGCCGCCCCACTATATATAAGAGGCATGCCACGGCCGTCATGAACAGACCTCGGGCGTCGGGGTGGGGATGCTCAGCGAGAAGCTCGTCGCGGCGAAGCCAGGCGACATAGGCGGCCATTGGGGGAATCAGCAAGCCATGTGAGTAGCCGGGGTCATCCAGCCAAACGGCAACCATGGCGGGGACCACGTCGGCATATAGCACGGTAACCAGCGCCGCCACCGAGGCAGCTTGCCCGACGGCGACAGTCCATGGCCCCGCACGCACACCCACCTGTGCCGCCGGCGTGTTTCCCATCAGATCAGACCTGTTCTATCGAGTCGATCACCGCTCCCCAGAGGGCTTCCAGATAAAGGACACCTGCACGCGATGCCGAGAGAGGCTGGGAAGGATCCCCGTAAAGGGCGTGACAATAGAACCATAGTTGTATTCCGTGGTCACGGCGCCGTTCGCTCCCACACGCCGGATGATACCCGCGCGAATAATCTTGCTCTCGATCGTACCGCCGCCGGTCGGCATGTCAGCGCTGTAGCTATTGCCTCCGCCAAAAAGGGACCAAGCGGCTCCCCGCGGCGTCCACTGGTATTGTGCTTCCGTTGACAACGAACTACGCGACCCGAGACCCAGGTTGTCGCCTACGTTCTTGAGGGACGAAATGGAAAACTTATGAGCACGCCCGTCGTATCCCAGACTGCCGCCGGCAATCCAGGTTGCTCCCAAAGCGTCTGGTGGAAGGCCGTTCGTGGAGGGAAGGGGCCGGAACGTTTTGCCTTGCGACGTTCCGGCGCCCGCCCGGATGCCTGCGCGCCAGCCCCGGCCGAATTCCTTGTCGTAGGAAGCCGTGGCGGTGGTATAGTTGGCCCGGCGAAGGGAGGATTCTGTCCGTTGCTGGGAGAGTTCGACCCCCAATTGCGAGTCGGGTGAAAGCTCGTACTTGAGACCTGTCTCCGCGCGGGCGGAAGTCGTGCTGGAGATGAACCCGCGCCGGCTGACCTCATCCTCTTCACGCCCGCCTGAGGCTGTCTTGGAACGAAGAAACTCGGCGGCGGCCTCAATCGACAGGCGTCTGGAGCGCCGGTAGGACGTCGAGACACGGGCCCCGGTGGTCAGGACGCGGCGGACGTCGAGATCCGCCTCACCAGCCCGGTCGACGACAGGTGATCCTGTGAGCAGCGCTGCGATTTCGTCGTCTGTGAATCTCCCTGAAGCCACGGCGTCAGCGAGGTCGTCCAGCGTCAACGGTGGATTCTCAATGCGTCTGAGAACGGGCGGATCAAAAAAGAACTGCTCCACTCCCTGCGAAACGCCGCGGCCGGCAAACCGCATCTCCCAGCGGGGGCTGAGCTTGCGCTCGATGCCCAACCGGAGGTTGTGGTTCGTTGTATTCCACTCCGGGTACTGCAATCGTCGAATCATCGACGGTTCGTACGAGAAAACGATGCTGCGTCGAGGGGTGAAGTTGCGCCATCGAAACGCCGCCGACGCGCCCCAATCCAGGTCGTGCCCAAGTCGCGACGCCTCGCGAGGCACCCCTCGCAGTTGGGGAATCGCGTTGGACGAGTAACCTTGCGTGATGATGATCTCCTCGATCGCTAACCCCGGAATCCTTGCCAACAACACATTGGCCTGATCGAATCCGCGGTCCAGAAAGTCTCCGCTTGCCAAGAACCCCATCGGGGAAGCCTCGGTTCTGCTCGTGGAGCCTCTCTTTTGACGGGGCGTCAGCGTGGACTGCTTCACGGACTCGCGGCGCGAAGGTGGACGAGTCTCGTCCACGGGCCGGCCGTATGCGTCGGGCCGGGACGCCAGTCCCGAAGAGCCGCTTTGTCTCCATGCAACGGGGTCGCTTTCCTGTGGGAGGGCGGAGGCACTGAGATAAGAGACTACTTCGTCGGTGGCCAGGTCGACTCCCATAGCAGCCGGCCGCCTGACGACGAGGGCCTCGATCGTGGACGGAAGAGAGCCTACCTGGCCGGCGGGAAGGGCAGCGAGATCTTCGGCCGGGGGCAGCCATACCTCCTCGGATGCGCCCAAAGTCTGCGTTTCGAGGATATCCCCGATCGGCAGGTGACGGGCGGTGTGCGACAACCTCTGATCCACGTATGTTGAGCTTGAAAAGGGGGGAGCCGGCAGCTTATCAAGCTGCTCCTCGACGGTTGCGAAGACAGCGGAGAGCTGGCGCCGGACCGAACGCGGGTCGACGCCAGGCAGGGCTGGGAACCCCTCCAGTAATACGGCGCTCGGCAATGGCAATAGGATCAGGGCTACCGCCGCCAGCAACGCGATCCGGAGGATGTGTGCCGCGCCGCGCCGCAAAAGGGTTTTGACTCGCAGGGTTTGTTCTCCCGTTCAGGCCGTCTCAGGCGCTCGTGGCACGAACCGGGCCACTTCCGAAACTTTGGTACTGGTCGAATTTTGGGGATTCACCGTAGGCCGTTTCGCTCGTGCGCGGGGCCTGGAGTGCCCGGCCTTCTGCCCTTTTGGGCGCTCGGCGATGGCGTTACGCCGTTTTCACGGCGGATTGCGCTGTAACGCGAATGTGGCACGCGGAGTGCAAACGTCTTGTTCTTGCGCGCGTTGAACAAAATCCCGGTCACGGCGGCCGCCGACGCGAGTCTGCAAGCAGTGCGGCCGGAGTTCCTTCCGCTCTCCATCGTGCGGGCTCTTTGGAAGCGAAAACTCTGGGTCCTGGTTCTCTGGCTGCTCGTGTCGGCGGCAACAGTGCCTCTCGTTCGCCGTCTCCCGGTCGTCTATCGCGCGCAAAGCGTGATCCTGATCGAAGGGCAACGGATACCCGAGCGCTATGTAGCGGCCACCGTTAACGACGAGCTTCACCACAGGCTGAGCCGGCTTGTGCAGCAAATTCAGAGTTACGAAAACCTCGTGGAAATGATTGAGCGCTTCAATCTCTATCCGGCAGAGCGGAAGGTGCTGCCTCAGGAAGAGATTGTGCAACGGATGCGGGAGGACATCGCGGTGGAACTCGTGAAGGGGTGGGACCGCACCGATGCACCGGCGTTCACCATCTCCTACGAGGGGTCAAACCCGGAATTGGTGGCGCGTGTGGCGAACGAGATTCGCGAGCGCTTCATCATGGAGAACCTGAAGATTCGCGGGGAGCAGGCCCTTGGCACATCGGCCTTCCTCGAGAGTCAATTGAAGGCCGCCCGCGAGCACCTCGAAAAGCAGGAGGCCCGGCTCAGCGAATACAAGCGGCAGTATACCGGGCAACTCCCGGAACAGGCCGACACGCTCATGGCCATGCTGAACCGCTTGCAGGTGCAACTGCAAGGTGTGCAAGAGCAGGTTCGCCACAACCACGAAGAGAAGGCGATGCTTACCAACACCCTGGCGGCGGCGGAAAGCTCCGTGGATGCGTTCACGACCATGGCGGAGCGTGTGCGCGCGGCGGAAGGAAAAGTGGTCTCACCGGGCGTGAGCAAGGCCGAGGAGGCCGAAGCGCGGCTGGCTGCTCTCCGTCAACGCTATCGCGACGATCATCCCGATGTGAGGCGAGCGGCCGCTGAAGCCGAAAGACAACGGTTACTCGCCCAGGCCGCTCCGCCCGCGGAACCGGAGGGAGCCGGCACTACGGCCGGTTCGGCTCTGCTTCCGACTGCGCCGGCCGGCCCGGAAATCGCCATCGCCGAGACTTTGCGCCGCCAGAGTGAACGCGTCCAAAGCCTAAAGGCGCAAATCGCATTGAATGAGGAGAACTCCAAGACTCTCGGGGAAAGCAAAGAGAGAGTGCTGGCGGAAATTACCGACGTGCAGCGCCGCGTGCAGAATCTTCCTTTGCGTGAGCAAGAGATGGCGAAAGAAATCCGGGACTACGACATCTCGAAGGCGAACTATCAGTCCCTGCTCAACAAACGCATGGACGCAGACGTCGCCGCTGAGATGGAGACGCGCCAGAAGGCGGAGCGGTTCACCGTCCTCGATGTCGCCCGAGTGCCCGAGAAGCCAATCAGGCCCCGGCGCGAGCTTCTGTTAGGGGGCGGCTGTTTTACGGGACTTCTGTTGGGAATGCTGCTCGGTTTCGCGGTTGAGATGAAGGACAACACCGTACTCGGCGAATGGGAACTGCCACCTGGGACGCCAATTCTGGGACGCGTATCGACGATTGCCACGAGCGCCACGGTGACGGCGGGTACAGAGGACAAGAGTCTGGCCTGGCGCGAGACCCCGAAAGAGAAGCGCTTTCCGAGATGGCGTCTCGGATCTTCGTGGATGCACAGTTTGTGGCTCGGCCTGCTGGCGGGACTTGTCGTGACAGGCTACTACAGGGGCTGGGAGCTGTTTTAGATGTTCGAACCGTTCTTTGGTCTTGCTGAAAACCCGTTCTCGACCACGTTCGACCCGAAGTATTACTTCGGTACATCGGCGCACCGGGAGGCGGCTTCCGGGTTGCGTAGCGCTCTGACGGAGAGGAGGGGTTTGGTGCTCCTTAGCGGTGATCCTGGAGCCGGGAAGAGCACGGTTGTACGCCGGGTGACGGACAAGATGCAGGGTGAAGGCGCACAGTTTGCGCCCATACTAAACCCCTTGCTCAAGCCGGAGGAATTTCTCGAACACATCTTCTTAAGTTTGGGCGTTGCCCGCGAGGCGCCCGCAAGCAAAGCGCGACTGATGCTGGCGATTGAGGACTACTGCTCCCAAAGACAACACGAGAATCGGTTGACGGCGCTCATCGTGGATGAAGCGCACAAGCTCTCCGAAGAGGCCCTGGCCGAAATTCACTTTCTGGCGAATCTCGAAACGGCTGGCACGAAGACCCTTCAGATCGTCCTGGTGAGCCAGCCGGAACTTCGGCTAATGCTGGCGCAGCCCCGATTCCGGGCGCTGAATCAGCGTATCGCGCTTAACCTTGGTCTTGACCCTCTCACGCGGGATGAGGCGCAGCACTACATACAATTTCGCTGGACACAGGGCGGGGGAGGGCAGGAAAGCCCATTCAGTTCCGAGACAGTCACCGCCGTGTGGGAATGCGGCCGTGGTCTGCCACGACAGATGAATACGCTTTGCGAGAACGCTCTGCGCGATGCTTTCCTGGCTAAAGTCCGGCGGGTTACGGCCGAGAGCATCCGGCGGGCTGCCTTCCGTCTCGATCTACTCGATGCGCCAGAAGACGGCGGTGCGGCGCTTGTTCCTTTCTCGTCTTCAGGATCCGGAGGCGAGGTTTCGAAAGCGGCGATGCTGCGGGCATTGCGCGGCGCGCCTGCCGAATCGTGGGAGGAAACGTCCGTTGACTTGGCTCCGGTGAAACGAAGAGCGGCTTATCGCACTGTGAAGGTGCAGGTGCCGGCCTCCGCCCCTCTGTTTCCGTTTGAGAGCGCAGACAGCAAAGGTTCCCAGCAGTACCGAATGGTCCGGACGAAGATTGCGCAGCATCCGAGTCAGCCTCGCGTACTGACGATTTCCAGCCCGGGCAAAGACGACGGCCGGACCGTCACCGCGATGAACATCGCCGGCGCGCTGGCGCTCAAAGAGGACGTGCGGGTTTTGCTCGTCGACGCGGATTTTCGGTATTCGCGCTGCGGGCAGTGGCTGGAGGTTCGGAACTGCCCAGGCCTCACTGATGTCCTTTCAGGAAAGGCATCTCTCGAAGAGGCTATCGTCCAGGTTGAGCAGTTTCCGAACCTCCACTTTTTGGCTGCCGGAGAGGACGGGACCAACGCGGCGGAGCTTCTCGATTCGCCCCAGGCAAGGACCTTGTTTTCCTACTTCCGGGAGGAATTCGCCTTCACGATCGTTGACGGACCGCCTGTCGGATCTTTGGCCGACTACGACATTCTGCAGGCGATGTCTGACGGTGTTCTGGTTGTGGTGCGGCCCGACCACACAAAGAGATCGCTCTACAACCAGGCGATGGAAGCGGTGGCGAGGGAAAAATTGCTGGGTGTTTTGCTGAACGACATTAAGCCGTGGTTTCTGTGGCGATCCGAGGCTGCCGCATAACACGGCAATCGTGATTTCACGGGACTAGCCGGGAGTCGCTTCTAGGCGGCCACTATGGAGTTGGTTTTCTGGATCTCGATCGGATTGATCGCATACACCTACGCCGGGTATCCCGCTGTGCTGCTGCTGTTGGCAAGCGCGCAACAGGTTCACCGGGACCTGCGGTTCGCATGGGGAACCGACCGTCGCCGGGGCGTTGCCGATCCTGCTTGGCCAATGGTGTCGCTTGTGTTTTCCGCTTACAACGAGGCGGAGGTTATCGCCTCGAAGATGCGGAATTGCGGTGAGATCGATTACCCAAGGGAAAAGTTGGAGATTCTGGCCGGCTTTGACGGCTGCTCCGACGACACCGCGCTGCTGGCCCGGCAGGCCGCGCCGCCGAACGCGACCGTGCTCGAGTACAGCGAGCGTTCCGGGAAGCCGGCCGTGATCAACCGGCTTGTGGCAGCGGCGAGCGGAGAGATTGTGGTTTTCAGTGACGCCAACACTATTTTAGAGCCAGGGGCCGTGCGGGCGTTGGTAAGGCACTTCGGCGACAAACGGGTGGGATGCGTCTGCGGCGAACTGCGCCTGCGGAACGCTGATGGCGGACCGGTAAGCGAGGGCCTTTACTGGCGTTACGAAGGCTGCTTGAAGTTCTTTGAAAGCCGCCTCGACATGCTCGTGGGCGCCAACGGCGGAATCTTTGCGGTGCGGCGGGATCTCTTTGAACCTCTACCGGCAAAGGCGATTGTGGACGACTTCCTCATCGCCATGGAGGTCCGCAGAAAACAGCATTCCGTGATCTTTGACTGGCAGGCCGCCGGGTACGAGACATCTGCCTCGAATGTGCGCGAGGAATTTGTGCGGAGGGTGCGTATTGGAGCCGGCAACTTTCACGCGCTGCGCATGACGTGGCCGCTGTTGCTGCCCGGCGCCGGGCGCATCGCCTTCGCTTATTGGTCACACAAGGTATTTCGCTGGCTCGTGCCGTTTGCGCTGCTGGCCGGGTTTGGCGCTGCGATGAGCTTGTCGGCACAGCCATTCTATGCAGCCTGCGCACTGCTCGGTGTGATGCTGGGCGCCGCGGGATTGCTGGGCTACCGGCGCGAGCTGCAACACGCGCACCGTGGGCTGTGTGCCGTTCCGTATTACTTTCTTTCGATGAATTTGGCGCTGTTCGTGGGTTTCCTCAAATTCGCCTGCGGACAGCAGGGGGCCATCTGGCAGAGAACGCCCCGGCAACGCGCCTTGTAGATGGGTGCAAGGCCGGAGACGCCGCAAGGGAGAGCGAAATGTACGGGCAGGAAAAGTGGATCTGCGAGCCGAATGTGGTCAAGCGCTGGGCTTACCGTCTTCTTGGGGAGGTCCACGTACCCGGACGGCTCCGGGCCGCGCACATCCAGCGTGAGATCGGGCGGCTTGGCTTGACGAAGGCTCCGGTCCGCATGCTAGATGCCGGGTCAGGAAGAGGCGATCTGGCCATCCACTTGGCGAGGGGGTTTCCCTCCTGGCAGATAGTGGGACTCGAACTGGAACCGGAGAAGGTGGCGAACAGCCGCAGGATTGCGGAGCGGTTGCGTCTTAGCAACGTCGAGTTTTGTGAGGGATCCCTCGAAACGTTCGAGGCGGAGAACAAATTCGATCTGATCGTCAACGCCGATGTGATGGAGCACATTGAGGATGACCGAAGGGTGCTGGCAAACCTTTACAGGGCGTTGCGCCCGGGCGGGCATATCATCCTCACCTCGCCGTCGGTTCCTCAACGAAAGCATTTGCGGCTTGTCGCATGGCGCGAGCGGCGCATCGGATTTCAACCGTCCGACTACGGTCATGTGCGGGACGGCTATAGCCGCGAGGATCTTGAGGAGAAGTTCTCAGCCGTGGGTGCGCGGGTCACACGCTCATATCTGACTTTCGGATTCTTCGGCACGCTCGCCTTCGACCTGTTCTTTGTGATTGGCGACAACCGGCCTCATCCGCTGGTGTTTGCCTTGATGTTCCCGTTTCTGATGGCTCTCGCCGCCCTGGACCTGACTTTTCCGACAAAGACGGGCTCGGCGATTCTGACGGTGGCGTCCAAGTAAGCAAGACAGCTCTTTCGACAGGAGATAGAATGCCGACGGTGTTTGTACTTGTGGACGCGCTGGGGTGGGATCTGATCCGCGAGCGCGACTTCCTGAACGATCTGCTGCCCTATCGAGCGGAAGTAAAAACCGTCTTCGGGTTCAGCTCGGGCGCCATCCCGTCGATTCTGACCGGTCTTCTGCCACGCGATCACGAACACTGGAACCTGTTTGTTTTTGACCCGGCCAAATCGCCCTTCCGTTGGGCAAGGGGTCTGTCGGCGCTGCCGCACAGTTGGATCAACAGCCGGGTTGTGCGCAAGGCCGTCTCAGTGATCGGACGAAAGGTAAGCCGCACGGATGGGTATTTCCAGATTTACGGTGTGCCGGTCGAGTTGCTTCCCTTTTTCGACGTCTGCGAAAAGAATGACCTTTACGGCCCCGGGGGCATGAGCCCGAAGGCGTCCATCTTTGACCGTCTCGAGACAGAGCACAATCCGTACCGCGTCTACTCCTACCACCACTACAAGGATGAAGAGGCAGTGAACCGTGTGGTAGAGGACCTGCGGCACGATGCTGCCGAAGTCTACTTCGTCTACCTGTCGGAACTCGATGCCTTTCTGCACGACAATGTCGACCGCCCGGAAGCAGTCTCCGGCGAGCTGGAGAAGTACGCCGCGAGCTTGCGACGCATCTACGCGGCGGCCGCCGAGCGCAACCGTGACAGCGGGTTCTTTGTGTTCTCGGATCACGGCATGACAGCGACCCGCGAAACCTTCGACCTGCGAGGCGCGGTGGAGTCTCTCGGCTGGCGGGTGCCACAAGACTACATCGCCCTCTACGACTCAACGATGGCGCGCTTTTGGTTTTTCAACTCCGGTGCGCGGCGGGAGATCGAAGCCCTGCTGTGCCGGCTTGACCGGGGATCCATCGTCAGCGAGGAGGAAGAAACGCAATTCGGCATCGATTTTGGACATAACCGCTTCGGCGACCTTATTTTCATGATGAAGCCGGCCTGCCTTATCCACCCCAGTCATATGGGGCGGGTGCCGTGGAAAGGAATGCATGGTTTTCATCCAGATGAGCCGTCGTCGTCGGCGACGTTGCTGGCGCGGGGCGAGCCAGGCGTCCCTGTTCACGGTGTGTGGGACCTTTTTCACCTGATGTGCTTCGAGGCAGGGATTCGATGAATGCATTGCGTCGCAGGAACATCCTGTTCTTTCTGAATTCGACCGTGCGCGGCGGGGTCGAAGAGGTTGTACTTTCCCTTGTGAGGGGTTTGCCGACCGACCGGTTTTCGCCTCATTTGGCCGCGCCCCCGGCGCTGCTGGAGCTTCTGCGGGAGGATCTCAATGTGCCGGGCCTCAAGGTGCTTCCGATTGAGCTGCGGTCCTGGAGGCAATGGCGTCAGGTTGCCGAGTTGGCCGGTTACTTGCGGCTGCACAAGATTGAGATTGTGAATGCGCACCTCTTCTACGCGACCTTCTTCGCCGCACCGATTGCGCGCCTGGCAGGCGTGCCGTACGTCGTGGAAACCACCCACGGCCCTGAATCATGGCGCCGCTCTCTGTGGAAGCGGAGTTGCCTGGTAGACCGCGCGGTAGAGTTGTTCGTGACGCTGAACATCGCCGTGTCCGAGGCGAACCGGCGGTACCTGGAAGGCACGAAGCGCTACCCGAGCCGGAAACTGCGGGTGGTGCCCAACGGGCGCGATCTTTCCGGGTATGACAAGGTGCCGCCGGCAAAGGTTGCCGAACTGCGAGACCGGCTCGGGATTTCCAGCAATGAGCGGGTGGCGGTCGTTGTCGGGAGGTTGGAGGAGCAGAAAGGGCATCGCTACCTGCTCGATGCTCTGCCGGAAGTGGTTTCGGTCTGGGAGAACTTTAAGGTGGTCTTTGTTGGAGAGGGATCCCTGCGTTCCCAATTGCAACAGGATTGCCAGAAACTCCGGCTGGACCGGCACGTGGTGTTTGCCGGCCACTGCGCGGATGTAAAGCCGTTTTACGCTCTCGCGGAGTTTGTGATTCTGCCCTCACTTTATGAAGGGATGCCGCTTGTTGCCATTGAAGCGGGCGCTGCGGGGCGGGCGCTGGTCGCGACTTCCGTGGATGGGACTGTCGAGGTGGTGGAACCCGGGAAGACGGGCCTGCTCGTGCCGAAGGAATCTCCAGAGCACTTGGCAGCGGCCATCAGCGATTTGCTGGCTCACTCTCGAAAGGGCGTGGCAATGGGGTTTGCGGCGCGAAAGAGGATCGAGAGGCTTTTCAGCCTGGAAAGGCAAATCGCGGAAACAACCCGGCTACTCGAGGAGTTTGCGCCGGCGCGCGCCTAAAGCATGATGCTTTTCAGTATTCAACGGCGGCATTACAGCGCGCGCGATGCGCGCGAGGCGGCCGCGTCATGAAAGCCATCGAACGCACATCCGTGAGCGCCCGGCCGGGAACCGCGTCTCCGGAAACGGTGATCGAGCGCGTTGGGCGCAGTGTGCGGGAACACTATCCGCTGGCTCGTGGACTCGTGCTGACAGGGAGCGCGGCGCGGGGTGAAGAAACCATTCTTCCCACGACGTCAGGCTCTCTCTGGCTGAGCGATCTCGAACTGCTGGTTGTTGTGCCAGACGAGGTGGAGCGAGTAGCCCAGTGCGATCTGCTCGACCTGGTGGCAAGTCGGATTAGCGCCGGGCTACGGCGGGACGGGATCGCCGTGGAAGTTGAACTTACTCCTGTGCAGCAGCGGTATTTTACTCGCATGCGGCCGCACATTTTTGCCTACGAGCTGCTGATGAACGGCAGACAACTCTTCGGCGATCGGGACTACTGTGCGCTACTACCCAAGTTTCACCCTTGGGACATCTCGGACGAGGACGCTTGGCGGCTTATATCCAACCGGATCGTCGAGTGGCTCTCGCTGCAGCTTAGCAGCAGGACGGCGCGCACGGAATCGCAGTTCTATGCCGTTGCGAAGCAGTATCTCGACCTGGTAACGGCGCTGAGCCTGTTTTGCGGACGCTACGCCGCGTCGTATGATGGCCGGCGCGAGTCAGTTCTGACGATCTGCGAATGGATGCAGCATCGCATCTCTAGCTTCCCCTCACGGGACTTCATGCAGTTTGCCGAGACCGCTTTTGAATTCAAGGTAAGACCCGAGAACCGCAAGTTCGAATGGGTGCTGCGGCCGGAGGCAGGGGAGTTTGATGCTGCCGCAGCCAAGGCGGGTTTCGGACCGATGGTTTCGGAATTGCCCAGGCTGCTCTCAATGGCCTGGTGGGCGGCTCTCGCGGAAATGCACGAAGGCGTCGTGCGAAGCCGAGAGGACGCGCTGACGGCGCTGAGCCAGGTCTATGGATGGGAAGGCGTTGTCCGGGGCTGGGGAAAATTGATTGTGCGGCCCGAAGGCCGTGCCGGGGGCGCCTTCTACTCGCGGATGGCCCGCCTGTTCTGGTCCGGTTCGCCGCGAAGCCTCGTCTATGCCTGCTCGGCGCAGCTACTGGCAAGCTACGGTAAACAGGACACGAGAGCGCTTCGTTGGGTGCGTTCCCATCTGCCGGTCCTGTACGGCCCGAAGGCAGTGGACTGGCGCTCATTGGCGCAGCAGTGCGTTTGGAACTGGGAGCGCTACCTGCGGCGAGGATATGTATAGCCGATGACGCGTTCGGTTACAGTCTCGATTTTGAACTACCGGCGCACCAGGTCTCTTGAGCAGGTCTTACGGTCAACGAGGATGCAAACGTATCCGGACTTGGAAACGATCGTCGTCGACAACGGCTCGGGTGAGGAAACCGTGAGTCATTTACGCCGGGAGTTTCCCTGGGTGAAGCTCATCGCCTTGCCCGAGAACCTGGGCGCCTCGGGCCGTAACGCCGGCATTAGCGCCGCCCGGGGGGACATTCTGATCACGCTTGATAACGACGTGTATTTCGATACGCCGCGCGATGTGCAGCTCATTGTCAGCGCCTTTGAGCGCCATCCGAAGGCCGGCTGCCTCGCGTTCCGGGTTTATCACCCCGCGACGGGCCGTCTCCACGCTCGCGATTGGGCGCATCCGAGACCGTATCAGCAGGCCGAGTACGAAGAATTCGAGACGCACTACATCACCGAGGGAGCTTGCGCGTTCCGGCGGGCGATGTTCCAGAAGATTGAACCTTACTGGCGTGACCTGTTTATTGGTCACGAGGGCTACGATCTTTCGCTGCGCTTGCTGGATGCCGGTTATCAGGTTTGGTACGTGCCGGAGGTCAGGGTTTGGCACGGGCATTCGCAGGAAACCAGGACGAGTTGGAGACCCTTCTACTTCAACACCAAGAACCTGTTTCAGGTCGCCTATCGGAATTACCCCTGGGCCGAGGGCCTGGCTTTTCTTTGTCCGAGGCTGGCGTTGCTGGGATTCTATGCGACCAAGAGCGGTCACTTCGGACGGTTTCTCGCCGGTCTGCGAGACGGGGCGTCCACCTGGCCCGCTGTTCGTCCGCTACGGCAACCGGTTACGAAAGCCACACTTCACAAACTTGCCGGGATGAAACGCTTGCAAGCGGGGGCTTTTACACGGGCAGCACGGCACTGGAGGAGGTCTGAGTTTTGAGCAGCACAGTCCACACGGCCGCTCGATCGGCGCCGGCGACCGGAGCGGGCGCGGCTAAAACCGTGCCCGGTCTGCAGGAGCTGCGCGCGATCTGCCATAAGGGCGAGGCAGAGTACGGAAGTATTCCGTATATCTCGCGCAAGTTCATTCACCCCCAGGTGTCGATTCGCCTAACGCGCCTGTTTCTTCTCGCCGGCGTCGGCGGGGATGCGGTTACCGTGCTCATGGTGATGGTGGATGTAGCGGGCACCCTACTGTTCCTGTCACAGGATGCGCTCCTGCGAGCCTTAGGCTGTCTTTGTGTTCTCGGTTCCTGGGTTCTCGATCACGTCGATGGCGAGATCCTGCGTTTTCACAGGCAGTCATCAAGCTACGGCATCCTTCTCGACCGTTTCGGACACACGGTCGGGCATCCCCTTCTTCACCTGTGCCTTGGATATTCGCTGGCGCAGCAGAATCAGGCCTTTCTGATGCTCGGCGCCTGCAATGCGGCGGCTCTGCTTATGATTTTCGCGGCCGAACTGGAAGTAAAGATTCTGACGCTGCTGGGCCGGAAAGTGTCTCCCGTCCGGACGCAGCGACGCAGCGGCGGCAAAGTATGGAATGCGGGACGTCGTTTTTTTGGCCTGTTTCAAGGCATGATCATGATCGGTTACGGACCCTACGTCGCCACATTTCTGCTGGCCGCGATCTGGGCCGGCTGGACGAGCGAGTTCTACCTCATGCTCTCGGTAGCGATCTACGCCAACCTTGGGCTGGTCTTGTATCAGACCCTGCGGGATGCGCATCAGGCCCGCCGGGAACGGTGGATGGCGCAAAGCTGATATCCATGAAGCCTTCCGAGGCAGGAGGAGTAGTTGCGGCATGAAGGTGTCCGTTGTCATCCCGACCTACAATCGCGCCGCGACGCTGTGCGAAGCGGTGGGCAGCGCTCTGGAGCAGACGCACCAGCCGTTTGAGGTGATTGTTGTCGACGACGGGTCGACGGATGACACGAGAGCGAAACTGGACGAGTTTACGAGAGATTCCCGCTTGCGCTATTACCGCCAGAAGCAAGCCGGAGTCTCCGCCGCGCGGAATGCGGCAATGAAACAGGCCAACGGCGACCTGATTGCCTTTCTCGATTCCGATGACATTTGGAAGCCGCGAAAACTGGAGTCCGACGTCGCTTTGTTCGAGCGGCATCCGGAAATCGATGCGGTGTTCAGCGACGTGGAAAAGCGGTATCCCGACCGCAGGGAGGACTCCCTGATTCGAAGCTACAAGCTTTTCCAAAAGGTTGCGCGGGAACTTTCCTCCGGCGGCATGGTTGTGCCGCAACGAGTGATGTATCTTTCGTTGCTCGAGGAGTTCCCAATTTGGATGCCGGCGTTCACGGTCCGTAGAGATTTGCCGGAAGTAGCGGAAGGATTCAATGAATTGCTTGTGTCGGGTGAGGATTGGGATTTCGCGTTGCGTCTGGCAAGGCGGCGTCTGTTCGGCTATATCGATAGTCCGTTGGCGGTCGTCAGAATCTCGGGGGATTCCATTCACCTGTCGCACTGCGAGGAAAACTATCGCGGACTGATCGGCGTGCTGGGGCGGGAACGGCGCCGGTTGGCGCGTGACCCCGAAGCGGGGGCGGCAGTCCGCCGGGGCATCAGGCGGTTCTGGAAGATGCTCGGCTGGATACGCCTGGCGAGAGGCCGGCGTGGCGGCGCGGCCTGGGCATTTCTCCAAGGTGCGTGGCAGTGCCATGACCTGACCATGCTGGCGCGGATGCTATCGGTCTGGGCGCCCGCGGAAGCCAGACGGCTTGCACGTGGCATCCATCGCGACGTCGTGGCTGAAACTGGGGCCAGCGGCCAATCGCGCTAGGAAAATAGCAACGGGAGTTCAGGTGGTCCATAGCAACTGTATGGTTGACGAACTGGAACAGCGCCGTCCCACGGCGGAGGCAGGTGAGCCGCAAACGGAGGGTCCGCGTGCCGGCGGTTCGTTGAAGGGGAAGGTGCTGCGCGGCAGTGTGTGGCTTGTTTCGGGCGATGCCGCCGGGAAGGTTGCGAACGTCGCTAAACTCGCCGTGCTCGTGCGGTTTCTGAATCCCATGGACTTCGGACTGATGGGCATGGCTCTGGTTGTGCTGCGTTGGATCAACGCTTTCACGGAAACGGGCTTCAAGGATGCGCTGATTCGCAAGGAGGGAGATATCCGTCCATTTCTCAATACAAGCTGGACGATCCAGATCTTGCGTGGGGCGCTGACGGGCGGAGTGCTTTGCCTCTGCGCGCCCTGGGTGGCCGGTTTTTTTGAGAGTCCAGCATTAACGGACATTCTTCGCGCGATCGCCCTGATTCCCCTTGTGAATGGCTTCCGGAATCCGGCGGTGATTACGTTGCGGAAACGGTTGGACCTGCGCGGGGATGTTGTGCTGAAGCTGGGCGGCGTGATGGTCGGATTCCTCGTGGCCGTTCCCCTGGCCTTCGCTCTGCGAAGTGTCTGGGCTCTGGTTTTCTCGGCGATCGCAGCGGCTGTTGCTGAGGTGATGTTCTCCTATTGGGTGCTGCCGTATCGTCCCTGGCCGCAACTGAATTGGAGCCAGGCTCGCGAGATGGGACAGTTCGGCCGATGGGTCATGTTCTCGAACATCAGCGCCTTCCTGTTTCTGACGCTGGACGGCCTGCTGATTGGAAAGCTTTTGGGGGCCGAGGCGCTCGGTGTTTATCAGCTCGGCTATCAGCTTGCGGTCATGCCGATGGTGCAGCTTGGGGTGCTCAGCAATAGCGTCATGTTCCCAACGTTCTCCACGCTGCGTCATCCGCGCGAAGCTCGACGAACCTTCCTTAAGTTCATGGGTTTGAGCTGGTCTGTGCTGCTGCCGGCGTGTTGCTTTCTAGCCGTCTGCGCGGACCCGGTGGTTTGGCTCTTGTTCGGGTCGAAGTGGAATGCGGTCGCTCCGGTGGTGCAGATACTGGCGTGGGGCGGTGCGGCTCTCGCACTGACGGTTCTTGGGAACTCTTTCTTTCTGGGAACCGGACGGCCTCATTTGGTTACCCATGTGTCGGCGTCACGGCTCTCCCTCTTGCTCGTTTCGATATATCCCTGCGTGAAATACTACGGCCTCCATGGCGCCGCCCTGGCGGTTGCGGTGGCGGCGGGTGGCGCGGCTCTGTACCAGTTTGTTTTGACGATGAAGCTTGTCGGCCCGACCTTGCAGGAAGCGGCTGAGATGGTGCGAGTGGGCCTGCTCGGCTCGGTGCTCTTCGGCCTCGCGACTGTCGTTGTAAGGCCGGCTCCGTCGCTCCCGTTCCTCGGCTTGATCAGCTTGGCCGTGATGGTGTACCTGCTGTTCCTTGTGCGACTGGTGCAGTCTCACTTCGGCCCCTTGGGCAACTTCGCGTGGCCGCGATCCCTGAGGGAGACCCTTACATTCTGAAGCTGGAGGGCTTGCCTATGCCTATTACCAACCATGCCCATGACCCTTTCCGGGTGCCCGGCGTGCCCGATTTGATCCTCTGGGGAACGCGCCGGCGCTGGCGGTACTTTCCGAACCTGCGGGGCAAGTGGCGAATGCACGAGCCGGCGATGAACGTCTGTGAGGATGGCCTCTTGCGGTCCCGCGCGAGATTTCAGGGGTCGTTGACGGTGCCGGTCGACTACGCCGATGTCGTGCAGCGCGAGTTGTTCCTTTATGGCGTTTACGAGCCAGAAACAACCCGCGAGGTGGAACGGCTCTTGAGGCCGGGGCAAACGGTCCTCGATGTCGGCGCGAATATCGGCTATTACACACTCGTGTTCGCGAAGGCAGTAGGTGAAACCGGGAGAGTCCATGCTTTTGAACCTGTCTTTAGCCTGCGGTGGACCCTGGAGAACAACATTGGGGCTAGTGCCTTTCGCAACGTCGCTGTCGAGGGGCTCGCCTGCTGGTCCTCGCGCGGCGAGACCGAAATCTTTGAGGCATCGTGCCGGAACTCGGACAAGTCATCCCTGTTTGCGCAGAACGCGGACGGGTCCCAGGGCCACAAGATTCAAACGACTACGATCGACACCTATGCCGCGGCCAAACCGCTTTCGAAGGTGAACCTCATCAAGATCGCTGTGGAAGGGGCCGAACTCGATGTTTTGGAGGGGTCATGGGAAACGATTGCCCGATGGCGGCCGGTATTGATCGTGGAGGTAGTGCCGCGGTTTCTGGAGGCAAGCAGATCATCCCTGAGGGAGTTTCTGAACCTGCTCGAAAGCCGAGGATACAATTGCGAGGTGCGCGATCCACGGCCGTCCGCCAGCGAGTGGGAATATTGCAATCTGATCGCGACTCCGAGGTCCCGCCCATGAATTTTCAAATCACCTCATCGGAGGGATTCGGGAAAACGAATCCCCGTTCAGATCTCGTCAACCACGAAGGGGAAGGTCCGATGGCCACACGCTTTGTCATTACGGGTTGCGGCCGTTCCGGGACGGGCTACTTGGCCAAGTTATTGGAAGGGCTCGGTTGTCCGTGCGGCCACGAAGCACTGTTCAATCCGGCGAGGCTGGGTTGGACCGATTCGAGTTTGATGGCGCGAGTGAGCTATAAAGTGAACAGGCCACTTGGAGGAAGGGCGTTTCTGACGCCTGAAGAGTTCTGGCCGCATCGTGATGAGTTTTGGCCGGAACAAATACCGGGAGAGTCGTCTTGGTTGGCCGTACCGTACTTGGCGTGCCTTCCGCCAGGGACGATCGTGTTGCACCAGGTGAGGGACCCGATTCCCGTCGTGCGTTCGCTGGTGCGCACCAAGCTATTCCAGCGGCCACGGTCGCCCTACACGGTATTCGCCGAGGAGTTTTGCGAAGCTCTGCGGCATGGCAGCCCCCTCGAGCGCAGTATTCACTACTGGCTGGAATGGAATCGGATGGCCGAGCAGGCCCAGTCGCTCCCCGGGCTTCGCTATTTCCGCTATCGCCTGGAGGATGTCGACGAATCCTTAGTCGAGGAAATTCTGCTGGCGATCGGCTTCGAGCGCGGCCGGGAACAGATCCGGGAGGCTCTCAGGGTGCAGCCGAGCGACTACAATTCCCGGGGATCGAAGGAGAACGACGGCCAGATATCGTGGCTGACCCTTCCCGCGGGACACGCCCGGCGGCGCTTGGAAGAGCAGGCGCAGGCCTACGGGTATCTTCCGGATCAGCGAGCCTGGTAAACGATGGGACAACTAGTGCTTCTTCGCCGCTTCTCGTGCATGCTTTCCGTCTTGGCGCTGCTTGCCTGCTGGCCCTCGTGGTCTTGGGCGGCGCAATGTTCCGACGGCATCGACAATGATTTTGACGGTATGGTGGACTACCCTGCCGATCCAGGGTGCCAGCTGGGCGCAGACAATGATGAGTTCGATGCCCTGCCGCCGCCGCAAGGCGACATCAAGGCGGGAGGACTGCTCTGGTATCCCAAGACTTCTTTGGGACCGCAGTTGCTGGAAAACCCCAGCTTCGAAGCAACCGACACCGGCGGCGCGCAACCGCTCTCGTGGGACAGGAACGGCTATGAAGTTGACGATCGGGTCTCTCGGACCGGTCGGCGAAGTCTGCGAGTCAAAGACATTCACCTTCTGCAAAACGGCTTGCGGGCGGCGAACAATCTGTTTCTGCGAAAGGGAGTCTACCGCATCGCCGGCTGGGTGAAGACTGAGCGAATGGCGGCGCGGCAGGGGAGCGGCGCACGGCTGTGTCTCAGCGCGAAATGGCCTTGGGGGCCGAATCGCGGCTGCACGCCTTTGCTGAAAGGAACGAATGACTGGAAATATCTCGAACGCTCGGGCATCGTGATCACCGAGGACGGCTTTGTGGATTTCGGCCTCGAGGCCCTCGGCAAGCCCGATGGTGTCGCTTGGTTTGACGATCTCGAATTGCAAGAGAAAGGTCCTTTGCCGCTTGACGTGTTTCTGCTGTATCCGAACTACCGAGGCATGCTATTCGATGACCAGTCGCAGACCCTGAAGTTTGAGGTGCGGTGCAATCTTGCCTCCGAAGGCGCACCGAACACGGCTTTCGAGCTAAACGTGATTGAGGAAAGCAGCGGCGCTACTGTAATCCGGCAGTCCCGCCCGGCCGGGGACTTCGTTGTGCAGGCGGACGGTTCGCCACTTCTCAACGGCCGCTCCTACCTGGCGCGGCTCCAGTTGGTGCAAGCGGGGCAGGTTGTCTACGAACACCCGCCGTATAGAATTGTCAAGCTGAGCGGCGGGCTTCGAGCGTCGATGAGCATGGCCTTCGACGAGGAAAACCGCTATTTGATGCGTGGGAAACCGGTTTTTCTGCTCGGTGTATATGATTCCGGCCTCGGATACACGTTGCCGGAGCACGCTTGGCGGGATCAGATTTTCGGCCAGTCGCGGCGTCTTTTTGAGTTGCCCATTAACATCTACCTGAACTATTGGTACAGCAAGACGCCTGCCGCGCCTCTTAAGGCCATGATGAATGTGCTGCAAGCCCACGACATCGTTTTTCTACAGGCTGGGAACTGCTTTCAAAGCGGGTTCAACACCACTTCCATGGCCATCCACGGGGAAGACCACTACGTCAGGGACCTGGGGTCCCATCAAGGCTTAGCCGGCTACTACTTGATGGACGAGTGCGCTGCTGAACTCGCGCCGCAGGTTTTCGAGCGTGCACGGAGACTCCGTGCACTCGACCCTGACGGCATCACGTTCGGTACGTCCAATAAGCCCACCGATCTTTTTGCCTGGCGGGACACAATCGACACGGTCGCCACGGATCCCTATCCGATCATTGGCGCGGAGCCACCGGAGGGCTATAACCTCGGCGGCGTCGCTGACTGGACGGCGCAGGCTCGCGAGTCCGTGAAGGGCAGCCGGCCTGTGAGCACCGTGCTGCAGTTCTTTCAGGCCACCGCAAGCAGTCCTTGGCCCACGGCGCAACAGCTCAGGAACATGAGCTATATGGCGATCGCCGAGGGTGCGAATGGCCTCTTCTTTTGGAGTCTCGGGGTGCGTGCCCTGGCCCATTCCTGCAATCCGACGTCGGACTGGTGCGACGAGCGAAGGCGGCGCTTCGAGGACCTAAAGACTGTGATGAACGAGATCAAGGCACTGGAGCCTGTGCTTGTGAGCCTCGATCGGCCTGAGCTGCTGGCCGCCAACAGCAACAAGAACGGCATACGGACCCGCGTGAAGTTCGACGGCGAGCAGGCCTATCTGTTTGCCAGCAATGTGACGAGCGCTCCCGCGGCCGCCACCTTTCTGTGGGCGCGCCCTCTGCGGGCCGTTTCTTTGCATCACGGCGGTCCGGTCGAATTTTCGGGATCAAGTTTTCAGGCGGCCTTGGGACCGTTCGAGGCTCGCGTATACGCGGTTTCCCTATCCCCCGACCGGGCCTTCCGGTCACGAAGGTAGCCGGGCGCATTTCGCTCGCGGGTGATGACGCCCGGCAGGAATCAGGCAGGCAACGCCCCAAGGCGACGGTGGAACTATGGCGATCAAGCATGTGGCAAGGCGGTGGATCAAGGCGGCTTTCGCCCGGGCAGGTTACACGATCAACAGACGCCTCCCTGGTGACCGGCCGATCGATGTATTTGGCCTGGTGGTTCGTGAAGAGGCGGCGCGCCGGAACGATTTTACTGTCATTCAAGTCGGTGCAAATGATGGTATTAGCCACGATCCGCTAAATCACTACATTAAGCAATATGGTTGGCGGGCATTGCTCGTGGAGCCCATTCCCAGCGTTTTCTCGCGTCTGACCGAAACGTACTCGGGCTTTGAAAAAGTGCGGTTGGAAAACTGTGCCATCAGCGCCGTTGGCGGGACGGTCGAAATGTATTCGGTGCGCGATGACCCGTCCCTTCCCCGCTACGTCAAAGAATTGGCAAGTCTCGATAGAAGAGTGCTCCTCACGCAGAAGCCTGCCGTGCCGGACATTGAGGACTTCATCGAGGTGCTCACCGTCCCGGCCCTTACGTTCCAGCAACTGCTCGACAAGCACGAGCTGGATACGGTCCACCTGGTGCAGATCGATACCGAGGGTTTTGACTTTGAAGTGCTGAAGATGGTGATGGAGACATCCTGCCGGCCATCCATCATTCAATTTGAAAGTGTGCACCTGGGACCTTTGGAGATCCGTGAATGCGCTGCTCTCCTGGCGCGAAACGGCTACCGGTACCTGACGGTTGGCATTGACACTATTGCCGTACGAGACAGCGATGTGCCGGGCGGATTGAGGGCGGTTGATGACGTCCGGCATAAGGCGGCGTACCGCCGCAGTTCGTTTCGAGTGACGAGCGAAGAGATGGTGCGGTAGAGAGCTTACGGGTGGCAGGAGTGGCAGGTCATCACCGGAGCGGAGATTAGGCGAAAAGATGTGCGGCTGCTTCGCTTGAGGTATGCAGCCTCCGCGGACCTCAGACGGAAGGAGTGACGAATCCGATGAGCAGTAACCTTTTCAGGCTTCGTGTTCAACGGTTCACCGAGGGCCTCTTCGGCGGCCGCGTCTGCTTCAACCGCGGCCGGATGCACGCCAGCCGGGACATGGCCGACCTGGCGGCGGCTGGTAGGCGGCTCGCGACGATTTTCGATGTGGGGGCCAATGTAGGGCAGTCGGCTGAGCGCTTCATCGCCCATTTCCCGGACGCCAAGATCTTTTGCTTCGAGCCCATGGGGAAGTCGGCGGCGCAACTCGAGCACAACGTCCGCGCTTTTCCCAATGTTCGCTGCTTCCGGGCCGCGTGCGGGGCGCGGCTCGGCGAGGCGATCCTTTATTCTTCGGGTTCCAGCCTCACCTCCACGCTTGTGCCGGAAGCCGAATCGTTCCAGCCCGTGGAGACCGTGCCTGTGACGACGGTTGACGCCACGGCGGGAAAGCTCGGCCTCGATCGAATCGATCTACTCAAGATCGACGCCGAGGGATTTGACCTGGAGGTTTTGAAGGGCGCTTCCACCCTGCTTGCGCGTAAACGGATCGGGGCCGTGTTGGCCGAGGTGGGCTTTGGAAGGGACGATCACCGCCATGTCCTTTTCGATGAGGTTCGAGATTTTCTTGCGGGCTATGGATATTCCCTATTTGGGATCTACGGCCAGCAATTGGAGTGGAACGGTGACCCCCGGCTGCGGTTTGCCAATGCCCTGTTTACGGATTTTGCGCCCTATGCAACGGAGACGCTCAAGGCCGGCCAGCGCCCGGTTGCCGATCCGCCCGTTGCGGCTCCGCTCAAGTTGAGCTGAGCTTTTTGCTGGCTCGCTTGTAGGAGACCGCGTTGCCAGATCCTAGACCGTTGGCATTCCCGAAATTGGGCATTGCCTTCCCCAAAAGTTGCAAGGTTGACCGGCACAGGGCAGTCACCAGATTTCAGGCTCTTCAGTGTCCCGGCAAGCCGTTGATTCCGGGCCCCGCCAGCTTCGATTTTTCGGCACTTGCTTCTGGTTTCCCGCCTGCATGGTGACCGGCCAACCGTTGGGCAGACCAAAAGGGCCGCTGGTACCCCGATTGCTGGGGGGTTAAGCCAGCACACAACACGAAGGGGCCGGACTTGAAGATCCTTACCACGCAGCCCAAATCGTTTCACCCGGCCTGGTTGAAAACCGTGACCGTGTTGCCGGGGTGGGCGGAGTATGCCCGGAAACGCGGCCGGAAGAATCGCATCAGCCTCGTTCCCGGCGACCTGCGCTGGGCTTGGCGTTTGTTTGCCGCCAGCAAGACATACTCGGCCGTTGCGACGGGAAGCGAACATTCGGCGCTGGCGTTCGCCATCCTCCAGAAGGTTTTCCGAAGACGGCCGGTGCCTCATATCCTGCTCGAGTGCATGTGGAATGAGCCGCCTCGCGGACCTAGAGCCTGGCTCCGGCGCAGCTATCTAAAAATGATTGCCGGCTGCGTGGACCGGATCGTCGTGTGGTCGTCACGGCAGGTCTCCGCGTACGAGACGATTCTCGGCGGGCGGGACGAAAAGTTTGTATTCGTCCCTTACCACAACAGCTTTTACGGAATTGAACACCGGGTGTTTGATGGCGGCTACATCTTCGCCGGAGGCGATTCCAATCGCGACTACGGGTTGCTGATCGAAGCTGTGCGCCATCTGCCGATTCGCGTGGTGATCGCTTCTCGGAATCGCGCTCTGTTTCAGAGCCTGGAGATTCCCTCGAACGTGGAGATTCTCACGGCGACACGCGGGGAATTCTGCCAGTATGTGGCCGGCGCCAGCATTGTTGTCGTTCCGATGAGAGGCGGGTTGCTGCATTCGGGCGGACATCAAACGTATGTGAACGCGATGGGGTGCGGAAAGCCGGTCGTTGTCGCGGACGATAGCGGAGCAGACGAATACATCGAAAACGGTATGGATGGGTTTGTCGTTCCTCCCGGCGACGTCCGGGCGATGCGGGAATGTCTTGCGCGCCTGGTTACCGACGAAGAGTTGCGTGGTCGGATAGGCAGGAATGCTGAGACTGCGGCACGCCGTTACACGATGGAGCGCTACACGGGAGAGATTGCCGCGATTGTCGAGAAGGTCAGCAACGATCGGCTGCCGCTCGAGACGGATGTCTTGGCCGGCAGAGGATCGATTGCATGACGAGGCTCCCGCGCCGCCTGCTCAGTCGATGCGGTGCGACAGGGCATCCATCGTTTGCAGCCTGATCAAGACCGTGGCGAGCCCGACAAGGAGCCAAGTCTGACGCCCCGTTTCGGTGCTGATGAACATGCCGCTGATGCACACAGAAAGAATGCCGATCTCGACGGCCAGGGCAACCTCGCGCAGGAAGGCGTCCTGCTCGCGCTCATAGAACCGGCGGACGGATCGCGCGCTGAACCAGCCAATGATGAATATGGACACAAAAAGAAGGAGCATGGGCAGGCCCGACTCGGCGGCGATGCCCAGGTAGGCATTGTGGGCAATCTGTTGCCGCTGGAGATCCGGGCTGTAGTCGTTCAGACGGCTGCGAAAGAGACCCTGCCCGACCCCGAGGAAAGGATGATCTCGAATCATGCCCTCGGCGGCGCTCCAGATTTCCACCCGCGCCTGGGTCGAGAGGTCTGTTCCGTAGTCGGGGTTAAGGAATCGGTCGAGGCTTGTGGAGGGCAGCAGGACAGCCGCCACAACGACCGCGCCCGTAAGTCCGGCCGAGGTCAGAAGCCAACGCCTCTGATGGAAGGCGTAGTAGGCCGCGACGGCGAACAGCGACAGAAATCCGCTGCGCGAGGCGCTCAGCAGGATCGACGCAATCAAAGAGACCACGGTTGCCAACCCGAGCCAGCGCGGAGCGCCTTTCGAGATGCGAGTGAGGGCAAGCGCCAGCGGAAGCGTGGCGCATGCAGCCATGGAGTAGTAGTTCGCATCTCCGAACAGGCCACCGGGACGCAATTCGCCGTAGCGAAAGCGGCTGGTGTAGACAAATACGGAAGCGATGAGCATCGATGCGGCGATGAACGTAAGCGATCTTGCGAGGCGTTCCTTCGTGTCGATGAAGACGGCGGAAACGGAAACAAGCACAAGCGCCGACACCTGGAACATGAGCAGATCCTGCGCGTACATAAAGCCGGTGATCAGCGCCAGCGTGCAGGAGAAGACGAAGTAAGCGGCCAAGAGCCAGAACGGGCTCCAGCGGGAGACAAAGAGAGGCTTCCGGCGCACCACGATCGCGGCTATGGCGCCGGCCAGCGCCAACACGCCGGCGATCTTCGTGGTGGTCCACGTGCCATAGGCGGGCAGACGGGCCCACTGCCAAAAAGGAAGGAGGAGCAGCAGTAGATAGTAGAAGATCACAGGGCGCTATTGCCGTTCCGGCCGGGATTGAGACCGGAGTCATCGATTTCGATGCAATTTTCTGGCCCATTGGGAAGTAGAGAACTGAAGGGCCGAAAGCGGGCGCATAACCCTGGTGCGGAGATCGCGCGCAATCGTGGAGGAATTCAGGTGGCTCGATCATGGTATCGCTGGTGCCGGCAATGCTTGGAACCTCGGATACTTCCAGGGATCCGGCATTCTCAGTATCAGTATTTCGATGAACTTCTGCGGCTGATGAAGGCGCCCCACAAGTGGCTCGACCTTGGCTGCGGGCATCAGTTTGTCCCGCCGTGGATGATCGGAACGCGGGACGCCGGATGGAAGCGCGAAGCGCTGATCGGTATAGACTGCGATCTTGCGAGCCTGGTTCGCAATGAGGATGTTAGCGGGCGGGTTGGTGGCGTAAGTTCGGCGTTGCCGTTCGGCGATGGCTCGTTCGATCTGATCAGCGCCAACATGGTTGTCGAGCACCTGGACGATCCTGCAACGACGCTGCGAGAAATCCGGCGGGTTCTGGCTCCGGGAGGATTGTTTCTGTTTCACACGGTGAATGCACGGAGTCCCTTCACGCGTCTTAGAGCCTTGCTGCCGCAAGGAATGAAGAATCGGCTGGCGAAGCTGTTTGAGTTCCGCGATGCCGAGGACGTTTATCCGACGCACTACCGGCTGAACGACGCGGCAAGCATCGAGCGGCTGGCGGCCACGACTGGTTTTGAGATTGTTTCGATCCGTCTGGCGGAAACTCTTTGCACGACTGCCGTTCTGGGGCCGCTGGCCTTTCCGGAATTGCTGGTTAAGAAAATCCTTCGTTTGCGCGCACTCACGCCCTGGCGGGACATCATCATAGCTGTCCTACGCCGGCCCCACACAGAGCCGGTGCGAATGCAGGACGTCCTGGCGCGAGCCTCGTAGCGAATGCCGCGCATCAAGGCGATCCATCTTCTCAAGCGCCTTCAAGTGAAATCAGAACTGGGACGCGCCGCAAATTCGGAATGAAGGAAGGGATATACGCCGCACGTCCTCCAGGGATCAAGAGGAGTGTAGTTAACCGCCAACCTGCGGAGCGGGATACTGGTGACGGGCAGCGTTACCGACGCACGCTTCAGGCTTCCGGTTGAATCCGGTAATTGCCACGAAGGGCGTCGAGAATCATCTGACAGGTTGCTTCGTTGAGGGTCCCGCCTGTGACCTTTTCGTAAGTCATGATGAGTTCTTGGGCTTTCCGCATTGCCAGGCTGGTCTCGCCCGGCTCAACGCTGCCAGGCTCGTAAAGGCCTAGTTCCAGTATCACTTCCGCGATTCGCTGATTGTACGCAATCGCCGGCATGTCGGTGCTCTCTTCGAGGAGATCACGCCACCATCGAGTCTATGCTGACTGAAGCTTAGCACCAGAAGGGCTGTGAAACAAAACATCCTTGGCCTGATTGAGGCTCGTTTCAGGACATGAAACGTGCCTTGCGTGTGCTCGCCGCGAAATTAGAAAGCCGGAACGGAAGAAGTGGTAGCGCTACCGGGATTCGAACCCGGATTTGAGCCTTGAGAGGGCTCCGTCCTAACCCTTAGACGATAGCGCCAGAGCTTCCTTGATTGTAGGGGACCCCAGGGGGCCGGTCAAGAAAGATACAGCTCCGCGGCGACTATCCGTGCAGGTGTTGCTCGCGTCCACACTGGACAGTCCGAACAACCAGAGCCACGTTCCCGACACTGCCAGGGACCCCCGACACCGTCAGTCTGCTGTTGCGCCGGCCGCGCGACAGAACTTTCGTGGATCGATTGGAACCTCCTGTTTCTAAGCGCCTTACCCCTTGCGTGTGGGGGTGGACCGCCAGCTGCCTTTCTGCGGATGGAGCGTGGAGGCTCCAGCATGCAAAAAACAGCGCAAGTTATCAGCGGGTTCCTCATTATCGTGGCTGCTGGGATGGCGGTGATCCCCATCAAGGCGGAAGCGCCATTGCCGCGTTCTCAGGGGTTTGTGTACGTGGCCCCGTTGTTCTATCGCGACGGAGGTATTCTCTCCCGGCCTTTGATTGGGGGCGGGGGAGATGTTGCCCTTTGGAGGAGAGTCGCTCTTAGCAGCGATGTGGGCTGGGTCGCTTCCCGGCAGGAAGGCTTCGGCCTGGCCTCGGTTAACGCCGCGTATCATTTCCCCGGGTCCTTCGGGGACGGCAAGGTGGTCCCGCTCGTCAGTGGGGGGTATTCAGTCGGCTTTCGACGGGACGCCCTCTCGCTGGGCAACTTCGGGGGAGGCGTGAACTATTGGTTCCATCAACGCAGCGCCCTCCGTGTCGAGGGACGGATGTACGCGCGGCCGGGATACTCCTTGTTCGCCCTGCGGCTCGGCGTCTCGTTCCGTTGAGACACTGCCGCGGGCCGTACGCCGCGCGTCGACGTGCCTGATGGGCCGCGGTACGCGTGCCGCTTGCGAACAAAGGCATGGCCGAAATTCCGAATGACGACGGCGAAAGACTCGTGGGCCGAGCCTCTCCAATGCCCTTGGTATAATCGGGGCAGTTTCCTTCGTTGCCCTTCATGGGCTGGCGTGCCGGGCGAACGTGGCGGAATTGGCAGACGCGCTAGACTTAGGATCTAGTTCCCGAGAGGGAGTGAGAGTTCGAGTCTCTCCGTTCGCACCAGTCAATTCAGCGATTTAGGCTCCACTCTTTCACTGTCCGTTTCTGCTATTTCCGCGTTTGTACCGCGTTTTGTACCGCTTTGCGATTCAAAGTAGTGCTCAAGTTTCGCCGCCGCGTCCCGAAGGTCTCGCTGACTGACGATGTTGTACCGATCGAAAACCGCTCGGGTCTTATGACCGCTGATGGCCATAGCGACTCGCTCAGGCACGCCAGCACGCACGAGGTTCCGTACACCGGTCCTTCGGAGGTCGTGGAAGAGGCGCCGTGCCTTCTTGCGGTCCTGGTCCCAAAGGGATGGACACCGCTTAGCAGCTCGCACCGCAGCCGCTTCCCAGGCGTTCTTGAACGTCCGGATGCGCTCCCCGTGACGAGAGAAGACCCAAGGGCTGTCCGGGTAGTGCCGGTCCCTCCTTGCCTTCAGCATGTGCAGCATTTCCCACAACTCACCGATGAGCGGTATTTCGCGTGGCTCATCGTTTTTAGTTACACCAGGGTCGAAACGCACGATGCCGCGTTCTAAATCCACCTGATGCCACTGGAGACCCAGGATCTCACCCTTTCTGCAACCCGTGTAGAACCCGAACGTGATGACGGGCCGGACCTCTTCAGGAAGCTCCGAGCGTAGGGCCCGGAACTCATTGTCCTCAAAGAAGCCGGCCCGTGCCGGCGGTTCCTTCAGCCTTGGTATCGGCAAGGGATTGACTGTCTTGGGCGGGCGCTCGTTCCGGGCAATGGAAAACGCTCGACTCAACATCTTCAATTCGCGGTTGATCGTGCTGTTGCCGACCCCATTCTCACGTCGCTTAGCGATGTAGGCGCTCAAGGCCGGCGTTCCAACACGATCAGCTTCCAAATACCCAAAGAAGGGCCGTAAGTGACCGTCAACGACTTCTGCCCAGTCGAGCGATTTCTGACTGTCTCGATAGTCAGCTAAGAGCGCATCCAGTAGCGAAGCCACCTTGACCCGCCGCATCGGGACAAGCGTTCCCACGCCAACTTCGGAGCGGCGTCTGTCCAGCAGAGCGATCGCATCCGCTTTGCGGTCACTGTGGCATGATTCACGGATCTCCCGACCACCCACGTAATACGCGATCCAGTAGCTTCCGGATTCCGTGCCCTTGTACTTCCGGCGGAAAATCCGGCCGCGCCCGTAGTGACGTTGCTTCACTGGCTTCTCTGGCTGATCCATTCCTCTAGCTCGCAGCGGTCGAAGTGAAGGCGCTTACCTTCGCGAACCGCAGGCAGGATTCCCTTGGCGGCCATGTCGTAAATCGCCTTCGGACTTCGCCCTAGGTACTCAGCGGCTTGCTTCACCGTCAGTAACCGCGGGGCCTTTGCCGATTGCCCCTGTAGCTTTTCCATGACGCGCAAGAATACACGTTCCGCTATCTCATCGGCAAATGCTTGCACACTGTCCATTCACAGTGCCCTCTCTTTCGCAGGCCGAAACTCCTGGCCTGCTCCGTTCGTGGCATACCTGGGGGCCTCCTTCACCCCTCAGAAATCAACAATGACAATAGCGTTAGTGTTATAGTTCGTGTGCTGGCAGGCTTCCATCGGGGTTAAACCAAACTGTGCCTTCGCCACAGCAAGTTTTGCAAATCCTGTCCTCGTCATCAGCACCGACGATATGACCTGTAGCCTCTTCGTCCGATCCAGTTCCATCGCAGTTTGGGCATTCGGCCCTGAACCCGAGATGCTTTCTGACCCAGCGGTCAAGAACGTAGTCCTTTTCCGTCTTACAAAGCTCGCGTGTGAGAACCCTCCCCTCACGCTGCCGCTCCCGCTCTAGGAACCGCTCTAACTTGGCTTTTCTGCTTCTTGACTTACGCTTCGTTTTGGGTCTGCATCGGTCACAGTAGCGGTGGCCGTTCGCCTTATCCCGACCACAGGCAGGGCACGGGCCATCTGGCCAAAGGCCGCGCCTTTGCGCCTCGGGGTGAGTCAATAACTCACCACAGTATGTTTTTTGATCCGGCATTTCTGTTCGCGCTAACTACTCCCTTTCCTCCAGGCTAATTTCACTGCGGCGCCCACCCCGCCGCTAGGCTCTCTTCGCAAGTGCACCCTGAAACCCCGTGGCCACGCACGCTATTCTCTGCCCGAGCCTACATTCACTCAGGAGTTTGTCGTGAACCCGAATGGCCTCTCGCACCAGGGCAGGGACAAACCCGCAGGCATAGCCATCGTTCTGGTTCCGTGCAATGCGTTCGAGACCCTGCCGGGCCAGGATGAGGGCATAACTCGCGCTACGCATCTGGACTTCTGGCAGTGACCGCCGGAGAGCGGATCGGACTGCCTCTTTCATGCCTTGGCGGTTCATTCGCCTTTTCTTCCTTTTTTACTTGACAATTACTTCCGCAACTCGTTTGTTTACTGTCGTTTACAGCCACTGGCTCATTTGACGATTCTACCATGGTTGTGGTCTCATGGCTTGGTCTATTTTCGAGCCTTCCGACCGGGGGACTTCGCTTTGCCAGGAGGTTCCGGGTTCCGCTCCAGCGCCCAGGTCAGAATGCGTCAAAACCTGGGCTGGAAAGTGCGGGTTCGATGGCCTGGCGGCGCACGACCTCAGGCGAACGTTCGCCAAGTTATCGTACAAGGGAAAAGCGGCTTTGGAGCAGGTGAAACTCGCGCTTGGTCACGCCTCGGTGACAACCACGGAGCGCTACTTGGGCTGTTCGCTGGATCTTGCGGACGCAGCGTGCGATCACTTAGGCTTGACGATCAGTACGGCAGCGTGATGCAAATCACGCCCAATGGCAGTTCACGACCATCCTGTTAAGGAACTTAATACACACCACTTCGCCCACCGGCTAGACTTAAACCCAAAGGCGGTAGAGGAAAACCGGATGCCTGCTGATCCGCTCGTTCGTCTTGCTCTATTAGCTCAAAAGGCAGTCCTTGAAACCTCTGGCGATGAAGACGCAGCACACGCCTTGCTTCATTCCTGGGTCGCTCAGGACCCCCAACTTTTGCGGGCGTTGATCGATTTCGCCGTGCTGGACCGGCGGGCCCGTGAGACTGGATCACCTGGCGTCTCCGATGAAGGTTCAGAAACAATGCACTAGGGACTGACAAAGTCAGCATCGATTCCAACGGTTCGCTTATATTATTCTTCGCTGTTATGTTCGCGACAGCTTCCAAAAACTTGTGCTGGTCCAGCTTGGAGTGGCTGCTGCAAGATATAGCAGACGTTGCGAACATGATTTCCAAAATCATCAGTAAAGCTTATTGTGGCTACGACAATGACCGTCCGTCTCCCTGCCCTAAGACTGGCAAGATCCTCAGGCGAGAGTATAGGCCCTCGTGCCGTGGCAAACACCTCGGGGCTATCCTTTGTTAGCAGGGTCGTTCCGCCATCAACATCGATGGATGTTTCCACCCATTCCTTGAATTCGGAGATCGCCCTTCGCTGGTTTGCCAGTGACCCGTCCGGCTGGAGGGTAGAGCGGCCCTGAAATGTGACATTGTGTGCTGTGCCCGAACCAGTATTTTTGTATGCCACATTAAAAGCTAAGGGCCGATCCACTAGGAAAAATTGTGGGTAGGTAGAGCCAATACTGGTCGCAAAGTGCGCTCTTTCTTGCCTGCCAGCGCTATAGGCGATGACGCCAACCGCCACAACCCCTATCAGGCCGATGCTCACGAACAGGGCATCGTACCAACGTCTCTGGCGCAGGGTTAGGTTAGTACCTGCCACCTTCCACCCCAAATACGACGTTCCAAGCTGTGAAAGAGCGGCCAGCGTTGTCCAAAAAACGTCGCCCCATCGCATTCGTGGATGATATCACAGCCCGCCTTCAGTGCCGGTTGGATGGGCTGGTGAATACATCCGATAATCCGCCGTGTCGTCGGTCTCCCGGAGCTCGCCACCCCCTTTGTTCCAGCAGTGTGCGGGTTGGAGTCCGCAGCGGGGCGATCGGCCCGGCCCGCGTGGACGCGATGGAATGGGGTCCTTGGGTATCAATTTTCGATAGATCCGTGAGTGTCAACACTGCCCCCCTGACCGGCGATCAAGCAAAGTACTGGCCCGAAAACATACCGATTCAGCGGTATAATCACCGCAGATCGTTGTAAAGAGAAGGCTGGCGACACGTTTTCAGTCGGCTTAGATGAGGCCGATGTAGATAGTGGGACCATGGTGCTTATTGATAAAGTGCGTGAATCTTGGAGCGCCGCAGGCCTGTCCTTTGCAGCGGCGATCCTTCTGGTACTCGGCCTTTCCGGTGGCATCAAGGTACCTCTCTTAGAGCTCCCTTCTATCGGCAGCCCATCTGGGCTGCTTATCTCGCCCGAGGTCCTGATCGGGGGTGCGGTAATAGTCGCCTTTCTTGTAGTCGTTCTCGTCCTTCGCAGCCGCGCACGATTCTTCATCGCGGCCACCGGCATCGTCGCTTCACAAATTGGCTTCCTTGTGTTTGACGCTGTCCGATTCGCCGGGCTACTTCCACAGTTAGGTTTCGTGAAACTCGAGATCATCCGAACACCAGACTGGCGGGTTCAGATTGGGATGATCATCCTTGCAACAGCCCTATACTTTCTCGACCATGTGCGCAGACCTCCGTCATGACATAGCACTAGCGAAACCTGACTTACGGAGCGGCGGACGGAGCGACTAGATCGATGCCCGTCGAACTATCCGCTGAGCCGACTACTGCGTTCGGAGTTCCCGAAACTGCTGTGGCATGAAATTTGATGACCGATTCTACATTGGTAAGGAGCGGACGAAATCTGTCGAAATCGATAGAATCTGCCCTTTTCCGAACGACCAGCTCGGCGAAGACCTTCTTGCCGTAGTGCCTAGCCACGTCGAAGTCATTGCTACCATTGAACGTCTTCCCGTCGACTACGGTTGCCTTTACGGTCGTGTCAAAAAAGTCTTCTATCTTTGATTCGGTTGAAGTGCCAAGGAGCGGGGTCGGGACAGCGTAAAGATTTCGCACAACATGAACAAACGGGTCATTGGGTCGCACTGTCACGCGAGCATTCTCCCTGATTGTACTGCGTATCTTGGACGCAGCCGCATCGTTGTCATAGAGGATTATCACCGGGGCCTTCTGACCGGGAGCCTTGAATTTATCAGTATCCTTCCGGTATGTAGCGATGAACTTCGCCAGAGAACCACTTCCTCCATCTCGGAGACCTATGATTCGTGCAGTACTCGACCGCGGATATTTGTAAAGTCGAACTCTCAGGAGTAGTTTTCCTTCGCTCGTAACCTCTGCCAGTTCGGGGAACTGCATGGCTAGACTACGAATGGCATGTGTCAAGTAAATATTGTCTGTTTCCCCTTCGCAGATGATGACGGGGGCGGAGGCTGCGTAGAACTCCTTGTAGATCAAAAACTGTCGATACATCACTTCACTTGAAAGACGCCGAGACGTTTCCAAGTGGGCAGTGTTGTTTCTGTTGTAGAGGTCGATGCTATCGATGAAGCCCAACATCCCATGAAGCTGTTCGAGCGTTCCCTGTGGATGCTCGCTATTCTCTTCGCTGGAGATCCTACTCGTCGTGTCAACCTCAAACGAACCTGTGTTAAGGACGCTGTGAACCATTGCTCGCACAGTGTGCCTGTACTCACGGCGAACGTTAATCTTGTTGTTAACAACCAACCCCGTCACTTCCTGGCGTGAGGTCTTGTACTGCATGTGCGTCTTGGCGGAATTTATGCGGAAACCGGAATACTCAATGACTTCCTTCAGCTGTGCTCCAGGCACCCAAAGATGTGCGCTACTGTTAATCTGCTCCGCGATCTCGGCAGGGAACAACTTCTTATTCGTCGAGAACGTTAGGTCGTCCGCATACCGTGAATAGGTGCAGCCAACCGTGGCCGCAAGACGCACGAGGTGCATGTCGAGGACATGGGCAATCAAGTTCGATATCGCCGGTGAGCACGGGCTCCCCTGAGGCAGGGCATTTTCATGACATGCGATTTGCGCGATCACGGTCGCTACGTCCTCATCCAGAGCGAAGATACGATTTCTAATGAAGTATCCGCGGACTCGGCCAAAGTTGATCGAAGGAAAGAAGTCCTCCAGGTCGATGTTAAAAACGTAGCGGCGGTTGCGGTGTCGCCGAGCGTTCGTGATGATAGATCGCCTACGCTTGAACCCATGCGAAATACGGTCCTTTCGATTCTTGGCTCCGTTGATTTCGTCGGCACAGTCCTGGAGCAGGATAGAGAGCCTTTGCTGAAGGAGCTTCAAGGCATCAATGGGTGCCTTGATAACCCGTGTTCCACCATTGCGTTTAGGAATTTCAAAGGTTTTGTACTTGGCCGCTGCCGATTGCTTGTACAAGATGTAGGCGAGCGCCCGAGGCCGGAACTGCAGCAACCTCGCTAGATCTCCAAGGTTCGATGCCGACCTGAGGGCATTGAGCTTAGACATGTTTTGCTAAAGAAAGCGTTGGACCCACTCGGCACTCCTTCGCTTTGAGCACTGATGGATATTTACAAAACGAGCACCATCACGGCGAGGGGAGCATAGGATCTAACATTTGTTTCAAATGCCACGAAACATGGCACAAAATCTGCCGAGTGGGTCTCATATACTGTAGCATTTGACATAGTGGAAGTCAGCACCCGCAAAACGCAAGGGCAAACGCGCTTACGGCCTTCCCGGAAGTATCCGATATTGATCGATCTCAGCGCTTAACCCGCTTTCGCGGCGGCAAGCCAGGTTTGAATCTGCTCGTCTAGAATCGGCTGGTAGAGGAACTCTGTGCCACCGGGAAACGGGCCGATTTCGACTCCGTCGACTTCCACGGAGTAGTTCGCAGGTCTGAGGAGCTTGGCCGTACGGTCGCCACTGAGTCGTAGGACACCACGACCGGAGATGAGGATCTCCGGTATCAGCCTACCGTTGTCTCTGGATAGATTTAGGATGCGTAGGAGGACCGTCTGGTCCTCGATTAATCGCTGACCCGGCGGCAACTCGTTGTCGAACTCCATCTGCTTGAGTCGGTCGTGCCTGGCGAGGTCTTGGTCACCCTCAGACGGGCAACGCCCGCCATAGTGGAAGTAAATTACGACTGTTGACCCTTCGCGTTGCCGGCCGATTTCCTCAAGCTTCTGTCGCAGCTGGCTCAAGCTCCGGCCAATCGTTCGTGGTGGTCTTGCCATCTTTGACTCCCTGTAACTCTCGTTCCAGTGCGTCCAACCGACGCTCAAGCTCATCCGCGGCGAGCAGGTCACTCAGTAAGTGCAGGTTTCCGCGCACTTCGCGTACGGCCGCCAGGGCGGTGCGAACGTCCTTGCCCTTGGCTTGCTCCAAAAGTGCCAGAGTCTCTCTCTGTAAGGTTGCAAGCTGGGTCAACAGGGCATCAGCTCGGAGAATCGATTCTCCTCCGGCTCGCTCCGCAGCCGCTTGCACTTCGCGTCTGAGATGTCCGTCTTTGTGGCGCCTGACCGCGGCCTCACTGAAGCCGTATTGCGACGCAATGCGACGATTCGGAACCGACGCAAGAATGGCTGCATCGATTTCCGCTCGGCTGACATTGGCGCAAATCGAACATGGTCGTGGCATACTGATTCGTCGATGCGTCGGATTGAATCGACGCGATTAAGGAAATGCTGGGTCATGTAAACGAGAGGCGACACGGCAAGGAGAAAAACCGTGTCGCCTTCTGCGTGGCGGAAAGGGGTAGCTACTTTTTACGCCCGGTTGTCGGACGATCGCTGTAGGTGATCTTCTGCTTTTTGGGGCGGGCCGCGTTGTCGATGCGCTCCTGGACCTTATGGGCTTTCTTAACTAACTTCTTCTGCTGGCTCATAGTTTTCTCCTATTCGCGAGCGTCGGTGATCGCCTGTAGCGCCTGGGCACGAGTCTCTCGGGACATGCCAGGCCTGATGTCTTCGATATTGAAAGTGGCTTGCCGGCGCTGCTTTTGCTGCTGACGAACGGTTTCGGCAACCTCGGAAATGTCGTGGTCGCTCAGATCGGGGATGGAATCGGTGATGTCTTTCAAATTTACTGCCATTGTGGTTGCTCCAATTCGGATAGCGAGGTCTGAAACTCTAAAGTTGCTACGCCATCGACGCTGCGCGAGCGTCAATGCGCCTCTGGAGAGCGCTTGCCTCGCTATTCGCTTGCGCGAGCGTGCCGTCTCTCTTGCGGCGGAACTCCAAAACGACGCGGGTCAGCTCAGCACTAACGCTTCCGGGCGCCATATCCGCTACGATGCTGCCGTCTTGCTCAACGACCGCTTGTAAAGCTTGTGTTCGTCGCTCTGCGTGGCGCTCCAGCGCGGTCTGGAGATATACAGCAGCAACACGCAAGTACTCACCCTCTGCTCGAAGCGCGGCAACTCGCGCACGGGGGATGCGGGAGATCAATGCTTCTTCATAGGTCCTGGCGATCGCAGTATGAACATCCCGAGAGTCGCGTTGAGCAAGGACCGCCTCGCGCGTAGCTGAAGCATCGGGATCGGCGAGGATTGTCGTGTTCAGGTTTTCTACGGATTCGGCAGCCTCGCGATGTAACTGGTCCAGACGATCGTTGAGCCGAGCGGCGCCCGCCTCCAGGTCGGCGACGGTATCGAGAGCTTCACGCCAGGCATCTCGTGCGGCTACGCAATCCGCGTCCTGCTCCCCACCTTGCAGGATTTCTAGAACCCGCTTCTGGACGCGCTCCGGCGTCCCTGCGTCAAACGCTACCTCCTGGGCGACAGTGTCGCTAGTTTTTGTGAGAGGAATTGAAACAAGTTTGCTTGTTAACAAGATAGACTCCGCTATGTCTCTACTGTTGGATAGTGTTGTGCTGCCAGAGGGGCACATAGCCGCGCCCGGTGCTAACCATCTCACGATGGATGAAACTGGTGCCGGCGAAAACCGTCGGAGATAGCAGCCGGGGCGGGGAACCACCAGAAAGGGCTGCAAGACTGCGAACAAGGCGTAGGACTCGTTTCTGAACACCGCGCCGGCCGGAGTGCTGGACTGCGTAGCCCTGCCGGATCAGCCGTTGTGCCTCATCTGCATCAAGAAAGCCACACCGGCGCAGGTGCTGGTCGAGGAGGACAAACTTATCACGCATAGATTACTTCGCTTCGTCTGTTTGCGCTGAAGGTGGCGCTGCGGGATGAAAGAAGTGAGTCTACGCAAGATCAAAAAACTCGTCAACGGAAAAATCACAGTTGCGCAGAGTTGCAAGTTTGTTTTGTAAACTAATCAGTTACTTACGTGCAAAACTCTGTTGAGCAGTCGCGCTCTGTTATCCGCGACTGGTTCTTCTATGTACTCCTACACGAGCGCCTGCCTGCGTCAAGAGCGTCAATATCCACACACCCTGACACAATCGCCTGCCTGATCGCGAAAGGCCGCAAATCGAAAAGGAGGCAGACCTGGCGAAAAGAAAACGGTCCCTCATTGGATCTCAGCCACAAGCGGGCTGTTTCCACCTCTGTCCCTTCATGCAGGTCAATAATTGCCTGCCGGAGGACCGCGAAGGCGATGCGCTTGTACGATTTTTCGTCAATGAGTTTCATACGCTTCCATCAAAGAAAACGACTTTTCCACTCGCATTCCTGCCAAATCTCACACGATGCCCTCGCTGGGCATCCTCCCAGCTTGACGCGCCAGCACCAACCGGTCTCCTCACTGATCCCTTGCGAGCGGAGTAGGTCAAGGCCGCGCTTCCTAAGTTCCGCGAGGAGCTGTTCTGCACTTCCCATAGCGCCGGGCGGAACGCCACGTTCCTCTCGCAAGGTATCCACATAGCCACTCTGCTTGATCTCCATCCACGCCAGGTGCTCGTATTCAACAGAGACCCAACGCAACCTTCCAGCCTCCTGCTCGTTCTCTGCCGTGAGTGATAGCTCCGCAGGCTCGGGTTCATCGTCTTCTGACTGGCACCCCCGCCAGGTTGTCGCAGCACACGCGCCTTCTTTGTGTGTCTGTTGAAGAGTTGTTTTTTGGAACTGTCTATTGGAGTCTGCCACTGGTGTCAGGGGTCCCCTGCCATCCGTGTCAGCCCCCACTGCCACTGGTGTCAGGGGTCCCCTGCCATCCGTGTCAAGGGTCTCTATATCTGGCAGGGGTCTGGCAGGGGTCTCTGGCAGGGGTATTTTCCAACGCTCCACAGGCAAAACCCGATACGTCGTCGGCTTCCCTTGGCGCGACTCGCGACTGATGAAACCTAGATCCTCAAGCTGGGAGATTCCGCGGTACACTGTCCGCTCCGAGTAGCCGCAACCTGCATACATCAGCACACCTTCTCGCGTCCGCTGACCAAGCCGGATTTGAGAGACGGTCATGACCTCCGCCGACTTCCCGAAGCCGACAGTACGCCGCCACAAGACTAGGAACACGTCCTTAGCAGCGTTCGACAAGTGTTTCGCCGCATAGTCATAGTACGAATTTGGCAGTTTCGTCCATCGATATTCAGCCATTGTTTCACCTGATGCTTAGTGTTCCGCCCAGTGAAAAATGGTGCCAGTTGGCTGGCCAGCCGTCTGGCACCTCCAGGTGAAACATGCAAGATAGTCCGAGCCAAGCGCTGTCCGTCTTTTGTCCGTTTCACCAGGGGAAGGGACAGGACAGCAGTCCTCGCCTCGCATCCGAAACCGAACAAAAACGGGAACAGTAGGACACCAGACGAAAGCCTATCCTGGCCTTAGGATCTAGTTCCCGAGAGGGAGTGAGAGTTCGAGTCTCTCCGTTCGCACCATAAGGGCGGCAGGGTTTCCTTTCCTTAAACCTTAAAAAGGTTTCTGTTTTGGCTGGTCTAGAACTAGTTTCCCTGGCACCCGCCAGTGAAGTCTACCCAGGGCCGCTCCTTCGTCGTTAGTGCGCTATCTCAGGCCCCTTCGTGTGATTGATGGAAAGACTTGCCGACAGGTCAATCTTTGCGCCAGTCACCTGGTATTTGTTCCAGGTTTATTTTTCACAATGCAAAACCTTCAGCCGAGCCTGCGTGATTAAATGATCTTGAGTTAAACTGCCACAGGCTATGAAAGACGTTGGTTAAATCTGGAAACCAACGGTAAATGGAATGCAAAACTTCAGGAAAAGGTGTATGCTTTTGAGGACGGAGGACAAGGTTGCTTGGAGGACAATGCTGACGCGGTACGAGCATATTTGGCCGCCGAATTCCCCGGAATGTTGGTGGAGGGGCCGCCGGCGGCGCAGGAGGGCAGAAAGACTAGGAGGGAGTTCGACCTCATCGCCACCAAGTTTTGCGTAGGCGGCGGGGAACATGTGCTGTACGTCAGCGACGTGCTGCTGGATGACGCCTCGGTGAAAGAGATTGAGGGCCTGTTGCGCCAGTTTGACATCGCCAAGGAGCTTTGGGAGGCGGGCCGCTATCCGTTGCTACTGACGTCACACGGCCCCGTCCTCATTTTGGAGTGGCAGGGGCCGTATGAGCTTACCGAAGAGGAGATCCGGCTGCACGCCCCTGGCAAGGCGGGGGTGTATCTTCTGGTTGAGCCCCTCGAAGGCGGACGGTGGAAGCCCTATTTTGTGGATAGGCACGAGCGTCTAAGTAGTCAATTGGGATTGTTTGCTCGCACGAAAGAACTGGGAAGGGTCCGATGCTACCTTTTTGCCGTGATCGACGCAAACCTCCCCACGCCGGAAGTATTGCGCGAACGAGTCGTGAAGTCCATCGCCCACGCCTGTCATATCGATGACCCGGTGGATCCGGACGTGACCCCGTTGGCGGTGAATCTGCCGGAACAGTTGGAAAGGGGATAGCTCACGGATTGACCCGGCCTGCTGTAGCATGAAAGAAGGTCTGTCCGCCTGGCTCGAGGGCATGAGGCAGCGTCTCCGGGCGACTCTCCCCATTTCTCCACCCCATCCGGCCTCTAGGTCTCTACCTTGCTACTAAAGCTGCAGGTTAGGGGGAGCGTCGCGGCGCGCAACATAAGTGGTTTTTGTTCAACGGCTTAAAGTCAATCCAGGGTCCAAGCCCTTAAGTATCATGCTCGCATGATCGTGCTAGCGTACTAAGGGTTAGGTTGCGCCAAAGTACCCGCGTACCCGCCTAAATTGAACCCATCGGGGGATTCTCAAAAACACCGCCCCACCGTAGTGTGGAGATAACAGGGCGGCAGAACGCCCCTCGGCGGTTCCAGCGGATGAAAGTGGTCCGCGGAAGCCCAGGAGAGTCAGCCATGATGAATACGCAGGATCGTCTGGAACGGGCAGCTCGGGCGCTGGATGTGATTGACCGGCGGCGCGGCGAGACTGGAGACGAGCGGCTCGGCCGAGGCATCGAACACTTCATCGTGCGGCGAGAGCTTCAGGAGCTGGAGCAGGACATTCTCGCGGATCCCGGCGCTCTCGAAATCTTCTTGGTTCGCCGCAAGTAACGCCGGCGCTTACGCCCGAGACGGGCATCACGCCCCGCCCCGGTCTTTCCCACACCGCTGGAACCAAGATTATTCCTTTTCCGCACGCACATCTCTGAACACCACAATTCCTTCAGTTTGGGCTCGGATTCCTGAGACCTTTAGCCCGTGCTGCGCGGTGGCGCCGCGTCTGGTCCATCTCGTTCCTGTGGCGCAATCGCTCTGTTTGCGAAATTCGGGTTGTTGCTCCGGCGGGTGTTGCGAACTCAAATGCTAAGATTTGGACACGGCGCAAGGAGGTGAACGGGATGGACTACAACCAATGGAGTGGCGCTTTGAGCGCCTCGGTAGAGGAACTCGTCCGGCGGACGATCGCCTATCTTCCGAATGTCCTCAGCGCCATTGTTCTGGTGGTTGCGGGCTGGCTGCTCGCCTGGGCCCTCCGTTTCGTCAGTTCACGTCTGATCAACGCCGGCCTCGGCCGGCTTTCCCGGAACGCTGCCTTTCAGCGCAGCCTGCAACGCACCGGTCTGCACAACACGATTCCGCGGGTCATTAGCGGCATTGTCTTCTGGGTCGTCTTCTTGTTCTTCTTCGCGGCTGCGATTGAACAACTGGACCTTCGGGTGGTGACGGTCCTGCTGAGTGATCTTGCGCAGTATCTGCCTCGAGTTCTGATTGGTGTTTCGGTCGTGTTTGTGGGTCTGCTGGGCGGCAATCTGACCTATCACTGGGTTTCGAACGCGACCTCTTCGGCGGGTGTTTCCTACGGCAACGCGCTCGGCCGTATCACGCAAGTGGCCATTGTGCTGGTGGCGATTGTTGTTGCGGCTGACCAGGTGGGCATCCAGAGCAATTTCTTCATGCTGACGGTGGCCATCGTAGCCGGCAGCACCTTTGGCGCGATGGCGCTCGCTTTTGGCCTTGGATCAGGTTCGACTGTCAGCAATATCATCGCCTCGTACTATCTGAACAAGACGTATAGGGTGGGGCAGGAGATCCGCATCGGCGAAGTGCGTGGCCTGATTCTCGAAATCTCCTCCACGGCAGTGGTGCTTCAGACCGGGGAAGGACGCGTCCTCGTTCCGGCGAAAAGGTTCACCGAAGAGACGTCGGTCCTTCTGACGGGAGGCTAGGAGTGAACGAGACGCAACAACTCCTAGCCAGAAACTTTCTGGAAGCCCATCCCGAGGATGCGGTGCGCATTGTCGAAGAGCTGTCGCCGGCCGAAGCGGCAGGCCTCCTCGAAGGGGCTTCCGGCGAGATCGCGGCGGCTGTCCTGAGCCGCATGGCGCTGCCCCAGGCGCTTGCCTGCTTGCAGGCAATGAGCCATCAAGCAATCGGTGCGGTGTTGGAAAGCCTCGACCTGGAAACGCTGGCTGCTCTGCTGCGAAGGCTTGCGCCGGAGGCCCGCCAGGGGTTGTGGAACAACCTTGATCCAGAACGCGCCAAGGCAGTGGGCATCCTGCTGGAGTATCCGAAGGACACAGTAGGCGCTGTCATGGACCCATTGGTGTTGAGTCTGCCGGATGACATCACGATTGAGCAGGTCATGGCGCGGATTCGGCGCAGTCTGCGGCAGCTTTACCATTACTTTTATGTGATCGATCGGGATCGAGCTGTGGCAGGCGTGCTTGATCTGCGCGAACTGATGCTTGCGCCCGCCGGCTCTTTGGTGCGAGATGTCATGCATCCCGACGTCATCACTGTGTCGACCCAGGCGAGTCTGGCCTCGGTGCGCGAACATCCCGGCTGGCAGGAGTTAGATGCGCTGCCGGTCGTGAATGACCGCAATCAGCTTGTGGGCGCGCTGCGGCACCGCCTTATTCGTCAGATCGACCAGCGATCCGGCGGATCGCCAAACCCGCAGCAAGGCCTGGAGACACTGATCGCTCTCGGCGAATTGTACTGGGCGGGGTTGTGCGGCATCCTGGGCGGGTCGGTGCCGGCGCCGCCCGGCGGAGAACCACGGCCGAAAAGAGAGGGGGATGAGAATGTCTCTTGAGACCGCGAGTATGGCGGCGGCAGACCTTGTGCGGGAGTTTTCCGCACTCTATCCGACCGAGGTCGCCACGACGCTTGAAACCCAACCGGTTGAAGAGGTGGCTAAGGTGCTCGAGTCGGTTGAGACGGCGCGAGCCTTGCCGGTCTTCCAGCAGCTCAGCTTCGAAACAGCCGCCTCCGTGCTGGAGCGGTTCGGCGAGGAAAGGGCTCGCCAGATCCTTATCGACCTCGAACCCGCCCGCGCAGCGGCCCTGCTCACACGCCTCGACGGCAATGACCGGGAACGGCTGCTCCAGGCCCTCCCACAGCGCATCGCCAAGGAACTGACGGAGCTGATGGCTTACACGGAGGACCAGGCCGGCTCGCTGATGGACCCGCGCGTCACCACCTTCCTACCCGAGGCGACCGTCGAGCAGGCGCTCGCCCGGCTGCGCGAGAAAAAGACACGCGTCGATAACGTCTTCCTTGTGGACAACGAGGGATCCTTTGCCGGCGCCGTCGTCTTACAGGACATAGCGCTCGCCCCGCCCTCCACGCAGCTCCAGAGACTTGTGCAACCGTCGCCGACCAGCATCAAGGCGATCGCCCCAAGGGAAGAGCTGGCCGAGATTCTTGAACACTACAAGCTTTCCAGCCTGCCCGTGGTCGACTTCGAAGAGCGGCTCATTGGCGTCATCCGCCACAAAGCGCTCGTCGACGCAGTTGAGGAGGAAGCTACGGCGAACCTGCAAACGATGACCGGCGCCGGCCGCGAGGAGCGCGCTCTTTCCAAAGTCAGCTTCGCCGTCAAGAAGCGTCTGCCGTGGCTGCAGATCAATCTCGCCACCGCGTTTCTGGCCGCCTCGGTCGTCGGTCTTTTTGAGGACACCATTGCGAAGTTTACGGCCCTGGCTGTGTTACTGCCGGTCGTCGCCGGGCAGTCAGGGAACACGGGCGCCCAAGCGCTGGGTGTGACGATGCGCGGCCTGGCTCTTCGCGAGATCACACTGCGGCATTGGCTGCGCGTCATGGTGAAGGAAGCCAGCGTGGGCTTCATCAACGGCGTGGCTGTCGCCGGAGTGACTATGTTGGGCGTCTACGCTTGGAGCGGCTCGCTCGGTCTGTGCGTGGTAATCGGACTGGCGATGATCATGGCGATGACAATCGCGGGGGTGGCCGGGGCTATCACGCCGATCCTGCTGAGCGCCGTTGGCCAGGACCCGGCGCAGTCCTCGTCGATTGTGCTTACTACAGTCACGGACATCTTCGGATTCTTTAGCTTTCTGGGTCTGGCAACGTTGTTTTCATCGATGCTCTAGCCCACCCACGCAGGCGGGATCTTGGGCACAACCCTCCAGGAGATGCAGGTGCGGATGAGAAGTCAAAAGCAGTTCGTTTCGATGCAGAGAGGCGCTGGGCCGGCGGGAAGCAGGCGCCGCGGAGGCGGCAGGAGTAATTCATGACCATTCTCATCACTGTTGTTGCTGCCAGCCTTCTCATTTCGGCCTTGTGCTCACTGTTTGAGGCGGCTCTTTATTCCACTCGCCTGGCGTCCCTGGAGGCCGCCGAGGCGGAGGGCGGCAAGCTCGCGCACCTGGCCAGCCGGTTTATTCACATGAAGAAGGACATCGCCGTGCCCACATCGGCGATCCTCATCCTCAATACCATCGCGAATACCGCGGGCGCGGCAATCGCGGGCATGTATTCAGCGACGATTTTGGGGGCTGAGTGGGTGCCGGCCTTCTCGCTGGGACTTACGTTCGCCATTTTGTTCTTTGCCGAAATTCTGCCGAAGACCTATGGCGCCACCCACTGGAAGATGCTCTGGCCTTCCATCGTTTGGCCTTTGACCGTCATGCAGAAGGCGCTATATCCGATCATCCGCGTGACGCAGGCTTTCGCAAAGGTCTTCACAGGGAGAGGACAGTTACCGGCGATCACCGAAGAGGAGATCGTTGCCATGATCCGTCTCGGAGGAAAGGCCGGCGAACTAAGTTCGGCCGAATTGCAGCTGCTCAGCGCGGTTTTTCATTTCGATGAGATCAACTGCCGCCAGGTCATGGTTTCGCGCCGTGACGTCGACTATTTCGACGCCAGTTGGCCGGTTGCCGAGTGTGTCGAGTTCGTTGGCAGGACGCAACATACGCGCTATCCCGTCTGCAAGGGTTCGATGGATGAGGTCCTGGGGCTGGTTCACATTAAGGATCTGCTCGGGGTCTCTGCCGACACACCCTTCGACATCGGATCCATCCTGCGCCCGCTCCGCTCCGTGCCCGAAACGCTGCCAATCAGCCGCCTGTTGCGGGAGATGCAGAGCACACACCAGCACATGGCCGTCGTTGTTGATGAATTCGGCACGGCCGTCGGCATCATCACGCTTGAAAATGTGCTGGAACAGATTGTCGGCTCGGTGCAAGATGAGTTCGATACAGAGATGCCCGACATTGTGCCGGAGGGGCCCGGTCAATACGTCGTCCAGGGATATTTGCCGATCGAGCGCATCAACCGCGAGTTGCACCTGGAACTATCCAATCCCGACATCGATACTCTTTCCGGCTTGCTCGTGAGTAAGCTGGGCCGCTTACTGCGGGCAGGGGATCAGGTGCGGATCGAGGGCGCCCTGGCCGAAGTGGTGGAAGTGCAAGCCGGCCGGGCAACTCGTGTGCGTCTAAAGCTGTCTCCTTTGGACCAGGATTCGACGGCGCCGGGAGAAAACGAAGGAGAATAGCCCCGATGCTTCCCGACGCGTTTTTCGCCTTGTATGGGGGCTTGCCGCGGCAGGGGCCGGGTAGCGATGTATCTACCCTCCGAGCACTGGGGGCTGTACCGAACTTGCCACCAAAGCCGCGAGTGCTTGATCTCGGCTGCGGCCCTGGCAGACAGACACTGGTGCTGGCTCATGCCCTGCAAGCGAGAATCACCGCGATCGACACGCACCGGCCGTTTCTCGATGAATTGTGTCAGCGAGCCGCAACGGCCGGCTTGTCTCACTTGATCGAGGCTCGCTGCGTTTCGATGGACGCCCTCGACGAGCCCGCCGGATCGGTTGACCTGATCTGGTGTGAAGGGGCGGCCTATACTGTCGGAGTGGCGCGAGCTTTGGTCCTTTGGCGCCCGCTGCTCAGGCCGGGCGGAGTGGTTGCGTTCAGCGAAGCAACGTGGTTCACGGACACTCCGGCTGACGAAGTGAGACTCTTCTGGCAGGAAGTCTATCCCGACATAAAGACCATCGCGGGAAACATTGCCCTCGCGAAAGAGGCGGGCTACGAGGTTTCCGACAGCTTTCCCTTGCCGGACGAAGACTGGTGGTCCGAGTACTATACACCTCTTGAAGCTCGGGTGCGGACCTTGCGTGGCGCCGGCGGTGTTCAACCCGATCTGCAGGCCGTGATCGACGAAACAGAACGAGAGATCGATATGTTCCGCCGCTACTCGGATAACTATGGGTATGTGTTCTACGTTTGCGTGAAACCGGAGCGATAGCCGCGGCAAATCCGGCGAACAGGGCGGTTCCTTCTATGGCTCGACGCGGCCAGGCATTTCGCTGTCGTCGAATGCTATGTTGCTCTCGGCGGTAGCGCGGCGAAAATCGTCGTTGACTAGGGAAACAATGGCCGTCCGCTTATAGAAGTGAAATACCTTGATGAGAAATTCACCGCCGTAGGAAACGGGGAACCAGACGTTTTCGTCGAAGCGCTTGTAATTCACACTGAATCCGACTTGGCGCACATTGATTCCGAAAAGCGCCCGTACCCACAAGGGGATCTCGACCGCAAATTGGGTCGCTACGAAGACAGGCTGGAACTCTGCCCGATCGACGAGAGCTTCTCCCCTCCAAGCGGCGCCGAATTGAGGACGAGGCTCAAACCGGAGCCGATATACGTTCCGCCCGCGATATTCCTCTTCGGCCTCCAAGCGGAAGCTGTACTGCCGCTGTTGCCCTGTGGTCAGCGGAAACAGGTCTGGAGCGAAGCCGTCTCGGCCTCCATTCCGGCCGGCCACCTGCTCGTGGAAGCTGTCTACCAGATCGGCGTCGAGTCCATTGGCGTCTATCGTTTCCCCTGCGACGTCAAAGAGTACGAAATTGCGGCCCTTGCGCCGCTCTCCAAAGGTCCTCACCAGCTTTGATTCCGAACCATCGGGCGTCGGCGCGACGTCGTATTCGCGCGTCTCATCCCAGCGGAGTTTGCGATTGGTCTGCAATAGCCGGACGCGGGCCGTCTGACGGTACATAAACTCTCTGCGTTGCTCGACCGCTCGATCCTGGTTCTCGGCGACACGGGCCATGATCTCTTCCGCGGCCAAGGCAGGTTCAGCGGCTTCCGCCGGGGCGGAGAGGATTACAACGGCAAGCACGACACGCGGTAGGAACATGGAGGCCTCCCATCCGAGATGCGTCTCTTGCTGTACGAACCGGACGGCCCGATTGTTCCCGAGAATATGAGCGGGTGTCCCCCCTAGGGAGGCACTACTCGATGATCGCTTGCATCACGGCGTTCTCGAAATCACGATCGGTTTCCCGGTTGGGGTTGCGGGTCTGAATCATGAGGAGACCGACGATTTCTTCTTTGGGGTCGACCCAGAAGTGCGTGCCGTAGGCGCCGTCCCAACCATAGCTGCCGTCGGAAACGCGATAGCCGGCAGCCACGGCGTCCGTGACAACCTGCACGCTCAGGCCGTAAGCCCGGCCCGGGGAGCGGCCAGGGAGCGTGTCCGGCGCGTGAACCGCCGACATCAACTCGACGGTTCTGGGGCTAAGCAGGCGCTTCCCGTTGAGTTGGCCGCCGTTCAGCAGCATCTGGCCGAACTGGAGGTAGTCTTCGGCGGTGCTCAAGAGGCCGCCCGCTCCGGAAAAGTAGGTGCCGCTGACCAACTGGTTTTGGTTTCCAAACTTCTGAAGTCCGGTGGGCGATTTTTCGTAGATCGTGGCGAGGCGGGGGGCGCGGTCCGCCGGCAGGCCGAAGAAAGTGTCGTTCATGCCCAGCGGCCGGAAGATCCGCTGCCGCAGAAACTCATCGAAGGTTTGTCCGGAAAGAATCTCCACGATGCGCGACAGGGTATCGATGCCAGCGAGCGGGCTGTAGGCCCAGCGTGATCCCGGCTGAAAAGCCAGCGGGAAGGCGGCGAGCCGCGGGATGTAATCAGCCAGCGTGTCGGTGGGCTTTCTGGGATCCTTCGCCGCCTCTCTGGCGCTAATGCCTCCGCTGACCAACCCCGAGGTGTGAGTCAGCAAGTCGCGGATCGTGATCTCACGGCTGGCTGGGACCGTGTAGAACCGGGTATCCTCTGCGCCGGCGGCGGACTCCAATGGGACCGCCACTTTGAGGTCCTTGAACTCCGGAATGAACTTCGAGACAGGGTCGTTGAGCCGGACTTTCCCTTCCTCCATCAGCATCAGGATCGCGACGCCCGTGACCGGCTTCGACATGGAGGCAATGCGGAAGATGGCGTCCTTGGGCATGGGCTTTCTGGACTCCAGGTCCATCACACCCTCGCCTTCGAAATACGCAAGGCGCCCTTTGCGCGCCACCAACGTGACGGCACCTACGAAATCACCGGCCTCCATGTGACGCCAAATCGCCTGGTGGATCCTGTGCAGGCGCTCGGACGAGAGACCGACCTCCTCGGGTTTTGAAGCCGTTGACGCGCCTGTCAGAGGCCAGGTCAGAAAAGCGATGGCCAACAGCAGTGTGCTCGCAAATCTCGAAGGCACTGTTTGTTTGTGCGGCATAAAGGTCCTCACTTTGTCCGGACATAACCCGGCTGAAATTATTTTGGCAGTGTCTTGTCACACTGCCATCGGCGCGTGGGGTACGCGCAGTTCTCAAGGCGTTTGCGGTCCGTGGCCCGCCAAGCTCCAACAGACGGTCAGAATCGCTCCGCAAATCAGCAAGTTGACGATGACATACGACCACGGCAAAAAGCGATCGATGCTCACGCTATCCACAAGGGCCTCCGAGTCCGGAAACGTCAACTTTGCGAAGCGAGTCAGTTCACGGTGGAGCCGGTTGGCTCGCCGCACGTGCCGCAGAAGCCAGAGGCTGTGAAACAACACTAGGCAAGTCACCAGCACGACGGAACCGATTCGCGCCGGTACTGCATTGACCCTTACGAACTTCGTGGCATCTTCGGAGGTCAGAAGCCAGCCCAGGACGATGACGAGGGCTGCCGAAAACTGAAACTGATATGTGGGCAGCGCCTTCGCCAGTTCAGCCGATTGTGTGAACAGGAACTGAAAACGGTCCTTCGCCGGAATCGATGATTCAGATTCGGTAACCTCGGCGTCATGCGCCCCCATGGGCAACCTTTGTCGACTCCTGGCGCCGCCGCATACGGCCTCACCCTCTGGCTGACTTCGCCAGCCGGTCCCGATCAGGCTACCACGAAATTGGTGGTGTCGAGAGGAGCCGAATTGTCCAGTCGCGCGAAAGCCAGAGCCCGGAACGCGGCTAACCCGCTAAATCCAGAAAGCCCAGCACCGACGTATACAGCATGAACAGCGCAAACACGAGCGTGGCGGCGAGTGCCGCGTTCATGGGCCATTTGTTTTTATGCTCGCCCATGAGGGCAGGCTTATTCAGCAAGACAAGGATCAAAAGGATGAACAGCGGCATCAGGACCGGGCTGACGGCTTGGGAGGCGATCATGATCGGAACAGGCCGGCCTCCGAACACCGGAACGAAGAGACCCATCAGTGCGCAGCCCAGGACCAGAAGGCGGAAGCTGCTGCGGTTCACCTCGCGCGGAATGTGGAGGTAGTCGGTTAGGAGCCACACGCCCAGAAGATAGTTGGGAAACAGCGAGGACATACCGGCTGAAACGATCCCGAGGACGAAGATGGTTACTGCCAGGCGGCCGGCCAGGGGTTCGAGGGCATGCACCATATCGATCGCTTGGCGTACTTCGATGCCTTTCGGGAATAGTGTCCCGGCTGCCGATCCCATGATGGCGATATTGATCACGAGCAGCAGCGCCACCGAAACAAGGGCGTCCCGGTGCTCTTCACGGAAATCGAGCGTGGTCCACCGTTTTTCGAGCACAAGCGTACTGCGCGTGATCAGTACGACTGTCGCCATGGTTGTGCCCACCATGCTGGCGACGAGCAGATTCGGATTACCCTCAGAGGGAACGCGTGGCACAAGGCCCTGGAGAATGTCCTCGAGATCGGGCGCCACCATCACCAGTGTGATAAGGAAGGAGAAACCCATCAGCCCGACCAGGAACGCCAGCGCTTTGAGAAAGGATTCGTGTTTTCCGAAAAAGAATAGCGCATAGAGAAGAGCGGTAATCGCAACAGCGGTCGCAAGGGGCGGTACTCCCTCGCCGGCCGTCAGGGGCAGGGACCACTCGCGGATCACGTCGCAAACGATCGCCATGACGCCAACGATGGAAGAGAGCTGCGTCGCCATCAGCCCGGCAATGAAAAAAATGGTGACCGGAGCGCCGAAATGCCGGCGAAACAGATGCAGGAGCGTTTCACCCGTCACGATCGATGTCTTGCTGATGGCGATCAGCATGACGTAGGTGAAAATGGACGACAGGACGCACGTCCACGTGAGAGACATGCCGTATTTGGCCCCGGCGGCGGCCATCGTGGTCACGCTGCCGGTGCCGATGACATAACCGATGATGAAGATACCCGGTGCGATAGAGGAGAAAAAGCGGCCGACTTTGCCGGGCATGGCCGACTAGGATAGCAGGAGTGACCTTACCAGGCCCATCGCCGCTTTTTGGGATTGGAAGACGCGTCTGGCGCCGGTATGACGGCCGAACGGCATAGAGTAGGACTGTGTTCGAGGCGTCGAGCCGCTTGAAGCTGGGGCCGTTCGGGCCTCAGACGAATTCCGGCTTCGCCTTCGGTAAACGTCCTACGACCTTCGTCGTATGTGGAAGATGGGGCGTCAGGGTGTTCAGGGACTTCTTTTGGAGCAGCACCTGACCGCTTTCTTCCACGTAAGAGGAGACTTATGAGATGAAAAGGGGTACGTCATCGAGTCCGCCCGAACTGGGAACTCTCCGCTCCGCAGCGGCCGGGGCCGCCCCGAAGAGTGGCGAGGCCGCTCCCGGCGGGGCAAACTCCCGAGGAGTGACAGTGAAAACCCGTAGCCAGAGGGCGATTCGTGCACGGCAAAACACCTCCCAAAACAGGATTGAAACCGAACAGGGTCTACAATAGGTGTGTCGCCCATGGCTCCGGCACGCAAACTCCGGGACTTCATCACGCGCCGCGATCATAATTTGATGCGCCGGTTGAGCGGGTGGTCTCCGCCCCATTGGGTGCGCTTGTGGATGAAATCGTCAAGCCGGGCTGGGGACGGCTGGCTGTGGGCGGCCTTGCTGATTCCCATCCTCTCCCTCGGCGGAGCTATGCGTTATCGCGCCGTGGCGGTTCTAGCGACGGCGGTAGCGACGGGTATCCTGTTTTTCCTTCTGCTCAAACGGCTGATCGGGCGTTCCCGGCCCTGCATGATTCAACCGGTTCGCTGGGCGCAGCTCATTCCACCGGATCGCTTCTCGTTCCCCTCAGGGCACTCGATCACGGCGTTTGCGATTACCGTGCCGCTATCGATGTTCTATCCGGCCTGGATGCTTTACCTGTTGTTCTGCGCCGTGAGCGTATCGACATCGCGCGTTGTGCTGGGAATGCACTTCCTGAGCGACGTGCTGGCCGGATCGCTTATGGGCGCGGGCATCGGCTGGGCGACCTATTCACTGATGGTGTAGGGCGCTGAGTATTCCGTTTCCCTATCCCTTTCACGGTCGTTTGTAGACCTTTCCCTGCTTCATCACAAAAGAAACTCGTGTGACCGTGGACAGGTCCGCTCGCGGGTCTTCCGAGGTTGCAATGATGTCGGCGAGCTTGCCGCGTTCGAGTGTTCCCACTTCGTGATCGATGCCGAGGAGCTGAGCGCCGCGCAGCGTTGAGACTTGGATCGTCTCGAGCGGCGGCATCCCGGCCTGATGCATGTAAACAAGTTCGCGGGCGTTGTCCCCATGCAGGCATACGCCGCAGTCGGTTCCCATGGCAATCTTTACTCCGGCCGCGTAGGCTTTGCGGAACGTCTCGATGATCTTAGGTCCGATAGCGAGCGCTTTCGCTTTGACGACATCGGGATAGTACCCGGGCACTTCAGCCTTGGCGGCAACGAATTGCCCGGCGGAAATGGTCGGGACCCACCATGTTCCTTTCTCTTTGAAGAGCGCGATGGCCTCGTCGTCCATCAGGGTGCCGTGTTCAATGGAATGGACACCGGCGCGGATGGCGCGCTTCATGCCTTCGGCCCCGTGGGCGTGCGCGGCCACGTGAAAGCTGTAGTCCTTGGCAGTCTCGACAATGGCGCGAACCTCCTCTTCAGTGAACTGAGGATTCTCCCCGCTTGCGGCTACGCTCAGGACGCCACCCGTGGCCGTAATCTTGATGACATCGGCGCCTTCCTTGTACCGCTGACGAACCGCTTTTCTTGCGTCTTCAACGCCGTTGACGACACCATCTTTCGGGCCGGGATCACCGAGCAGGTCGTTACGAACGCCGTTGGTGGGGTCGGCATGGCCCCCGGTCGTCGCCAGCGATGTGCCGGCGGCGAAGATGCGCGGACCATCGATCAGGCCTTGTTGAATCGCGTTGCGAAGCGAAATCGAGACCCCATCCCTGGCGCCGAGATCGCGTACTGTGGTGACGCCCGCGAGCAGGGTCCGCCTGGCGTAGACTACCGAACGGTAGGCATGATCTACCCCGTTCAGCCGGAAACGCTCTTCGTAGGTTTTGGGGTTGCTCTCGGAAACAAGATGAACGTGCATGTCCAAAAAGCCGGGCATGCAAGTGTGGGATTTAAGATCGATGGCTTCGCCGGCGGCGAAGTCGTTGCTCACGCTCTGAATCCGGTTTCCTTCGACTGTGATCGAGACATTTTCTCGAACCGCAAGGTTAACCACATCCACGAACTTGCCGCAGTGGAGAATGGTTGCGGGCAGAGACACGCCCGCCACGGCCAACGAAAGGAGAATCAATCGAGAGAGCATCATCACCTCCAAGGAACGCGCTGCGATCCCCTTGATCTTACAGATTGGCGCAACGTTGGGCGTAGAGAGGCGTCAGGCGGAGGAAGCAGTATGCCGATAGCCGTTCGATCCCAGGTTGCGAAGTACCAACGCTGAGTTCTTGCTGCCGAACCCCATACAGTTGCAAACGGCGTATTCGATCTGGCGGCGCCGCCCGATATCGGGGACATAGTCCAGATCGCACTCGGGGTCGGGCACTTCCACGTTGATGGTAGGTGGCAGCACTCCGTCGCGCATGGCTAGCAGCGTTGCCGCTATCCCGGCGGCGCCGGAGGCCCCTTGCGGGTGTCCGATGAGGGATTTCAACGACGATCCCGCCAGCTGGTCAGCATGTTTCCCGAAGCACAACCGCACGGCGCGCGTTTCGACGCGATCGTTCAGCTCGGTTGACGTTCCGTGGAGGTTGATGTAGTCGATGGCCTCTCGCGCAATGTCCGCGCGCTCGATGGCAAGTTGCATGGCCCGCGCGGGCTCTTCGCCGCACTCTTCCAGGCGCACGCGGTGGTAAGCCTCGCATGTCGAAGCATAGCCGGCGATTTCACCGTAGATGTGACACCCGCGGGCCCGGGCGGCATCGAGACTTTCCAGCACAAAGAACCAAGCGCCCTCGCCGAGCACAAATCCGCTGCGGTCGCGGGAAAAGGGCCGGGAGGCGCGCTGCGGCTCCTCATTCCAGGCCGACGTCAAAATGCGCATCAGCTGGAAACCGCGAATAATGAGATAGGAAATCGGCGCGTCGACGCCGCCGGTGACAGCGCGCTCCAGGGTGCCGTCGCGGATGTGTTGCGCCGCGTAGCTGACGGCGTCGGTGGATGAGGTGCAGCCCGTGGAGACAACGTGGCTGAGTCCCCGCAAGCCAAAAGCCATCGATACTTCGCTGGCAAGCGTGCCGATCGTGCCCGTCGGAATCGTGTAAACGCTGACCTGTTTGTGGCGATTCTCGTAGTAGTGACGATACTGATCTTCAGTGAAAACCTGGCTGCCCCCGCCCGAGCCGACAACCACGCCGATGCCGCGCAACTGGTCCCGCGACATCGTTGCCCACTCCGCACCACTGTCTTGCAGCGCTTCGCCCGCCGCCGCGCGCGCCAGGGCCACGGCCCGCGACACGTGCTGGCGGTACTTGGGGTCGACGTAGTGGTCTTCGTTGAAGCCGGTAACCTCGCCCGCTATCCTTACCTGCAGATCGGCTTGATCGAAGGACTTAATGGCCCGGACGCCGCTCACACCCTGGCTCGTCGAACGCCAAAATGCTTCCCGGCCCAATCCATTGGGGCTGACAGCGCCGATTCCCGTGATGACGACTCGATGAGACATGTCGCAGCGATGATGGAGCGGAATGCTAATCCGGAATGCCGATAATCTGAAAGGCCCTTCAGGGCGGCTATGCTAGCATAGCCCTGAGGTCTTTTGGGGCGGTTTGGTGCGGTACGTTCCGCCAAAAAAATTCCCGTGGAAGGGGCTCCGTTTCCCCAGCGAGCGAATTGCGAGCGCTTCATTCAGTGAATCCAGCTTTTCCCCCATCTCCGCAGAGTAGCGCGGCACAAGTGCCCACGGTGTGTCCGCGATGACAGCGGACATCCCGCCGGGGGCAGTTCGGGCGCCGGCGCCGCCGGCCATCTGGCTGGCACTGGCCGCCGTCCAGACCGGCGTATTGGCCGGCATGGTCGCGCTGATCTACCTCATGCTCGATGGTCTGTTTAGCGGGGAAGGGCCTTGGGTCTTTCTCAACTTGCTGGGTGCTACCTTCTATCCGCACCGCGCCTTTAGTATCGTCTTTTCGAGAGCGACCATTGTCGGCCTGGCGCTTCACGTTGCCATGTCGGGTTTTGCCGGACTTGTCTTCGCAATTCTGCTTCGCCGCTGCCTCTCTCATCCGATTCGCGCGCTCTGGATGGGATCCTTCATGGGCGGTATCTGGTATTACCTGGTCTTTCGCTACCTCTGGGCGCGGATCGATCCGGCGCTGGTGTTGTATCAAGCATTCCCGGGCGTTTTCCTGGCACACATGGTGTTCGGCTTTTGCATGGGCCTCTATCCGAGATTTGTTCAGGTGCTGCCCCGCTCCGCCGACCGATGAAGCCAACTCTCGGGCCGCGTAGGGGTCAATCGAGCTTTTTCTCGCTTCTCAACCGCCGGGCCACCTCCGCGACCGGACGGTGCAGGCCATCAACCTCGTAGTTCCAGCGCCGCATTTCTTCTTCCGAGAGTAGGCCGCCCAACTCTTCGAGAGCTGCCCGCACCCCGGGGTGGCGTTCCAATGTCTCGATCCGGACGACCGCCGAGGCATCATAGGGCGGAAAGTAGCGCTTGTCGTCTTCGAGAACGGTCAGGCGCAGCGCCTCGATGAGACCATCCGTGCTGTTCCCGACACCGATGTCGATCTGGCCGTCCCGCAAGGCCGTATAGACAAGACTCATGTCCATCGTCTTCGGGCCCTGCGCGAAGGCGAGATGGTAGGTATCGACCAACCCGCGGTAGCCATCCTGGCGTTCGAAAAACTCGAAGTTGAAGCCGATGGTTCCCTTCGGAGCAATAACGGCCAAGTCGGAAATCGACTTGAGATGATTCGCTTCAGCGGTCTTCGCTGTAACGACGATCGCAAAGGTGTTGTTGAAGCCGAAAGGCTTCATCCACTCTGCGCCAAACCGTTTCACGTAGGCCGACGAGACCGTTCGCAGGACTTCACCGGCGTCGCGAAGCACAGGTTGATGGAGAATCGCCGTTAGGGCCGTCCCAGTGTATTCGGGATAAAGATCGATTTGCCCCGATAGCAGAGCCTGATGGCAAAGGAATGTGCCGCCCAGGTTTAATCGGCGATCGACCACAACGCCGGTACGCGACTCGAGATGTTGGGCCAGAAGTTCACCAAGGAGGACGTTCTCGGTGAAGTTCTTGGAGCCGACGACGATGCGGTCCTCCCCGCCGGAACAGGACGACAACACCGCAACGCAGAACGCAACGAAGAGGCTTCGCATCATCGCCCGCCGGAAACGTGAGCCGGCTGCTCGTTGCCGTCCCGGCCACCGGCCACGAGATGAACGTGCTGGTCGAGCCAAGCGCGCGTGCGCGGGGGGAGACGCGGTTCGGCAGCCAGACGCTGCAAGTCTTCAGAGGTGTCTACGTCGTACCACACGGGCAACAGGTCAACCCCATAGCCGAGGCGCTGGAAAGCTACTTCGGTCTGCTCCCTCGTGTGACTGCTCGACCACGTAACGCCGTCGAACATCGCCGGATGGGGTGCGCGGCAGCCCACGGCGTAGTAGCCGCCGTCAGCCGTGGGGCCGAGAACCGCGTCGTGGTCGTGAAGCTTGGCAAACCCCGAGAGAAGATACTCGAGGGGCAGGGAAGGAACGTCGCTTCCCACAATGAGGATGCGCTCATGTCCCGCCTCCTGAAGGTCGGCGAAGCACGCGAGCATCCTGGCCCCGAGGTCATCGCCTCGCTGAAGCCGTGCTTGCTCCCCGGCCCAGGCAGAGTAAATCTCCGACTCCGCGTCTGAATAGAGGTAGAGCGTTGCGGGCGCGAGTTGCTGCATCATCGTCCAGGTATCGCTGGCAAAGGCCAGGTGCAGGCTGGCGGCGCTCGCGGGGCCGAGCGGCGGCTGGAGTCTCGTTTTGACATTGCCGGGCGCTGGGACTTTGGCAAATAGCGCAACGGCTTCGGGGGAGGCGCTTTTGGGAGCCACGTGTCTATTGTCGCCAATCAGAGCCGACTTTTCGCCCGAAGTAGAGGCGGGAATCCCTCGCCAATTTTCGAGCCGCCTCCGGGACTCCCAGGAGGAGGACCTGTCTCTTGCGGGGGCCATCGTACTGTGCAACACCAAACCGACGCCTTGAGACCAGGCCGAAAGAGAAACCGGCCCTCGCGCGCCCAGGCTGAGTCTGGCCCGGGGATGCGATAGAATGAGTTTTCGTCCCCTGTTTAGAAGGAGGGTATCATCAGAATGAGCCAACGGAAATGGATGGCAGCCGTATTGCCCGCTTTGTTTTTCGCCGGCGTAAGCAGCTTGCAAGCCGCCGGAGATGCCGCCAGCGGAAAGGCGATCTTCGAGACCAAGTGCGCCTTGTGCCACAACGTGGATAACAAGGACAAGAAGATCGGTCCCGGGCTGAAGGGCATTAAAGACGGCAAGCTGCCGAGCGGCAAAGACGCCAATCACGACACCGTGATGGAGAACCTGAACAAAGGTGGCGGTGGCATGCCGGCGTTTGAGAAGCTGCTCTCCACCCAGGAGAAAGAGGACGTGGTCGCTTACGTCCTGAGTCTGTAACCCCTGGCGGCTAGCCGGGACAGATCTCATCCTGATTCGACAACCTGAAATTAGACAGGAGGGCGCGAGCCGTCCTCCTGTCGTCCCTTGACCCATCCGGGGTCACTTTCGCCCGCGCGTACCTCTCCTCTTCACCGCGCCACCCCCTCAACTCCCCTTTCTGCCGCGGATTCGCTAAGCTCCAGAACATGGACATGGCGATCGACAACAAGCGTATTGCGGCCATCTTGCAGGAGACCGCCGATCTTATGGAGATCGCCGGCATGGATGGATTCCGTATTCGGAGCTATCGCAATGGGGCTGTCGCCATAGAGAATCAGCCTGAGCGGATTGTCGACATCGTAAAGGACCCCGAGCGCGATCTGGGGGAAATTCGTGGGATCGGCAAGAGCCTGAAGCACGCGATTGAAGAGATCCTGGAGCGCGGGAGCTTTGAAAGGCGCGATGAACTGCTTGAGATGTACCCTCCCACGGCCCTGGAGCTTCTGAAAATTGGCGGTTTGGGGCCCAAAAGTATCGCGCTCATCTACAAGGAGTTTCGCGTAAGCACGATCGACGGTCTGGAGCAGCTCTGCCGCGACAAGAAGCTCCAGACTTTGCCCCGCATGGGCGAGAAGCTGGAGCAGAAGATCCTGCGGGGTATCGAGGCTTACAAGCGCAGCGCCGGCCGGTATCTGATCAATTTCGCCGATCGCACTGCCCAGGAGGTGATCGCATTTCTATCGGACGTCGGCGGCGTGGACCGCATCGTCCCTGCCGGCAGCCTGCGGCGCGGGAAGGAAACGATCGGCGATGTGGATCTGCTTGCCATCGGGCCCAAAGCGAAGGACGCCCTGGATCGGTTCGTGCAGTTTCCCGGTGTGACGGATGTGCTGGGCCACGGGGAAACCAAGGCCAGCGCACGAGTTGGCTCTGCCCATATTCAGGTGGATGTTCGCGCTCTTGATGCCGCGAGTTCCGGCGCGGCGCTGCTCTACTTCACCGGCAGCAAGGAACACAATGTGGCTATCCGCGACCGGGCGGTTCGCATGGGGCTGACGCTGAACGAATATGCTCTGGTTCAGCTCTCGGACAACAAGAGGATCGCCGGCGAAAGCGAGGAAGGGATCTACGAAAAGCTTGGCATGCGTTGGGTCCCGCCCGAGTTGCGTGAGAATGCCGGCGAGATAGAGGCGTCTCTGGAGGACAGGCTTCCCAAGCTCGTGGAGATGGACGACATTCGCTGCGACGTCCACATGCACACGACGGCTACGGACGGCCGTTTCGGCATCGAGGAGATGGCGGATGCGGCCAAGCAAGCCGGCTACACGCACATGGCCATTACCGATCACTCCAAAGCTCTGGCCATGGCGAACGGCCTCAATGAAGAGCGGCTGCTGGAGCAGATCCAGCAAGTGCGCCGGGCATCGGAGAAGTTTGACAACTTCACGATCCTGAGCGGCTGCGAAGTGGACATCCTGCGGGATGGGCGGCTCGATATCGCCGATGACGTTCTGGCGCAGCTCGACGTGGTGATTGCCAGTGTGCACAGCTACATGAACCTGGAGCGTCCGGAGATGACGGACCGTCTCTTGCGCGTGGTCGAGAATCCCCACGTTGCGATCCTCGGACATCCCACTGGCCGAATTCTGTTGCGGCGAGAACCTTATCCCTATGACTTTGAGCGGGTCGCCTCGGAAGCAGGGCGCCGGGGAGTTCACATGGAAATCAACGCCAGCCCCGAGCGGCTGGATCTTGATCCGGTACATTTGCGGCAGGCCAAGTCGAAGGGCGTCAAGTTCGTGATCTCAACCGATGCCCACCACACACGCCATCTGGCCAATATGAAATACGGCGTGCTGGTTGCCAGGAGGGGATGGTTGGGACCCAAGGATGTCCTGAATACCCTGGATGTCGGCGCCTTTCGCAAGGCGCTGAAGAGGGTCTAGACGTCCCGATTTTCGGCTCGCGGAGACTATCATGCCCGCTTTTCACCTTGTCTTCTCCAAGCGCGTGCGCCGCACGGCCATCTTCGATCTGGTCCATGAAAAGGCCGTGGGGCCCAAAGGCATGGAACTGAACCGGGAGATTGTGAAGCATCCCGGCGCCGTGGCGATCGTCGCGCGTAATGGTCGAGGTGATGTCCTTCTGGTGCGCCAATTCCGTCTTCCGGTGCGCCGCCGCCTTTGGGAGCTGCCGGCGGGCAAGCTCAACCCCGGCGAGAAGCCGCGAGGGGCCGCGCGGCGGGAATTGGCGGAAGAGACAGGCTTCCGGGCGCGGAGCTGGCGCAAGCTGATGGAGTTTTACCCCAGTCCGGGGTTCTGTGACGAGAAGATGACGGCCTACCTCGCTCAGGATCTGACCGAAGGCGCTGCAGCCCCGGAGCCGTACGAGCTGATTCAGCCCAGGTGGTTTTCGTGGGAAAAAGCGCTCACGATGGTGCGCCGGGGAACTATTCAGGACAGCAAAACTGTGGCGGCTTTACTCTACTTGGAAAACTTTCGGTGAGCGAAGAGATCAAGCTGGAAAACAGGAATTTCTGCCAAATATCAGCGAAGCAATTCTCGAATACACACTACCTGCACGCCCAGAACCGCTTCGGTTCGGCGCGTTGAAACTATAGCAACCGAAGATCAGCCACCCTTACGATACGATCATGTAACCGACGGCTAACAGAACGCCGAAAGCCGCCAACCCGGTAATGACACCCCAGGGAATCCCACCGGACTTCTTCTCAACCTCGTCAAACATGTTCGCTCCTTATGAAACCGAAACACCTTCTAGGAAGCCAACAGCTTATAATGGCGTCTGCTCGAACCGAGGTCTACCTTTACGGTAGCATCCAGACGGCTGGGTTTCAACGGAGACCGTGCTCGGAACGTAGACCGGTGGAGTCTGTTGCGCCTATATGCCCCCCGGCAGTCGTCACTGATGGCGGTGCTCGCTCTCGTATGTTTGCGAGGCATTCCCCACTTCTTTAGTTCAATCTTCCCGGTCTAAACCCACCGCCTTTCAGGCGGTCAGCTTTGAGCGGGTGTTTAGGACAATAGGAGGATGGCAGAGTATCGGCATGGGGCGCACGCGGTCTACGACATCAAG